>Ga0302235_10003123_pt1 | contig 11745 bp, 13 predicted proteins | sample II_Palsa_N3_3_FD_193577 | JGI IMG/M metagenome (GOLD analysis project Ga0302235, IMG submission 193577) | Peat permafrost microbial communities from Stordalen Mire near Abisko, Sweden - II_Palsa_N3_3 | ecosystem: Environmental > Terrestrial > Soil > Palsa > Peat permafrost | place: Sweden... | reverse complement strand
ATAGCCGATGAGTATGCGGGTTTGCGGGTCCACCTGACGGAGGTGCTCCAGTGACACCGGTACTTCGGGAAGGTCCGCGATCCTGCGGAGTTCTTCGTCCGATGTCAGTTCCGCTATCTCGCGGACAGGCCGGTATCTGCTAGGGCGCCACGTGACGCTGGTCTTGTGTATCTTCATCAGCGGATGGTCAGGCCCAAGGACCTCGGCGTATGTTCTGAAGGCCACCATCGGGCATCACCTGGACTACTTTGCTAACACGAGGTAACAAGCGCCGCGAGGCTGCGACCCGCACCTGCGGTCATACTCAGTCTGGCACACACACGGGTGCGCCACGAGGCGCTGGATAGGCTCACCGGCATGGCCTATGATCAGGAACTCGCCGAGCGCATCCGGCGGCTCATCGGCAACGCTCCCGACCTGACTGAGAAGAAGATGTTTGGCGGCCTCGCGTTCCTCATCGCCGGCCACATGGCGATCGCGGCGAGCAGCCAGGGCGGCGCCATGGTCCGTGTCGATCCGCAGCAGTCCGATGCCCTGGTCGCGACGACAACGGCGAGTCTGGTGGAGATGCGCGGCCGGCCGATGCCCGGATGGCTGCACGTCAGCTCCGATGATCTGCTCACCAACGACCAGCTCACCCCGTGGGTGGAGCGGGGCACCGGGTACGCGCGGTCTCTGCCGCCCAAGCAGTAGATCGTATGCTCAGCTGTTCACCCGCACGCCTAAACCGTCCACACCAGACAGAAGGGCTTGCCGGCCGGATCGGCGTAGACGCGCCAGTTCGCGCCGCCGCCGTCCAGTCGGGTGGCGCCGATGTCAAGGGCGGCCCGTTCCGCCGCGTCCACGTCCTGGACCGTCACGTCGAGGTGGATCTGCTGCGGGTAGGCCGGATCCGGCCAGCGTGGCGCGGTAAACTGCGTCACCTGCTGGAACATCACCGGCTGCGCGCCGTCCTGGCCGATCATGGCGACCCCGTCCGCCTCGTACGTCACCGGCTTGCCGAGTAGCTCCGCGTAGAAGTGGCTCAGCGCCTTCGCGTCGGGGCAGTCGAGCATGACGCCCATCAGGGTGGTCCGCGGATCGTCCGGGGCCAGGCACAGGTCGAACGGGTGACCGGCCGGGTCGGCCATCGTGTGCCACCGCTCGTTGCCGCGCAGCAGGGTGGCGCCGAGTTGCTGGGCGCGTTCGGCCGCCGCGTCGATGTCCGGTACGCGGAAGTCGAGATGGGCCTGCTGCGGACGGTCCTGGTCCGGCCAGTGGGGCGGCACATGGTCGATGGCCCGTTGCAGGCCCATCCGCCAGCCGTCACCGGTGTCGAGCGTGATCCACTCATCGTCGTCGGCCGGGACGCGTTGCCAGCCGGCGAGCTGCTGGTAGAACGTGGCCAGGCGATCGATGTCCGGGGCGTCGAGTGCCACGGCCCGCAGTGAGCCGATCGCCCGCCGGTGCAGTTCGGAGGTCATACCCCGATCCTGCCGATCCCGGAGCCGGCCCGCCACCGGATTAACGGCGTTGACGATCCGGTCTAGCCTGGCTGGCCAAGTACGAGCGGGCGTGGAACGACCGACTCGATCGGGTGGATGACTACCTCAAAGAGCTACAACAACACTGAGGGACTTCGCGGCCCGAGATGGAATGTCGCTAAGCGACGTGCTAAGAGAAGCAGCCGTTTAGCTACTCGCCAGGGAGACCGCCGCCAACGTGATCACCTTCGACATAACCGTGACCAATGGGACACGGCCGGGAACGATCTCACGCGAGTCATACCACCGGGAGATTCCAGCAGCAATCTGATTTACGTCGCCGAATTGAGCCGTTCTTCGATAAAGGCGCTCCCCGCGCCCTCGAGCCCGGCCGCCGGAGCCTGCGGCGGGGGCCCCGCGAGCCGCGGCCCGAGACCGCTCATTACCGGGAGATGACCCGGCGCAACCAGCCGTTGCTCAGCCGGAAGGAGCAGGGCGCGCTGCGTGGCGTGCGGATCCTGGTGGCGGGCTGCGGCAGCATCGGCGGGGCGACGATCGTGCCGCTGGTGCGGCTGGGCGCGGAGCGCTTCGTCGTGTGCGAACCGGGTGAGTACGAGCTCAACAACCTCAACCGGCAGGCCGCCGACGTGGCCGACATCGGGCGCAACAAGGCCGAGGTGCAGGCGGACCGGGCCAGGGCGATCAACCCGGAGGCCGAGGTCCTGGTCGAGCGCGACGGCGTGACGGAAGACAATGTCGACTGGCTGGTGGGCACCACGGACGTCGTGATCGACGGGGTCGACGTGACCGAACCGGCCGGGATCGCGGCCAAGCGCGCGCTGCACGCTGAGGCCTGGCGCCAGCGCCGCCTGGTCATCTCCGGGCTCGACCTCGGCGGCACCCAGGTCGTCTACGCCTTCGACTACCGGGACGGCCGGACCCGCCCGTTCGACGGGCGCCTCGACGGCGCGCCGCCCGGTCTCGGCGCGGTGGAGCTCCTTTCGCGCCTGGTGGACCCGCTCGACGTGCCGCGCGAGATGCTCGCCCACGCCGAGGCGATGATCCGGGGCCAGGCCGGCTCGGCGCCGCAGCTGGCGCCGACGGCCGACCAGTTCGGCGTGCTGGCCAGGCGGAAAGCGATGCGGGCAACTTCGACCGGGCCACGCAGGTGCTGCAGGAGGCACTCGCGGTGGACCGGAAGCAGGGGGACATGCTGGGCGTGGCCCTGGACCAGCAATCGCTGGCCGGGGTCAGCCTCCGCGCGGGCCGAGCCGCGGAGGCTCGCGACCTGATCCGCGAAATGACCGACTACGTCGCCAGCTGTGGCGACCCCGAGCTCCTCGCCACCACCCTGGAAATGGCCTCCGCCGCCACAGCAGACCTCGGCGAGGGCCTGCGAGCGGCCCGCCTCACCGGCGCCGCGGAAGCCGTCCGGCGAAAGACGGGCATCCCGATAAAGCAACCGGAACTGCTCGAGCGGTTCCTGGCTCCCGCCCGGGCGAGGATCGCAGCCGAAGAGTGGGCCGACGAGCTAGCCGCTGGTCGTGCGCTCAGCCAGCAGCAGGCGGCCATGCTCCTGGTATCGCTATCCCCATCACACTCCAGTGAGCGGCGACGCTGCGACCTCCGGGCCGCGAGTACATTCTGGGGTTGTGAGGGTACTGGTCGCGGAGGACGACGAGAATCTCGGCGAAGTCCTGGCCCGCGGGCTGCGGGAGCAGGGCTACGTCGTGGATCTGGTGCCCGACGGCGAGACCGCCGCGAACTACCTGCGCTTCTACTCCTACGAGGTAGTGGTGCTCGACTGGCGCATGCCCCGCCTGTCCGGCCTGGACCTGCTGGCCCGGCTGCGCCGCGGCGGGACCGGCCCACCGGTGCTGATGCTGACCGCCCGGGACACGCCCGCGGACCGGATCACCGGCCTGGACGCGGGCGCCGACGACTACCTGGTCAAGCCGTTCGACTTCGGCGAGCTGCTGGCCCGGCTGCGGGCGCTGCAGCGCCGGCCCAAGGCCAGCCAGCCGCCCCGGATGGTGATCGGCGAGGTCGAGTTCGACCCGGCCACCCGCCAGGTGCTGGTCCGCGGCCAGGCCCCGGCGCTGACCGGCACCGAATTCGGCATCCTGGAGATCTTGATGCGCCGGTCGCCGAACGTGGTGGACCGCCGCTCGATCGCGCAGCACGTCTGGGATAACGAAGCCGACGCCTTCGGCTCCAACACCATCGACGTCCACCTGGCCCGGCTGCGGGCCAAGCTAACCGGCGGAGGAGTGCGGATCCAGACCGTCCGGGGCGTCGGCTACCGGATCGCCCCGGCCTGAGGCCAGCATGAAAGCCAGGATGCACCCGAGCCCCGCGGTCAAGGTCGCCGCGGTGGCCACCGCAGTGCTGGCCGTGGCCTATGTGGCCGCCGTGATTGCGCTCAACCTGCTGGTGGGCGCGCACCTGACCGGGCAGGGCGAAGCCCGGCTAGCCGACCAGCTCGCCGATGTCCGGCGTGACCCGTCCCAGCTCACCCAGCCGGCTAGCGGCCCCGGCGGCCGCCGGGGCCCGGATGACGACCTCGACGACGATTCGGCGCCGGTGTACCTGTGGGCGGCGAACGCTAGCGGGACGGTCACAGCGCACAGCCCGGGCGCGCCGTCCCTGCCCCCGTCCCTTTTCCGCAGCACCGTGCGGGCCAGCGATGGGGCCCGCGACGGGCTGGCGCTGACGGCCGGCCTCGGTCCCCGGAACGCGCCGTTCCTGCTCAAGATAGCCCGGAACGGCAGCGGCTGGCTGGTCGCTGGCCAGAGCCTGGCCGGCGACGCTCACACCCGGAACCTGCTGCGCAACGCCGAGACCATCGCCGGGCCGGTCGTGCTGGCCGCGATATTCCTCGCCTCGCTGGTGGTGGGCCTGCGGGCGCTAGCCCCGGTGGAGCAGTCGCGCCGCCGCCAGCTGGAGTTCAGCGCCGACGCCTCGCACGAGCTGCGCACCCCGCTGGCCGTGATCCGGGCCGAAGCCGACGTGGCCCTGGCCGCACCACGGGATGCCGACGGCTACCGGGACGCGCTCACCCGGATCCAGGGCGAGACCCAGCGGCTGCGCCGGCTGGTCGAGGACATGCTCTGGCTGGCCCGGTTCGACTCCCGGCCGCCGCCCCCGGGCGACGAGCCGGTCGACCTGGCCACGCTGGCCCAGGCCTGCGCGGACCGGTTCCGCAGCGTCGGCCCGGCCGTCACCGCCGACACCCCGGACACGCCCGTGCTGATCAGCGCGCCGCCCGAGTGGATCGACCGGCTGGCCGGAGTGCTCGTCGACAACGCCTGCCGCTACGCGGGCCCCGCGGGCCAGGTCCGGATCCGGGTCCTGGCCCACGGCAGCCGGGTCAGCCTGATCGTGGCGGACAGCGGCCCCGGCATCCCGGAGGCGGAACGGTCCCGGCTATTCGACCGCTTCCACCGGGCCACCGAACGCGGCTCCGGAGCCGGCCTCGGCCTGGCCATCGGCGACTCGATCGTCCGCTCTACTGGCGGCCGCTGGCAGGTCGGCGAATCCGACTTGGGCGGCGCTTCGATGTCGGTGTCCTGGAAGCACACTCAGCCCCGGGCCGTTCGACCGGTCGAACCGGTTGGCGAACGCCGCAGTGTGCGCCCCTTCCGCGACAGGGGCACCTGACGCTGCGTGCCGCCAGCTCCCCGGCGTTGCCGTGAGAGAAGAGCCCTTCGGCAGGTTGCGTGCCATCTCCGGGCTCGCCCTGTTCGTCTACCTGGCGGGTGCACGTCTGGCGCAGGAGGAAGCGCCTGCGGCGGTCGACGATCCGATAGCGGCGATGCCGGGCACGACCCGAGCTTGTTCAGATGCCTCACCCCGGCCTATCCGCACCGGACGATGAGCTGGGCTGTGCATTAAGTCGCGCGGTCACAACGCCAGAGCTGCCGCCTGGCTGGATTTGCCGCGCCGTGGGTCCCCGGCCATCCTGGCGGTATGCATAAAACCACGGGCGTACGGGATCCGGCCGCCGCCTTTCCCCTGCCGAGCACGCGGGACGACGCGCAGGAACGCCGTCAGGCCAACCAGGCGGTCGCGGTCAGCGCGATCGGGCTGGCCGTGACCGGCACCGTGGAACTAGTGCTCGCGGTCCTGACCGGCTCGGTCGGGCTGCTCGGCGACGCGATCCACAACCTGTCTGACGTGTCCACCAGCGCCGTGGTGTTCCTGGGATTCCGGCTCTCCCGCAAAGGGCCGACCGAGCGGTACCCCTACGGCCTGGACCGGGCGGAGGACCTGGCCGGGATCGGCATCGCGGTGGTCATCTGGGCCAGCGCGGCGTTCGCCGGGTACGAGAGCGTCCGCAAGCTCGTCGATCACGGCACCACCAGCCACGTGGCCCTCGGCATCGCCGGCGCGGCGCTGGGCATCATCGGGAACCAGGTCGTGGCCCGGTACAAGCTCATCGTGGGCAGGCGCATCAACTCCGCCACGCTGGTCGCCGATGCCCGGCATTCCTGGCTCGATGCCCTGTCCTCAGCTGGGGCCCTGGTCGGTCTGGTCGCGGTGTCGCTGGGCTTCCGGCTGGGCGACCCGATCGCCGGACTGGCTGTGACCCTGTTCATCTGCCACGTCGGCTACGAGGTCACCAAGGACGTCGTGCACCGCCTGGCCGACGGCGTGGACCCGGCCGTCATCACCGCCGCCGAGACGGCAGCCGGATCGGTAGACGGAGTAGTACACGCCCACGCGCGGGCGCGGTGGACCGGCCGGACCCTGCGGGTGGAAATCGAGGGCTGGGTCGATCCCGATCTCACCGTCACCGGCGCCGACGCCCTCGGCCAGCAGATCGCCCAGGCCATCGCCAGCCAGCTACCCGAAGCCGGCAGCTTCACCTGGACCCCCCGGGCCGCCCCGGCCCCGTCCATGATCGTGGTGTAGGAGAGGTTCACCTCGTGATCCGTTTAGGTGGAATTATCTCAATTGTCATATCGGAGCAGGCTCCGCTTCAGCGCGGGGTGAGGACGTCGAACTCGTTGCCCTCCGGATCGGCCAGGCACGTCCACGGGACGTCGCCCTGGCCGAGGTCGATGTTGGTGGCGCCGAGTGATCGCAGCCTGGCCACCTCCGCCGCTTGATCGTCACCGGGGTAGGGCCGGAGGTCGAGATGGACGCGGTTCTTCACGGTCTTGGTGTCGGGCGTGCGGAGGAATTGGAGATACGGTCCGACACCCTCGGCGGAGCGCAGCACCGCGTGGTCGCCGGTCACCTGGTGCAGGGTCCAGTCCATCGCCTCGTCCCAGAACCGGGCCATGGCCCGCGGGTCGGCGCAGTCGACCGTCACCGCAGCCACCGGCCCGGTGTCCAGGCCGCCCGGCCAGGGCGCCAGCACGCAGAACTCGTTGCCCTCCGGGTCGGCCAGGACGGTCCATGAGACGTCGCCCTGGCCCACGTCGGCGGGCGTCGCGCCGAGATCCTGCAGGCGCGCGACCAGGTCCGCCTGATGGGCCGCAGACGTGGTGGCGAGATCGAGGTGCACGCGGTTCTTCACCGTCTTGGGTTCCGGGACGGCAATGACGTCGATGCAGACGGCGACGGGGTCGGGATAGGCGAAGCCCACGGGTTCGACGTTGGTCACGCCTGGTTCCTCGCTGGCAACACCCCAGCCGAGCGCCTCCGCCCAGAACCGGCCGACCGCGGAGTCATCCCGGGCATCCATCGCGATCTGAACAAGCCGCAGCGCCATGCGGCCAACCCTATGCACAGGGCTAGCCCTGGTCCGGATCGACGCCGATCATCACGACCAAGAGCTTGATGCGATCGGTTTCGCGGACCGGGCGTAGCCGGTCGCTGCGCCCGAGCATGGTCAGTCCGTGCAGCGAAGCCCACAGCACCTCGGTGAGGGTGTCGACGTCCCGGCCGCCGGCGACACTGGTGACTGCAGCACGCAGTTCGGCGAACCCCGCCGGCACCGCGCCGCGCCGTGCGGAGGGTTTCGGCACTTAGCTCTTCGATGGGAGTTCGACATGGAAACGAACGGACAGCACCTCGCCGAGACCTACCTCGCGATGCTGAACGCGCACGAGCCGGATCTGGTGGACCGATTCGTCGCCGAGGACTGAGCGCCACCATGGAGGACTTGGTGATATCCGGTGACCGCGTGGTGGGCCGCTTCGTCTACCGTGGTACCCACACCGGCGAGCTCATGGGCATCCCCGCGAGCGGCAACCCGGTGGAGATGCGCTCCATCGACATCTGGCGAGCCGAGGGCGGCATGTTCGCCGAGCACTGGGATGAACTGAACCTGCTGGAGATGTTCGAGCAGATGGGCGCACTGCCGCCGCTGGGTGCCTGCCCGGCAGGAAATGCGTGATGCGCACCGCCGCCACGCGCGCTGCGCGAATCGTTGTTGGCGGGCGCTGGGCACTGTAGCCTTGCACCCGTGCTGAGGCAGGTCGCGGAGGGTGTGCTGATCCACCAGAGCGAGTTCTGCCAGAGCAACGCCGTTGTCGTGCACGGCCCGGTTGGCGTGTTGCTCATCGACCCCGGGGTGCACGGCGACGAAATGGCCTGCCTCGCGAAGGACCTGTCCGATTCGGGCCAGACCGTTGTGGCAGGCTTCTCCACGCATCCTCATTGGGATCACCTGCTCTGGCACGCCAGGCTCGGCGCGGCGCCCCGTTACGGCACCGCGCGCTGCGCGGCCACTGCCCGAGACTGGCTGTCGGACGGTCTCGATTCACGTCGGCTCGGCATCCCCGAGCAGGTACCGCTGGACCTGCTCGGCCGCATTACCGGCCTGCCCGCCGAGATGGCGCAGATTCCTTGGGATGGCCCTAGGGTCCGGATTGTCGAGCATCAAGCGCATGCCCCGGGCCATGCGGCGCTGTTGATTGAGGGACGCGGGGTTCTCGTCGCCGGCGACATGCTTTCTGATGTCTTGATTCCGATGCTCGACTTGAACGGCACCGCTGACCCGATCGAGGACTACCTCGCCGCGCTGCGGCTGCTCGAGGGCGTGGCGGGCGACGTCGATGTCCTCGTCCCCGGCCACGGGTCCATCGGCGGAGCTGATCAGGTACACGCACGGATCGACCAGGATCGGGCCTACGTGCACGCCTTGCGTGACGCCCATGGTCCCAGCGACCCGCGGGTCGGCCCATCGGCCACGTACGGCAAGGATTGGCTGCCTGGCGTGCACGCACGGCAACTCCAGGGCCTCGCCCGAAGGAGCGAGCGCGACGCGACGCCCGGCTAGCGATCCCGTTAGGGCGGTGAGCGGCCGGGAATCACCGGTCTTGTCTGGTGTTGATCATGGTGAAGTTCCCTGCAGCTCCGCCACCCCGATGGCACTGATCTGCACCGTCCCCAGCGCTGGGGCGGCTTCCGGCTGCTTCCCGGCCGGGTCGAGTTCTGGCAGGAATCTCCGGACGGCCTGCACGACCGGATCCGCTACCGGCGGGCAGGCGAGAATTGGACGATCGAACGGTTGTCCTCTTAAGGACCGCCGTCCTGACGCAGACGCCACGCCGCGTTGACGATCTTCCACCCGTCGGTTAGGTCGATCAGGTGCAGCAGATCGACATAACGGTGGCAGAAGCACTGCACGCTCGCGACCCCGCCACTCAGATAGTCGATCCTGATCTCGATGCGCCGGTCGGCGGCATCCTCGCGGCGTCCCTCTCCATCAGCGGTCGCATCGATCATCTCCCGCGCCGACAGCGTCTCCAGCGTATCCGGGTCATCACCCTCGATCCCCCGGCAGCGCTTCACCAGCTCAGGATGAAGCGCCCGTTCCATCCGGCCCGCGTCGCCGTCAAACCACCCCTCCACATAATCCATGACCACCGAACGGACCGCATCCTCAGCACCAGCCACAACCATCTCGCTCTCCTTCGTCTCGGACTTCACGCGGATCACTGGCCAGCCAGCAGTGCGGCGATGCGCGCGGCGGCGCGGCCCGCGCCACCTCGCGGGACCTTCCGGTAGCCCGGCCCGGTGCCGCTGCTCGCCAGGGCCGTCCGCATCGCGGTGGCCAGGTCGTCGGCTGTGGTCGTCGCGTAGTCCATCCGCAGCCCGGCTCGGTAGTGGTCGAGCCGGTGCGTGACGAAGTGCTGCTGTTCCCAGTGGCGCCGGAGCGGGAAGTAAATGAACGGGCGCCCGGTCGCGGCCAGTTCCATCGTCGTGGACAGCCCGCCCTGCACCACGGCCGCGTCGGCGCATGCCAGATGCTCGAACAGGTCGGGGACGTACCCGCGCTTGTCCATGCCCTCAGCGTCCGGCAGCAGCCGCGGATCGATCCGCGGGCCGGTGACCAGGAGCATCCGCGCTTCCGGTACCTGCTTGCGCAGCCGGACGAACGCGTCGCAGGTCAGTTCAAGCAGGCTCGTGCCGACCGAGGTGCCGCCCACCGCGGCGACGAACAGCGGCTGGTCTTCGGGATAGCCGAGCCGGCGGCGCAGGCCAGCGCGGTCGCGGTAGGCATCGGGGTTGAACGGCAGCACGTACGGGACCGAGGAGAACCACCGCCGCGACCAGGACCGTATCGACGGCAGGCCGGGCCCGAACGGACAATCGGGCAGTTCATCGAAAGAGCCGATGAACATGGACTCCTCGCGCAGCCGCGGGAACCGCTCGCGCTTTTCGATCGAGTCGGCGTTGTAGTCGGCGCACAACTCCGCTTCCCGCGGGTCGCCGGGGTCGGTGGGCAGGAAGCCGATCACGTCGGTCATGAACACGTATGGCGCGATCTTCCGCTCAGGATTCTCGTGCAGGAAGTAATCGATCTCCCAGCACTCGTCGCCGACCCACAGGTCATAGCTGGTATCCCTCACGATGTCGTCGAACAGCAGGTAGTTCGCGCACAGGATCTCGTCCATCCGCCGGAAGGCGTAGAACGCGGGCAGGTCGTGGTCCGCGGATTCGGACTCCCAGTGGGCTGACTCAGACACCAGCGCGGAGCTCGCCGGGTGGATGATCTCGCCGGCCCCGGCGAGCACCTCGGTCACCGGCGGCTGCGCCCACCAGTGGATCTCCAGCCCCGGCCGCCGCCGCCGGAGGGCCCGGGCGATGGCCAGGTCCCGCTGCACGTGGCCCAGGCCTATCGGGGATGAGATCCACAGGACCCGGCGGGGGCGGCCGTGCGTGGCCTGCCAGGCGGCCTGCTTACGCGGCCGAGGCACCAGCCGGTCGGCGAAGTCCCGGATGGCGTGGTTGACCACGACCGGGTACCGGACGTGCGGCGCGTGCCCGCCGCCTTCGATCACGAGCAGCTCCGCGCCGGTCAGCTCGGCGATCCGCCTTGTGCGCTCTGGCGGGACGATCTTGTCCTGGTCACCGCCGATCACGAGCACCGGGCAGGCCAGCGACCGGCAGAGCCGGACCGCCTCCCGCTCATCGGCAATCTGGTGCGTGGCATCGGCATCGCACAGCATGGTCGCGGCGTCGGTCTGCATGCCCCACTCGACGAGATCGTCGTAGGGCTTGGTGGAGTGCGGTTCGGTGGTGATCTGGGACATGAAGAACTCGACGTATCCCCGCCAGTCCCGCTGCCAGTAGTGCCGGTTCTCCTTCGCCCACCCCTCCGTCGTGTCGGGTACGTCGTTGAAGGAGTACTCCTCCCACGGGTCGGCGGGGGGGATCGGCAGCGTCGGCCCGATGGTGATGATCCCGGCCACCCGCTGCGGGTGCGCCGCGGCGAACAGCAGGGCCCAGGGAAAGCCGGTGCAGAATGCTCCGAGCACCGCCCGTTCGGTGCCGGTCGCGTCGAGTACGGCCCGGATGTCGCTGGCGAAGGCGGCATCGGCGTAGGCCGCCGGATCCCTGGGCCGGTCGGACCGGCCGTTGCCCCGCGGGTCGAAGGTGATCACCCGGTAGTTCCGGGCGAGGAACGGAATTTGCATCTTCCAGTGCCGGGAATCCACGATGGCCCAGGTCGGCAGCAGCAGGAGAGCCGGCTGACCGGTGCCGTGCACCTCGTAGTGAATCCGCACGCCCGAGTTGGCGACGTAACCGGATTCATCGGGCAGTCGTGCGCGCATGATTTGCATCCCTTCGGCGGGCCGTTGGCTGACGGAGCAGGCGCCAGCACGTTGACCCGGACTTCAGACATGGACTGCCACCATGGTGGCCAACGCCGCCTGCAACGTGCTACTAGGGAAACCACTAGGTATCTACGCGCCCTAGGTATCCATGCGCCCTAGGCTCCTGCCCCGGGCCGGGCCTGGGCGGGCAGGTGATGCGTCACGGCCCAGGCCGCCACTCCGGCCCGGCTGCGGACGTCCAGCTTGGACATCACATGATGCAGGTG
>Ga0302235_10003121_pt1 | contig 11750 bp, 8 predicted proteins | sample II_Palsa_N3_3_FD_193577 | JGI IMG/M metagenome (GOLD analysis project Ga0302235, IMG submission 193577) | Peat permafrost microbial communities from Stordalen Mire near Abisko, Sweden - II_Palsa_N3_3 | ecosystem: Environmental > Terrestrial > Soil > Palsa > Peat permafrost | place: Sweden... | reverse complement strand
CATCTCCTTGCGGGTCACGCCCGGGTCATCGCGCCCCCAGGGCGGGCTCAGCCGACGCGGGCGGCGAGCTGGCCGCAGGCGGCCGCGATCTCACGGCCCCGGGTGAGGCGCACGGTGGCGCCGACTCCGTGGCGCTCGAGCTCCGCCCGGAACGCCTCGATCGCCTTCGGGCTGGAGCCATGAAACGATGCGTCGGTCGGGTTGAACGGGATCAGGTTGACCTTGAACATCCGCGGATCGAGCACGTCGGCGAGCTGGCGGGCCTGGACGTAGGAGTCGTTGACGCCGGCCAGCATCACGTACTCGACGAAGATCATGCGGCGTTTGCGCTCGTAGTGGGCGCGGCAGGCGGCCAGCACGTCGGACAGCGCATAGCGGTCGTTGACCGGCATCAGCTCCGAGCGCAGCGACTCGTCGGCGGCGTGCAGCGACAGCGCCAGCCGGATCGGCTCAGGCGCCTGCGTGAGCCGCTCGATCCCCGGAATCCAGCCGACGGTCGAGATCGCCGTGTGGCGGTGACCGATCCCCAGGTCCGGCAGCCGCCGGGAGGCGGCCAGGACCGCATCGAGGTTCATCATCGGCTCGCCCATGCCCATGAACACGGCGTGATCGACGCTCCCCATCCGCCGGAAGTGCAGCGCCTGGTCAAGGATCTCCGATGCCGTCAGGTTGCGCCCGAAGCGCATCTGGCCGGTCGCGCAGAAGGTGCAGGTCAGCGGGCAGCCCGACTGCGACGAGAGGCACAGCGACCGGCGGCCGTCGCGGTAGCGCATCAGCACCGCCTCGACCGGCCGCCCGTCGGCCGTGTGCAGCAGCACCTTGATCGTGCCGTCCGACGCCCGCGCCTCGTCGACGACCGTCAACGACGAGAACGCCACCCGCTCGGCGAGCTCCGTGCGCAACGCCAGCGGCAGATCGGTCATCTCGTCATAGGACGTGACCCCGGAGGCGAGCCAGCGCCACACCTGCCCGGCGCGGTAGCCCGGCTCACCCAGCTCGGCCAGCGTGTCGGTCAGCAATTCCAGGTCCACGGTCTCTATGGTGGCAGCAGTGCCCGCATGCGCCTCGTGAAGTTCCTCGCCAACGCGGGCGTGGCGTCCCGCCGCGCCTCCGAGCCGCTGATCGCGGCGGGCCGGGTGACCGTCAATGGGGAACGGGTCACCGATCCCGCGCGTGACGTCTCCGACGCCGACCGAATTCGGTTCGACGGGGCGGCGGTCGGGCTCCCGGGCGCCGGCGGGCTGGCGGTCTACGCGGTCAACAAGCCCGCCGGCGTGGTCTCGACGGCGTCCGATCCTCAGGGGCGGTCGACGGTCGTCTCGCTCGTCCGCTCAGAGCGGCGGCTGTATCCGGTGGGCCGGCTCGACATCGACACCACCGGGCTGATGCTGCTGACCAACGACGGCGCGCTCGCGCACCGGCTGACGCATCCGAGCTTCGAGGTGCGCAAGGTCTATCGCGTGGTCGTGCGGCGCGGCCCGGTGACCGGCGTTCAGCTGGCCAAGCTGCGCGAAGGCGTGCTGCTCGAGGACGGACGGACGGCGCCGGCGGCGGCTCGGCGCGTCGCCCACGACACGTTCGAGCTGACGATCCACGAGGGCCGCAACCGCCAGGTCAAGCGCATGTGCGAGGCGATCGGCCACCGGGTGAAACGCCTGGAGCGGATCGCCTTCGGGCCGCTGACGTTGGGAGATCTGGCGCCGGGACGTGCCCGGCGGCTGAGCGCGGCCGAGCTCACCGGGCTCACCGGGACGGCGGCTGGACCATCAGCTCGTCGTGGCGCAGCGACGTCGCGCTCAGCGCGCCAGCGACGGTCACGCGGGTGAGCGTCACCGGCCGGGGGGCGACCAGCCGGGTGATCGTGAACTGGCGGACGTGGCGGACCCAGGCGATGTGCATGCCCGGGATCGGGTAGGAGCGCTGCGTCCGGGAGCTGATCAGGTTGCACTCCGCTCCCCACCAGCACAACGGCTGGCCCGGGGAGTGCATCGAGATCACGTCCAGCTGGCTCACTTCCATGGGCGCGCGCAGCGTCACCAGGCCCGGCAGGTACAGCTTCAATGGCAACAGCGTCCCGTATTCCTGGATCAGGATCGCCCGCGACTGTCCGGCCGGCGGCTCAGATCCGAGCACGCGCGCGACCTTCGGCCAATCCGGCCGCTGCATCGACGGGGTGACCGCGATCGCGATCGCCGCGGTCAGCCCGATCGCGCACAGTGCCGCCGCAACCACCGTCCCGACCCGCGCGGCGACCGTTGACGGGGCCGCACATCCGGCCGCGACGACGATCGCCGCCGGGAGCCACAGCTCGATCAGGTTGCGAGTGATCACCTCGTCGAAGCCGACCACGATCAGCAGCAGCGCGAGCGCGAAGCCGCCGATCGCCAGCGCCGCCGCCGTCAGCGCTCCGCCAAGCTGCACCCGCGTGAGTCGCGTCCGGGCATCGTTCCGCGCCCAGCGGCCGGAGTACGCCCGGGCGACGCGGACCGCCAGCAGCCCGAGCGCCACCAGCGCCAGCGCGAACGCCGCCAGCTTCAGCGCCTGACGGACCGGGGCATTGGTTCCGATCAAAAACTGGGGGATGATCTGTGCCAGTCGGATTCCCAGCGCCGCGCCCGCGATCCAGGAGTCGTTGCCGGTGCCGTTCTGAGAGATCGCCAGCGGCAACAGCCCGAGCCCGCACAGCGCCGCGATCCCGACCCCGATCTGCACCGTCCGCCGCCGCGGCTGCGACGCCAGCAGCAGCACCGCCTGCGGGGCGATCGCGAGCGTCGCGAAGTAGTGGGTCGCCATCGCCAGCGCCGCGGCGACCACCCACAGCGCGACCGCCGTCGGGGTCGGATCGCGGCGCGCGCGGGCGAACCCCAGCAGCGCCAGGCCGGAGAGCAGCACCAACGACTCGTAGGAGCGCGCCTCCTGCGAGTACCAGATCAGGAAGGGATTACAGGCCGCGAAGGCGGCGCAGATCAGCCCGGCGCGCCGGGAGACGAGCTCCGAGGCAGCGCCGTAGGCGACCGGAATCACGAGCACGCCCGCGACCGCCGACAGCGATCTCAGCGCGGTGGCACCGTAGCCGAAGATCCGCACCCAGGCCCACGCGACCATGTAGTAGAGCGGCGGCGTCGACTCGGTCTGCGGGATCAGCCCGAGCATCTTCCCCGGCGCGTAGCGGACGAGCTCGGCGGTGTAGGACTCATCGAACCACAGCCCCTGGCGACCGAGCGAGTAGAAACGGACCACCGCGCCGAGCACGGTCAGCCCGCAGACGACCGCGACCGTGCCTCGGTCCACGCTCTGGCGCGCGCGTTCGCGCGAGCCGGCGGTCGTCACGGCGGTCGCCGACATCGCGCTCAGCCGACCTTCACCGACGTGCACGGCGGCCCGACGATCCCGGTCAGTGGGCCGCCGCGGACGCCGCGATCGAACGGAGCAAACGCATCATCGACGATCGTCGGCGCGATCAGCCGGACCGGTGTCGAGCCCGCCCCGGGCGAGACCGACACGCTCGTCGTGCCCGGCGCGAGCGTGATCTGCGCCTGCAGCCGGCCGTCGCGCGCGACGGTGGCCGTCCGGCCGGCGACGGTGAGCCGCGACCCGTGGGCCACGCCGGCGTCGAGCACGGCTCGTTGCGGCGTCGCCGCTGGGTTGACGACGGTCAGCCGGCCGGTCGAGCAGGTCAGCCGCAGCGGATACAGCGTCGCCCGGCGCAGCGCCCGCAGCTGCGCGGCCGGGTGCCCGGCCCGCAGCCGTCGGGCGTACGGCCGCAGGTCGTAGAACAGGAACGTGCGGTCGGCGCTGTAGTGCGGGTCGACGCCCAGCAGCCGCCGCAGCGTCGCCACCACCGCCGGCTCGGAGCCGGGGTAGCCATCGGCGTCGACCGTCAGGCCCTGAAAGCCGGCCGCGGTCGCGCCGATCACCGACAGCGCCAGCGGCTTGGCGGCCAGCTGCGCGGACCAGTTCGACGCGCGGCCCTTCATCGCCCCGTAGCTGAACGAGAGGCCGTGGGATTGGATGTACGGGCGCCCGAGCTCGTACTCGAAGTTCGTGATCTGCGAGAACGGCAGCGTCTGGCCGGGGGCCATGTAGGGCTGATACCCCTCCGGATAGGGCACGTAGGGGAGCTCCATCACCTCGGCGCCGCGGGGCAGGGTCCGCTCGATCGTGGCGTCCAAGCCGGCGTCGGAGTGGTACTCGGCTGCGTCCTTGGCGAAGTTCGGCACGAAGAAACGGCTGGTCTGGTCGGCGACGCCGAACGCGAGCACGGCGACGAGCAACAGGATGCCGGGCCACGGGCCCACCCGCGCCAGTCGGCGGTTGCCTGCGCCGCGGTCGCGCATCCACCCGCGCAGCCGGTCCAGCAGCAGCCCGACCGTCAGCAGCGCGAAGAACGCGATCAGCACCGACATCCGATTCCAGGCGCGGATGTCGTTGGAGACGAACACGCGGGTCAGGCTCGAGACGGCGCCGGTGACCGCGATCGCCAGCACGACGGCGATCCCGAGTGCCGACCAGCGGTACAGGCGGGTGACCCGGCCCACGAACGCCGCGCCCGTCAGCGTGCCGAAGGCGACCACCAGCAGCCAGATCAGCCCGACGTCGCCGGTGGTGCCGACCGACTCGTAGCACTGTTCGCAGTAGCCGTGGGGGGGCGTCACGTTGGCGTAGTGCTCGGTCACGTGGCGCAACGGCGCGATCCGGTCGTGCAGCGGCGGCAGCACCAGGTAGGAGGCCGACATCGAGAGGCTGTCGCCCTGGCTGGCGGAGTGGACCTCGGCTGAGTTGCCGCCATGCTGTGCGTGGTAGACGGCGGTCGGAGCGAGGTTGGCGACGAGTACGACCAGGACCAGCGCGAACGCGGCCAGCCCCGGCACCAGCGAGCGCAGTCGCGGCCGACCCAGCAGCTTCAGGACCAGCGCCGCGGCGATCATCACCAGCCCGAACACGGCGTAATAGAGCCCGGTCGAGGCGATCACGACGCACATCGCCACGGTCGCCAGCGTCGGGGGCGTCAGCCGGCGGCGCACGCGCCCGCCGGACGGGCGCCAGGCGAACAGCGGCCGGTCGTCGAGCACCGAAATGAACAGGTAGGCCGTGAGCGGCAGCGACCAGTACGACGACAGGAACACCTGCGAGTCCGAGCGGAAGAAGTGGTAGGGCAGCACCGCGAACAGGACCGCGCAGACGATGCTCGTCAGCGGGCTGACGCCGAGCCGGCGCAGCACCAGGCAGGCCGCCGCGCCGTCGAGCACGAACGTGAGGAACAGAAAGACGTTGATGACCACGCCGGGATGTGGCGACACCAGCCCGATCAGCTTGACCATGAACAGGTTCAGGTCGTCAGCGCCCTGCGGGTAGTCGTACAGCTGCTGGTGAAACGGCGCCCCGAGGTTGTGGTTGGTCAGAAACCAGCCGTGGGCGAGGATGCCCTTGATCAGCATCAGGTAGAACTTCGTGTCGTCGACCTCGGAGTATCGGAACGGCACGCTGAGGCGCGCGTCCCACACCTTCAGCGCCCACAGCGCGATCGCCAGCGCCAGCACACCGGCGACCGCGGCGTAGCCGAGTTCGGTCGCGAGATGACGGGCCGCCGAGGGCGAGGCGGTCGCGTCGCCGGGTCCGCAAGCGGGCGAGAGCGGCTCGGGTGCCCGCTCGGACTCGATCATCGGCGCAGGGTATCCGCCGCCACCCCGGCCGGAGACGGCGCGGTGGGACTCGATAGCGTCTGCACGTCATGAGCGTCGCCGTCCAAGAAGACACGGGCAGCGCGCGCTCGCTGGGCCCGCGACTGCTTGGGGTCGTCGATCGCGCCGGCCCGCCGGCGCGCCGGCGCGGGATGGGCGGCGTCTACCTGGCGATCATCGTGCTCGCCGTGCTGGCGGGCGCGCTCTCGCTGCGGCTGCCGTCGACGCCGAACTACGACCCGTGGGTGTGGCTGATCTGGGGCCGGGAGATCGTCCACGGCCAGCTGTCGACGACCGGCGGTCCAACGCTCAAGCCGCTGGCGATGGTGTTCACGACGATCGTCGCGCCGTTCGGCTCCGCGGCGCCCAACATGTGGGTGGCGATCGCCCGAGCCGGCGGGCTGACGGCGCTGGCGCTGACGTTCCTGCTGACCGCTCGGCTGTCACGGAGCGTCATCGTGGGGCGGGTGCCGGGGGCCGGCTGGGCGCTGCCGGGGCTCGCCGGCCTGGGCGCGGCCGCGGGCCTGTTCGTGCTGCCGCAGTTCGTCTACGTGGTCGCGCAGGGGTACTCGGAGGGCGTGCTGCTGTCGGTCGTCCTGCTGGCGGTGCTGCGCCACCTTGACGGCGCCCCGCGCCAGACCCAGCTGCTGCTGTTCGCCGCGTCGCTGGATCGGCCGGAGATGTGGCCGCCGTTCATCCTCTACGGACTCTGGCAGTGGCGGATCGACCGCCGCGCCCGGCCGATGATCATCTGCCTGGCGGCGGCGATCCCGGTGATCTGGCTGGTGCCGGACCTGATCGGATCGGGCTCGTTGCTGCGCGGTGCGGAGTACGCCAGTTATCCGCGCGGGGCCGGGACCAGCTCCTGCCCGTTCTGCACCGAGGTGACGAGCTACGAGTGGCCACTGATCCGGACGCCGTACCGGATCGGGGTGCTGCTGGCGCTCGTGCCCGGGATGGTCGAGCTCGTGCGCGCGGCCCGCCGGGGTCGTGGCGTCGCCGCGGCGCCGACCGCGGCGCCGCAGGCGACCGACCGCGCGGACCGCCGCCTGGACATCGCGGTGTGCCTGCTGCTGGTCGCCGGGCTCGGCCTGTTCGTCGAGGACGCGGTGCTGACCGAGCTGAAGTTCTCGGGCAACGGTCGCTACCTGTTCGCCGGCGCGTGCCTGCTGATCATCGTCGCGATGGTCGGCTGGGCGCGGATCGTCGCGTGCGCGTTCATGGTCGCGGCTCGGTGGCGCGGACGTGTCGTCGCGGCGGCGTGCGCGGGGGTGATGACGGCGATCGCGGCGGCGGCCGTGGCTCCCAGCGCCGTGCACGCGGTCGGCGGGCTGTCGTCGACCTGGTCGGGGCTGCGCTTTCAGGCGCGCCTGCGCGGTGGTCTCGATCTGGCCGTCCGCCAGGCCGGCGGAGCGGCCACGCTGCGCGCCTGCGGGACCGTTCAGACCAACGCGCAGCTGGCACCGATCGTGGCCTGGACGCTGCACGAGACGATCGGCGCGTCGGAGGCGACCCGCGGCCCGGTGATCATCCGCGGCCGGGCCGACGCGGACGCGGCGGCCGAACCGAAGATCCCGCACGGGCGCGGCTGGCACGTGGTCGCTCGGTCGCAAACGATCACGATCGCGACACGATGCTGACGCGTGCGCGCGGGCGGTCGCGAAACGTGATCCCAACATGTGGTGTATCGGGAACGTCCCGATTCACAACTATCTTTGCCTGATGCGCGAGGAATCCGCCGGACCTGAACCGCGCGTCGTGGCGGCGGCTGGATCTGCGCATGGGATGGCGACCGAGGCGACCCACGAGCTGCCGCGGTTCGCGCTGGCGCGGCCCCGGTGGCTGACCCGCCCGCCGATCGCGGTTGGCCGGCGCGGCGGCTGGATCGCGCTGTCGGTGCTGCTGCTGGCGACGCTCGCGGTCGTCGCCTACGCGACGTCGGGGCCGACGATCCTCGTGCCCCGGTCGGTCCGGGTGTTCCCCAACTGGGAGGCCGGGCCGCTGCATGACATCACCAGCCGCCCGCTGACCGACCCGTGGACGCTGGACCTGATCTTCAGTTTCGTGCTCGTCGCGATGGTGGTCGCCTACGGGATCGCGATGGCCGCGATCCGCAGCCTGACGATGCGCTCGATCGTGATCGTCGTGGTGATCCTGCACCTGATCCTGCTGCTGAGCCCGCCGCTGCAGCTGTCGGACATATTCAACTACCTCGGCTACGCGCGGCTCGGGGCGCTGCACCACATCTCGCCGTACGCGCACGGGATCTCGTCCGAGCACTTCGATCCGATCTTCCAGTTCGCCAGCTGGGACAACCTCAAGAGCCCCTACGGCGAGCTGTTCACGGCGCTCAGCTACCCGCTGGCGTGGCTGCCGCTGCCGGTCGCGTTCTGGGTGATCAAGGTGCTCGTCGTGCTGTTCAGCCTCGGCTTCTTGTCGCTGGTGTGGTGGTGCGCGGTCAAGCTCGGGCGCGATCCGCGGTTCGTGGTCGGCTTCGTCGCGCTGAACCCGATCTACCTGCTGTACGCCGTGGCCGGCTTTCACAACGACTTCCTGATGCTGTTCGCGTCGATGGCGGCGATCGCGTTCGTGCTCTCGGGCCGCGACCGCTGGGCCGGTGCGGCGCTGGTGGCGGCGATCGCGGTCAAGTTCACCGCGATCCTGCTCGGCCCGTTCCTGCTGGTCGCGGTCGGCACCCGCGAACGATCCAAGCAGTTGGTGATCGGCGGGGTGATCGCCGCGATCCCACTGGCGGCGATGAGCGTCGCCCTGTTCGGGACCTCGTTGCCCAACCTGCAGCAGCAGAGCTCGCTGCTGACCGAGCTGAGCATCGCCAACCTGATCGGGCTGGTGCTGCACGTCGGCGGCGGCACCGCGGCGCTGCTGGACGTGCTCGACCTGCTCGTCGTCGCGGTCGTGATCTACCAGTTCCTGCGCCGGCGCGACTGGCTGGCCGGAGCGGGATGGTCGACCCTGGCGCTGCTGGTCAGCCTCGCCTGGCTGGTCCCGTGGTACATCGTCTGGGTGCTGCCGCTGGCGGCGCTGAGCACGAGCCCGGGGCTGCGGCGCATGACCGCGGTGATGACCGTGTTCCTGGTGCTGACGTTTGCCCCCGGCGTGACCAAATACCTGTCCAACCACGACATCAACCCGCTCAGCACGCCGGCCGGCCGAGCCTCGATGAGCCTGCAGAACCGGCTCGCCGGCTGACGTTCTTGGTCGTTCTTCGCCCGTCGCGCTGCGCGGTCGCCCGGGTTGGGACGCCGGGGGCGGGCGCTCTGGCAAGATCACGACGATGCGTCTGTTCGCGCTCCGCGGGGCCAACAGCGTCGAGCGCAACGACGAGAGCGCGATCCTCGACGCCACCGATCTGCTGATCCGCGAGCTGATGGCGCGCAACTCACTGACGCCCGAGGCGATGGTCAGCTGCATCTTCACGCTCACGCACGACCTCGACGCGCAGTTCCCGGCCGTCGCGGCCCGACGGCTTGGTCTGGAGCGGGTGCCGCTGCTATGTGCCCAGGAGATTCCCGTGCCCGGCGCGCTGCCCGCGGTGATCAGGGTGATGGTCCACTATTACGCCGAGTCCGACCACGATCCGCAGCACGTGTACCTGGGCGCCGCCGAGGCGCTGCGACGCGATCTGAGCTCGGCTCAGTAGGAGGTTCTCAAGCGATGGCGATCGAGTTCGCAGACCGCATCCGGCGGATCCCGGCCTACCCGCTGGCGGCCGGCTACGACCTGGGCGACGACATGGCGATGCTGGCCTCCAACGAGGCCTGCTTCGCGCCTTCAAGCGAGGTCCTTAAGGCCGCCATCGCAGTGATGGCCGGCACCCATCGCTACCCGGATCCGTCCTATCGGCCGCTGCGCCAGGCGCTCGCCGACCGCTACGGGATCCCGCGTGAGCGGATCGCGCTGGGCAACGGCTCCTGCGACATCCTGCTGTCGGTCGGCGAGGCGCTGCTGGAGCCCGGCGCCGAGGTCGTGTACGCCTGGCCGGCGTTCAGCGTCTACCCGCACCTGGCCGCCGCGTCGGGTGCACGAGCGATCGAGGTCCCGCTCGACTCCGAGGATCGCCACGATCTGGAGGCGATGGCGAGAGAGATCACCGTCGCCACCCGGCTGGTGCTGATCTGCAACCCCAACAACCCGACGTCGACCTCGATCGGCCTGGAGGAGATCGAGGCCTTCCTGGCCAAGGTGCCACCGCACGTCTGCGTGATTCTCGACGAGGCCTATTGCGAGTTCGCGCTGGTGCTCGGCGACACCTACGCGTCGGTCGGGCTGTTGCGCCAGCATCCGAACCTGATGTTGCTGCGGACCTTCTCCAAGGCGTACGGGCTGGCGGGCATGCGCGTCGGCTACGGCCTGTGCGGATCAGACAACCTGCGGGCCGCCGTCGACCAGGTCCGGCAGCCGTTCTACCTCAACGTGCCCGCCCAGGCCGCCGCGGTCGAGGCGCTGCGCCACCAGGACGAGGTCGAACGCCGGGTCACGCACACCGTCGCCGCCCGGATCGCCGTCACGGACGGCCTGCGAGCGATCGGGTTGTGGGTCGCGGAGTCAGATGCCAACTTCGTCTGGACCCATCTGCCCAGCGCCGAGGTCGAGCCTGAGATCGTCTCCGGCTTGCGTGAGCGGGGCGTGCTGGTGCGCGCCGGCGCGGCGCTCGGCCGGCCGGGGTCGCTGCGGGTGACGGTCGGTACCGACGCCGAGAACCGCCGCTTCCTGGCGGCGATCGGCGAACTCGTCTAGCCGGGAGCACTGGGCCTTCGTGGAGACCGATGCGGCGGGTGGCAGCCCGTCCGTAAGCGACGAGCCGGCCGCCGCGACGACCCTGTCACGCGTCCGGGCGCTGTCGCGGTGGGCGGCATGGGCGCTGATCGCGGCCGCGGCGATCGTCGGCGCGATCGTGTTCGTCGCCGCCACCGGCATGCGGCCCGGCTTCGATCCGTTCGGCTGGATGGTGTGGGGCCACCAGGTCCTGCATGGCTCGCTGAACACGTCGGGCGCGCCGTCCTGGAAGCCGCTGACGTTCCTGTTCACGTTGCCCTACGCGCTGTTCGGCCACACCCAGGTGTGGTTGTGGAGCGTGACCAGCGTGACCGGGACGATCGCGGCGGGCGTGTTCGCCGGCCGCGTGGCTTACCAGCTGACCGGCCCGGTCCTGCCCAGCCGGCGGTTCGCACCATTCGTCGCCGGCGCGTTCGCGGGCGTCGCCGTGATGGGCATCCAGACATGGCCGCACCTGGTGCTGATCGCGAACTCCGATCCGCTGGTCGTGGCGCTGCTGCTGGCGGCGATCGACGCGCACCTCTGCGGGCACCGCCGCTGGGCCTTCGCGGCGATCGTGCTCGCGTCGCTGGATCGTCCGGAGTCGTGGGCGTTCGCGGGGCTCTACGGAGCCTGGCTGTTCTGGACCGACCGGCGCGCTCGGATCGGCGTCGTGTTGGCGCTGCTGCTGATCCCGTCGGTCTGGTTCATCGTCCCGGGACTGACCTCCAAGAGCTGGTTCGGCGCCGGCGATCTGGCGCTTAACCAGCACACCGCGATCCACGGCTCGAAGATCGCCGGCGTCCTGCACCGCTGGCGCGACCTGTACGAGCTGCCGATGCAGTTGGCGTTCGTCGCCGCCGTCGCGGTCGGCATCTGGCGCCGCGATCGACGGCTGCTGGGGGTGGTTGCCGCGGCGCTGCTGTGGGTGATCGTGGAGATGGCGTTCGCGCTGCACGGCTGGTCGGCCGCGAGCCGGTACCTGATCGAGCCGGCGGCCGTGTGCATCGTGGTCGCGGCGGCGCTCGTCGGGCAGCTGCTCGGCGGGGCGCCGTGGACCGGCCAGGTCGCCGCGCCGCGCTGGGTGCCCGCGGCGCTGCGCTGGGGCGGGCCGGTGCTCGCGATCGGGCTCGGCGTGGCGCTGATCCCGGCGGCGCGGCTGCGCGTTCACGACTGGCGGGTCGACCTGCCGCTGGCGCACGCCAACGGCCGCCAGAACCGACGTTTGATCGCCGTCGTCGACCGGCTCGGCGGGGGTCAGGCGATCCGCTCGTGCGGCGCGCCCGCGACGAT
>Ga0302235_10003116_pt1 | contig 11756 bp, 12 predicted proteins | sample II_Palsa_N3_3_FD_193577 | JGI IMG/M metagenome (GOLD analysis project Ga0302235, IMG submission 193577) | Peat permafrost microbial communities from Stordalen Mire near Abisko, Sweden - II_Palsa_N3_3 | ecosystem: Environmental > Terrestrial > Soil > Palsa > Peat permafrost | place: Sweden... | reverse complement strand
TGTCATGATTTAGGACGAAGTGCGTCTGTAATGCCGGTAATGCCGGTTTTCCCGGGGTGCCAATGGGGGGTGCCAGGGCCGCTGAAGAAGCCTCGAGCCCGCCTGCATGGCCAGACTGGAAGACAAGCCGGGAACCGGGAGCGCGCACCACTGGCCGTTCGGCATAAGAGAATTGTTGAAGTGACCGATAGCGACCAGGGGCCGCTGACCTGGGCCGAGCTTGACCTAATTGACGCTTGATGGCGCGCCGCGAATTACCTGTCGGTGGGGCAGATCTACCCGAGTTATCGCAGCTGGCTCCGGAGGCGACCCGGGTCCTGGGTGCCTGGCTGCGCGACGTGGTCAAGGCCAACCCGTCGAACTCGGAGCACATGTGCCAGGAGTGGCTGGAGGGCTACCTGCTTACCGGTCCGGCCCCGCCCTGGACGCCACTCCCGCCACACGACAACACCAGCGTCACGCCAGGCGGAGGGCTCTCCGGTTACCGCGGTAGATCCGGGCTTGGCGGTCGATCAGTGGTATCCCAGAGCCACATGCCACGTCCGAACGCGTCCGCCTCGGCCGTGGGCTGGTCATTGAGGTCACGATGCCGCTGACAGCGGTCGCCGCGTCCGCCCGGCGTCAAGATCCGGGAGTATATGGGCTTACGGGAGCGGTTTGTGCACTATAGGCCCCCAAACCCTCCCATAGGCCCCAATCCTCCCGGATAACCGGTCCTGGGGCGAGACGGCTGAGTCAGGAGGGGCTACCGGTACCACGGTGGTCGCATGGAGGCTCGCCTGGTGCCGTGGATCCGGATTCCGCGGCATATCCAGAGCCGCCCCAGCACCACCAATCAACCGCCACGCCGCAATCCACCACGGTAATCCGTGCCGGTAAGCGGCAAAAGGGACGAAAGTACGGCCTGCGAACGCGGCGATGTAGCCGCAGCCCGGGGCGTGTGGCACTCCGAACCCGGAAGACGGGGCCGGGGGCACACGCACCCCCATCCGGGCGCGTGATCCTCATGAACGCGGCAGCCTAACCGGAAGCGGCATCTCGCAGGTCGGCTCATGATTGGGGCCATATTGGGGTGCGATCGCAGGTAAGGCGTGATCACGATCGCGTACGGGTAGCCTCCGAGCTTGATCGGCGGTCCGGCCGTGTTCGTGGCCGTGTCGATCGGGGTGACCGTGCCTGAGTCTGTGCTGACCGAGTAGGCGGTCTTGCCATCGGGGGTGATCACGATCATGAACGGCGGCGCGGTGAGCCTGATCGGTTTGCCCGGCTTATCAGTGGCTGTCTTGACTGGGACCAGGATGTCACTTAGGTAACTCGGGGAAACATAGATGGTCGTTCCGTCGGGCGTGATCGCGGGCGAGGCGGAGCCCTGGTAGCTCGCAGGATTGACCGTGATCGGCTGGCCGTGTTGGTGGCGGTCATGATCGGCGTCAGCCGGTCGTCCTCACTCAGCACGTAGGCGATCTTGCCATCCGGCATAAATGTGATGGCGAAAGGGTAATCCGCGACCTTGATCGGCGGTCCCGCCCTGTCGGGGGCGAAACCGGGATTACCGTGTTTGAGTGTAGGTCAAGGACGTAAATGGTCTTCCCATTCGGTGCAGCCGCCATCACGTTGTTAACTCCGACGTTGATCCGTGGTCCGGCCGTGTTCGTGGCCGTCGAGATCGGGGTCACCCACCCCGTGCTGGACGGCCTATTCGCGACGTACACGATCGGCGTACCCGTCGGCGTGGCTGGCGCCGGGGTCGCGCTGCGCGCGCCGGTGAGCGCCGGGACGATGACGCAGACCCCGGCGACCACGGCCGCACCCGCGATGATGCCCGACGCCCGGCGGCGCCTGCGGCGTTTGAGGCCGGCCAGCAGGGCGTTGTGCGCCAGCACCAGGCTGAGGCCGAGGCGTCCGGGGTGACCGGTCGCCTCGGCCTCGGCGTCAGGCGTTTAGTAGTCCGCGGATTCGAGCCTGCCGTGGAGCTCCGCGGCCCGACGCCACGCCTCGATCAGCTGGCGCTCGGCCTTGCGCTCCATCCGGCGTGTCCGGCGCAGGGTGAGCAGCCGGCGCGACGGGCGCCGTTGCTCGGCGCTCTCCATTTTGCTGCGGCTTTCCTCGGCCGCCAGCTCTTCTACCATTACCAAATACATGCTGATCACTCCGTTGTGTGCATGATGTGCTCGGCCGGCCGCGCGGCCCTGGTCGGCCGCGCGGCCCTTCCCCGTTGGTCAGTGACCGCTTACGCGGCCACTTCGGTCTTGCGCGGACGTCCGCGAGGCCGCTTGCGAGGCACAATCGCGCCGCGCATGAGCAGCTCTCCGCCCCAGACGCCCCAGGGCTCCCGGCGCTCGAGCGCCCCCGTCAGGCAGGCGATCCGGGCCCGGCAGTCCCGGCACATGGCCTTCGCCTGCTCCACGTCCTGCGGAGACTCGGCGAAGAACAGCTCTGGGTCCTCCGTGCACGGAAGATCCAGGCCCACCGGGAATGCGGTGCCGGTGCCCATAACAGGCCCGGCCACCATGAGCTGACTTGCCACACTGACCTCGCTGGCCCGGCCGATGTTTCCGACCTGGACCTGCCTGACGTCCGACTCGTGCCGTATCGAAGAGCCGAACGCCTCGAACCCCGTCGTGTCCTCGCCTCCGACGGTGGCAGCGCGCCACTGCATCGGTGCCATCCCCTCTCGCTTGCCGGTCCTAGTTATCGCCCATGCGATTTCTCGCCCGTTCCTGGGACCTAGGCCTTTGATAGCTAAGGCCGCGGACCCTGTGTGCGGATCCGCGGCCTCAAGGGGATGTGCTCCCGGCCTTTCTAGGCCGGTTCCCTATCTGGAGGCGGACCCGATGCGCCTTCGCCGTCGGCGTAAACGCTGGTCATGTGGTTGGAGTTATTGATCTGCCCGAGCTGCGCCATGAGGGCGGACTGCGGGACCGGGAAGGCCAGGGCGGCCTTGTCCCGGACGCGCGGAACCGACTGCACGACAACGGCCAGCCCAGTGCCGCCGCCGGCACCAGGCACACTCGTCCCCGGGAACGCCGAACGCGGGCAGAAGGCACCCAGCTGCGCACGCCACGGCTCTGTCGTCAAAACGCCTGCCGTCAGAACGCCTGCCGTCAGAACGCCTGTCGCCAGGACGTCAGAGTTGATGGTCACAATGGGCACCTCCCTTCCAGGAGCGTCGGTAACTAGCCCACGGACATGAGGGCAGCCTATGTAATGCCCCCCGCAGGGGGCAACAGTTTTTTAAGCTGCGGTTTTCAACTACGGCGGGGGGCCGTGCGGATCAGGCCCTCTTGCATCACGGACACCACGAGCTCGCCCTCGGCGGTGAAGACCTGACCGCGGGCCAGGCCCCGGCCACCGGAGGCCACCGGTGACTCCTGGGCGTACAGCAGCCAGCGGTCGGCCCGGAACGGCCGGTGGAACCACATCGCGTGGTCCAGGCTCGCGCCCGTGGTGTGGCCGTCCGACCAGGACAGGCCGTGCCCGAGCAGCACCGTGTCGAGCAGCGTCACGTCCGAGACGTAGGTCATCAGGCACACGTGCAGCAGCGGGTCGTCGGGCAGGTCCCCGTCCACCCGCAGCCAGACCAGGTTCTCGGTGGTACGCAGCGACGGATCGCGCTCGGCCTCCACCGAGATCGGGCCGATCGAGCGCAGGTCGAAGGGGCCGTCGAACACCCGGGGATGGCCCGGGCCCAGAACCCGGGTCCACCGGTCCGAGTTCCGCTCGACGTTCTCGGGCGGCGGCACATCGGGCATCGCGGTGGCGTGCTCGGGCCCGGGCTCGGCGTGGTGGAAGGACGCGGACAGGGTGAAGATCGTATGGCCGTGCTGGATCGCGGACACCCGGCGGGTGGTGAACGACCGGCCGTCCCGGGTCCGGTCGACCGAGTACACCAGCGGAATCGTGGTGTCGCCCGGCCGGATGAAGTAGGCGTGCAGGGAGTGCACCGGCCGGTCCGGCGGCACGGTCCGCCCGGCGGCGACCAGCGCCTGACCGGCCACCTGCCCGCCGAACACCCGCTGCCGCTGCTCGTCCGGGCTGCGGCCGCGGAAGATGTTCAGCTCGATCTGCTCCAGGTCGAGCAGCTCGAGCAGGGCGTCCAGCGCCGCACCCATTCCGCGCCCACCTCCTCCGTGCCCAGGGGCTCTCTTCACCGCCGGCCCAGGCGGAGGTCATCGAGGAACCGCGACCGCTGCCGCGCCGCGACGCGGCCCTGGCCGGCCGGCGTCCGGGCCGGGGACCAGGAAAGGTACAGGTGCTGACGAGCCCTGGTCACCGCGACATACAGTAGCCGTCTTTCCTCGTCGATCGCCTCGGGCGTCTTGGCGTGCACGATCGGCATCAGCCCCTCGACTAGGCCCGGCAGCAGTACCGCGTCCCACTCCAGGCCCTTGGCCGCGTGCATCGAGGCCAGCGTCACGCCCTGGACCGCGGGCGCGTGGCCCAGCTCGGCCCGCTCGGTCAGCTCGGCGGCGAAGTCGCCCAGGCTGGCGTGCGGCCGCGCGGCGTACAGGTCGTCGGCCAGCTCGGCGATGGCGGCCAGCGACTCCCAGCGCTCACGGGCCGCCGAACCGCCCGCGGGCGCGCCCGCGGTGAAGCCGATGCCGCTCAGCACGTGCCGGACCGCGGCCGGCAGCGGGTCCGGGTCCGCGGGGCTGGCCGCCTCGCCGCGGGCCGCGCCGCGGAACAGGACCAACGCCTGACGCACCACCGGCCGTTCGTAGAATCGCTCGGTGCCGCGCACTACGTAGGGCACCTTGGCCTCGGTCAGCACCCGTTCGAACCGTTCGGTGTCGGCGTTGATCCGGACCAGGACCGCGATCTGGCCGGCCGGAACGCCCGCCGCGATCAGCGACCGGATCTGCACCGCCACCCCGGCCGCCTCGCTGGCGTCGTCGGAGTACTGGGTGAGCACCGGCTGCGGCCCGGCCGGCTGCTGCGCGATCAGCGCCTGGCCCGACCGCATCAGCTGGTTGGCCACCGCGACCACCTGCGGCGTCGACCGGTAGTCGCGGACCAGCCGGACCAGCGCGGCGCCTGGGAACTCGGCGGTGAAGCCGGTCAGGTAGGCCGGCGTGGCGCCGGTGAAGGAGTAGATCACCTGGTGCGGGTCCCCCACCACGCACAGCTCGTCGCGGTCGCCGAGCCAGGCGTCGAGCAGCAGCTTCTGCAGCGGGTTCACGTCCTGGTACTCGTCGACCACGAAGTACCGGAACGTGTCGCGTACCTGGTCCGCCGCGCCGCGGTGCTCGAGCACGATGGCGGCGGTCAGTTCCAGGACCGACTCGAAGTCGATGAGGTGGCGCTCGCGCCGCAGGCGTTCGTAGCCGTCGTACACGAACGCCATCGCCTCCGCTCCGATCACCGGCGTGCGGCCCGCGGCGGCCGCGGCGCGGGCGTAGGCGTCCGGGCGGAGCTGGGTCGTCTTGGCCCACTCGATCTCGCTGGCCGCGTCGGCCAGCCCCGGACCGTCCAGCCGGACCCGGGCATCCTTGGCTGCCTCGCGGACCAGGGCGGCCTTGGCGTCGATCAGCCGCGGCGGCCGGCCGCCGATCACCCGCGGCCAGAAGTAGTTCAGCTGGCGCAGCGCGGCGGCGTGGAAGGTGGACGCGCGGACCCGCGCGGCGCCGAGCTGGCGCAGCCGGCCGCGCATCTCCCCGGCCGCCCGCACGGTGAAGGTCAGGGCCAGCACGTGCGCCGGGTCCACCACCCCGATGGCGGCCGCGTACGCGATCCGGTGCGTGATCGCGCGCGTCTTGCCGGTTCCCGCGCCGGCCAGCACGCAGACCGCGCCCCGGGTGGCCAGCGCCACCTCGCGCTGCTCGGGATCCAGCCCGGCCAGCAGCGCATCGCTCGCGACCTCGGTCACCGCACCATTCTCCTCTCGGTCTCCTCTCGGGAACGCAACCAGCCTCGCCGGTGTTACACGATCCGGTATTCTCACCAACCTCGAGGAGGCAGCGGGTGTCCGGCCAGCTGATTATGTACACCACTCCATGGTGCGGCTTCTGCCGGAACCTGAAGAAGCAGCTCGCCCGGACCGGGATCGAGATGACCGAGGTCGACATCGAGCAGGACCCGGCCGCGGCCGAGTTCGTGATGTCGGTCAACGGGGGCAACCAGACCGTGCCCACCATCGTGTTCCCGGACGGCACGACCATGGTCAACCCGTCGGCGGCACAGGTCCGCGAGCGGCTGGCCGCGGTCAGCGCGAGATAGCCGCGGTCAGCGCGGGACAGACAATTCTGCCGAACGCAGCGTGGTGCACGCCGCAGGACAGGACAGACATGGACGCGGAGACGACGCAGCGCGTGGCCGGCGACGCCGCCCCCGACGCAACGGGCGGCGAATCGGTGGTCCTGCGCCGGTCCGGGCAGGGCTGGCAGGTCGGGCCGGAGGAGGCCACCGACCTGACCAGCGCCATGGTGCTCGCCGACCTGCTGGCTGCCGATCTCGGGTCGCCGACCGTGCCGCTCGTGGCGCCCGCGCCTGGGTCGCCCGAGTCGCCTACGGCGAGTGAGGCCGACGAGGCGGCGCGGCTGGCCGTGACCGTGGCCCAGCTTGAGCACGCGCTGGTTGCCCGGGTCCGGGTCGAGCAGGCCATTGGCGTGCTCGCCGAGCGGCACCGGCTCCGGCCGCGGCAGGCGTTCGACCTGCTCAGGAACGTGGCCAGGGCCCGCGGCGATAAGGTCATCGACATCGCCGAGGTGGTGGTGGACAGCGCGTCCAACCCGCTGCTGGCGCTGCCCGAAGAACTGGCCCGCAAGCAGCTCGCGCCCCGTATGCGCGGCCGCTCCCCCAGGCACGCCCGTGCTTCCGGTTCGCCCCGTGGGGACGGGTCCGCCCGGGGCGACGCAGAGAATGTCGGCGGATCCCGCTAGAGTCCTGCGACACGGCTCCGTCCTCCGGCGCGCCGCGCCTGGGCTGCGGGAAACTAGGTCGGCGAGGTCGTTTGGCTGCTTCGGATGGGAGCTTGCTGGATCGACGAAGGAGGCCGGGGTGACGGATCTTGAGGTAGTCGAGATCTGTGCCGGGGCGGGCGGGCAGGCCCTCGGGCTGGAGCAAGCCGGCTTCGAGCACGCCCTGGCGGTCGAACTCGATACGGCGGCGTGCGCCACGCTGCGCGCCAACCGGCCCGGCTGGAAGGTGGCCGAGGGCGACGTGGCCGACCCGGCGCTGTGGCGCCCGAGCGACTACCGGGGGGTGGCGCTGCTGGCGGGCGGGGTCCCGTGCCCGCCGTTCACCGTGGCGGGCCGGCAGCTCGGCGCGACCGACGAGCGCGACCTGTTCGCCTGGGCCGTGGAGCTGTGCGGGATCATCCGGCCCCGGGCCCTGCTGCTGGAGAACGTCCGGGGCCTGAGCACCACCCGGTTCAGCGCGTACCGGCAGCACGTCCTGGACCGGCTCCGCGACCAGGGCTACGTGCCGGGCTGGCGGCTGCTGAACTCGTCGGACTACGGTGTACCGCAGCTGCGGCCGCGGACCGTGCTGGTCGCGCTGCAGCGGGCCGACGCGCCGTGGTTCCGCTGGCCCGTGCCCTCGCCCCAGCCGCCCGCCACCGTGGGTGAGACCCTGGGCGACCTGATGGCCGCGCGAGGCTGGCGCGGCGCGGCCGCCTGGGCCCGCGGCGCCGACCGGATCGCACCCACGATCGTCGGCGGCTCCAAGAAGCACGGCGGCGCCGACCTGGGTCCGACCCGGGCCAAGCGCGCCTGGGCCGAGCTCGGCGTGGACGGCATCGGGGTCGCCGATGTCGCGCCGGGACCGGACGCGGCCCCGGCGCTGCGGCCCCGGCTGACCTGCGAGATGGTGACCAGGCTGCAGGGCTGGCAGGACGACTGGGGCTGGCGCTTCAGCGGCCGCAAGACCGCGCGCTACCGGCAGATCGGCAATGCGTTCCCGCCGCCGGTTGCGGCGGCGGTCGGGACGGCCATCCGCCGCGCCCTAGAGCACGCCGACGTCGCCGCCGACGTCGCGGAGGCGGCTGGTCCGGCGCCCGATTTCGCGACTCACGACCACGATCCGGTGTTCCGCGTGCTGCGCGCCCGCGACGACTTCCTGACCGTCCGGCAGATCGCCGACCTGGCCAGGCTGAGCCCGGCGGCGGTGCGGGGGCACCTGCGCCACCTCAGCCAGGATTTCGAGCTCGAGATGGCCGACGGCCGCGACGGCCCGGCCTACCGGCTGGGGCCGTTCCGGGCGTTCCTCGGCCAGCGGGATCACGCGCGCCACCAGCGGTTCGCCGCGAGCCGGGCCACGATCAGCTGACCTCCCGGGCGCGGGGTCACGGCTGGCGGTTGCTCTTTACCGCGCTGATAAATGTCCGCCAGCTGGCCGGGGTGAAGCCCAGGGCAGGCTGAGCGGCATTCTTGCTGTCACGCACACCGACATAACCAGCGCCTAGCCGCGCGACTTCCACGCAATTTCCATTTGCGGCACTGTAGGAGCTTTTCTTCCAGGAAATGTCCTGTGGCGTAACAAGGCGCATCTTAGGGCCCTTCATGTGCATTCTGGTAATGGGTTTTACAATTCTGCTAGAGCCACGTGTCACGGGCCGCCACGAGCATCTCCCTCGACTTCTGCTCATCCAGGGAAAGATCGGACAGGCGGTCGAATGCTCGCCTATATCGGAAGACTTCGTCTTCTTCCTCGACATACCGGCCACCCGTCAGGTTCTCGATGTACACGACATCCTGGTAAGTCATGTCGTGTACATCGCCGAACTGGAGAAGCGCGAAGGCGCCGGTGCCGATCGGGTGACGGCCGTCGAGCGGAAGAATACGGAGCGAGATATTATCACACTCCGACAGCTCGATGAGCCGCTTTATTTGCGAACGCATTACATTTGGGTTACCGAATCGCCGCTGCAGCACAGACTGGTCGAGCACGGCGGAGAGCCGCAGCGGGTTATCCCGGATCAGCACCTGCTGCCGGGCCAGCCGGGCTTCCACCCGCCGCTGGGTCTCACTGGGCGGCACCGGGTCGATCCGCTCGAGGTACCCGTTGGTCACCTCGCGCGCATAGTCGCCGGTCTGGAGCAGTCCGGGAACAATCAAGGGCTCCCAGCTCAGCGCGGACTGCGCTTCGGCCTCCATCCCGATCAGCGCGGCGTACTCCGGCGGGAGCGTCGATGAGAAGGTCTCCCACCAGCCCTTGCCAGCCGCCTCCCGCGCGAGCGCCAGCAGATCGTCCGCGTAGCTTCCCTCGACGTCGTACAGGGCCAGCAACTTCCTGATCTCCACGGGACGCGGGATAGTGTGCGCGTTCTCGATCCTGGAAAGCTTGGAGGCGGACCACTTCAGCCGCTTGGCCACCTGATCGCCGGTCATTTCGGCACGCTCGCGCAGCCGACGCAGCTCAGCTGCGAGCCGACGTCGACGGACGGTCGGACTGGCCGGTTCAGGCACCTGTCCACCTTCCGGCGCGATACGTAAGTATCCCCTGGATCCTGCAGCGTTAATCCTAGCGTACCGACCACAGGTAGATACGCTGGAGGGTACATAAATTTATCCATCAGATCATCCGCTGCAACTTGCACCAGAACCTCCGCTGTCGGACAATCAAGTTGGTAGGGCACCCATCCCTACCCGACGACCGAGGCAGCAGGCCGAACCCTGCTGAGCTGGAGGAAGTCATGCGTAGTGTCCCGCGCCACCGGAGCATCGTCGCGATCGACATCGAACGATCCACCAGCCCGGAACGGACCAACCCCATCCGCGAGGAACTGCGGCATGAGGCGTACCGCATGCTCGGTACCGCCCTGCGAACGGCGGGCATCACCGACGGATACTGTGATCCCCTGGCCGACCGGGGCGACGGCGTCCTGGTCCTGATTCACCCGGCTGATGAGGTCCCGAAGACACTGCTGCTCAACCCGCTGATCCCGGCCCTGGTCACGCTGCTGGCCGAGCGCAACGCCAGCCTGGGCGCCATGGAGCGGCGCCGCCGCGAGCTTCGGCTGCGGGTAGTGATCCACGCGGGCGAGATCCACGACGACGGCAAGGGCTACTTCGGCGAGGAGCTTGACTTCGCCTTCCGGTTGCTCGACGCCCCGCGCGTGAAGGACCGCCTGCGCCAGGTGATGACACCCCTGGTCTTGGTCGTCTCGGAGGACATCTACTGGTCCATCGTGCAGCACGAGTACGACGGCATCCCGGGCAGCGCCTTCGAGCCCTTGGTCCGGGTCACGGTGGCGGGCCGGCGGCGGCGAGGCTGGGTGCACGTTCCCGCGCCCTGGCTGGTCCCGGGACACCCCCTGGTGCCGGTGCCGACGGCCCGGACGAATGCGGCGATCGCCGCCTGACGAGACCGCCGGGCACTGTGTTACCGGTGAGAGCCGGCTGGCGCGAAACTGCAGTAATGCAGTTAATACTGCATTACTGAAAAACGCTGGTCGGCGGGGGTGAGAGAAAAGTCGCAGGCAGGCATGACGCCGACGGGCTACCCTAACCTCGCGGACGCTGCCATAATGCCTGGATGACAGGGCTGCGCCTCGCCCTGGCCAACCTAAAGCCGGGCACGGGCAAGACCACATCCGCGGTCTGGCTGGCCCATGTGTTCGCTCAGGCCGGCAACAGCGTGCTTCTAGTCGACGCCGACCCGTCGGGCAGCGCGCTGGAATGGTCCGACCTGGCCGCCATGTACCCCGGGCTCGCGCCGGAGCAGGCGGCGTTCCCGTTCCGTATCGTGGCGCTGCCCTCGCGCGAGCTGCACCGTCGCCTGCCCGAGATCGCCAAGCACGACGACGTGGTGATCATCGATACGCCGCAGATCGAGGACCACGCCGGCATCGCCCGGTCGGCGCTGCGATACGCCGACGAGATCTTGATCCCGTGCGCGCCCAGCCCGATCGAGATCAACCGGACCACTCCGGTCCGGGACGAGATCGCCGAGGTCCGCGAGGTCCGCGACAAACCGCTGCGATCGGCCGTCCTGCTGAACCGCTGCGTGGCGCGGGCGCACTCCACCACCGACGCCCGGGAGGCACTGGTCGATCTCGGCTACGACGTGCTGAACACCGTGGTACCCCGGCGCGAGGTCTACGCCCAGAGCTTCGGGGTGCCGATCAAGCAGGCCGGCTGCGACGTGTGGCGCCAGGTGGCCCGCGACCTCATCGAGCGCTGCGCCCCGCTCTGCGGCGTCCGGTCATGACCGCGCAGAAAGACAGGGAGCTGCGCAAGGCGCAGATGGCGGCGGCGGCGGCCCGGCGGGCCGAGCCCGACGCCGGGCCCGCGGGCCGGACCGCGATCCGGTCCAAGCCGGTCCGGATCACCCTGGACCTGAGCCCCGAGCTGTACCGGGAGCTGACCGGGTGGGCCGACCAGGCCGCGATCGCGCTCGGCGTGCCGCGGGTGTCGCTGGCCGACGCGGTGCGGGCCATGATCCGGGTCACCGCGGACGATCCCGACCAGGTCCTGGACCGCCTGCGCCAAGACCGCGACAAGTAGCGCGGCCCCGCGCTTGGTGCGGTGCTTGGTGCGGTCACCGGCCAGTCGATCGGCGGGCGCGCTCCAGCGGGAGGGAACGGTAGTCCTGCCGGCTCAGCGCCTCGGGCAGATGCATGCGCAGCATGACCTGCCCGACGTTGCCGGGCAGGGTTCGCTGGGTGAGCAGCGAGGTCACGATCATCACGCTGAAGGCGAGCGGCACCGTCCAGATCGCCGGCTGTCCCAGGAGCACGGCGCTCCAGCCGCTGGTCGCCGCGCCGACCATCGACGCGACGATCGCGGTCAGGCAGGCGCCGCCGCCCACCACGATGC
>Ga0302235_10003102_pt1 | contig 11777 bp, 10 predicted proteins | sample II_Palsa_N3_3_FD_193577 | JGI IMG/M metagenome (GOLD analysis project Ga0302235, IMG submission 193577) | Peat permafrost microbial communities from Stordalen Mire near Abisko, Sweden - II_Palsa_N3_3 | ecosystem: Environmental > Terrestrial > Soil > Palsa > Peat permafrost | place: Sweden... | reverse complement strand
GAGCGTCGGGAGTCAATTTCGGCATCTCATATTGCCGGCTATACCACTCGTCTTTGTTCTATTCGGGTACATTGCCCGTATGGCCAGGGCGGGGACCATCGAGGCGCTGAACGCCGACTACACGCGCACCGCGATCCTGAAGGGCCTGCCGCGGTTCACGGTGATCCGCCGGCACGTCCTGCGGAACTCGCTGCTGCCCACCATCACGGTCATCGCGACCCAGACCGGGTACCTGATCGGCGGCCTGGTGGTGGTGGAGACGCTGTTCAACTACCAGGGGGTCGGGGACCTGATCTTCAAGGCCGCCCAGGGCAAGGACTTCCCGATGCTGGAGGCCGGCATCCTCGTCATCGGGGTGGTCTACGTGCTGGCCACGCTGGGCGCGGACCTGCTGCTGATCGCGCTCAACCCGCGGCTGAGGATCGGGGGCGGCAATGACTGACGTCGCCGCCGATCCGCTGGACCCGGCGGGTACCACGCTCGGGCCCGGCTCTGCCGTGGCGGTGACCGCCGCGGCCCGGGCCACGCCGGCCCAGTGGAGCCTGCTGGTCCGCAAGGCGACGTTCCTGGCCGGCGCGGCCATCATCGTGTTCTGGGTCGTCTGCGCCATCTTCGGGCACGCGATCGCGCCGTACAACCCGCTGGCCCAGCAGCTGCTGGACGTCAACACCGGGCCGTCGGGGGCGCACTGGTTCGGCACCGACCCGCTGGGCCGGGACGTGCTATCCAGGATCATCGTCGGCGCCCAGGACATCTTGATCATCACCCCGCTGGCCACCATCCTGGGCACCATCGTGGGCACCGCCCTCGGCCTGGCCATGGGCTACTTCGGCGGGGCGTTCGACCTGATCGCCGGGCGGCTCGTGGAGTCGGTGCTGGCCCTGCCCAGCTTCATCATCGCCTTCCTGTTCCTGGTCGCGGTGGGCCATTCCACGACCACGCTGATCGTGGTGATCGGCTTCGTGTTCACGCCGCTGATCGCGCGCACGGTCCGGGCCGCGGTACTGGCCGAGCGACACCTGGACTATCTGGCCGCCGCCCGGCTGCTGGGCGAGAACCCGGCCCGGATCATGTTCGGCGAGATCTTGCCCAACGTCATGCCGGCCATCCTGGTCGAGTTCACGGTCCGGCTGGGCTACGCGGTGTTCACCGTGGCCACGCTGTCGTTCCTGGGCTTCGGCATACAGCCCCCCACCCCGGACTGGGGCGCGGACATCGCGGCCGACTACGTCGGCCTGACCGCGGGGTACTGGTGGCAGGTCCTGTTCCCCGCGCTGGCCATCGCCTCGCTGGTGATCGCGGTCAACCTGATCACGGACGCGATCGAGCAGGTGCTGGCGTCATGAGCTCCCCTGATGCCTCGCTGGCGTTGCCGACGTCATCCGACGCCGAGCTGGCCCTGGCGGTACAGCACATGGACGTGACCTACCGGGTGCGGGGGCAGGACCGGGTGGTGCTGCGGGACGTGTCGTTCAGCATCGGGCGCGGCGAGTCCTACGGGCTGGTCGGCGAGTCCGGGTCGGGAAAGTCCACGGTCGCGCTGGCCCTGGTCCGGTACCTGCCCCGCAACGGCCGGGTCAGCAAGGGGACGATCAGCATCAACGGGCTCGACCCGCTGTCGATGGGCAAGGGCGCGCTGCGGGACCTGCGGGCCCATACGGTCTCGATGGTGTACCAGGAACCCGGGCGGGCGCTGAACCCGTCGCTGCGGGTCGGGCGGCAGATCGCCGAGGTGTTCGAGCTTGCGGGCCAGTCATCCGGTGACGCTTCTGAGTCCGCCGAGAACATGCTGCGCAAGGTGCAGATCTCCGACCCGGGCCGGGTCATGCAGCGGTACCCGCACGAGCTGTCCGGCGGGATGGCGCAGCGGGTGGTCATCGCGATGGCGCTGGCCGTCTCGCCCTCGCTGCTGATCCTGGACGAGCCGACCACCGCGCTGGACGCGACCGTCGAGGCCGAGGTGCTGGACCTGGTCGCTACGCTGCGTTCTGAGTTTGCGACTTCCGTGCTGTTCATCAGCCACAACCTGGCCGTGATCGCCAAGATGTGCGACCGGGTCGGGGTGCTCTACGCGGGCGAACTGATCGAGCAAGGCCCGGCGGGTGCGGTCTTCGCGGATCCGAGGCACCCGTACACGGTCGGGCTGCTGCGCTGCATCCCGCGGCGCGGGCAGCGCAAGGACGCCGACCGCCTGGACACCATCCCCGGTTTCCTGCCCACGCCCGGGAGCGGCCTGACCGGCTGCATCTTCGCCCCGCGGTGCGCGCTGGCCCAGGACCGGTGCCGGACGGCGGCGCCGCCGTTCTTCGCGGTCAGCGACGTGCGGACCTCGCGGTGCTACTTCCACGAGCAGGCTCCGGACCTGCCCCGGGCCACCCCCGCCTCGATCCCGTCGGCTTCCGGTGCCGACGGTGCTGATGGTGTTTCCTCGGCCGATGGTGGGCCCTTGGTGGTGGTCGAGGGGTTGTCCAAGACGTTCGGGGGGAACATCCGGGCCCTGTCCGGGGTGGACCTGTCCATCCAGCGCGGCGAGACGCTGGGGCTGGTCGGCGAGTCGGGTAGCGGGAAGACCACGCTGGCCCGCGTCCTGCTCGGGCTGATCGCGCCGGACCAGGGCTCGGTGGTGACCCTGCACGACGCGCCGCTCAACCCGGACGCGCGGCGGCGGCCGCGGTCGGTCCTGCGCGCGCTGCAGATCGTGTTCCAGAACCCGGACTCGGCGCTCAACCGGCGCCACACGGTGCGGGCCCTGATCAGCCGGCCGCTCTCCCGTCTGGCCGGGCTGTCGGGTGCCCGGCTTCGCGACCGGCTGGAGCAGCTGATCACCTCGGTGCGGCTGGAGGACCGGCACCTGTCGCTGCGACCCAGCCAGCTGTCCGGCGGGCTCAAGCAGCGGGTCGCGATCGCGCGCGCGTTCGCCGGCGGCCCCGAGATGGTGGTCTGCGACGAGCCGACCTCGGCGCTCGACGTGTCGGTGCAGGCCGCCATCCTCAACTTGCTGGCTGACCTGCAGACCACCGAGCAGGTCACCTACCTGTTCATCTCGCACGACCTGGGCCTGGTCAGGTACCTGTCGGACCGCATCGTGGTGCTGTACCTCGGGCGGGTGATGGAGGTCGGGCCGTCCGAGACGGTGTTCGCCGGGCCGCATCATCCGTACACCGAGGCGCTGTTCTCGGCCGTGCCTTCGCTCGACGGCGAGCGCCCGTCCCGCATCCGCCTGACCGGCGAGATCCCGTCGGCGGCCGATCCGCCGAGCGGCTGTGTGTTCCATACCCGGTGCCCGCGCCGGCTGACGACCGGCATCTGCGAATCCACCGAGCCGCTGCTGCTCGAGGGTGAGCCCGGTCACTTGATCCGCTGCCACATCCCGCTTTCTGAACTGCGAACCATCCAGCTAAATGAATCCGTCCCGCATCAGGGAGGCTCCTCGTGACACGTAACATCGACCACCGCCGGCTCGGGCGCTTGCGCCAGGGCCAGGGTGAAATCGCCAACCACATCATCGACGAGTTCGCCGCCGGGCGGTTGTCCCGCCGCGACTTCATCCGCCGGGCCACGGTGGTCGGCATTTCCGTTCCGGTGCTCGGGTCGGTCCTCGCGGCCTGCGGCAGCTCAGCGTCGTCGTCGGGCTCGTCGGCCTCGTCGTCGGCCTCGTCGTCTAGCTCGGCGGCCGGCGCGCCCGGCGCGGTGATCCGGGCCGGCATCACCACGCCGACCGCGGCGATCAACCCGATCACCGTGGCCGACCAGGGCGGGCTCGACATGCTGGCGCAGACCGGTGAGTACCTGACCCTATCCGGCCAGACCCTGAACCTGTCGCCGGTGCTCGCGGAAAGCTGGTCGGCGAACTCCTCCGCCGACGTCTGGACGTTCAAGATCCGCCAGGGCGTCAAGTTCCACAACGGCGCCCCGCTGACCGCCGCCGACGTGGTGTACACGTACAAGCAGCAGACCAACCCGTCGAGCGACTCGAACGCGCTGTCCGCGTTCGGCGGCGTGCTCATGCCCGACGGAGTAGAGCAGGTCGATGACTACACGGTCGCCTTCCACCTGGAGGCGGCGAACGGGAACTTCCCGTACCTGACGTCCTCCGACAACTACAACATGATCATCATCCCGAACAACTACAACGCGGCGGACTGGCAGAGCTCGTTCATCGGCACCGGCCCGTTCGTGCTCGGCTCCTACACGCCGAAGGTGGGCGCCAGCTTCACCCGCAACGCGTCGTACTGGGGCACCAAGGCGCTGCCGTCGGCGACCCAGTTCACCTTCTACGACACCTTGGCCGCGTCGGTCCTCGCGCTGACCGGCGGGAGCATCGACGTGCTCGGGCAGTTCTCCGTGTCCGGCGGCGAGGCGCTGCTGAACGGCAGCTACAACGTCATCAAGCTGAAGTCCAGCGCGCACCGCGAGCTGTCGATGCGCAACGACCAGGCCCCGTTCACCGACCCGCGGGTACGCCAGGCGCTCGCGCTCACCCTCAACCGCCCCGAGATCATCACCGCGCTGTTCAAGGGCTTCGCCGACATCGGCAACGACAGCCCGTTCGCGCCGGTCTTCCCGTCCACGAACACCAGCATCGCCCAGCGGGCGGAGAACATCAGCCAGGCCAAGTCGCTGCTGGCCGCGGCGGGGCACCCGTCGGGGTTCTCCACCAAGCTCATCACCGAGTCCCTCGAGGAGATCCCCGAGTTCGCCCAGATCGTGGTGCAGGCCGCGGCGGCCATCGGGGTGAAGATCAACCTGACCGTGGAGACCTCGTCGCAGTACTACGGCAAGGCCACGTTCGGGAACTCCGACTGGCTCGACGCCACCATGAGCCTGGTCGACTACGGGCACCGCAGCGTGCCGAACGTCTTCCTGACCTCCCCGCTCGAGACGTACAACGCCAAGACGGGCACCGGCACCTGGAACGCGGCCCACTTCGCCAACTCCCAGTACGACAGCCTGGTCTCGCAGTACGTCGCATCCTCCGACGTGTCCACCCAGCGCAGCATCGCCGGGCAGATCGAGACGCTGCTGCTGGCCCAGACGCCGATCATCTACGCGTACTTCTACAATTACCTAGCGGCGACAGCGCAAGGCGTCAGCGGTGCCTACCCGACCGCGATCGGGCATATCTTCCTGTACAACGCGGCGAAGAGCTAGTCAGTAGGCGCCTGTGCTGCGCGCCGGCGGCGCGCAGCACAGGGCTTGCGCGCGTGATCGGTGTGGCGCAGCGTGTGGGCGCCGCGCAGACGGGGAAGGCAATCCGGATGACGGCCGACGCGCGCAGCGACGCTCACGGGCACGAGGGCGGGCATCATCACCGGGACGTGTCGGGCGGGTGGCTGCGCCCGGCGGTGTTCGGGGCGATGGACGGGCTGGTGACCAACGTGTCGCTGATCGCCGGGGTCGGCGGCGGCGGCGCGAGCTCGCACACGATCGTGCTGACCGGCCTGGCCCTGCTGGCCGCGGGCGCCTGCTCCATGGCGGCCGGGGAGTTCGTGTCGGTCTCCTCCCAGAACGAGCTCATCTACGCCGAGGTCGACAAGGAGCGGCTGGAGCTCGAGCACAACGCCGTGGCCGAGCAGGCCGAGCTGGCCACCATGCTCCGCGCCCGCGGCATCAGCGCCGCCACCGCGCGGCAGGCGGCCGCGGAGATCTCGGCGCATCCGGAGAAGGCGCTGGCCGTGCACGCGCTCGAGGAACTCGGCATCGACGCGGGCGACCTGCCGTCACCGCTGGTAGCGGCGGGCGCATCGCTCGCCTCGTTCGCCGTCGGCGCGCTGATCCCGCTGATCGGCTACCTGAGCGGCCTGGACGTGCTCGGGTTCGCGCTCGGGCTGGCGGCCGTGGCCGCGGTGGCGGGCGGGGGCATGGTGGCGCGGCTGACCGCCCGGCCGTTCTGGCGCGGAGCGCTACGGCAGTTGCTCCTGGGCGCTGGCGCCGCCGGGATCACGTACGTGATCGGCATTTTGGTCGGTCACGTGACGGGATAGGTCTATTCGTGTGCCCGGCCGCGTGCCGCCCAGCCCTCCATGTCGGATGGTCTGGGCCCCGCGGGCTGGTCCGGCGAGGTGAACTGGCCTTTCAGGGCCGGGTTCGCGAGCAGCTGGCCGGCCACCGGCTCGCCCAGCTGCAGGACCAGCCAGATCCGCTCCGGGTCGGACAGCAGGTGCGGCTCGCGCAGCGGGTCGCCGTCGACGACGATCAGGTCGGCGAGCTGGCCGTCGGCGACGGTCCCGAGGTACTCGTCCAGGCCCAGCGCTTGCGCCGCGGTCCTGGTCGCCGCGACCAGGGTCTCGGCCGGGGTCAGACCGTGATGGATCATGCGCTGGACCTCCAGGCCGACGGCCAGGCTGGTGTCACTGCCGAGCGCGATCTTGACCCCCGCATCGCGGGCGGCCCGCATGCTCGCCGCGCCCTCTATGAGGTTCCGCTGGGCCAGTTCCACCAGGACCGGGGGCATGTCAGGCTTGGCTTCGGCGTCGGCCGGGTCGATGACGTCCTCGGCCAGGCCGGACATCCAGTAGTACCCGGACAGGGTCGGCACCAGTACCTGGCCCGCGGCGGCCATGGCGTCCAGCAGGTCCGGCCGGTGGTTGAGGTACATACCGTGCTCGATGGTGTCGACGCCGTGCTTGATCGCCGCCGCGCAGCCGTCCAGGCCTTCGGCGTGAGCGGCGACCCGGTAGCCCAGCCGGTGCGCCTCGTCGGTAATGGCGGCCAGCTCCGGATCGGTGAACTGGAGCGGATCGGGATCCTCCAGCTCGTTAGACCGGGCGCCGGTGGTCATCACCTTGACGAAGTCCGCGCCCCACCGGATCTGCTCCCGGACCGCCCGCCGCACGTCGTCCGGGCCGTCAGCCTCGCGGTACATGTCGCCGTAGAAACGGTCGCCCGGCGCGGTCGCCGAGATGATCTTGCCGCAGGTCAGCAGGCGCGGGCCGCGGAATGCGCCGTACCGCATGGCCTGGCGGGCCTGCTGCGGCAACAGTCCCTGGGAACCTGTGACCCGGATGGTGGTCACCCCGAAGCGCAGGTAGTCGCGTAGTTCGGCCTGCATGAAGTGCACGTCAACCCCGGGCAGCGGGTCCTCGGCGCCCTTGGCGGTGTGCGGGATGAGCCCCGAGGTGTGCGTGTGGGCGTCGGTCAGCCCCGGCATCAGGACCCGCTGGCCCAGGTCCAGCGGCCGGGCGCCGTCGGGGCACGGCTCGGTGGCGTCGGTGACCCGGCGGATGACCCCGTCCTCGACCAGGACCGCCGCGTTCTCGCGCAACGCTGCTCCGGTGCCGTCGAACAAGCGTGCCCCGGTCAGCCAGAGCCGCCCCTGACCCGCGGGGGGCGCCGCGATCAGCGCGGGGAACCTGTGCGCCACGTACCTGTCACCTTCCTGCTTTGTCTTCGTGCCTTATCTTCCTGCGGGTCTTCTCGCGGGTCTGCTCGCGGGTCTGCTGCGAGTGATGAACGCGCCATGATCTTCTCACGTGGTCTCCCTGGCGCTGCCCTCGCGTGGGCGAGCCTTAACCGCAGGAGAGCGATGTTCGCGCGCGTTGTTACCACATCGGCCGGGACCGATGGGTTCTCCAGGCGGTTGAGGGACAAGCGGCCGAGATCCGGGGCTGGGGCCCTTCCGGACACAGGAATCGGGAATTACGCCACCGCACCTCGAAGCCTAGGAAGTAACAATGGACGCCTGAGGGCGGGGCTGGTTACCCGGGGTGGGGTGGCGGGCCGTAGCTGCGGATGGTCTTGCCGTCGGGGCTGGTGACCTGGCTGGTGCCGTCGGGGTGGGCGGTCAGGGTCCAGCCCAGCTCGTGCAGGACCACGTGGTGATGCCACCAGCAGTAATTTTTAAGGTTCGTGAGGCTGGTGTGGCCGCCGTCCTGGCGGTGGGTGACGTGATGGGCCTCGCAGCCCGAGGCCGGCTGGTCGCAGCCGCCCAGCTAGTAGTGATACATCCGTTAGATAATCACACATCCTGGCCCGCGATTGTCTAATCTTCGGTTGCGCAGGAGGCGTGTCTAGTCCGCGATACGTTTCGCATTGAGGCCGTCTTGGACCAACCCGGCGCCGCTGAGCGCCCCGGCGTCCGGCCGCGCCCTCGCCGTCCTCGGCGTGCAGGTCTCGCAGACCGATGGAAGCTTGCGCCTGTCAGGGAGACGTGACCGGAGCAGGCAGGGTAGCTTGAGCGCTGGCCGTTGAGCGCTCGTATGCGTACAGGAAGCCGGGAGGCTGGCGTCCCGGTGCCTGTCGGTGAGAATGTACGCAGAGGGCCGGGATGGCTGTGACAGCGACCGGTGGCCAGACGGCGCCCTGTGCGATGAAGACGCGCAGATGAAAGCTGGGGTCTCGCTGTGACGCACCTTGTGGTCAGAAACGAACTGCTTGATGCCCAGACCCTGCGCGCGGCCGGCGCGGCGCCCTACGGCGGAGCGGACATCGGGGAATGCCTGGCGGCGGCCACGGCGGTGCGGGGAACCGACCTGGCGAGCTGGCATGAGGCCTGGTCGTCGACGGCGGCCGCCGTGCTGGCGCTGGCCGAAAGCGAGGCGGCGGCCGGCCGGACGCAGAGCGCCCGGCCGGCCTTCTTCCGGGCGTCGAGTTACTTCCGCACCGCGGGAGTCATGCTGCTGGCAGCGCCGCTTGACCCGCGTCTGGTCGACAGCTACGCGCGGCAGACCAGCTGCTTCCGGTCCGGGGCGGCCCTGCTCGCGGAATCGCCAGAGATCCTGGAGATCCCGTACGAAGGCACCACCTTGCCGGGGTATTTCTTCCGCGCCGGCCCGGACCCCGCGCCGCGTCCGACGGTGATCCTCACCGGCGGCTACGACAGCACGGCCGAAGAGCTCTACTTCTTCAACGGCGCCGCCGCGCTCGCCCGCGGCTACAACGTCCTGGCCTTTGACGGCCCTGGACAGGGCGCCGCGCTGGTCCAGCAGGGCCTGGTCATGCGCCCCGACTGGGAGGCCGTAATCACGCCAGTCCTGGATTACGCGCTCTCCCGCCCTGACGTCGACCCGGCCAGGGTCGCCCTGATCGGTCTGAGCCTGGGCGGCTATCTGGCTCCCCGCGCGGCCAGCGCCGAGCACCGCCTGGCCGCGTGCATCGCCGATTGCGGGTCCTACGACCTGTTCGACGCGGCTCTGCGGCGGATCCCCGGTCCGCTCGCCGCCGGCGTTACCGGCGGGCGGGCATGGCAAACCGCAGCGCTGCGCCGCATCCTGCAAATGCTGGCCCGCAAGCCGACAGCCGGGTGGGCTCTGCGCCGGGGCCAGTTCGTGCACGGCGCCGCCAGCCCGATCGAGTACCTCCTCGCGCTGCGCGCGTACTCGCTGAAGGATCACGCTGGCATGATCACCTGCCCGGTTCTGGTGTGTGACGCCGAAGGAGACGACATCAGCGCCTCCGCCCCCCAGCTCGCCGAGGCATTGACCTGCGAGAAGCAGTACCTCCATTTCACTGCCGCAGAAGGCGCGGGCGACCACTGCGAAGCCGGAGCCAGAACCCTCTACCACGCCCGGTCGTTCGGATGGCTCGACGGCATCTTGCACCCCGAGCGCCCGGTGCAACCTCAGCCGCCCGGTTCCTGACTGCACCGCCGAACGCGCGGCTCGCCTGGCGATCCGCGAAATCGCCTTTCCCGCCGCTCGCTTCCCGTCCATTCCGCAAACGGGGCAAGCCCGGTGATGACACTGTTGGGGACACCAGACGAGAGGATCGCGATGCCGTATGAGCCTGCGCAGTGGCACGACTTCGCCACCTCGTTCGCCGGCGCAGCGGGCGCCCTGCTAGGCCTGGCGTTCGTCGCTATCTCGTTCAACCTCGACGCGATCCTGCGCGACAAGACGCTGCCCGGCCGTGCCGTCGAGACCCTGGCGTTTTTCGCGTACCCGCTGGCGGGAAGTCTTCTCATCCAAGTGCCCGGCCTGTCGAGTGTGGCTCTGGGCGTGGCTGAGGCAATCTTCGCCGCGGGCCTTATCGGACTGGCCGCCGCGATCAGCGTTCCGCGCTGGCGGAAGGAACGGCACGACCCGCTCAGCTGGCGTCTCAGCCACATCGGGCCCATCATCGTGGTCGTGGTCCTGGCCATCACGGGCGCCGTGGCCACTATGACGACCAGCTTGGGCGGCCTGTACTGGCTGGCCGCCGCTATGGCCGCCTCTACCGCGGCAGGGCTTGTCAACAGCTGGGTCCTGCTCGTCGAGATCAAGCGATGACTCGCGGCACGGCCCGGGACGACTATGCAAGAGTCCTGGCTGGGTGCATGTCCACATAACTCTCCAGCAACACTTACGACGACCACCAAGGCCAGTCGTAGATCATATGGCGACAGGCCACGACGGATTGGAAGACACTAGCCTGCACGGCTAGTGTGTGCTTAGGGGAAGTATCCGCCCGGAGACCAGCAGCCCGGAGAAGCAGGGTAACCGGATCCTCAGCGCGACCGGCGACAGCGGCAGCCATATAATCGCGTGGGCCGCTGACTGGGAGGTCTCCGGGGCGACGGACCCGCTCACCCGTCCGGGGTTCGGCCCATGGCTACGGGGCGAGATGGGACCGTACGACGGCATCGTGTCCGCCAGCGTGGACCGGGTCGGGCGGAACGTGCGTGACACGCTGAACACGCAGGCCCTGCTGACCCGGCAGGACCGCATCGTGATCACGGCCGATCACGCGGGGGTGTGGGACTTCTCGGACCCGAACGAGGAGAACAACTGGATCGCCAAGGCGTGGGGGTCACAGATGGAACTGCGCGCTATCCAGAAGCGCAACCGGAATGAGAGGATCCGGGTGCGCGACGCGGGTGAGCCCAAGCAACGCCCCTCGTACGGCTATATGTACGTACGGCTCGCTCCCACGGGCCGACGCCTAAAGCCGGCAGCCGCCAGCTTGACGGCCGGACCTGGGACCAGACGCCGGCCCTCGCCGGGAGCACCCGGTGACGGTGTCCGAGCATGCCGACCAGATCGTCGTGCTGGACCACGTCATCGAGGCCAGCGACCACGCCAGCCTGACCGCGAGCCAGGGCCGCTACGCGGCCCTGGCTGCCTGACCGTGGCTCAGAACCCGAACTCCCAGTAGGGCGTGATGGTCTGCTTGACCTGGCTGGCGGGCGGCGCGGTGACCTGGACCGGGCCGCCGAAGCCCCCGAACGTGAGGTCCTCGGTTTCCGTCTGCGCCGGGTTGCGGTACCTGGTGCGTACCGTGGTGATCGTGTCCAGGCTGCGGACCCGTCCCTGCTGGTCCACGTCCACGGTGCCAGCAACGGTGACGGCCGGGGATCCGGCGGGGTGCGCGGTGAACGCGTACTTGCTGCCGGTCCAGCCCGGGCCGGAAGCCGGCCCCACGTAGCGCACGGCAGCCGCCGACCGCAGCACCCCCAGCAGTTCGGCGGGGCTGATCGGATGCTCGAAGGTGTTACCGCGGAGTTCGCTTCCCGGCGAGGCGCGCGTGTCTGGCGCGGGGATCGGGGCCTCATCCCAGGGCTTGCCGACGGATCCGAGCCCGGATGCGGGAGATACCCAGGTGTACAGGTTCTTACCGATGAAACGGAGCTGTTCGGTTACGTAATTGTGCGTCCCGCGTAGTGGGCCGCCGGTCACCAGCTCCGTTCCACGCTCGTGCTGGGGGTCGATCGCGCCGGTGAGCGCAAAGTGCTGCATGAGCCGGATCGACGGGAGCGTCAGCGACCCGTTCATGGTGAAGCGGTAGCTTTGTGCCGAGGTTTTCACCATGGCGCTGGTCACTGCCGCGAGCGCCGACGGCGGGCTGGTGACGGACGTCCCGAG
>Ga0302235_10003101_pt1 | contig 11778 bp, 10 predicted proteins | sample II_Palsa_N3_3_FD_193577 | JGI IMG/M metagenome (GOLD analysis project Ga0302235, IMG submission 193577) | Peat permafrost microbial communities from Stordalen Mire near Abisko, Sweden - II_Palsa_N3_3 | ecosystem: Environmental > Terrestrial > Soil > Palsa > Peat permafrost | place: Sweden... | reverse complement strand
CTGTCCGTAGAGGGCGCTGATCTGCAGACCGGCGGACTCGGCACCGGTCACGATCTCGTCGGTCGGCCAGTGGCGCTGTTCATGCCGACTTGTCCGCCTGGTCCAGAGAGTTCCCGCGGGCGAGAAGAGGTGGATGGTCGCGGTCATCAATCCCCCGCTTGTCGCGGGCTCCGTTGCTCGCGCGGTCCAGGCGATGAACGCCGCCGGATCGTCGATCAGCCAGTCGCGCGCGAACCCCTCTCGGTAGACCTTTAGTGAGTTGAGGTCGAAGACGGCGATGCCTGATCGGGCGAGGTTGCGGGCCACGCCGGCGAAGAACGCGTCCAGCTCATCCTCGGTGAGCAGGTAGTTGACCGCGTCGTCGAGGCAGGTGATCAGGTCAAACTCGCCGAGCTGGTCGAGCTCGCGCATGTCGGCAACGTGGAGCTCGGCGTCGGTGTTCTTGGCCCTGGCGATCTCGACCATCTTCGGGGAGATGTCGCAGGCGGTCACCTGATAGCCGCGGGCGGCCAAGGGAAGGAAGCTCTTGCCGGTTCCGCAGGCGATGTCGAGCAGACGCCGGCCTGCGAGCCCGTGTTCGTGTGCGAGTTGCTCGATTCGGTCCAGCCATACGTCGTGGCAGTAGTTGCTCGTGAGGACGTCGTAGGCGTCGCCGAGCGTGTCGTAGGCGTAGGCCGCGCTGCTGGCGCGGCCTACGGCGAGCTGAGTTGAGGTCATGCCGCGTGGACCCCGGCGACCGGTCAGGGTGTTTCAACAATCAGCGAAACTCGACAAAATGTGCGCTGCGGGCGGCGGCGTCAACCAAGCGTGGGACTGGAACGAGCTCAGCGCGGTCGCGCTTCGCGAGACCATGCGCGTTCTCAGAAACCACTCGGACGCCGAGGACGCCTCCCAGGAAGCGGTCGTTCGTGCGTACAAAGCCCGCTCTGGATGCGCGACCCCAGGCGCGCCGAACCCCTGGATCAGAGCGATCGCCCGCCGCGAGGCTTACAGGCTCTACACGCGCAGAGCGGCCACGCAAATGCTCTCGGAGATGGCTGAGGGCTACAGCGAGGACCTCAGCGAGTCTGTGCACGCGAAAATCACGGCAGAGCTCGCACTGGCGGGAACGACCTCGACCGAGCGGTCGCTCCTACTGCGCCGCTACGTTCTCGAGCAGACAAGCAGCGAGATCGGACAAGACCTCGGCATCCCGTCAGCCACCGTCCGCGTCAACCTCCATCGCGCCAGCAAGCGCATCCGCCAACTTGCCGAAGCGGCGGCGTAGATCGAGCAGAAGCGCAGCGGGCACGCTCAGATCCCTTGACTAATCATCACGCTTGCGTATAGGCTGCGCGCCGCCGATCCGCGCGCCATGCGCCCGGCGCCGCCGTTCCCGATCACCGAGCGCCAGCTCACCTGGACCGGGCCGCTCGCGATCTTGGTCGGGCAGGGGAGTGCAACAGGACTAGTCAGCCGCGCGCGGCTGGCTAGCCTGCGCGACAACGCTTAGCCGGGTTGGCCAGTGTTTCGAGCGGGGCTGGCCGTCCGATATGGAAGCCTTGGCCGTAGTCAACGCCGAGCTCCCGAAGCAGGTTGAGGGTTGCTTGATCCTCGACGCCCTCACCGACTGTCTTGAGACCGAAGCCCGCGGCCAGGCTGACGATGGACCGAACGACGTTGTAACTGGCTGAATTGGTTTGCACGTCGCGCACGAACTCGATGTCGATCTTGAGGAAGTCGACCGGCAGTTGCTTGAGATAGGTGAAGCCTCCGTAGCCGGTCCCGAAATCGTCGAGGGCTACCTTGCAACCAAGAGCGTGCAGGCTCTCCACGAAGACTCGCGCAGCTGGCTCGGCGCTGACGAGGGCGGTCTCGGTGATCTCGAACACGATCTTCTTGGGGTCCGCACCGCTCCGCTGGATCGCGTGCTTGATGTGGTCCACGAGACCCGGACTGCTGATCGATCGACCGGAGACATTGACTTCTACAGCCTGCCCGGTAGCGGCGATCTCGGTTGCGCGGTCGATCGCCCAGCGGTCGATTTCGGCGATCAACCCGAACTCCTCGGCCACCGGTAGAAACGCGTCTGGCGGTATCAGAAGCGTCGGGGTGTCGCCCGGCTTATGCGCGTCGTGCATTCGTATCAGCAGTTCGCGTTGGACGATCTCGCCGGTGTGCAGGTCGATGATCGGTTGGCTGTAGAGGACGAAGCGCTCCTCTGTGAGCGCTTCCTGGATGCGTTCGAGCCACGCGAGCTTCTCGAGGTCGCGCTCGACGCGGTTAGCTGTCGCCTGGCGTTCGGTGATGTCCGAGAACACGACCACGCAACCTTCGATGCCGTCCGCGGTCGCAAATGGAGACGCGGTGTAGGCGACCGGTAGGCGGCTGCCGTCGTGGCGGATGAAGCTGTCGCTCTCGACGCGGATCCGCTTACCGTCCCGACGGGCATGGAACATCGGGCACTCCTCGATCGGCATCGGCGATCCGTCCAGCCTCAGGGAATGCAGAATCGGATGCAGTTCTCGTCCCTGCAGCTCCTCCCACGGCCAGCGGAGGAGGTCCAGCGCAACCTGGTTCATGTAGCTCGCGCAGCCATCTGCATCGAGCGTGAACAGGCCCTCTCCCATGCTGTCGGTCACCGCTCGTAGATAGTTGCGGGCGCTGACCAGGGCACGCTCTGATTCCCTGCGCTCGGTGATGTCGATGGCGACGCTCGCAGCCCCTGTCACATTTCCATTCAGATCGGAGATCAGCCGACTGCGGACGTGCGCTGGGAACGTCGAGCCGTCCTTGCGCCGGACCGTGTATTCACCCTCCGATCGGCCGTCGGCCTGCAGTTCGAGGTTGGCCTTTCCCTCTTCGGCCGGGAGGAATGACTCGGGCGGCAAGATCGTCTCGCTCGCGGGCCGTCCGATGGCTTCCTTCGCACTCCACCCATACAGCCGCTCAGCACCAGCATTCCAGCTCAACACTGTCAGGTCCATGTCGGTGAGGATCACCGACACGTCGATCTGGTCGAGCAGCGCGGACTGCAGGAACGCTTGCTCCTGTGCTTGGTGGCGGTCGGTCATGTCGTCATGCAGCACGACCAGCCGCCGTGGGCCCGCACCCGCGTAGCGAGTGGCACGCAGCTGAAACCAGCGCTGCTGTGAGGGACTGTGGCACGGGTAGTCAATCAGGAGCTCTCTCCGAGAGCCGGCGAGTATCTCGCCGATCCCATGCGCGACCTCCGTCGCGAGCGGGTCCATCGCTGCCTCGCAGACCGCCACGTAGTTACGGCCGATGTAGTCCGAGTCTCCGCCCTCGCTTCTGGCAAACCGGCGCCACGCCGCATTCACCGCGATGATCGTCGCGTGTTCATCGAGGATCGCGACGTGGGAGGAGAGCGAATCCAGCGTCCCCTGCCAGAATGCTTCCGCCTCGCGCAGCCGATCTTCGGCGTGAACGCGGGCGGTTACCTCTTGAGTCATTGCAGGCACGGGTGTGAGTCTCATCTATGATCGTGCCTGGCTGCATACCCGAGAAGCTGGGGCTTCGTGACCGATCAGGTCAGCCTAAGACCTGAGGAAGCGGGAGGGAGTGCCCTAGTTGCACGCGGTTGCGTCCGTCGGCTTTGGCTTGGTATAGCGCTTGGTCGGCACGAGCAATCGCGCTTTCGACGCTTTCCATGGGATTTTGAGCGGTCAGCCCTACTGAACAGGTGCCTTGATGGGTGACGCTTCGCCGCAGCCGGTCGACGACCTCGGTGGCGCACTGGACGTCGGTGTGCGGAAGCAGCAGCCCGAATTCCTCTCCACCGATACGAGCAAGAAAGTCGCCGGTGCGTACCTGGTCACGCCAGGCGGCGGCGGTCTCCTTGAGCAGCCGGTCACCGGCCGGGTGACCGTGGGAGTCATTGAAGTCCTTGAAGTGATCCACATCAAGGATCGCGATCGCCATCTCCTCGCCCTGGCCTGCGGCACGGGTGAGACGAGCTTCCCAGGCACGGCGGTTGGGAAGCCCGGTCAGCGAATCGGTATGCGCCTCGTCGGTGAGATCGTTCATCGCGTCGGCCCGCGCGATCACGGCAGCGACCTCGTGAGCCAGCAGAGCCACGACGGTCGCTCTCGGGCCCTCAGCACGGACTTCGTCTGGCCAACCGATGACCAGGACACCGAGGTGAGCGCCGTCTTTGAGCAACGGCTGGCAGAGAAGCGAGCCCGGACGGCCGGCGGCGATCCACAGGTCGTTGAGCCCGACGGCCGCTTCGACATCCTTTGAGATCAGCCTCGGACGTCCTGAGTCGAAGGCCTCGTAGGCGGCGCCGGTCCGGTCGACGGTGAGCTTCTCAGACGGCAGGTCGATGCCGGCGAGCGCGGTGCAGACGAGCTGATCGCCGTCCGCGGTTGGTTCATACAGCAGCGCGACGGATGCGCTGCTGATGCTTCGCGCCGCCTCGCACACGTCAATGCGCGGCTGCGGGCTGTCGAACAGGCGGTGGACGACCTCGCTGACCTGCCGCAACATTTGCTCCCGGCTGTGAGATTCCAGGGCCTGATGGCGGACGCTGGCCACCAGTCGCTGCGTCGCCAGGCCGATGATCCCGTCGACAGCGACCGCCAGCAGCGCTGCGCGATACTGGGTGTGGGGATACGCCGGCGGCCCGATGATCAGGACCGGAACCACAAAGAACAGCGCCAATCCGACAAGCACGAGAAACAGGTCACGTCTCGACCGGCTGTACAGCGCGGTCTGAAACACCGGGAGGATCGCGAGTGCGCCGGCTCCCGACGGGATCCCGCCCGCCGAGTTTCGCAGTAGCCCAACCGCGAGCAGCAGCAACAGCGCACTGGGAACCACCGCCAGCCAGCCGTGCCGGCTACTGCTACGCGACGTCAGCAAAGCCAAGGACCCCGCGAACAGGGCGACGAGGACCGACGCCACATACTGCCACCACACGATCGACGATCCCAACACCACCGCGACCCACGCCAGCCCGCACGCACCGGCAAACGGAGCCAGCGGCCCCGTGCCCGTCCGCACCCCTGCGACGTGCGCGCTCATCCTTGGTCTATCGACAGTCGCTGCGGAACACTGAAGAAGACCGACGCGAGTCCAGCGAGTGGGCGATACTGGGCTCGAACCAGTGACCTCCGCCTTGTCGAGGCGGCGCTCTCCCAGCTGAGCTAATCGCCCTGGGAGGGGTAAATGTAGCGATCCGGGGGCGCCTTGGGGGCGGGGTAGACTCGATCTCATGGCGTGCGTCCTGCGAACTGGGTTCGCCGCCTCGGCTGCATGCATCGTCGGGATCACCTTGGCGCTCGTCGCTGGGGCGGGGTTGGCCGGTGGCGCGACGGTGGCGACGGCGCAACAGCCGCCGGCGCTGGTCGTGCCGACCGTCAGCCTGCGGGTGACGCCGGCATCCGGCGGAGCGGGCACCGACTTCACGGTGCACTTCACCGCCCAGCAGCCGACGGGCATCTCTGGCGGCGAGAAGCACGACTACGCGCTGTCCGCGACGACGGTGCGGCCCGCGCGCGGGTGCGTCCAACAGGTCTCGCTCGCGCTGCGCGTGGCCCAGGCCGATCAGACGATGGCCGTGCGTCTGGTTCCGGGCAAGCTCGGCGGCCACTGGTGCGAGGGCGCGTATACCGGCGAGGTGGCGGAGACGATCTGGCCGTCGTGCGGGCCGGTTGTCGCCGGTACCGCAGCGGTCGCGTGTCCGATGTTCGTGATCCTCGAGCACATCGGCTCCTTCCACTTCACCGTGACCCGAGCGGGATCGACGGCGCCGTAGACGGGCGGACGCTGACCTGCTTCCCGACTCCGTCGACGTTTCGGTTGTTGAGCGACCAAAACGTCGACAGAGTGGAGTGCTTGACTCGCCCAGGCGGCTGTGCGGCCAGCTACTAGGATCGGGGGTCCGATGGACTTCACGCTCCCCAACGGAGACAAGCTGAGCCTGCCCGAGGGCGCGACCGGCGCCGACGCGGCCGCCGCGATCGGGGCCGGGCTCGCCAGGGCTGCACTCGCCGTCAAGGTCGACGGCGTCACGCGTGATCTCTCACGGCCGCTGCCGATCGACGGCGCACGCAGGCTCGAGATCATCACCGAGCGCAGCGGTGACGAGGCGCTGGAGCTGATCCGCCACGACGCCGCGCACGTGCTGGCCGCGGCGGCGCTCGAGCTCTACCCGGGCGTGAAGATCTCGATCGGGCCGCCGATCGAGAACGGGTTCTACTACGACTTCGAGTTCCCCGACGGAGTGTCGCTGAGCGAGGCGGACTTCCCCGCGCTCGAGGAGGCGATGCGCCGCCACGTCGCCGCCGACGAGCAGTTCGTCCGCGAGGACGTGCCCGTCAAAGCTGCGCTGCTGCGCTTCGCCGAGGAGGATCAGCCCTACAAGGTCGAGCTGATCGAGGATCTCGTCTCCAACGCGGATCCAGCCGACCCGCTCGAGACCGTGTCGCTGTACACGAACGGTCCGTTCACCGACCTCTGCCGCGGCCCGCACGCGCCGTCGACCAAGCGGATCAAGGCGTTCAAGCTCCAGTCGGTCGCGGGCGCGTACTGGCGCGGGGACGCCAACCGGCAGATGCTGACGCGCGTCTACGGCACCGCCTTCTTCTCGCAGAAGGATCTCGACGAGTACCTCGAGCGGCTCGAGCGCGCGCGCCAGAACGACCACCGCCGCCTCGGCCAGCAGCTCGGGATGTTCCAGTTCGACCCGGTCTCGCCGGGGGCGGCGTTCTGGTTCCCGCGCGGCACCGAGGTGTTCAACGAGCTCGTCAGGCTGAGCCGCGAGATGGGTCGCGAGCGCGGCTATATCGAGGTCAAGACGCCGCAGATCTTCGATTCGTCGCTGTGGGTCACGAGCGGTCACTGGGAGAAGTACGACCAGAACATGTTCGTGACCGAGTACGAGGACCGCCAGATGGCGATCAAGCCGATGAACTGCCCCGGTCACTGCAAGCTCTACTCGATGGAGCGTCACTCCTACCGCGACCTGCCCCTGCGCATGTGGGAGCCCGGGCTGCTGCACCGCCGCGAGCCGAGCGGCACGCTGCATGGCCTGCTTCGCGTCCGCCACTTCGCCCAGGACGATTCGCACATCTTCTGCAGCGAGGATCAGATCCAGGAGGAGGTCGCGGGCGTGCTCGAGTTCGCGTTCGCGACCTACCGGATCTTCGGGGTCGACGTCAGGCTCGAGCTGTCGACGCGCCCGGAGCAGCGGATCGGCTCCGACGAGCTGTGGGATCGCAGCGAGGCGGCGCTGATCAGGGCGCTCGAGTCACAGGGGCTCGACTACCAGCTGAACCCGGGCGACGGTGCCTTCTACGGTCCGAAGATCGACATGCACATGACCGATTCGCTCGGCCGCGGCTGGCAGCTCGGCACCTGCCAGCTCGACTACAACATGCCCGAGCGCTTCGGTCTCGCCTACACCGGTGCCGACAACGCCGAGCACCAACCGGTGATGATCCACCGGGCGCTGATGGGCTCATACGAGCGCTTCATCGGGATCCTGCTCGAGCACTTCGGCGGCGAGCTGCCGGTCTGGCTGGCGCCACTGCAGGCGATCGTGCTGCCGATCTCCGAGCGACACCTCGCGTACGGCGCCGAGGTGCTCGCCCGGCTCCACGGCGCCGGGATCCGCGCCGAGCTCGACGACCGCGGCGAGTCGATCGGTCGCCAGATCCGCGACGCCGAGCTGCGCAAGATCCCGTTCATGCTGGTGGTGGGCGATCGCGAGGCCGAGGCGGGCGAGGTCGGAGTGCGCGAGCACCGCCGTGGAGACGCCGGCTCGGAGCCCGTGCCCGCATTCGTCGAACGGGTGCGGGTGCTCGTGCAGTCGCGCTCGATCAGCGCGTAGGCGTCGCTATACTCGGGTCTGTTGAACCAAGCGACTCATTCCACTCGGCCCGGCGCCGCTTGACGCTCCGCCGACATCGCAGCTAGTGCCGGTCCCCCGAAGGTTTGACCGGCGTCCCCCCGAGCGGGACCAGACCCGGATCAACGACCGTATCCGCGTGCCCGAGGTCAGGCTCGTCGGCGAGGACGGAAAGCAGATCGGGGTCGTCAAGACCTCCGACGCGCTCGCTTACGCGCAGGAGCGCGATCTCGACCTGGTCGAGGTCGCCCCCGAGGCGCGCCCACCCGTCTGCCGGGTGCTCGACTACTCCAAGTACAAGTACGAGCTGGCGCAGAAGCAGAAGGCCGCGCGCAAGCACCAGCAGCAGATCACGATCCGCGAGATCAAGTTCCGGCCGAAGATCGCCCAGGCCGACTACGACACGAAGAAGGGCCACGTCCAGCGCTTCCTGCTGGGCAAGGACAAGGTCAAGGTGACGATCATGTTCCGCGGCCGCGAGGTGACCCACCCCGAGCGCGGCGTCGCGCTCCTCGACAAGCTTGCGGGCGAATTGGGCGAGATCGCCGTGATCGAGCAGTCGCCGCTACAGGACGGGCGCAACATGACGATGATGCTCGCCCCGTCGAAGGCCGTGCTCGCGCAGGAGTCGCACGAGCACGAGCACAACGGCGAGGCCGCCCCCGCAAAGAGCTCCCGCCGCGACCGCGCTGCCGCGGCCCACGCGAGCGAGAACGGGTCCTTTGTCCGGCCCGAGCCCGATCCTGAAGAGGACACGGACGACGAGATGGAGCCCGAAACCGCCGAGGAATAGCGACTTGGGCGGGAATTGTGCCCTCCCAGGGCACTTTTCCAGCCCAAGTGCCCGAATTCGGCCCCGGCGGCCACCACGACTGAGCCCCGGTGGCGGGTCGCGCTCCAGCTTTGCCATAAGCGGTCGAGAGGGATCCCCACCCGATCTGCTTTACTCAAACGCCCGTATGCCGAAGATGAAGACCCACTCCGGCGCGAAGAAGCGCTTCAAGCTGACCGCCACCGGCAAGGTGAGGGGACGGCACGCCTTCTCGACCCACATCCTCGAGAAGAAGTCGCCCAAGCGCAAGCGCCGCTTCAGCGAGCCCGTGTTTCTGTCCGACCACGACGCGCCTCGGGTCAAGACGCTGCTCGGGGCGAAGAAGAGCTAACAATGGCCCGGGTCAAGCGTTCAGTCCACGCGCGCAAGAAGCGCCGCGCCACGCTCGAGCTCGCCAAGGGCTACCGGGGAGACGCTTCCCGCCATTATCGGGCTGCGAAGGAAGCCGTCCTCAAGGCCGACCAGTACCGCTACCGGGACCGCCGTAACCGCAAGCGCGACTTCCGCCGGCTGTGGATCACCCGGATCAACGCGGCCGCCAGGCAGAACGGCCTGTCGTACTCGCAGTTCATCCACGGCCTGCAACTGGCCGAGGTCGAGCTCGACCGCAAGATCCTCGCGGACATCGCCGTCCGCGACGCCGACACCTTCCGACGCTTTGCCGAGCGCGCCCGCGAGGCGCTCGCTGCCGGCTGAGCACGCCAGCCGACAGCAAGCACCGCCACCCGGGCGCCGCTCCCCAGCAGGGACGGCGCCTTTTTCGTTCCCATAGCCAGACCCAGACCCAGGCCCAGATGATCACCAGCCCCCACAACGAGAGACTGAAGGAGATCCGCAAGCTCAACGCCCGCCGGCGCGAGCGCGAGCACGCCGGCCGGTTCGTGGCCGAGGGCGAGGACCTGCTCGCCGCCGCCGACGCCCACGGCTGGACCCCGCTCGAGCGCTTCGCCGCCGCCGGCAGCGGCCTGCCGGGAATCGAGGTCGACGCCGCCGTGCTCGCATCCGCCGCCGAGCTCGCCTCCGGCACGCGCACGCTCGCGGTCTACGAGGAACGCTGGACACCCTCCCCCGAAGGGCCACTGTGCGTGTACCTGCACGGCGTCCGTGATCCCGGCAACGTCGGCACGGTGCTCCGCGCCGCCGAGGCGTTCGGCGCAAGCTGCGCGGTGCTCGGCCCCGACTGCGCCGACCCGTACGGCCCGAAGGCCGTACGGGCGAGTATGGGTGCGATCTTCGCCGTCCCGCTCGTGCATGCGCCACCGGAACAGCTGCCGGGCATAAAGATCGCGCTGGACGCCCACGCCGAGCGTTCGCTGGCGGCAGTCTGGAACCAATACGCCCCGACCAGCGCCACCCGCTTCCCGCCGACGTTCTCGCTCCTGATCGGCGCCGAGCGCGCCGGCCTCCCGAACGAGATCCTCCAAGCGGCCGACGAGACGGCGTGCATCCCGATCGCGACCGAATCGCTGAATGCGGCGATGGCGGCGACGATCGCGCTGTACGAGCTGACTAGGATGGCCCCCGCGCGATGACTGTCAATGACCGGATCGAGGAGCTGCGGGCAGCCGCGCAGAGCGCGATCGAGGCGACCACGAGCACCGCGCAGCTGGACGACGTCAGGGTCCGCTTCCTCGGTCGCAAGGCCGAGCTCCCGAACCTGCTGCGGGGAGTCGCCGAGCTCCCGCCGCAGGAGCGCGGCGCGGTCGGCAAGGCGGCCAACGAGGCCCGCCGCCAGCTCGAACACGCAATCGACGACAAGCTGACAGCGCTCGCCGCGAGCGAGCTCCAGCACCGCCTCGAACAGGATCGGATCGACATCACGCTGCCGGCCGACCCGCAGCCGCAGATCGGGCGCCTGCACCTGATCACCCGCACGCAGAGGGAGATCGAGGACGTGTTCGTCGGCCTCGGCTTCAGCGTCGCCGAGGGCCCCGAGGTCGAGCGCGTCTATTACAACTTCGACGCGCTCAACTTCTCGCCGACGCACCCGTCGCGGCTGACGACCGACACGTTCTACCTCGCCCCGGCGCAGGACATCTTCGATCCCGACAGCCAGCTGCTGCGCGTCCACACCTCGCCCGTTCAGATCCGCGCGATGGAGCGCCAGCCGCCGCCGATCTACATCATCGTCCCCGGCCGCGTCTACCGGCCCGACAACGACGCGACGCACACGCCGCAGTTCCACCAGATCGAGGGGCTCGCGGTCGACGAGGAGATCACGCTCGCGGACCTGAAGGGCACGCTCGAGGTGTTCGCGCGCGCGATCTTCGGGCCCGATCGCGAGATCCGGCTGCGCCCGCACTTCTTCCCGTTCACCGAACCGAGCGTCGAGGTCGACGTGTCCTGCTTCAACTGCGACCAAGGCCTGATGCCCGACGGCAGCCGCTGCCCGCTGTGCAAGGGCACCGCCTGGATCGAGATCCTCGGCGCCGGGATGGTCGACCCGAACGTCCTGGGCCACGTCAAGCACAACGGCTACGACCCCGACCGCGTGCAGGGGTTCGCGTTCGGGATGGGGATCGAGCGGATCGCGATGCTCAAGCACGGGGTGCCCGATCTCAGGCTGCTCTACGACAACGACATCCGCTTCCTGGAGCAGTTCGCGTGAACGGCGCCCCCGAAACCCAGACAACACGCAGATGCGCGTTCCGCTGAGCTGGCTGCACGAGTACTGCGCTCCCGAGCTGACCGCGCACGAGCTGGCCGAGCGGCTGGCGCTGACCGGCACCGAGGTCGAGCGGGTCGAGCACCACGGGGTGCAGGCGGTAGACCAGTTCGTCGTCGGCCACGTGCTCGAGCGTCTCAAACACCCCGACGCCGACCGGCTCAGCGTCTGCATGGTCGACATCGGCCGCGGAACTCCATCGCAGATCGTCTGCGGCGCGCCCAACGTCGGCGCCGGACAGACGGTCGCGGTCGCGCGGCCGGGGGCGATCATGCCCGACGGCAAGCACCTGCAAAGGGCCACACTCCGCGGGCAGAGCTCCGACGGGATGATCCTCGCCGAGGACGAGGTCGCGATCGGGACCGACCACAACGGGATCATGGTGCTGGCCGACGGGATCCCGCCCGGGACGCCGCTCGCCCAGGTGCT
>Ga0302235_10003094_pt1 | contig 11791 bp, 9 predicted proteins | sample II_Palsa_N3_3_FD_193577 | JGI IMG/M metagenome (GOLD analysis project Ga0302235, IMG submission 193577) | Peat permafrost microbial communities from Stordalen Mire near Abisko, Sweden - II_Palsa_N3_3 | ecosystem: Environmental > Terrestrial > Soil > Palsa > Peat permafrost | place: Sweden... | reverse complement strand
CCGGACTGCTGCCGTTGTGGCGGGACCGGGACACGGTTCAGTTCGGGGTGGATTCTCGGCGGGCGGTCGCGCTCGAGGGGCTGGGCCAGGCCGCGGCGGTGATCAGCCTGCTCGACGGGAGCCGTGACCGGGAGGTCCTGATCGCCACGGCCCAGGAATACGGCGTGCCGGCGGCGGCGACCAACCGGGTGCTCACGACGCTGGCGGCCGCGGGGGTGCTTGATGACTTCCCGGCCCGGCTGCACGCGGCGCTGCCGGACCAGCTGCGGGCGCGGCTCGCGCCGGAACTGGCCACCGCGTCGCTGGCCTACGGCGACGGGGACGGCGGGGCGCGGACCCTGGCGCGCAGGCGGGGCGCCTACGTCCGGGTGCACGGCGCGGGCCGGACCGGCGCCTGCGTGGCCAGCTTGCTCGCCGCCTCCGGGGTGGGGCACGTCAGCTGCACCGACCCGGAGCCTGCCGGACCCGCGGATCTCGCGCCCGCCGGGCTGATCGGGGCTGACCTGGGCGCACCCCGGCAGGAAGGGGCGGCCCGCGCCATCTCCCGGGCGGCGCCGGACGTCAGGACCCGCGACGACGGCGGCGTGCCCGACCTGGTGGTCCTGACCGAGCTGACGTTGCCCGACCTGATCGAGGGCCTGATGCGGGACCGCGTCCCGCACCTGGCGCTGCGGGCGGCCGAGGCGATCGGTGTGGTCGGGCCGCTGGTCCAGCCGGGCCGTTCGGCTTGTTTGCGGTGCGTGGACCTGCGCAAGGCTGCCGCGGACCCGCAGTGGCCGAAGGTGCTGGCCCAGGCCACCTTCACCAGGGCCCGGCCGCAGGCGTGCGACACCGTGCTCGCCGCGATGACCGCGGCCGTGACGTCCGCGCAGGCGCTCGCGTTCATCGACCGTGCCGGGGTAGCCGGGTCGCGGCCGGCGACGGCGAACGGGACGCTGGAGGTAGTGCTGCCCGACTGGCAGTGGCGGCGCCGGACCTGGGCGCCGCACCCGGCGTGCGGGTGCGCCGCGTTCTCGGCCATGGCCGGTACCATCCGCTCCGTGACGTGCGGGACAATGTCAGAGTGAATGATGTCCCGCAAAACCCCGTAACCCGGGCCGCCAAGATGGCCAGGCTGCCGATCGGGCTGGCAGGCCGCACGGCCCTCGGGGTCGGGAAGCGGATCGGCGGACGGTCGGCCGAGATCGTGGCCCAGGAAATTCAGCAGCGCACCGCCGACCAGATCTTCCGGGTCCTCGGCGAGCTCAAGGGCGGCGCCATGAAGCTGGGCCAGGCGCTGTCCATCTTCGAGGCGGCGCTGCCGCCCGAGCTGGCCGGGCCGTACCGGGCCACGCTGACCAAGCTGCAGGAATCCGCGCCGCCGCTGCCCGCCCGCAGCGTGCACCAGGTGCTGGCCGCCGACCTCGGCGAGGACTGGCGGGACAACTTCGCCGAGTTCAGCGACGTCCCGGCCGCCGCCGCGTCGATCGGCCAGGTGCACAAGGCGACCTGGCGCGACGGCCGGCAGGTCGCGGTGAAGATCCAGTACCCCGGCGCGGGCCGGGCGCTGATCGGGGACTTCAACCAGCTGAGCCGGGCCGGGCGGCTGTTCGGCCTGCTCATGCCGGGACTGGAAGTCAAGCCGCTGCTCGACGAGCTGCGCGACCGGGTCACCGAAGAGCTCAACTACCATCTCGAGGCGGCCTCCCAGCAGGCGTTCGCCGACGCCTACGCGGGCGACCCCGACATCTCCGTGCCCGGGGTCATCATGGGCACGGACCACGTCCTGGTCACCGAGTGGATGGACGGCACGCCGCTGTCGAAGATCATCAGCGACGGTTCGAAGGAGGAGCGCGACCGGGCCGGCATCCTGCTGGTGCGGTTCTTGTTCTCCGGGCCCTCGCGGGCTGGCCTGCTGCACGCGGACCCGCACCCGGGTAATTTCCGGCTGCTGGACGACGGCCGGCTCGGCGTGCTCGACTTCGGCGCGGTCGACCACCTGCCGGACGGGCTGCCGCCGTTCTTCGGCCGGCTGCTGCGGATCATGCACGACGACAACGCCGACGTCGAGGCGGTGGAAGCCGAGCTACGCGCGCACGGGTTCCTCCGGCCCGGTATCGACGTGGACCTGGATGCGCTGCACGCCTTCCTCGCGCCGCTGGCCGAGCCGTCCAAGGTGGAGTGCTTCAAGTTCAACCGGGAGTGGCTGCGCGAAGAGGCCGCTCGCGTCACCGACATGCGGGCGAGCAACATCACCCGCCGGTTCAACGTGCCGCCGTCGTACGTGCTGATTCACCGGGTCTCCACGGCGGGCATAGGGGTGCTTTGCCAGCTGGAGTGCGAAGGGGAGTTCCGGGCCGAGGTACTGAAGTGGATGCCGGGATACTTCGATCCTGCCCCGGTAGGTTCGGGGGGGACGGCGGAGGGGTCCGGGGTCGCGGAGGGGTCCGGGGGGCAAATACACACGATCAGCGGGAAGCGGCCCGCCCCGGGAGGCTTTTTTCATGATCGTGGATCGGTACCGTCTGCACAAGATGGTACCGATCCACGATGATCCTCGGCCCAGTTTAGACGCCGGAATTGTGAATTTTGTTCGGCTATGGAGTGCGCCGCGGGGGCGGGCGGGGCGGGGGCGGGCGGGGCGGTTAGCGGCCTTGGAAGGTAGCTTTGCCTGGGCCCTTCTCGAGCAGGGACGTGATCCCGGCGGGCAGGTCGCGGGTGGCGAAGATGTGGCCGGTTTCGCGTGGGGTTATGGCGTCGGCGGCGGCCACGCCGTGGTCGCGGGCGGTCTGGAGCAGGCGCTTGCCGACGGCGGTGGCCACGGTCGGGCCCGCGGCGAGCCGGGCCGCGAACGAGCGGGCCTGCTCGAGCAGGTCGGCCGGGGGCAGTATCCGGTTCACCACCCCCCACTGGTGCATCTCGGCGGCCGGGTAGATGTCCCCGGTCATCACCAGCTCAGCGGCGCGGGCCACGCCGGCCCGGGCGACCAGCCGCTGCGTCCCGCCTCCGCCGGGGGTCAGGCCCACGGTCGCCTCGACCAGGCCGAACGATGCGTCGTCAGCGGCCCACATCAGGTCGCAGCCCAGGCTCAGCTCGAACCCGATGGTGAGGTTCAGCGCGTGCACTACCGCGATCGTGGGCACCGGCAGCCGCTCCAGGGTCTGCGCCAGGGCCAGGAAGCGGGCCATCAGGACCGCGCCCTCAGCGGGGCCGAGATCCTGGAACTCGTGCACGTCCACCCCGGCGCAGAACACGTTGCCCTCGGCGCGGAGCAGCACCGCGCGCGCCCAACGTGGGTCCGGGGGGATGGCTTCCCCCGGAAGCGGAGGGTTCTGGGGGGGCGTCCCGCCGGGCCAGCACTGCGCGATTATCTCGTCGAGGGCGTCTTCCAGATCGGTCGCGAGCTGGTCGTCGAACAGGTTGAGCGGGGGCGCCGAGATCACCAGCTCGGCTACGTCACCAATCCGACTCACGTACGCCTTGGGCATGGCGGGTCCTTTCCGGCCGCACGCAGGTGAGCCAGGGGTCGGGGCACGGCCCGTTCGGATTAATGATCTCGCAGGCCGGTGACGCCGACTGACTCGGGCCCGCTCAGCGCTGGCGCGGGTCGAGCCACTTGTCGACGACCGCCGGCTGCCACCCGTCCAGCCGGTCCAGCAGCCGGGCCGGTTCCGAGTCCATGATCACCAGGTCCCGGTGGCCGGGCCGCAGGAACCGCTGCCGGGTCGCCACCTCGAGCAGGTCACGCAGCGGGGCGAAGTACCCGGCCACGTCTAGCACGCCGCACGGCTTGGCGTGGATGCCCAGCTGGGTCCACGTCAGCACCTCGAAGAACTCGTCCAGGGTGCCGAACCCGCCGGGCAGCATGACGAACCCGCCGGCTAGGTCGGCCATCGCCTCCTTGCGCTCGTGCATGGTCTCCACGACCGCGAGGCTGGTCAGCCCGGGGTGGGCGAGTTCCTTGGCGGCAAGCGCCCGGGTGATCACGCCGTGTACCTCGCCGCCGCCAGCCAGGCACGCGTCGGCCACTACGCCCATCAGGCCGACGTGGCCGCCGCCGTAGACCAGCCGGATGCCCCGCTCGGCGAGCAGCCGGCCGAGAGCATCGGCGGCGGCCGCGAAACCGGGATCGGCGCCTGGGCTGGACGCGCAGTAGACCGCCACCGAGGGGAGCTTGCCCGACCCCACCGGCTACCCGGCCGACAGGTCGAACTGAACCCGGGCGATATGCTCGGCCAGCGGCCCGAGCCGGGCCCGGTACCGGTTGTGCGCGGCGTCCAGGTCGTAGGCCCGGTAGGACGCCACGTCGGTGAAGTCGGCGACGATCGCGAAGCTCCAGGTGCCGTCTCGCAGGCCGAGGTCGTCACCAAGGGTGTAGCTGACCGTGCCGGGGCAGTCCAGGTTCCGGAAGCCGTCCTGGATTTCCGCCACCTCCGCGGCGTCGGCCCCGGCCTTGAGCTTGACGAGAACGACGTTCCTGATCACAGCCCTATCCTAAGGGCCGCCTTTCTCGTCTTGTCGGTGTCGAGGCTGATGGCTGCGATCAGGCCAGGCCCAGGACCTGGCAGGCGTTTCCCTTGAGGATTCCGGGCAGGACCTCGGCGCGCAGGTCCAGGCCGGCGAAGTCGTCGAGCCAGCGTTCCGGGGTGATCAGCGGATAGTCGCTGCCGAACAGGACCTGGCCGGACAGCATGCCGCCGGCCGCCCTGACCAGTTCGGCCGGGAAGTATTTCGGTGACCAGCCGGAAAGGTCGATGTAGACGTTGGATTTGTGGACAGCCATCGAAATGGCCTCGGCCTGCCACGGCACCGACGGATGAGCGAGGATCACCGTCAGCCCGGGGAAGTCCGCGGCGACGTCGTCGAGGAGTATCGGGTTGGAATAGCGCAGCTTGATGCCGCGCCCGCCGGGCAGCCCGGCTCCGATCCCGTTCTGCCCGGTGTGGAACAGCGCCGGGACTCCCAGCTCTTCCAGCGCGCCCCACAACGGGCGGAACCGCTCGTCGTCGGGCGAGAACGCCTGCAGGCTGGGGTGGAACTTGAAGCCGCGGACGCCGGACTCGCGGACCAGCCGCCGGGCCTGCGCGATCGCGTCGGGCCCCCGGTGCGGATCCACCGACCCGAACGGGATGAGCACGTCGGCGTGCTCGGCGGCCTCGGCGGCGATGTCCTCGCTGGACAGCGCCGGACGGCCGGTGGCGGTGCTGGCGTCGATGGTGAAGATGACGGCGGCCATCTTCGCCGTCCGGTACCGCTCGGCCAGGTAGGCGACCGTGGGGGTGCGGTTATCGGAGGACTTGAAGTACTTCGCGGAAGCGGCCATCAGGTCGTCGTCCAGCGACAAGGTGCCGTGAGCGTCCTGCTCGACGTGGACGTGCATGTCGATGGCGACCAGGGCAGCTGGATCGATGCGGGGCTCGTACTTCGTCATGACTGGCTCCTTTCGGCCGCGGGCGCGCCGTATAGCCGCCGCAGGTCCGGCTTGATGAGTTTGCCTGAGGCGGTGTGCGGCAGCTGGCCGGCGAAGACGACGCTCTTGGGGATCTTGTACCGGGCCAGCCGGCCGTCCAGGTGGGCGATCAGCTCCGCCTCGGTGACCCGCTGCCCGTCGCGGCGGACGACGATCGCGCGGCCGGCCTCCCCCCAGGTGGCGTCGGGCACACCGATGACAGCGCACTCCGCGACGGCCGGATGGGTGTACAGGGCCTCTTCGACCTCGGCGGGATAGATGTTCTCGCCGCCGGAGATGATCAGGTCCTTGAGGCGGTCGATGATGTGCAGGTAACCCTCGTCATCGACCTGGGCGAGATCGCCGGTGCGCAGCCATCCGTCGCCGGCGAACGCGGCCTGGGTGGCGGCGGGCTGGCGCCAGTAACCGGGACTCACATTGGGTCCCTGCACCAGCACTTCCCCCGGCTCCCCGGCGGCTACGTCCGCGAGGTCGGGCGTGACCACGCGGACATCGGTGAAGAAGCAGGCCGTCCCGGCCGACCCGATCTTGCGGACGCCGTCCGCGGCCCTCAGCATCGTCGCCCCCGGGGAGGCTTCGGTCAGCCCGTACCCCTGGACGATCATCAGCCCCCGGTCGAGGTAGGCCTGCAGCAGTGAGACCGGCAACGGCGCACCTCCGCTTAGCGCGGAGCGCAGCGTGCCCATGTCGGCGTGCGGCCAGCGCGGCGACTGAGTCAGCGCGAGGTACATGGAGGTGACGCCGAAGAGCAGGGTCACTCCGTGCTCCTCGACCAGGCTGATCGCGCGGTCCGGGTCGAACTTGCCCTCGATCAGCGCGGTACCGCCCTTGAGCAGGGTGGGGAACAGGACCTGGTTCAGCGCCGCGGTGTGGAACAGCGGCGCGGTCACCAGGGCCACCTCGTCACTGCGGACGTCCACGTCCACCAGCAGGTTGTACACGTTCCAGATGATGTTCCCGTGGGTGAGCATGACGCCCTTGGGCCGCCCGGTCGTGCCGGAGGTGTACTGGATCATGAACAGGTCATCGTGCCCGATCGGCTCGTCGATCGATTCAGGACGCCCTGGTAGCAGCGCGCTGGCCCGGCCCACCTCGCCGGCGGGGACGAGGTCGAGCGGCAGCCGCGCCAGCTCCGGTGCGCTGACCACCTGCTCGAACCCGGGTGCCCAGATCAGCAGGCTCGCGCCGCTGTCGGTCAGGATGTACGCCGTCTCCGGCGGTGCCAGCCGGGTGTTGAGCGGGATGAACACGGCTCCCAGCTTCGCGGTCGCGAACATCGTCTCCACCAGCTCGATCGAGTTCGGCCCGAGGAAGGCCACCCGGTCACCGCGGCTGACGCCGCTGGCAGCCAGGCCGTGCGCCAGCCGGGTGGTGTTCTCGGCCAGCTCCGCGTATGTCCGGCTGCGGCCGACCTGGATGAGGGCCGTCTTGCCGGGTGTCATCCGCGCGCGCCTGGCCGGCCACGAGCCCAGCCCTTGATCTCGCATAGTCGTGCCTTTCTGGCTCGGTGTCAGTAGGTTCCATCCGACCACTGGGGTGAGGTCGAGCGCGGCCTATGACAAGGACATCTCCGACGAGCCGGCGTTACCATCGGCTGGTGCTGCCGTTTTCCGCCCAGACCCGCACCGCGAACCTCGCCCGGATGGCCGAGGACCGGTTCGACGTGCTGGTGATCGGGGGCGGGATCACCGGCGTGGGCATCGCCCTGGACGCCGCGTCGCGCGGTTTCTCGACGGCCCTGGTGGAGCGGGACGACTTCGCCTCGGGAACCTCGGGACGCTCGTCCCGGCTGGTGCACGGCGGCCTGCGTTACCTGGAGCATCGTGAGTTCGGCCTGGTCCGCGAGTCGCTGCGGGAGCGGGGCATCTTGTTCCGGCTGGCGCCGCACCTGGTCCGGCCGGTCCCCATGTACATGCTGGCCGACGACCTGCGCAGCCGGGCCACCTACCGGGTCGGGCTGGCCGCCTACGAGCTGCTCGCGGCGGGCCGGAACATCGGCTACCACCGGTCGGTGACCGCGGCACAGGTCCGGGAGGCCATCCCGGGCCTGGGCGGGCGGTCGGGTGGCTTCCGGTACTTCGAGTGCCAGGTGGACGACGCCCGGCTGACCATCGAGGTGGCCCGGGCCGCCCACGGCTTCGGTGCGGTGCTGGCCAACCACGCCCGGGTGGCGGACCTGCTCGGCGACGGCCGGGTGACGGGCGCGGTCGTGGCGGACGAGATGACCGGGCAGCGGTTCGAGGTCAGGGCCCGGGCCGTGGTCAACGCGGCTGGCGTCTGGGCGGACCGGGTCACGCGGCTAGCCGGGTCTGGCGGACCTGGCGGACCTGGCAGACCCGGCGGTTCTGGCAGACCCGCGGGCGGGCGGCTGCGGCCGAGTAAGGGCGTCCACCTGGTGTTCGCTCCGGGCGCGGTCCAGACCAAGGCGGCGCTGGTCACCCCGTCGGGGGCGGACGACGGGCGGTTCATCTTCATCATCCCGTGGGAGGACCGGGTCTACGCCGGGACGACCGACACTCCCTACCCGGGTGATCTGGACCACCTGGAGGTCGAGGCCGTTGACCGTGACTACATCCTGTCGGCGGTGGGCCGGAGCTTCCCGGGCGTGACCGAGCGCGACGTGGTGGCGTCCTGGGCGGGGCTGCGCCCGCTGCTGAGCCAGGACGAGGACCTGGGCGACGCCCGGACCAGCGACCTGTCCAGGAACCACGCGATCTTCACCGAGCCGCCGGGCCTGTTCACCATCACCGGCGGGAAGCTGACCACGTACCGGGCCATGGCGCAGGACCTAGTGGACCGGGTCGCCGCCGCGCTCGGGGACCCGCGGCCCGGCCTGACCCGACGCATCCCGCTTGGGCTGCACGGGTCGGCGGCGGTGGCCGTGCGGCTCGCCCGGGCCGAGGTGGCCCGCCTGGGCCTGCCACGGCGAGCCGCCGCCCGGCTGGTGCAGCGCTACGGCGACGACTGGGCGGAGGCGGCCCGTTTGATCAGCGAGGACTCCTCGCTCGGCGAGCCGCTGGTGAGCAACCTGCCCGTCCTGGGCGTGGAGGTGGTCCTGGCCCGGAGCCGCGAGATGGCCCTCACCGACGCCGACATCTACGTGCGCAGGACCCGGCTCACCAGCCGCGACGCCGGGCTCATACCTTCAGGCGGATCGCACCGGGAATGATGCCGAACGACACCGGCGTCGTGCCCACGACCTCCCCGTCCGCCTCGACAGGGAAGGGCCGGTCGGAGTCCAGGCGGATCCGGCCGGCCCGCAGCTCGGCGATGTTGCGGTGCGGCAGATGGGTCCCCCGGTACACCTTCGGCAGGGTGGCGAACGCGTCGGATTTCGGTCCGGTCATGACGAGCACGTCGAGCAGGCCGTCGCCGGGGTCGGACTTCGGCGAGATCTGCATGCCGCCGCCGTAGAACCTGCAGTTCGCGACGACCACGTTGAACGCCCGCCAGCCGAAGGCGTGGCCGTCGGCGTCGAGCCGGACCGGCGCCGACCGGAAACCCGGCAGGGTCAGAGCGAAGCCGCTGGCGTAGCGGGCGGCGCCGAGGAACCGGCCCAGGCGGGCCGTCCGCGCCACCACCGCGCCCCCTAGGCCCGCCTCGGCGATGTTGACGAAGTACCTGGTCCGTTCGGCGTCACCGTCGGTGCAGGTCACCGTGCCCACGTCGATGACCCGGACGCGGCCGGAGGCCAGCCGCCTGGCGGCGAGCTCGGCGTCGCCTGGTAGGCCGAACGTTCGCACGAAATCGCACCCGGAGCCCGCCGCCACCACCGCGAGTACGGCGTCGGGGGCAATCGGAGTGCCGTTGCGAATCATGCCGTTGACCACCTCGTGGACGGTTCCGTCGCCGCCGACCGCGACCAGGAAGCGCTCGCCGTTTCGCAGCGCGTGGCGCGCGGCCTCGGTGGCGTGGCCCGGGTGGGTGGTCCGCACGATGCGGTAGTCGAGTCCTTCGTCCCGGAGCACGCGCTCGACCTGCGGGAGCGCGGCGTCCACCTTCCCTCGCCCGGCGCGGGGATTGGCGATCAGCACCAGCGGGCCGAAGGGGCTGGTCACGGCAGCAGGACCTGCGGGTTCATGATCCCGGCCGGGTCGAGGGCGGCCTTGATCCGGCGCAGCACGTCCACGCCGGGCTCGCCGAGGTCGGCGGCCAGGTACGGGGCCTTCAGGCGGCCGACGCCGTGATGGTGGGTGATGGTTCCGCCCGCGGCGGCACAGCTTCGCACCGCCTGATCCCAGGCCGCCAGGTACCGCTCCTGCGCCTCCTGGTCGTCGGCGCCGCTGATCAGGAAGGTGAAGTACAGCGACGACCCGGACCGGTACAGGTGGGACAGGTGAGCGCCCACGGCCTGGGCCTGGGCGGCCAGCGCCGCCCGGATGCCCGCGTAGAGTTCCGGCACCGTGGACCACAGCCCGGCGACCTCGAAGGTGTCCACGATCACCCCGGAGCCGAACGCGCGCTCGGGCCCCATGATCTGGGCGTAGGTGCCGACCGCGTCGTTGCGGTGCTGCCACCAGTGCTCCCCGTACCGCGGGCCGAGCTCAGCCGACGCCCCGGCACCTTTGAGCGTCTCGACGGCCGCCTGCTTCCTGGCGTCCAGGCCCGGCCCCCCGGCCGGGAAGCCGAGCAGCCCCACGCACCCGCCGGGATGGCCGATCGCCCCGAAGCTCAGCTGGGCGTCGGTCTCGTCGTAGCCGCGGATGACGGCGGCCCCGGTGTCCGCGCGCACGGCTTGGCAGAGTCCGTCGGCCATCGCGGCGAATCCTCCGAAGGCGAAGGCCAGCCAGTCCCAGCCCGCGGGCCGGGCCCGGCAGGCGAGCGTCGCCTCGGTGACCACCGCGAGCGTCCCCTCGGACCCGACCAGGAGCCGCCGCAGGTCCGGTCCTGCGGCCGAGCGGGGCACCGGCCGGCTGCGCAGGATCTCGCCCTGCGGGAGGACCGCGGTCAGCCCGAGCAGCACATCCTCGATCGCCCCGAAGCCGGTCGACGCCTGCCCGGCCGACGACGCGGCGATCCAGCCGCCCACCGTGGAGATGGCGATCGACTGCGGGTAGAGGCCGGTCGTCAGCCCGTGTCCGGCCAGGGCCGCCTCGAGCTGGTCGCCTCGCACGCCGGCCTCGACGTGGACGACCTGCGAGACCAGGTCGATAGCGGTGACCTTGTCCATCCGGGACAGGTCCAGGACGACCGACCCGGCCTGGCCCTGGGCGCCGCCGCAGACGCCGGAGCCGCCGCCGCGGGGGATCACCGCCGTGGACGTCTGCGACGCCCAGGTGAGGACCGTGGCCACCTCCTGCGTACTGGCCGGGAAGATCGCCGCGGCGGGGAGGGGAAGCTCATCGCCCCGGACGCGCCGCAGCAGCGACAGCGCCCAGGAGTCGATGGCGCGCTCGCGCAGTGTCTCCGCGTCGGTCCGCACGGTGCCGTCGGGCAGGCGGCTCACCAGAATTTCCAGGGGACTCACGACGCGGATCGTAACCCACGCGCCAGAGCGGGACGTAAGCCAGGGCGCGGCGCCCCATAACATCGGGTGACGCGGAGGGCGACCCGGCGCTCCTGCTCCCGAGGAGACGCGATGATCATCGACTGCCACGGCCACTACACCACCGCGCCGCAGGCTCACACCGACTGGCGGGCGGCGCAGAAGGCCGCCTTTACGGCCGGCCTGGCGCCGCCGCCCTACCCGGACATCTGCGACGACGACATCCGCGCGTCGATCGAAGGCAGCCAGCTGAAGCTCATGACCGAACGGGGCATCGACCTGACGATCTTCTCACCGCGCGCGTCGGCGATGGAGCATCACTTCGGCGACGAGGCGGTCAGCGCCCGGTGGGCGCAGGTCAGCAACGACCTCATCGCTCGGGTGGTCCAGCTGTACCCGGGCCGGTTCGCGGGGGTCTGCCAGCTGCCGCAGTCCCCTGGCGTTCCGATCGCGCGGGCTGTGGCGGAGTTGCGCCGGTGCGTCCTGGGGCTCGGCTTCGTGGGCTGCAATCTCAACCCCGATCCGAGCGGGGGCTACTGGACGTCCCCGCCGCTGACCGACCGGTCCTGGTACCCGTTCTATGAGGCGATGGCCGAGCTCGACGTGCCGGCCATGGTGCACGTGTCCGCGGTGACCAACCCGGCTTTCCATGCCACCGGATCGCACTACCTCAACGCCGACACGACCGCGTTCATGCAGCTGCTGCAGGCAGACCTGTTCAAAGACTTCCCGGACCTGCGGTTGATCATCCCGCACGGCGGCGGTGCGGTGCCCTATCACTGGGGACGCTTCCGCGGGCTGGCCGACATGCTGGGCCGGCCCTCGCTGCAGGAATCGGTGATGGGCAACGTCTTCTT
>Ga0302235_10003093_pt1 | contig 11795 bp, 11 predicted proteins | sample II_Palsa_N3_3_FD_193577 | JGI IMG/M metagenome (GOLD analysis project Ga0302235, IMG submission 193577) | Peat permafrost microbial communities from Stordalen Mire near Abisko, Sweden - II_Palsa_N3_3 | ecosystem: Environmental > Terrestrial > Soil > Palsa > Peat permafrost | place: Sweden... | reverse complement strand
AATGTCATCCAAGTCAACGGAGCACCTCATGGATTGGACCCTGGAGGTCGTGATCCTGCCCGTCAGCGACATCGAGCGTCCCGACCACTTGCCCGTCGAGGACGACCGGAAGGATGAGTTCCGATCCTGCTCAACCCACTCTCGCGTGGGAAGGTTGGGAACGCCGGCGGTCCCGGGCCGCTCCACGTCTCGTTTACAACGGACGTGTCGGTCGCTGTGTAAATGCCGACCCAGCGCTGAGCCGTGGCATGGCGGATCAGGTCCGTCGCGTCCTGAGCGCGCTCGCTGCGCTTGCCAGGCTCGGCAACGACTGCTGCGATCCGCTGGAAGACCTCCGCGTCCATCCGAGCACCCACCTTACATCTGCTGACAGCGTGAGTGCCATGTCCCGCTCTCCTGACAGCGCGCGCACCTGGCCGACAGCCCGCAGCTACCCGCGGGGAGCGACAACCGCTGCGATCTCCGCCGCCACGCGTGATCTGTGGCTTCGAGGGCGACCGACCGGACGTGGTCCGCGCATGCATCGCCGAAACCGTGGTGTAGCCGCCGTGAAACCGGCGCTACCTACGTTTGCGATGGAACCAAGCCATCGACTTAAGGAGCAGGGCAGTGGGAGCGCAATGGGCAGTGGAGGCCACTGGTCTCGTAAAGTCCTTCGGCGACTTTCGCGCCGTGGATGGAATCGGTCTCGAGATTCCTCAGGGGGAGATCTTCGGCGTGCTGGGTCCGAACGGCGCTGGCAAGACGACGATGCTGAAGATGCTCGCGACGCTCCTGCGGATCGATGCGGGGACGGCGAGCGTGTTCGGCGTCGACGTCGCACGCCAACCTCACCGGGTGCGCCAGCTGATCGGCGTCACCGGCCAGTACGCCTCCGTTGACGAGAACCTGACGGCGACCGAGAACCTGTGGCTGTTCGGGCGCCTGCAGGGGATCGCCTCAAGCAAGGCGCGCGCGATCGCGCTCGACCTGCTCGAGCAGTTCGGTCTGCAGGCTGCGGCTGACAAGCCGATCTCGCAGTTCTCCGGTGGGATGCGCCGGCGTCTCGATCTGGCGGCGAGCCTGATCACGCGCCCGCCGCTGATCTTCCTTGACGAGCCGACGACCGGTCTTGACCCTCGCACGCGTGGTCAGATGTGGGGCACGATCCGCGGCCTTGTCGCCGAGGGCTGCACGATCCTGCTGACAACCCAGTACCTGGACGAGGCCGACCAGCTCGCCGACCGGGTCGCGGTCATCGACCGCGGGCGCAAGGTGGCCGAGGGGTCCCCGGATGAACTGAAGGCCTCGGTCGGCAACTCGACGCTGCAGCTCGCGCTCGCGCCCGGCGCCGACCTCGATCTGGCCAGCCAGGTCGTGTATCGGATCGTCGGCGAGGCTGCTCTGGCGACGCCGGAGGCGGGACGGCTGAACGTGCCACTCGAGGAGGCCGACCGTGCTGCCGACGTGCTGATCGCGCTGCGCCAGGCGAGCGTCGGGATCGCCGCGGTCAGCGTGACCCGCCCGACGCTCGACGAGGTCTTCCTCGCGATCACCGGCCACGACGCCGGACAGACGGATGGGCCCGGGACCGATGATCACGACGAACGCGACGAAGTCGCCCTGGAGGTCCGATGAGCACCACCACGATCGACGAGACCCGGCCGGCGGGCCGGGTCTCACGAGCTCCTGTCGATCCGGCGGAGGCGGTCGCCCGCGCGACCGTCCGCCCGAGCGCGGCCGACACGGTCAGCCAGACGCTGTCGATGGCATGGCGGGCGCTGAAGAACATGCGGCGCAACCCCGAGCAGTTCTTCGACGTGACGATCCAGCCGCTGCTGTTCACCGCGATGTTCGCCTATATCTTCGGGGGGGCGATCTCGGGCAGCGTCTCGAAGTACCTGCCGATCCTGATTCCCGGAATCGTTGCCCAGACCGTTCTGACGACCTGCATGGCGACTGGGGTGCAGCTGCGCGAGGACCTGGACAAGGGGGTGTTCGACCGATTTCGCTCGCTGCCAATCGCTCGGATCGCGCCGCTCGCCGGCCCGATGATCGCCGACCTGGTGCGCTACCTGATCGCGGCGTCGCTGACGTTCGTGATGGGTCTGATCATCGGCTACCGCCCGCACGGCGGCGTGCTCGGCGTCCTCGGCGCGATCGCGCTGGCGGTCTTCGCCGGGTGGTCGCTCGCCTGGATCTTCACCTGGCTAGGGACGATCGCGCGCAGCGCGCGGTCGGTCCAGGGCTACTCGATGCTGCTGCTGTTCCCGCTGACATTCCTGTCGAACGCGTTCGTTCCCGTGAAGACCCTGCCCGGCGGGCTGGAGGCGTTCGTCAAGGTCAACCCGGTTTCGCACCTCGTGTCGGGGGCGCGCGCGCTGGCCAACTACGGCACGGTCAGCAGCGAGGTCGGCTGGACGCTCGTCGCGTGTGTGGCGGTGATCGTCGTGTTCGCGCCGCTGTCGGTGATGAGCTACAAGCGCAAGCTGTAGGACTCGCCGTCAGCGCAGGAGCCGCTCGATGACGTGCCGGGCCTCGTCGAGCAGCTCCTCTGGGCGGCGGTCGGCGTAGGTGGCCCGGAACCGGTCGAGCAGGCCGGGCGCGGCCAGCTCAACGCCCGGCGCGATCCGCTCCCACGTCATCGACGGGATCGTGCGGTTGTAGGCGAAGCGGTCGGCGAGCACGAGCAGTTGGGCCGCCTCGTCGGCGGGCGCGCTCTCGCGCAGGTGCACCCAGGTCGCGAGCGCGAAGGCGAGAAGTCCCGCGACCGGGAAATCGAGGTAGACGTTGTCGGCGTGTAAGGCCGCGATCGCGTGCTCTCGGGTCGTGGCGAACAGCACCCGCCCGTATTCGATCTCAAGCGGGGTTGCGGCGTGCCTGGCGTGCGCGGCAAGTGCCGTCGCCTCGCCGACTAGGACCCACGGCTCCAGGCCGGTCCGCGGGAAGCCTGGGAACTCGAGCCCTCTCATCCGCGTCACGGATTCGCGGTACAGGGCGAGCCCGTCCGCGGGCTGGTCGCGCTCGAGGAGCAGTTCGGCACGGCCGAGCTGCCAGACCGCCAGGCCGCCGAACAGTCCGCCGCCGGTCTCAGCGAGCCGCTCGATCTCGACCAGCTCGGCGTCAGCGTCTTCGGTCCGCTCGTCGGCAACGGCGCACAGCGCCAGCAGCGAGCGAAGCTGGATCTCGTCGTCCGTGGCTCCAAGGCGGTGCATGATCGGAATCGCCGCGCGCGCATGCGCGCTCGCCCCCGTCCGATCGCCGAAGTGCATCGTCAGCTGAGCCAGCTGGTTGCGGAGGATCGCCTCCTGCCAGGGACCGTCTGACTCGGTGACGAGCTCGAGCGCCCGCTGACCCGCGTGCATCGCCCCGAGCGGGTCCCCGGCGTTCTCCCGCGCATAGCAGAGCCACTGGCCGGCAGCGAGCGCGGTGCCCCGATCCGGATCCTCCGCGAGCTCCTCGAGCGCCTGGCGGAACGCGCCCGGGTCGGACCGTTCGAACGCGAGGACGACTCGCACCATCCCGGATAGACGGGCGTCGCCGGTGCCGGGGCCGAGGCGTTCGAGCAGCGCGTGCAGTTGCGGCGAGCGCTGATTGCCGGCGATCATCCCGTTGCTGAGGACGAGCGAGATCGCCGCCCGCGTGGTGTCGGCGAGTTCTGGAGGGGGGTACCAGTCGCCGATCGCCTCGGAGGTGGCGACCGCGAGCGGAAGGAGCCGGACGTGATCGCCGCGGATCGACCAGAACATCGCGAGCGGCGCGAGTAGCTGGACAATCGCCGGGCGGTCGCCGTCGGCGATCCCGCCGCGCAGCTCGTCGGTGAGGTTGACCTCCTCGGCCGCGATCGCGTCGGTCCCCGCGAACTGCGACGGACCCATCAGCTGTGCTGCGTGCGCCGTGCCATAGGCGATCGCCCAGGCCCGGCGGGCGGCCTGGGCCTCAGCGTCCTCGCCGGCGTCGATCAGCTGCATGCGGCCGAACTCGCGGACGGTCTCGAGCATCCGGTAGCGGACTCCGTCCGGCCGGTCGATCACGGCGAGCAGCGACTGGTCGACGAGTCCCTGCACGGCGTCGAGCGAGCTGTCACCGAGGATGGCGTCGGCGGCCTGCAGCGTGAAGCCGTCGTTGAACGGCGATAGGCGCCGCAGGGCCCGGCGCTCGGGCGGTGCGAGCAGGTTCCAGGACCAGTCGATCACGGCGAGCAGGGTCTGGTGGCGGTCCGGGGCGCTGCGGTCGCCCCCGCGCAGGAGCGCGAACCGGTTCTCCAGCCGGCGGTCGATCTCCGCCGCGGACATGGCGCGGACCTTGGCGGCGGCCAGCTCGATCGCAAGCGGCAGGCCGTCGAGCCGGGTGACGATGCTCGTGACGGCATCCGGGGCGAGCTGCACTCCGGGGCGGGCGGCGACGGCACGCTCGGCGAACAGCTGGACCGCGTCCCGCGTCCCGAGCTGGCCGAGCTGGTAGACGTGCTCGGCTGCGATCGACAGCGGCGCCCGCGACGTCGCGAGGATTCGGACGTCGGCCGTGGTCGAGACGAGGAAGGCGACGAGCTCGGCGACGGCCCGGATCAGGTGCTCGCAGTTGTCGAGCACGAGCAGACTGGGCGACTGTGCAAGCTGCTGAGCGATGCGCGCGCGGACATCAGCGCGCTGCTCGGGACTCAGCGTACGCCGTGCGCCGACCGAATCCCTGACGCCGAGCGCCGAGCCGACCTCGCCGACGACATCCTCGGGCGAACTGATGCCGACGAGCTCGACGACGTGCACGACCGCAAGCGCCGGATCCTGGGCGAGCACATGGGCGAGCCGGGTCTTGCCGAGCCCGCCAGGCCCGACGATCGTCACGACGCGCGACGAGGCGAGGAGCCCGCGCAGGCGCGCGAGGTCGTCGTCGCGGCCGAGCAGCGTAGTTCCGGCGTAGCGCAGGCCGCTGCGGACCGGCTGGTCGAGGGCGAGCAGCTCCCGCTGAACACGCTGCAACGGCTCGCCCGGGTTCATCCCGAGTCGGTCGCGCAGGTCACGCCGATAGTTCTCGAAGCGCTCCAGCGCCGCCGCCGGACCGCGGAGCGCCGCCTCCGTGGTCAGCAGATCGGACAGCAGCGCCTCGTTGGACGGATGCGCGGCGAACGCGGCGATCAGCGGCTCGAGCGCCTCCGCATGCCTGCCCGTCCTGCTCAGAGCTCGCCCGAGGATCAGCGCCGCCTCGGCGGCGTCGTCCCTGGCACCGCGACGGAGATCGTGGAGGGGACCCGCGTCGTCCTCAGCCTGGTCGAGCAGCCCGCCGACCAGTGCGATCGCCTCGCGCGCGAGCGTCGCGGCGCTGCCTGCGTCACGGTCGAGCTCGATCCGGGCCTCCCGCACGAGCCCGGCAAGCCTGAGGCCGTCGATCTCGGACGGCTCAACTCCGATCCGGTAGCCGACCGCGTCGCGGACGATCACGTCCTCGCCGCAGGCGCTGCGAGTCCGCGAAACGAGCACCTGCAAGCTCTTAGTCGCGTTCGCGGGGATCTCATCACGCCAAACGAGCTCGACCAGCTCCTCGCTGCGAACCGGACGTCCCTTACCGGCCGCAAGCGCCGCCAGCAGCGCACGCGGACGCTCCCCGACAACGGGCACCCCCCGCCAGCGGACGTCATCCAGAAGCGTAAGCACGATCCCCACGTGGTCAGTCTAAGGAGCGCCCACGGACAACCAGCCTCGACGCCCCCGCCACGTCGCCCCGCTTCCGAGGTTCATCTCCAGACGCCCATCTCGAGGCTCAGCGACTGACTACTGTGGCGGCCTGGCTTCTGGTCCGTCGCCGACGCGAACACGAGCCCTTTACTGGTGTATCCGCCGAGTGACTCGCCGCTCCCGCTCGGCATCCGGAGAGGTCCGGGTAGCGCCCTCCAAGCGGGGGCCGGTCTCGAAGGATCCGCTGTGTCGGCCCGGTGGAAGTGGCATGCTGGGTTGCTGTGAGCGGCCTCAGCGGCGTTCGGCTCCAGCTCGATCGGGTCCGCGGCGCCGTCAGCACGATCGATCCGGTGTTCCTTGACACGCCGGCGCTGCTATGCCCGCCGCTCGGTCACATGCTCGGATGCTCGGTGACGCTGAAGGTCGAGACGCTCAACCCGGTCCGGAGCTTCAAAGGGCGCGGCACGGAGACGGTTGCAGCGATGGCGCGGCGCACGGGAGCGTCGCGAGTGGTGTGTGCGAGCGCGGGGAATCTCGGTCAGGCGCTGGCCTATAGCGGCCGGCGTAGAGGCTTGGAGGTCACCGTCGTTGCCGCGAGAACGGCCAGCTCGTTCAAGCTGCGCCAGATCGCGGCGTTCGGCGCCGACGTCAGGCTCGAGGGCGAGGACATCGAAGACGCCCGCGGGCTGGCGCGGGAGATCGCGGACGCTGACGCTGCGTATCTGGTCGAGGACAGCTTGGACCTCGCCACCTGTGAGGGCGCGGCCACGATCGGCCTTGAGCTGGTCCGAGACGATCCGAAACTCGAGGTCGTTCTCGTCGCGCTCGGTGGCGGCGCGCTGGCCAGCGGGGTGGGCTACGTCGCGCGCTCGCTCGCTGAGCATGTGCAGGTAATCGGAATCCAGCCGATCGGTGCGCCTGCGATGGCGCTCTCGTGGCGTCAGGGAGCGGTGGTCGAGACCGACCGCGTCGACACGATCGCTGACGGTGTCGCCGGGCGCTGTCCGATCCCTGAGGTGCTGAATGATCTGCTCGTCGTGCTCGACGACGTCGTGCTCGTGCGGGAGGATTCGATCATCGCCGGCATGCATGCGCTGTATGAGCATGCGGGGCTGGTCGTCGAGCCGTCCGCAGCGCTCGGAATTGCCGCGGTTCTCGAGGATCGAGAACGGTTCGCGGGGCGGCGCGTGACCACGGTCCTGTGCGGAAGCAATGTTGATCCTGGCGCTTTCGCGCGGTGGGTGCTGGAGTCAGCTGCGGGAGTCCCAGGTCGCGGAGCGCTCCCGGAACTCAAGGACGGTTACAGGGAACCCCGGCCGCGGCGCCCTGGCGGACCTGCTTGACTCAAACCAGCAAGTGGCGAACCTGTCTGCGAGTCGGGACGCCTGTTCGGCCTCTGTGACGAAAGGGATCCATGCCTCTGCCCGAGAGTGTCCAGCGCTTCATCGACGAGCAGGCCGACAGCGCGCCAGTCCGGTACGACGACCTTCGGGCGGTTGTGTTCAATGGGACGACGAAGCGCTCCCCGGAGCCGAGTCACACCGATGGCCTGTGGGGAATCGTGCGGGGAATCTTTGCAAAGGTCGGCGTGACGGTCGACGAGATCCGCACAGCCGACCACGAGATTCCGGCGGGGCTGTGGCCCGACATGCGAAGGCACGGATATGAGCGCGATGAGTTCCCCGACATCTACGAGCGGCTCGTCAAACCCGCCCACATCCTGATCATGGCAGGGCCGATCTGGCTCGGCGATCAGAGCTCGCATACCCGCAAGATCATCGAGCGGTTGTATGCATACTCGAGCGATGTCAACGCGGCGGGGCAATGGTCCTATTACGGCAAGGTCGGCGCGGCGATCACGACGGGAAATGACGATGGCGGTAAGCATGTGAGCGCGCAGGTGCTCTATGCGCTGCAGCACATCGGACTCACGATCCCTCCGCAAGCGGACACCTATTGGACGGGCGAGGCTGGACCCGGACCCTCCTATCTCGATGTCGAGGGCGGCGGTCAGCACAACGCGTGGGCTACCCGTAACACCGTCTTCCTGGCATGGAATGTTCTTCACCTCGCGAGGTTGCTCACCAACGCAGGCGGCATCCCGACCTACGGGAACTCGACCAATGATTGGAACCTCGGGCAGCCGGATCATCCGAACCCGGAGCACCGCGTCTGACGAGCACGATCCAGCCGGGCGGCCCATGCCGGGGGTTTTCGAAGATTTGCACGTCTCCCGCGGGCCATGCTTCCCGCAAACCGCAGGGACGCTGCGGTGGCGTTCCCCGTGGGGTCAGGTGAGATGGCCAGGCGGCGCTCTGGCGGCGGGCCGGCGTTCAGCAGCCGTCGACGCCGCAGCTATCCACCTCGGGAGCTGGCACTGGGACCGGCGACCGGTTGGCCCAGCCGCCGCGCAGCAACTCGAGCAGCGCCTCGGGCGGATGCGCGCCGGATGCGCCGAGCGCGCGGTCGACGACGAACGTCGGAACGGCGCTGATCCCGAGCTGAGTGGCGGTGCGCTCGTCATCGCGGACCTGCTCGGCGCAGCGCTCGCCGGCGAGCGCCTCGCGGACTTCGTTCTCGGGCAGGCCCACCTCGACGGCGAGCGCGGCAAGCGTGTCGCGGTCGGAGACCAGCTTGCCCTCAGTGAAGTAGGCCCGCAGCAGGCGCTCCTTCATCGCATCCTGGAGACCGTGCTGCTCGGCCAGATGCACGACGCGGTGTGCGTCAAAGGTCGAGCCGCTACGCGCGATGTCGAATCTGAAGTCGAGCCCTTCGCCCGCGGCCGTCTCGACCAGGTGCCGCTCGATCTCGCGCGCCTGCTCGACCGTCATTCCGTACTTCTGCGCCAGGCGCTCAGCGCGGTCGCCGTGGCGTTCGGCTGGGGCGGTCGGATCGAGCTCGAAGCTCCGCCATGTAACGCGAACATCCTCGGCGTGCTCAAACTGCGCGAGTGCGGCCTCGAACCTGCGCTTGCCGACATAGCACCACGGGCAAGCGATGTCAGACCAGATCTCGACGTCCACGTCTAAGACTCCTTAGTTGAGCAAGCAAGCATCTCGAAGTCTAGCGTTGCTCGGGCTCAGCCCTAGTTCGGATGCAGCTGGCTGTGAGCCTCCAGTACGGCATCGTCGAAGCTGGCGAGTTCGACATCCTCCCAACCGCGATGCTCAGCGTGGATGGCGGTAGCGAGCGCAAACGCATCCGGGAGCTTGAGATTGGTCCTGGCACGCACAGCTGCAGCGCGCTTGGCGAGGTTCATGTCAACCGTGATCGTCTCGATGTTGAACTGCACGAGCATCTGATCGACCAACTCATGGCTGCCGGCTCGGACCGGCCCGACCAAGATCTCGGCGTAATTCACCGCGCACAGGAGTCGGCGGCTGCCGGGCGTCAGTGAAAGCCGGACTCGCTCGATGGCGTCTTGATGGTGGGCGTCGTCGCGGCTGAGGAAGCCGATCAGGACGTCACTGCCAAAGACGACTACGCCCATCCGGCCCGAACGTCGTCGAGGTACCCCACCGGGTAGGTACCGGAGTCCAGACGGCCGGCGAACTCGGCGATGAGCTCGTCGGTCTTCACAAGCTCGATTCGGCCTGGACCGACGCTCCGTACCCGGACGTCATCGCCCGGCTCTAGCCCCGCCTCGCGCATTACGTTCGCAGGAATCGTGATCTGATTCTTTCGAGATACCACGCTCATGCGCTTTGCGTTAGCACCGCCAGGTAAAGGAATGGGAGCTTGACTTAGGAGTGCGCTTGGCGAGGGTGGCCGCGGGTACCGCTGCTGTGAGCTCGGTCGTTGCCTTCGCGGTGGTTGCGGCGGTTGCCATCGGCGGGAGCGGCGGCGCCGGTGGTGGTGGGGGCAGTGGGAGTGTGGCGGCGTTCAACACCTGCCGCCGGGTCAAGCCCTGCACTCTGTCGACCTTTCCGGTGCTGAGCGCCCGAAAGGTCGACAGAGTCGAGAAGCCGCGATGTCAGTCCTCACTTACGAGGAAGTGTCACGTAGCGGCCGCGGGCACCGTGGCCGCCGCGACCTGCGTGCCGCCCTCGATCTCTGCGGCGATCGGTACCGCGAACTCGAGCTCGAGCTCGGGCGTCCATGTCGACGCGGGAGTAGCGGATGAACGGCGGGCCTGTCGGCGCAATGCCCCGGGCTTGCAGCCAGGCGAACAGCTCCGAGAAGCTGCGATCGGCGTCGGCCGCCAGATCCTCGAGCGTCACGCTGGCGGGATCGCGCAGTAGGCCGGTGCGCTTTTGTGCTCGATTCGCGGTTCCGGTGACACCTGCATCCTCCTCACGGGCGGGTATGAGATCACTCCGGGGCGGCGGCTGCGTGGAACGATCGAACTCGGCGGCTGGTTGGATCGATCGAAGTCGGCTGCGCTGAGCACATCAAGTGGCCAGGATGGGGGTCCCCTGGTGGTACAGGGCCTTCCAATCATCGCGTTCCCGGCGCCACAGTGTGAGTCGTCTCGTAAGCCGACCGTTTCGATCGGGGCCGTCACTCAGATCCAATCGTCGTCGTCAGCTCCTCGTCCGCGCCGCACCAGCTGCTCGAGGACGTATGGGGGCGAGGATCAAGGTGCGGCGCGTGCGACGAGGATCGCGTTGATCGCGCCATTCAGGGCCGAGCGGAGCTGGTCGGGGTCGCGCCGGACTTGGGTGAGCAGCAGGCCGCCCTGGACGGCCGCCAGCGTGTTCTGCGCAAGCGCGCCCGGGTCGGTGCCGGTGTGTAGCTCGCCGCGGGCCGCCATTCGCTCGAGGCCGTCGCGGATCGCGGTCTCCCAGCGGTCCAGGCCATCGGCAAGTTCGATGCGGGCACCCTCGTCCTGCTCGGCGAGCTGGCCGGCGAGCGAGCCGATCGGGCAGCCACCCTTGGCGTTGCGGGCCTGCTGAAGGGTCACGAGCGCATCGGTCCAGGCACGGAGGCCGTCGATCGTGTCGAGCCGTGAGAATAGCTCGGCTTGGCCACCAACGACCTCGTCGCTCGCGGCTCTGGCGACCGCGCGCATGAGGTCGTCACGGTCGGCGAAGTAATGGTAGAGCTGGCTTTTGGACGCCTGTGCGCGGGCGCGGACGTCGTCGAGCGAGGTGCCGGCGACTCCGCGCTCGGCGACGAGCTCGGAGGCGGCAAGGATGATCCGCTCGCGCGTCTCGCGTCCCTTCGCAGTCGCCGGCTGAGCGCTCGTCACCTGTCCGATCCTAGCGGGCTGGACTAGTCGGTCCATTACATGTTACGATGCGCGATCCAGTGGACCGTTCGGTCCAATGTATCGCGACGAGAGGAGCTGAGGAGCGATGACAACGATCGCCGAGCAGGTCAACGACATGAAAGCCGCCGCCGCCAGCAGACTGCCCGCACAGGTAGTCGCGGTGTTCGCTTCTGACCAGGCCGCGCTCGCCGCCGGCGGAATCCCAACGGGAGCGGTGGCGGTCGGCGACAAGCTCGCCGCGTTCGCGCTGCCAGACGCGACCGGCCGGACCCGAACGCTCGACGAGCTCACCGCCAACGGGCCCGCCGTGATCGTCTTCTACCGGGGCGGCTGGTGCCCGTACTGCAACCTCACCTTACGCACATACGAGCGAGACCTGCTCCCCCAGCTCGGCGCATACTCGGCTCGCCTAGTCGCAATCTCACCAGAGACCCCGGACGCGTCTCTCAGCACCCAGGAACGAGCCGAGCTGACCTACGCGGTACTCAGCGACACCGGCGCCAAGGTCGCCGACGCGCTCGGGATCACATTCGATCCCTCTGAGCAAGGACTCGCAGCACAACGAACCCTCGGCGTGGACATCCGCACAACCCGAGCAGACGCCGGCACCCGGCTGCCGATGCCCACCGTACTGATCGTCGACACCGACCACACCGTACGGTTCGTCGACATCCACCCCGATTACACCGGACGCACCGAAGTAAGCGACATCCTCACCGCCCTCCGGACGCTCCCCGGCTGACACAGACTCGTCAGCTGGGCGGCGGACCAGTGCCCCGATTCACTGCACTAGGGCGGCGTGACTAGGAAACCGGTGCGGGGCCCTCGCTCGGGTATCGCAACCCGATCTTCTCTCTGATCTGGTCCATCGTCGACATGATCGACACGGTTTCGGACAGCGGCAGGATGTCGCTCGTCAGCCGGCCGGCGGC
>Ga0302235_10003085_pt1 | contig 11811 bp, 4 predicted proteins | sample II_Palsa_N3_3_FD_193577 | JGI IMG/M metagenome (GOLD analysis project Ga0302235, IMG submission 193577) | Peat permafrost microbial communities from Stordalen Mire near Abisko, Sweden - II_Palsa_N3_3 | ecosystem: Environmental > Terrestrial > Soil > Palsa > Peat permafrost | place: Sweden... | reverse complement strand
ATCTTCAGCACGCGCAGGTTCGCGTAGTGGACGTCGAGAAAGGACTGCAGGCTGTCGAACTGATACTGCGCGCGCAACTCCTCGACGTCCAGGGTGGGCATCCAGGTGCCGTTGCGCGCCGCGAGATCGACGAGCAGTTCGGGCTCCAGCGTGCCCTCGATGTGAATGTGCAGCTCAGCAACCGGCGGCAGGCGCATCGTCCTTCAGTAGCCTTCAGTCCTCGGACCTGATGTCGGTGTCGTCGTCTTCCACCACGTGCATCGCGGCTTCTTCGGCGCTGGCCGCCCCGCCGTCGATACCGGCGTCGCGCGCGACAAGATCGGCCTCTTCGTCCGGATGCGCTCCCTCGTCCTCGGCTACCAGCCGGCCCGCCCGAGGATCGGGGCCGTCGTCGAGCAAGAGCCCGTCGAGGTACTCATCGGCCTCGTCGGTGTCTTCGTCGTCTTCGGGCAGGTCGTCGTCGAGGTCGAGAGCAGCATCCGGCTCCTCCTCGGCGAGCAGCTGATCCAGGGATTCACCTGTCTCCTGCTCATCCGCCGTCGAGCCGAACTTCATGGCCGCCGACCAGCGTTCCGGCGGGGCCACCCCCCGGTCCAGGGGATCGTTTTCCGGGTCGCCGATCAGGGAATCGGACGGCTCTTGCACCGAGTAGTCCTCAAGGTCAGCGGATTCATGGCGAGTCTCGTCAGGCATTTAGCTCCTCTCCTCGGACCCATTGTGCTACCTGGCAGGCACGCACGAACCATAGCCTGCCTGAGCGAACGGCGCACGCGGGAGAGCATCCGTGCATAACTTCCGACCGAGCGTCTCCCGAGGGCCCTGCCTCGAACGCCGGTGAACTGAAGTCAACCGCGCGGTCACGGAATAAAGTTCGTTATCCCTAATTGTTATGGGATAACGGACTTATCCGAGAATAGCTGCCCAATTGGATGCGAATCATAGACCATGCGGATCGCCAGAAGATGGTCGGCAATAGGCCATAGTAGGTGCTACAGTCGATAATGTGAGGAGGGGCCTGCTGAGATTCGCGCTGCCATGGAAGAGGGCCGAACATTTTCTGCAGACAAATGTCGACACGACCAGCATATTCCATTCAGCGAGAGAATGAATTTAACCAGGTTCCACGAGGGAAATGTCATGCGTAGGCCACTATTCCTAATCACTACCGGCGGCGCGGCCGCAGGCGCACTCATCGTCGCGATGGCCTTGCCCGTCGCGACGGCGTTGCCCGCCGCGGCAGCGACATCCGGACGGGCCGAGACGGCGGCACCGGCAGCGCCGGCGGCAGCCACCCCCGTGACGTTCGAGGTCACGACAACAGGAACGCTCAGCATAACCTCGCCGGCCGGCCCCGTTGACCTTGGTACCGGTGCGGTCGGCACGACCATCGGCACCGCCGCCACCAGCACCACCACCGGCACCGGCGTCAGCGCCGTCACCGTCACCACCGGCAACTTCGGCGCTGTCACGGTTACCGACAACCGCGCCCTTGACCCTGCCTCGTGGACCGCGACGGTCTCCTCAACCGACTTCGTAAATGCGAGCACTTCAGCAGACGTCATCCCGGCCGGCGATGCCACCTATCTTACGGAGACCGTCGGGGCGACCACTGGGTCGTCACTGGGCACTAGTGCCGTGTCCGTCAATGGCACCACGACCCTCACGTTGGGCACCGCGACAGCGGGGCAGAGTGTCGTCACAGAAACTGGTTTCGACGGTGACAACAGCGCGCAATGGACCCCGGAGATCCAGCTTGCCGTCCCCGCCACGGCCGTCCTTGGCACATACGACGCAACTATCACGCATTCCGCTTCCTGACGATCCTGGGAGGATTGTGCGCAGACTTGCCAGCGCAGTCTTGGTGGTGGCCACGGCGAAGACCGCGGTCACCACTGCGCTCGTGCGCCGGTTTCTCGGCGCCCTCCTGCTGACGACCGCGGTGCTCACGGTGGCGGCCGCCGTGCTCACCACGGCGCTCGCCGGATCCGCTCAGGCGGTGAGCGGGTCAGGGCCGGCGAGCTTCGGGATCAGGCTTGTCGACGTCCCGGTGGGCGAAGCCGACAACCCGCGGGCCTATCGCTACATTATCGACCATCTTCATCCGGGCACGACGATCCGCCGGCGGGTCCAGATCGCCAACCTCAGCGCCTCGGCCGCCCGCATAACGGTCTACCCGGACGCCGCGACCATCCGCGGCGGGTATTTCGTTGGCGACGTCGGCCAGACCCCGAGTGACCTGACCACATGGATCAGCATGAGCCGGCACAGCGTATCCCTGGCCCCGAACGCGAGGGCCATGGTCACCGTCACCATCCAGGTGCCGCGGACCGCCTCCCCGGGAAACCTCTACGGCGTGATCTGGGCGGAGGAAACCAGCTTCGGCAAGACCAGCAACGGCATCAACCTCATTGAGGCCAACCGCGTCGGCATCCGGATTTACCTGTCGGTCGGCCCCGGCGGCCCGCCGCCGGTGAACTTCGACATCACATCGATTACCGGCACCCGGTCCGCCCGCGGCCCGCTGCTGGTCCTGGCGCAGGTCCACAACACCGGCGGGCAGGCCATCGACGCCACCGGCTACCTGAAGCTCACCGACGGTCCTGGCGGCCTCACCGCCGGACCATACCAGGAGACCGGCGTGACCCTTGCGCCTGGTCAGTCTGCACCGATCAAGGTAGTCCTCAGCAAGCAGATTCCCAATGGCCCATGGCGGGCGCTGATCGACATGACAAGCGGGCTCACTAACCGAAGCGCCGAGGCTACCATCGACTTCTCCCCCGCTGCCGGGGCCAATCGCCGTTACCTGATCATCGCCGTCATCCTCGTTGTCCTGGTGCTCCTCGCCGGGCTGACCGTGTGGCTCATCCGCCGGAACCGCCGGTCCTCGTCCACGGCAGTTCAGCCCGACCTGATGCCTGCCCAGCCGGGACACTAGCCCAGTGGGACTCCGTGACCACTCGCGGGCGGCTCGTGGACGCGATCAAACCTTGGATGCTACAGTCTTCGGTGAACACAATCTGTTATTAGTGAGATACTCTCCGCTAAATGCTGGTGAACGCTACCGGGCTTTTTGCCAGCGGGTTCTGCCACGGTGCCGCCAGCGATCACTGCGGGCAAGGAACATGACGACCGGGGGCTCAAGACCATGAGACCGATTTGCATTCCCGGACGGCTGCGGTGGCATAAGGTCCTCGCAGGGGCAGGGTTCGTGACAACCCTGCTCGTCGCGGCGTCACCGTTCTCGCCGCAGGCTGCGGCGGCAGTTTTGTCCCCGCCGGTCGCGGCGTCCGCCAAGCCGACCGTGGCCCCATCTGCGTCCGCCCGGGCCACGACTCCGGCCGCCGCGGGCCAGAATGCGCCGGCGCTAAGCATCGGTGTAAGCGACGGCATGAATACGGCGAAGCCGGGCGATTTGCTCAGCTATACGGTGAACATCCGTAACCTCGGATCGGCCAACGCCCCGCCGCTGGAAGTCGCCCTGACGCTGCCGCCCGCCTTTACGCTCCTGTCCGCCAGCGGAGGCGGCGCGAAGGCCGCCGGGCAGGTCAAGTGGCAGGTGAGCCTACCGGCCGGCCACTCCGGCGCCTTCCGCGTCGTGGGCCGGGTCGGCGACACGCCGCGGCAACTCTTGCGGCTGGACGCGGTCGCTTGCGCGACAGCAGCAAAAGGCGCCAAGCCAATCGTTTGTGCGGCCGCTTCGAACGAGCTGCCGGCAGGCGCCGCCGCGGCCGCGGCCACCCACGGGCGGCTTGCGGCTTCCCCCTCCGCCAATCACGTGGTCCGGTACGTCCTAGTGACGGCGGCGGCGGTCGTGCTCTTGCTCCTGCTGGCAGGGGTCGCCCTGATGGCGCGGCGGAGGCTGACCACGACTAAGCATGCGCGATCCTCGCAGTGACGGTGCGGGCGGAACGGGATCGGCATTGCCGGTGACAACCGGCCCATTACGAGGCGGATTGGGTGATGACGGCCGTGTAGGTCCCAATGACGGCCGCGCTGGGGACCGCCACCTGGATCTGCGGGTCCCAGGTGGCGGAATTGTCGCCGTTGGCGCTGGTGGCCGTGACGACGGCCTGGGCCGAGCCGGACAGGACGGTGACGGGCGTGGGCGTGAAGGTAGCCGATCCGGTCGTCGTGCCGAGTGCGTTGATGAGGTAGGAAGCGTTACCGACCTGAATGAGGTCTCCTGAGGTCACTGTGTTGAGGAAGCCGGTTGAGGAGACCGTCGCCGTCCAGCTGGCGCCGAGCAGGGCGCGGTTGTCGGTTACCGTGACGGTCCCCAGGCCCGCGGCGGCCGTCCCGCCCGTGACTATCGCGCCAAGGTCGGTGCCCACTGGAACGCTGATCGACAGCACGCCGGTAAGGACCGCGACGGTGGCGCTGCAGGCCGGATTGATGGTTCCGGTGGGGCAGTTGCTTCCCGGCGCCGCCGAGGTCACGGTGTTGGCCATGATCTTGTCGCCGGTTTCCGGGTCATCGACCGTCGCCGAGTACGTGATGGTCACGCTGCCGGCGACAGCGAGGTCGCCGGTCCAGGTCAGGTCCGGGCTGGAGTATGACAGGCTTCCCGCCGTCGCGGCGGCGTCGCTGTTGTAGCTGGCGTCGTCAAGGACTCCGGTCAGGTTGTCGGTGACGGTGGCGCCGGTGTACGGGGTCTGCCCGGTGTCGGCGACGGTGATCGTGTAGTGCACGGTGCCGCCGGGTGAGGCGGTGCCGGTGTCGGCGGTCTTGGTGATGGTCAGCGCGGGAATGAGGTCCTGGACTGAGGTGGTGCACGCGGCGGCGGTTCCGCCGACCGGGCAGTTGCTGCCCACGGCGTCCGAGGTGACCGTGTTGACGAGAAGCTTGTCCCCGGTGTCTGGGTTGTCCAGCGTGACCGAGTAGGTGATGGTGGCGGTGGCGCCGACGGCCAGGTTCCCGGTCCAGGTCAGGGCCGGGAAGGCATAGGAGACAGTTCCCGTGGTGGCCGTGCCGTCGCCGTTGTAGCCGGCGTCGGTAAGGACACCGGTCAGCGAGTCGGTGACGGTGACGCCGGTGTAGGGGGTCTGGCCGGTATCGGTGACGGTGATGGTGTAGCCCACCGTGCCGCCAGGAGTGGTCGTGCTGACGTTCGCGGTCTTGGTGATGGTCAGGGCCGGCACCAGAACGGTGACCGAGGCCGAGCAGCGCGGGTCGGTGCCGCCGGGCGGGCAGTTACTGCCGGAGGCGGTGGTGGTGACGGAGCCGGTGAGCACCGTCCCTGGGGGGACGGGGTTGTCGACCGTGAAGGTTCCGGTGACGGTGACCGTCCCGCCGACCGGGATGTTCCCGGTCCACAAAACGCCGGTGCTGGTGACGGTCAGCGTCCCAGAGGTCGCGCTCTGGTCGCCGTCGGGAGTGGCGTAGTCGAGCACCTGGCTGGCGCCGAGCACGACCGTGATCCCGGTGTAGGGGACCTGGCCGGGATTGATGAACGTGGAGGTGAGCCGGAACACCCCGCCCGGCGTGATGGTGGGCACGTTCGCCTGGACAACGATCAGCAGCTGGGACACGGTGACGGTGACGGAGCACCGGGGATCGGTGCTGCCGGACGCGCAGTTGCTGCCCGCCTCGGCCGAGATGACCGTGTTGGCCAGGATGCCGCCGCCGGTATCCTGGCTGTCCACGGTGACGGAGTAGGTGATCGTGGCGACGGCGCCGACGGCGAGGTTCCCGGTCCAGGTCAGGTCCGGGCTGGCGTAGGACACGGTGCCGGCGGTCGCGCTCGCGTCGGCGTTGTAGGCGGCGTCAGCCAGCACCCCGGTCAGCGGGTCGGTGAACGTGGCGCCGGTGTACGGGGTCTGCCCGGAGTCGGTCACCGTGATCGTGTAGCCCACCGTGCCGCCCGGCGTGGCGGTAACCACGCTCGCGGTCTTGGCGATGGTCAGGCCCGGGGTCAGCACCGCGACGGTGGCGGTGCACGCGGCGTTCCCGCCGCCGGCCGGGCAGCTGCTGCCCACGGCGGCCGAGACCGCGGTGTTCGTCATCACCTTCCCGCCGGTATCAGGGTTGTCCACCGTGACCGAGTAGGTGATCGTCACGACGTCGCCCGCCGCCAGGTTCCCGGTCCAGGTCAGGACCGGGCCTGCATACGACACACTGCCCGCGGTCGCCGCGCCGTCGCCGTCGTAGACGGCGTTACCCACGACCCCGGTCAGGTCATCGGTGACGGTGGCGCCGGTATAAGGGGTCTGCCCGGAATCGGCGACGGTGACCGTGTAGCTGACGGTGGCGCCGGGAACGACCGCCGTGGCGTTCGCGGTCTTGGTGATGGTCAGGCCGGGGGTCAGCACCGTGACGCTCGCCGTGCACTGGGGGTCGGTGCTGCCGGTCGGGCAGTTGCTGCCGGCCGCGCTGGTGGAGTCGGTGATGGTAAGCACCGTGCTCAGCGGCACGGAGTTGGCCACCGTGAAGGTGCCGGTGATGACGACCGTCCCGCCGACCGGGATATCCCCGGTCCACAAAGCGCTGGTGGTGACGATCAGCGTCCCGGAGGTCGCAGTCTCATCGCCGTCGAGAGTGGCGTAGGCGAACGAGGCGCTGCCGTTGGGCACGATCGTGATGCCGGTGTAGGGAACCTCGCCGGTGTTGGTGAAGGTGGAGGTGAAGCGGATCACCCCGCCCGGCGTGGTCGTGGCCACGTTCGCCTGGCTGACGATCAGCAGCTGGGACACCGCGACCGTCACGGTGCAGCGGGGATCGGTGCTGCCGGGCGCGCAGTTGCTGCCCGCCGTGGTGGAGGTGACGGTGTTGGCCAGGATGCCGTTCCCGGTTTCCGGGTTGTCCACGGTGAGGGAGTAGGTGATGGTGGCGACGGCGCCGACGGCGAGGTTCCCGGTCCAGGTCAGGTCCGGGCTGGCGTAGGACACGGTGCCGGCGGTCGCGCTCGCGTCGGCGTTGTAGGCGGCATCGTCCAGCACCCCGGTCAGCGGGTCGGTGAACGTGGCCCCGGTGTAAGGGGTCTGCCCGGAATCGGTCACCGTGATCGTGTAGGCCACCGTGCCGCCGGGTGTGGCGGTGGCGACGCTGGCGGTCTTGGCGATGGTCAGGCCGGGGGTCAGCACCGTGACGGTGGCGGTGCACGCAGCGTTCCCGCTGCTAGCCGGGCAGGTGCTGCCTGCGGCGGCCGAGACCGCGGTGTTGGTCATGACCTTCCCGCCGGTATCAGGGTTGTCCACCGTGACCGAGTAGGTGATCGTCGCGACGGCCCCGGCGGCCAGGTTCCCGGTCCAGGTCAGGACCGGGCCGGCATAGGACACCGCGCCCGCGGTCGCGGCGGCGTCACCGTTATAGACCGCGTCGCCCAGGACCCCGGACAGCGAGTCGGTCACGGTCGCGCCGGTGTACGGGGTCTGGCCAGTGTCGGTCACCGTGATCGTGTAGCCCACCGTGGCGCCGGGCACGACCGCGGTGGCGTTCGCGGTCTTGGTGATGGTCAGGCCGGGGGTCAGGACCGTGACGCTCGCCGCGCAGCGCGGGTCGGTGCTGCCAGGCGGGCAGTTGCTACCGGACGCGATGGTGGAGTCGGTGATGGTGAGCACCGTGTTCAGCGGGACGGGGTTGTCCACCACGGCGGTGCCGGTGAGGACGACCGTCCCGCCCACCGGGATGTCCCCGGACCACGAGACGCTGTTGCTGGTGACGGTCAGCGTCCCGGAGGTCGCGGTCTGGTCGCCGTCGCCGGTGGTGGCGCCGGCGAACGAGGCGCTGAGGTTGGGCACGATCGTGATCCCGGTGTAGGGGACCTGGCCGGTGTTGGTGTACGTGGAGGTGAAACGGATCAGCCCGCCGGGCGTGGTCGTGGCCACGTTCGACTGGCTGACGATCAGCAGCTGGGCCACGGTCACGGTAGCGGTACAGCGCACGTCGGTGCTGCCGGAGGCGCAGTTGCTGCCTGTCGTGGCCGAGGTGACCGTGTTGGCCAGGATCCCGCCGCCGGTGTCCGGGTTGTCCACGGTGACGGAGTAGGTGATGGTGGCGACGGCCCCGACGGCCAGGTTCCCGGTCCAGGTCAGCACCGGGCTGGCATAGGACACCGTGCCGGCGGTCGCGCTCGCGTCGCCGTTGTAGACGGCGTCCGCCAGCACCCCGGTCAGCGGGTCGGTGAACGTGGCCCCGGTGTAGGCGGTCTGCCCGGAATCGGTCACCGTGATCGTGTAACCCACCGTGGCCCCGGGGGTGGTCGTGCTTACGTTCGCGGTCTTGGCGATGGTCAGGCCCGGGGTCAGCACCGCGACGGTGGCGGTACACCCGGCGTTCCCGCCGCCGGCCGGGCAGGTACTGCCTGCGGCGGCCGAGACCGCGGTGTTGATCATGACCTTCCCGCCGGTATCAGGGTTGTCCACCGTGACCGAGTAGGTGATCGTCACGACGTCGCCGGCGGCCAGGTTCCCGGTCCAGGTCAGCACCGGACCGGCATAGGACACGGTACCGGCGGTCGCGGCGGCGTTGCCGTTGTAGGCGGCGTCGCCCAGGACCCCGGACAGTGAGTCGGTCACGGTCGCGCCGGTGTACGGGGTCTGCCCGGAATCGGCCACCGTGATCGTGTAACCCACCGCCTGCCCGGGAACCGCGAACGTCGCGTTCGCGGTCTTGGTGATGGTCAGGCCAGGGGTCAGCACCGTGACGCTCGCCGCGCACTGGGGGTCGGTACTGCCGGTCGGGCAGTTGCTGCCGGCCGCGCTGGTGGAGTCGGTGATGGTGAGCACCGTGTTCAGCGGGACGGAATTGTTCACCGTGGCCGTGCCGGTGAGGACGACCGTTCCGCCGACCGGGATGTCACCGGTCCACGAGGCGCCGGTGCTGGTCACAGTCAGCGTCCCGGAGGTCGCGGTCTGGTCGCCGTCGGGAGTGGTGTAGGCGAATGCGGCGTTGCCACCGGGCACGATCGTGATCCCGTCGTATGGGACCTGGCCGGTATTGGTGAACGTGGAGGTGAAGCCGGCCACCCCGCCCGGTGTAGTGCTGGGCACATCTGCCTGGACGACGATCAGCAGCTGGGACACAGCGACCGTCACGGTGCACCGGGGATCGGTGCTGCCGGACGCGCAGTCGCTGTCCGGTGATGACGAGCTGATCGTGTTCGCGAGGATCATGTTGCCGGTGTCGGGGTTGTTCACGGTGACCGAGTAAGTGATGCTGACTATGCCGCCCATCGGGACGGTCCCGGTCCAGGTCAGTTCTGGGCTGGTGTAGGTAACAGTGCCGACGGTGGCACTCGCGTCGCCGTTGTAGGCGGCGTTGGCCAGGACCCCCGTGAGGTCATCGGTGAACGTGGCCCCGGTGTAGGGCGTCTGCCCGGAGTTGGCGACTGTGATCGTGTAGTCCACCGTTCCGCCGGTCGTGGTGGAAGCGACGTTCGCCGTATTGGTAAATGTCAGCGTCTGGGTGGCCACCGCGTCGACGGTGGCGGTGCAGCGGGGATCGGTGCTGCCGGGCGCGCAGTTGCTGCCCGCCGTGGTGGAGGTGACGGTGTTGGCCAGGATGCCGTTCCCGGTTTCCGGGTTGTCCACGGTGAGGGAGTAGGTGATGGTGGCGACGGCGCCGACGGCGAGGTTCCCGGTCCAGGTCAGGTCCGGGCTGGCGTAGGACACGGTGCCGGCGGTCGCGCTCGCGTCGGCGTTGTAGGCGGCATCGTCCAGCACCCCGGTCAGCGGGTCGGTGAACGTGGCCCCGGTGTAAGGGGTCTGCCCGGAATCGGTCACCGTGATCGTGTAGGCCACCGTGCCGCCGGGTGTGGCGGTGGCGACGCTGGCGGTCTTGGCGATGGTCAGGCCGGGGGTCAGCACCGTGACGGTGGCGGTGCACGCAGCGTTCCCGCTGCTAGCCGGGCAGGTGCTGCCTGCGGCGGCCGAGACCGCGGTGTTGGTCATGACCTTCCCGCCGGTATCAGGGTTGTCCACCGTGACCGAGTAGGTGATCGTCGCGACGGCCCCGGCGGCCAGGTTCCCGGTCCAGGTCAGGACCGGGCCGGCATAGGACACCGCGCCCGCGGTCGCGGCGGCGTCACCGTTATAGACCGCGTCGCCCAGGACCCCGGACAGCGAGTCGGTCACGGTCGCGCCGGTGTACGGGGTCTGGCCAGTGTCGGTCACCGTGATCGTGTAGCCCACCGTGGCGCCGGGCACGACCGCGGTGGCGTTCGCGGTCTTGGTGATGGTCAGGCCGGGGGTCAGGACCGTGACGCTCGCCGCGCAGCGCGGGTCGGTGCTGCCAGGCGGGCAGTTGCTACCGGACGCGATGGTGGAGTCGGTGATGGTGAGCACCGTGTTCAGCGGGACGGGGTTGTCCACCACGGCGGTGCCGGTGAGGACGACCGTCCCGCCCACCGGGATGTCCCCGGACCACGAGACGCTGTTGCTGGTGACGGTCAGCGTCCCGGAGGTCGCGGTCTGGTCGCCGTCGCCGGTGGTGGCGCCGGCGAACGAGGCGCTGAGGTTGGGCACGATCGTGATCCCGGTGTAGGGGACCTGGCCGGTGTTGGTGTACGTGGAGGTGAAACGGATCAGCCCGCCGGGCGTGGTCGTGGCCACGTTCGACTGGCTGACGATCAGCAGCTGGGCCACGGTCACGGTAGCGGTACAGCGCACGTCGGTGCTGCCGGAGGCGCAGTTGCTGCCTGTCGTGGCCGAGGTGACCGTGTTGGCCAGGATCCCGCCGCCGGTGTCCGGGTTGTCCACGGTGACGGAGTAGGTGATGGTGGCGACGGCCCCGACGGCCAGGTTCCCGGTCCAGGTCAGCACCGGGCTGGCATAGGACACCGTGCCGGCGGTCGCGCTCGCGTCGCCGTTGTAGACGGCGTCCGCCAGCACCCCGGTCAGCGGGTCGGTGAACGTGGCCCCGGTGTAGGCGGTCTGCCCGGAATCGGTCACCGTGATCGTGTAACCCACCGTGGCCCCGGGGGTGGTCGTGCTTACGTTCGCGGTCTTGGCGATGGTCAGGCCCGGGGTCAGCACCGCGACGGTGGCGGTACACCCGGCGTTCCCGCCGCCGGCCGGGCAGGTACTGCCTGCGGCGGCCGAGACCGCGGTGTTGATCATGACCTTCCCGCCGGTATCAGGGTTGTCCACCGTGACCGAGTAGGTGATCGTCACGACGTCGCCGGCGGCCAGGTTCCCGGTCCAGGTCAGCACCGGACCGGCATAGGACACGGTACCGGCGGTCGCGGCGGCGTTGCCGTTGTAGGCGGCGTCGCCCAGGACCCCGGACAGTGAGTCGGTCACGGTCGCGCCGGTGTACGGGGTCTGCCCGGAATCGGCCACCGTGATCGTGTAACCCACCGCCTGCCCGGGAACCGCGAACGTCGCGTTCGCGGTCTTGGTAATGGTCAGGCCAGGGGTCAGCACCGTGACGCTCGCCGCGCACTGGGGGTCGGTACTGCCGGTCGGGCAGTTGCTGCCGGCCGCGCTGGTGGTGATGGTAGAGGTGAACACCGTGTTCCCGGGAACGGGGTTATCTACTGTGAAGCTGCCGGTGATGGTGACCGTCCTGCCGACCGGGATATCTCCGGTCCACAAAAGGCCGGTGCTGGTCACAGTCAGCGTCCCGGAGGTCGCGGTCTCGTCGCCGTCAGGAGCGGTGTAGGCGAACAACGAGGCGCTGGCGCTGGGCACGATCGTGATCCCGGTGTAGGGGACCTGGCCGGTATTGGTGAACGTGGTGGTAAAGCGGACCACCCCGCCCGGTGTGGTGGTGGCCACGTTCGACTGGTTGACGATCAGCAGCTGGGACACCGCGACCGTCACGGTGCAGCGGGCGTCGGTGCTGCCAGGCGCGCAGTTGCTGCCCGCCGTGGTG
>Ga0302235_10003082_pt1 | contig 11813 bp, 8 predicted proteins | sample II_Palsa_N3_3_FD_193577 | JGI IMG/M metagenome (GOLD analysis project Ga0302235, IMG submission 193577) | Peat permafrost microbial communities from Stordalen Mire near Abisko, Sweden - II_Palsa_N3_3 | ecosystem: Environmental > Terrestrial > Soil > Palsa > Peat permafrost | place: Sweden... | reverse complement strand
GCGGCAAGAAGGCGGCCATGGCTGACACCGCCGTCGCCGAGCGCGCCACCGGTTACGTCGTCGGCGGCATCTCCCCGGTCGGGCAGAAGCGGCGCCTGCCGATCGTCATCGACGCCTCCGCGCTCGAGCTCAGCGCGCTGTTCTGCTGCGCCGGCCGTCGCGGCCTGCAAATGGAGATCGCCCCCGCCGACCTGATCAAGGCGACGGGGGCGAAGGTCGCCGATATCACGGCGGCTTTAAAAAATCAGTCGTCCGAACGGACCGTCGCGACTGTGGCATCGTCGGCCCCGGCCTGCTCCGAGGCAGGCGGACCGGCGGCCTGCGCCTGATCGCCATCGTCGCCGCCGTCGGGGCCGGCCTGGACGTCGGCCGCGTCCTCCGGGTCGGCCGTGACGGCGGCGGCCTCGTCGGGCTTGACGTCGTCAACCGATCCGGCGGCGCTGGCCGGGAGCACGGTGAAGGGCCGCTCGGGACGGCGCTGGGCGAGAGCGAACCAGACCAGCCCGACCGCGGTCAGGGCGATCGCGACGAACATGTTCAGCCGCAGCCCGAGGAAGTACTCGGAGGAGTCGATTCTGATCGTCTCCTCAAAGATGCGATATCCCGAGTAGCCGGCCACATAGAGCGCGAAGAGGGTCCACGGCTTCATCCGGGCGTGGTGCCCGAGCCAGACGAGGAACGCCGCCAACGCCAGATCCCAGATCAACTCGTACAGGAATGACGGCTGGAAGGTCGCGAAGTGCAGGTCCTGAGCCGGGATACCGCCGGCCACCCGGTAGGAGTACGGGATCTCCAGGCCCCATGGCAGCGTTGTCGGCTTGCCGAAGAGCTCCTTGTTGAAATAGTTGCCGATCCGGCCGACCGCCTGGGCGACCAGCAGCGCCGGGGCGATGGCGTTCGCGAACGGGCCCACGGTGATGCCGAGCCGGTGCAGCCGCCAGGCCCCGACCGCGGCCGCGAGCGCGACCCCGCCCCAGATGCCGAGGCCGCCGGTCCAGACCGCGAACACCCCGTACCACACGTGCGGGATATCGGCGGGCGTGGTGATGTCAAAGTAAATGCGGCCGCCGATGATGCCCGCGGGCACGACCCAGAGCGCGATGTCGTTGACCAGGTCGGGATCGCCGCCCAGGGCCCGCCAGCGACGCCTGGTGATCAGGATCGCCAGCGTGATCCCGATGATGTAGCCAAGGGCGTAGAAGTGAATCTCCAGCGGGCCGATATGGAATGCGTTAATCGGCGGGCTGGGGATGAACTCCGGGAGCGCGGAGATGCCTGGGGCCATGCCTCCGAGACTATCCGGCACCGGGGTCGGCCGGGACGCAAGTCGCGCGAACGGCGACGGGCGTCCCGGCCTTCCGGCTACGAGTCAGACGCCGAGCCGTCGGCGCTGGCGATCCCGGTCCCGGCGGCCTGCGCGTCGGCCGGGTGCGGGGCGACTACCATCGGCGGGGCTGCCAGCCCGGCCGACTTGTCCGGGCGGCCCGCCAGCCGGTAGACGTCCTTGCCGTCCACCGTCTCCTTCTCCTGGAGGAGGCTGACGAGGGCGTCGAGTTCGGCCCGGTGGTTGGTGAGCTCCTCCACCGCGCGGGCCTCGGCCTGGCGCAGCAGCTTGGAGACCTCGCCGTCGATCGCGGCCTGGGTCGCCTCGGCGTAGGGCCGGCTGGACATGCCGGGGCCGCCGCCGCCGAGGAAGACCGAGCCGCCCTCGGGGTACCCGACCGGGCCGAGCACGGCCGACATCCCGAACTCGCGGACCATCTTGGTGGCCAGGTCGGTCGCGCCGGCCAGGTCGTTGCCGGCCCCGGTCGAGCCCTGGCCGAGGACGACGAGCTCCGCCGCCCGGCCGCCGAGCCGCACGGCCAGCGAGTCGTACAGGTAGTCCTCCCCGTACATGTGCCGTTCGACCAGCGGCAGCTGCTCGGTGACGCCGAGGGCCTGCCCGGCCGGCAGGATGGTGACCTTCGCGACCGGGTCGGCGTGCTCCGCCAGCGCGGCGACCAGGGCGTGGCCGGACTCGTGGACCGCGACCGCGTGCTTCTCCTCCGGCAGCAGCACGTTCGACCCCTCTCGGCGGCCGAGGATGACCCGGTCCCGGGCGGCGAAGAAGTCGTCGGCGGTGATCACGTGGCGGTTGTCGCGGACGGCGAAGATCGCGGCCTCGTTGGCCAGGTTGGCCAGGTCCGCTCCGGAGAACCCGGGCGTGCCCCGGGCGACCACGCTGAGGTCGACGTCGGGCGCGAGCTTCTTGTCGCGGACGTGCACCCGCAGGATCGCGGTCCGCTCGGTCACGTTCGGCAGCGGGATCGTGACCTGCCGGTCGAATCGGCCGGGGCGCAGCAGCGCGGGGTCGAGCACCTCCGGCCGGTTGGTCGCGCCGAGGACCACGACGCCCGCCGACGGGTCGAATCCGTCCATCTCCGCCAGCAGCTGGTTGAGGGTCTGCTCCCGCTCGTCGTTGGAGACGACCGCGCCCGACCCGGCCCGGCGCTGCCCGATGGCGTCGATCTCGTCGATGAAGATGATCGACGGCGCCCGCTTGCGGGCCTCGGCGAACAGGTCGCGGACCCGGGCGGCGCCCACGCCGACGAACAGCTCCACGAATCCTGACCCGGAGACCGAGAAGAACGGCACGTCCGCCTCGCCCGCCACGGCCCGGGCGAGCAGGGTCTTGCCGGTGCCGGGCGGGCCCACCATCAGCACGCCGCGGGGGACCACGGCGCCGGCCCGCGCGAACCGCTCGGGCCGACGCAGGAAGTCGACCACCTCGCTGATCTCGGCCTTGGCGCCGTCGTAGCCGGCCACGTCGGCGAACGTGGTCGACGGCCGCTCCTCGTCGAACACCTTCGCCCGCGATTTGCCGACGCCGAGCACGCCCTGCATCGCCCCGCCGCCCGCGCCCCGCGACAGCCGGAACCAGAACCACAGCGGCAGCGCCAGCACCGCCAGCAGGATCAGCCACGACAGCAGCTCAGAACCGAACCCCGACGACGGGGCGGTATAGGTCGTCGCCGCCCCGGACGCGGTCAGCTCGGTCGACAGCGAGGGCGGCTGCGGTGACGGGAGGGTCACGGTGAAGTTGGTGCCGTTCTTCAGCGTGCCGGTCGCGGTGCCGGTGCCCTGCGGGATGTTCACCGTCTTGACCGTCTTAGCCGTCAGGTCGTTCTGAAACTGGGTGAAGGTGAGGTTCGTCGACGACGACCCGTGCAACGGTGACAGGAAGATCCAGAGGAAGAACGCGACGATGATCGCCAACGGCAGCAGCGAGTGCCGCCAGGCCGGCGGCGGCGGCGGTGTCTTCCCTGGCGTCGGCTTATCGCCCGGCGGCGGAGTCGAGGCTTGCTTGCTCATCGGACGCACCCTTCTGACCGGCCGACGAGCATCCGCAGCCGGCGGTGTCCCAGTGCTTGGCTATTTCCCTAGCGGCCACTTTTTTACCCAACACCGGGTAAACACCGCCCTCGTGCCCGCCTCTTCCTGCGACGGCGGCTAGCGGCTACGCCCTGGGCGATCACGCCTTCCAGGACCGCACTGCACTCACTCTAAGTACGTGAGATATCACCCTACGTGGGTGTAGGCCGGTTGACCGGCGTCAGCTAGGGGTACCTTCCCCGTTCACGGGAGCCGATGCGGAAGTGGATGCAGAGGGTGCAGGGGGATAAATGGCGCGTGCGGCCACCGTAATGGGTGAGACCAGGATGAATCCGGGGCTTCGGGGTGACAAGCTGCGGGTGCCCTCGCTGAGCGCGGGCGTGCTGAACCGTCCCCGCGTGACCGGCCTGATCGAGCGGGCCGCCGCTCACCCGGTGACAGTGATCACGGCGCCGGCCGGCGCCGGGAAGACCCTTGCCTGCGCGATCTGGGCCCAATCGGCGGCCCGGTCGTCCAGGGTCGCCTGGCTCACGGTCGACGAGGGCGACCGGGACCCGTCCAGGTTCTGGGCCAACGTGGCCGCCGCGCTGGCCGACGGGTCGGCCGCGCCGCCGCCCCCGGAGCCGACCCTGGTGCCCCGCAGCCGCAGCGCGTCCGACGACCTGCCGGTGAGCCTGGCGGACGCGGTCCGTGGCTCCGGCTCGGTGATCACGCTGGTGCTCGATGACGTGCACACGCTGGCGGGCGGCAGCGTCCTGCCCGAGCTCAGCTTCCTGGTCCATCACGCCCCGGTCGGCCTGCGGCTCATCCTGTCCGGGCGATACGCGCCCGGCCTGCAGCTGGCGAAGATGCGGATTGGCGGCGACCTGGCCGAGCTTGACGCGACCGACCTGGCCTGCGCCCCCGCCGAGGCGGAGGCGTACCTGGCCAAGCTCGGCCTCCGCGTCGCGGCGGCGGAACGCGACGAGCTGCTCCGCTACACCGAGGGCTGGATGGCGGGGCTGCGGATGGCCGCGCACGCGACCCGGCGCGGTTCCGGCACCATCAGCCAGGTCGGCAGCGATCCGGCCGCCGCCGACTACCTCCGCGACGAGATCCTGGACCGGCAGCCGGCCGGGATCCGCCAGTTCCTGCTGCGGACGAGCATGGCCGGGCGGCTCAGCGGCGACTTCGCCGACTGGCTGACTGGCGGCTCCGGCGGCGCGCGGGTGCTTGACCGCCTCGTCCGCGAGAACAGCCTGGTGGCCAGGGACAGCGGCGGGCAGTACCGCTATCACCCGTTCCTGCGTGATCTGCTGACGGCCGAGCTCCGCCGTCAGCTCCCGGTCGAGGTGCCGATGCTGGCAGGCCGGGCGGCGCGGTGGCATGCCGCCCGCGGGGAGGCGGTGGAGGCGGTCCGGTGCTCGGCCGAGGCCGGCGACTGGGAGTTCGCATCGCGCGCGCTGGCGGAAGTCGGCATCGCGGCCGCGCTTGGCGGCCGGGCGGCCGAGCTCGAGGAGGTCATCGGGCGGTTCCCGGCCGATCGCCGGGCGGATGACCCGGCCGTGGCGGCGGCGCTAGGGGCGGCCCGGCTGTGCCGCGGCGGCCCGGAGTGCGCCGCCGCCTACCTGGACCGGGCGCAGCTGACGATAGGCGGCTGCGCGCCGGCCATCCGGCCGGTGGTCGAGCTCTGGCTGGCGGCGCTGCGGGTGATGCACGCCGCCGACGAGCCGACGCTCGCCCGCGGCCGGATGCTAGCCGAACGCGCGCAGGCGACGGCGGGAACGCTGCCCGCCCACCGGGCGCTGGGAACGCTGTGGCTCGCCCTGGGCACCGCCAGGCTGCGCCGCTGGGAGATAGCGGACGCGCGGCGCGAGCTGAGGCACGCGGTCCGGCAGCTGGAGGCGGCCGGGATGGCCGGGCTGCTGGCCCGCGCGCACGGCTGGCAGGCGCTGGCCGAGGCGCTCTACGGCGACCTCAGGGCGGCGGCCGAGATCATCGCCGCGGCAGAGCCCAGTCCGGCCGATCCCGATGCGGCGGGCTTGATCGCCCTCGCCGCCGCGCAGCTGGCCCTCGACCGCGATGACCTCGCCTCGGCCGGGTTGCCGCTCGATCAGGCCGACGCCGCCGCTGTGCGCCGCCGGCCGGCCGAGCCCGACCTCGAGGCGGTGGGGGCGCTGATCAGGGCGCGGGCGGCGCTCGCGGGGGACGATATCACCGCCGCCCGCAGCCTCGCCCGGCTAGTGCGCGAGCGCGGCCTCGACCCGGTGGCGGCCTCGGTCCTCGAGGCCGACATCGAACTCCGGGCGGGCGATGTCCCGATGGCGGCGGCGGCGCTGGCCGGCCCGGCGGACGAGCGGCCGGGCGAGGCAGACGACGAGGCCGCGTCGGACCGCCAGCGAGCGGATCAGATCCTGGCCCGGGCGCGGCTGCTGCTGGCCGACGGCGAGCCGGCCGGCGCGCTCAAAGCAGCCGCCGAATGCCTGGACACGGCCGGGATCACGCTCCGGGACCAGATCACGGCGCTGCTCGTCGCCGCCGTCGCCAACCGGCGGCTCGGCGCCGCCGACGATGCGGCCGCGCTGCTCGAGCACGCGCTCGCGATCGCGGAACCACACAGCGCCTTCCGGCCGTTCCTCGAGGCCGGCATGGGGGTCCACTCGGCCATCGCGATCCTGATCCCGCCGGCCAGCCGCGCGGTCGCCTTCGCGGCCCGGGTCCGCGAGCGCTTCGCCTGCCAGCTCCCCGCGAGCGGCACCCGGGCCGACGTGGAGTCGCCGCCGCTCACCCTCAGCGAGCTAGCCGTGCTGCGGCTGCTGCCCTCCTACCTGACCAACCAGGAGATCGCGGACGCCCTGTTCCTCTCGGTCAACACCGTCAAGACCCACCTGCGGTCGGTCTACCGCAAGCTCGGGGTCACCTCCCGGCGGGCCGCCATCGCCCGCGGCCGCCGTCTGCACTTGGTGTGATCGGGTCGCGCGGCGGCCCCGTCACCCGCACCGGGTGAGCGCAGCCGCCGGCCGCGCAGGTTCACCCGAGGCGGGTGAGGGGGGCCGACGGCCGAACGGGCATAGGGCCCTCGGGCGTCAGCCGCTTCCGGCCGCGAGGCCGGCACAACAACGAAACGGAGACGAGAGATGTCATCCCTAACCGTCTGGAAGTTCGAAACACCGTTCGGGGCCGAGGCGGCGTTGCAGAAGCTGGAGGGCATGCAGACCCAAGGGCTGATCCAGGTCCAGGACGCGGCCGTGGTCAGCTGGGAAGTCGGCCGCAAGAAGCCGAAGACGGAGCAGATGCACGACACCAAGAAGGGCGGGGCGCTCGGCGGCGGCTTCTGGGGGCTGCTGTTCGGCCTGATCTTCTTCATCCCGATCCTCGGCCTGGCCATCGGCGCCGCCGCCGGCGCGCTGATGGGCTCGCTGGCCGACGTCGGGATCAGCGACGCGTTCATCAAATCGGTCAGGGACAAGGTCACCCCGGGCACTTCGGCGCTGTTCCTGCTCAGCTCGGACGCCGTGTTCGACCGCGTCAAGGGTGAGTTCCAGAGCACCGAGGCCGAGCTGATCACCACCAACCTGTCGACCGACCAGGAAGCCAAGCTCCGCGAGGCCTTTGCGCACGAAGACTGACGAGGCCGAAGCCAACGGGAGCGATCCTTGGCCAGCGACAGCCCCGGGTCCGGCGCGATGGCCGGGCCCGGGAAGGTTGAAGACGAACACACCGAGCTTGAGCGGCTGCGGGCCGAGGTCATCTACCTGCGCGCGCAGCAGGTCGGCGAGGCCAGCGCGCCGGCCCCGCCGGCCGCCGCCGTCACGGGAGCCCGCCATGGCCGCTGGCGGGCCCCGGTGGCGGCGGTGGCGATCGTCCTCGGCTGCGTGCTCGCCCCGGTGTCGGTCCTCGGGGTCTGGGCGGCCGGCCAGGTCTCCAACACCGACCGGTATGTGGCGAACGTGACGCCGCTGATCGCGGACCCGCCGATCCAGGCCGCTCTCAGCGCCAAGATCGCCTCCGCGATCACCAGCCAGCTGGACGTGAACGCGCTGGTCGGCCAGGCGGCCGGGCAGCTATCGCACAGCAACGTGCCGCGCCTGTCGGCCCTGCTGAAGAACTTCTCCGAGCCCATCGCCAGCGGAGTCAACGGACTCGTGGGCACCGCGGTGGCCCGGGTGGTGGCCAGCCCGGCCATGGCCAGGGTCTGGGTGCAGGCCAACCGGACCGCCCACGCGGGGCTGGTGAAGGTTCTGTCCGGGCAGGGCAACGGCGCCGTCGGCGTCGTCGACGGCAAGGTGACGATCTCGCTCGGCCCGTTCATCACCGAGGCCGAGCAAGCCCTCGCCAAGCAGGGGTTCACCCTCGCCGCCAAGCTGCCGGCCGTCAACCCCACCTTCGCGCTGTTCGAGGCGCCGGACCTGTCCAAGGCCCAGGCGGGCTACCGCCTCCTCACCACCCTGAAATGGGTACTTCCGTTCCTCTCGATCGCGCTGCTGGCCGCGGGCGTCTACGCCGCCCGCGGGCGGCGGCGGGCGCTGCTCGGCGCCGCGCTCGGGCTGGCGGGGTCGATGATCGTCCTCGCTGCCGCGCTGGCGATCGCCCGCGCCGTCTACCTGAACAGCGTGCCGCAGTCGACCCTCCCGCCCGACGCGGCGGCGCTGCTGTACGACACGCTGGTCCGCTTCGTCAAGGACGGCCTGCGACTGCTGCTCGTGATCGGTCTCGTCATCGCCGCCGGAGCCTTCCTGACCGGGCCGTCGGGTGCGGCGGTGCAGACCAGGAAGGCCGTGACATCCGGCATCGGCTGGCTGCGCGAGCGCGGTGAGCGGGCCGGCCTGAACCCGGGTCCGGTCGGCGCCTGGACCCGGGCGAACAAGCGGCTGCTGCGGATCGGCGTCGTCGCGCTCGCCGCGCTGATCTTCGTCTTCTGGGGCCAGCCGACGCTGGCGGTCGCCATCTGGATCGTGGTGCTGCTGCTCGTGGCGCTGGGGCTGATCGAGCTGATCGGCGGCCGGACGGGTGGTGCCGAGACGGCAATCCGACCGTGACCGTGCTTGCTCAGGCGGCCGGGTTTGCCGTGCTTGCCGCCGTCTCACCCACGGCCCTGGTGGTCATGGCGGTCTACCTGAGCACAACCAGCCCTCGGACGATGGCGCTGCTCTACGTAGCGGGCGCGATGATCATGACGGTGACGACGGCCGTCGCGCTCCTGGTCGTGATCCGGGTCTCCGGCCTCAACCTGCCGCACGGTCACGATCCTCGGTTCGGACTTCGGCTCGGTCTTGGCGTTCTCGCCCTCGCCGGCGCCTGCTACTACGCGGTGCGCAAACCCCGCGAGCCCGTTCCCGGCAAACAGCGCCGCCCCGGGCTGCTGGCCAGGCTGATGGCCCGCCCGTCGCCGCGAATCGCCTTCGTGACGGGTCTCCTGCTGTTCGCCCCCGGGGCTACCTTCATAGCGGCGGTCCAGGTCATCGCCACCTCTGACGCCAGCGTGGCGCTGATCGTGGTGGCGCTGCTGATGGTCGTGACGCTCACGGCCATCGTGGTCTGGCTGCCCCTGATCGCCTACCTGGCCGCCCCCGACGCCACGACGCGCCGACTCGCGGTGCTCAACGGCTGGCTGCGCGCCCACGGCAAGACGGTCGTTGTCTACGCGCTGGGCATCGCCGGAGCCGTGCTCATCGTCAACGGCGCGCTGGGACTGGCAGGCGTGCTGTAAGCCGCCTCACCCGCACCGGATGACCCGCCTTTCACTCGCTCGCGGGATAGCCGCTCTCCACCATCAGCGCCGCCCCGCGGACCACGCAGCGCAGCGGGTCCTCGGCCACCACCGCGCTGATCTCGGCGATTGCCTCGATCCGGCTCGCCAGGCCCGGCAGCAGCGCCCCGCCGCCGGTCAGCCGGACCTTGCCCCGCATGACGTCCTCCGCCAGCCCGGCCGGGATATCCGACAGCACCTGCTGCACGGTGCGGCCGATGGCGGACACCACCGGCTCGAGCGCCCCGGCGACGAGCTCGCCGGGAACCTTCTCCAGCCGCGGCGTCCGGCGCGCGGCGTCGAGGCCGACCGTCTCCGCCCAGCCGTCCGCACCGCCGGTGAGGCCGAGCTCGACCTTGAGCTGGCGCGCCGCCCGCTGGCTGAGGATCAGGCCCAGGCCGCTCCTGGCCGCGTTCACGATCGCCTCGTCCATCGCGTTGCCCGCCATCCGCAGGCTTTCCGCGCGCACGACCCGCCAGCCGGCCACGGCCGCGACCTCGGTCGTCCCGCCGCCCACGTCGACGATGAAGCCGCCCGCGCCGGCCGTGAGGTCGAGGCCGGCCCCGGCCGCGGCCGCGACCGGCTCGTCGATCAACTGCACCGAGTAACGCCTGCGCGCCTCCAGCGCGGCCGCCACCGACCGCCGTTCCACCCAGGTGGCGCCGCTCGGCACGCACACCAGCGCGTTCCTGCGCAGCGGCCCGCCCGACCCGGCCCTGCGCAGAAAACCATGCAGCATCTCCGCCGTCGCGTCCAGATCGGCGATCACGCCGTCCCGCAGCGGGTGGATGACGTTGATGTCCTGCGGCTCCTTCTCGGCCAGGGCGTCGGCCGCGGTGCCGATGGCCACGATCGCGCCGGTCCCGGAGTCAATGGCGATGGCGGACGGCTCGTCAAGCACGATCCCGCGGCCGGCCACCCAGATGAGCGTGTTGACCGTGCCCAGGTCGATCGCCACGCTGCCCCGGATGCGCATCATCCCTACCTCTTATCCCCAGCTGGCGCCCGTGCGCCGGTTGTGCAGGTATAAGAGTACGGGGCGCGGTGTTTCCCCCGCTGGCAGTCCAGTGCCAGAGGCACCCGACGGGCCGCACGGTCAGGGGACCCCGGTGCGACGGAATTTACTGTGAGTGATCCACTGTTAACACAGCGGAGTACCTGCGGAACGTGAGAACCAACGAGCCTGTTCTCACGTTTTATTCAGTGAATGCGCGCCGTGGCCATAAGGTTCGTGGACTTCACTTGCTACCGAAGCCGGGTGACACCCGTTCCGAGTTGTAGCGATTTGAGACGAGGTTGGTGCGGACAGACCTTTTGGTTCACTACGATCAGGAAGGGGACATTTTGATGGGAAGCGTGAGCCGAGTCGTGGGGAACCAGGCCGCGCCTGCGGAGAAGAACGGGGACATGGGGGCAACGGTTGATTTTCCGCGCACGCTGCAGCTTGAGCTTGCCTATCAGGTCGCGACTGATGGCAAGGCGACGGTCAGGTTTACCGGGGAGCTTGACATCGCTACCGCCGACCAGGCCTACGCGTACCTGCGTGACGTTGTAGACAGCCAGAACGGGCCGGTGACGATGAACCTGGCCGAGCTGACCTTCTGCGACGCGGCCGGCCTGGGCGTGCTCGCCCGGGTGGCGGGGTACGCCCGCCGGTCCGGCCACTCGCTCAAGCTGACGGCGGCCCGCCCGTCGCTGCTGCGGATCATGCGTATCACGGGGATGGATGAGGCGTTCCCTGAGGTTCGAACCCCCACGCTGGCCATGATCTCCTGGCCGCGTCAGGCGCCGGCGACCTCCCTCGGCTGATCCCGCCGCGCGGGCCGAAGGCCGCACAGCCGAAACACCGGGCACACTGGGCCATTGACCCATGGTGAGAGCAGGTCCAGAGCGTTAAGTTTGGATTACGCCCACGGTGGATCACCCGAGGCGCTAACGCGATCAGTATCGGCGCCGCAAGGCGCGCCAACGCAGGGACGCGGAGGAGATAGACATGGCTGACGATCTCAACGACGTGACCGACGACGACGACGAGGTATCTGAATCCTCCGAGGCGCTCATCGCGGTGCACTGGCGGGACGAAGGCTATTACCCGCCCCCGCCGTCGTTCGTCGCCCAGGCCAACGCGTCCGACCCGGCGATCCGCGAGCAGTTCACTGAGGACGAGTTCCCTGACAGCTTCACTGCCTACGCGGACCTGCTGACCTGGTTCAAGCCCTGGGACACGGTGCTCGACACGTCCGACGCGCCGTTTTGGAAGTGGTTTGTCGGCGGGGAGCTGAACGCCTCCTACAACTGCGTCGACCGGCACCTGGCCGACAAGGCCAACAAGGCCGCGCTGATCTGGGTGCCCGAGCCGGAGAGCGAGACGCACCAGGCCATCACCTACCGTGAGCTCTACGTCCGGGTCAACGAGTTCGCGGCGGTGCTGAAGGACCTGGGGCTGAAGGCGGGCGACCGCATCACGTTCCACATGCCGATGGTGCCGGAACTGCCGGTCGCGATGCTGGCCGCGGCCCGCCTCGGCATCGTCCACTCGCAGGTGTTCGCCGGGTTCTCCGGCACCGCGGCCGGGCACCGGATCGCCGACTCCGGCTCGACCGTGCTGGTCACGATCGACGGCTACTACCGCAGCGGCGAGCTGCTCGACCACAAGGTCAAGGCGGACGAGGCGGTCGAAGCGGCGGCGAAGGAAGGCCAGCAGGTCGACAAG
>Ga0302235_10003076_pt1 | contig 11825 bp, 12 predicted proteins | sample II_Palsa_N3_3_FD_193577 | JGI IMG/M metagenome (GOLD analysis project Ga0302235, IMG submission 193577) | Peat permafrost microbial communities from Stordalen Mire near Abisko, Sweden - II_Palsa_N3_3 | ecosystem: Environmental > Terrestrial > Soil > Palsa > Peat permafrost | place: Sweden... | reverse complement strand
GCGCCCTCGTGGTTGTCGGTCACCCAGCCGCCCGCGAGCGTCCGGCTGCCGCCCGGGCCGATCACCCAGAGCTGGCAGGAGGTGCCGACCGGGATGCCGCTGACCTTGACCGCGAGCTGGGTGCCCCAGCCCATCGAGCGGTATTCCACGCTGGCGGACATTCCGCTGGCCGACGTCGTGGCGGTCTGCCACGGGCCGTTGGGCTGCCCCGGGTAGTTCACCGACGCGGCCGGCGGCGTCGCCGGGCTCCCGCCGAGCCGCAGGCCGCCGAACACCCCGGCCGCGACGATGAGGGCCGCGGCCACGGCGAGGCCGACGTCCCGCCAGCGCCGACGCCTGCGCCGGGCGGCGGTCAGGTCGATCACGGTGGACAGCAGTTCGGCCGGCGCCTCGCGGCCGCCCGCCTGGCCGGCCGGCGGCGGGCCGTCGCCGGCCGCCAGCGCGATGGCCTCCTCCGCCGTCACCCGGGCGAGCAGGGCAGGCAGCGCGGCCAGCCCGGCGAGCTCATCACGGCAGTCCCGGCAGGTCGCCAGGTGGGCCTCGACCAGCGCGCGCTCGGCCGGGTCGATGGCGCCGAGCACGTAGACGCCGAGCGAGACCCGGGCCTCGGGGCACTGCATGGTCGGCGTCACGGCGCCAGCCCCCGTTCCTGGAGGGCGAGCTTGAGGGCCTTGAGCGCGTAGTAAGTGCGCGATTTCACCGTTCCCGGCGGGATGCCGAGGGTGGCCGCCGCCTCCGCCACCGAGCACCCTCGGTAGTAGGTCTCGACGATGACCGTGCGGTGGTCCGGGCGCAGCGACGCCAGCGCCTCCGCCACCGCCCACGACTCGAGCGTCCGGTCGGCGTCGTCGTGCGCGGGCAGGGTGTCGAAGGCCGACTGCCCGACCTCGTTCGGCCGGGCCTGCCGCGCGCGGTGAGCGTCGACCGCGAGGTTGCGCGCCACCGCGAACAGCCACGGGCGCGCCGGGCGGTCCTGCAGGGCCGCCGGGTGGCGCCACGCCCGCACCATGGTCTCTTGCACGAGGTCCTCCGCCCGCTGTGCGTCGCCTCCGGTCAGGTGCATGGCATACCGGTGCAGGGCGCCGCCATGCTCGGCGTACAACGCCCTGATAAACGCCTCGTCGGCTCCGCGTTCTCCGCTGGCCGTTGCTGCGTCCGGCACATCAGGTAGAACGTGGCGGTGGACGGGGCGGTTCAACGGCGGCGGAAGATTCCGCGGAGCCGCCCCGGCGGGGTCGGTGCTCACAGTAACCGATATACCGGGTTTAATTACGCAAAGCAATCAAATCGACGCAATCAGTTACCGTTTGTCGTCAATGTTTCTGAAGTTCACGGTGATTCACCGGAGTGAAACTCGTCACATTTAGTACTCGGCTGACCGTTTTTCCGCTGCCGGCCGGCGACGCTGAGCGCCGCGACGGTCACGCTCGGCCGGCTCAGCCCCCGGCGAACGGTGGCAGCACCTCGACCACCGCACCGTCGTCGAGCACGATCGACTGCCTCGCCGTATGCCCCACCGGATCAGCGTTGACCAGGAAGGACGATCGCGCGAGGACGGCCGCCAGGCGTCCATCGGGTTTCCGGCTGGCGACAACCGTGTTAAGCAGGTCACTCAGAGTGATAGCTTCAACCGACTCCTCCTGAACCCCCGCCGCCTCCTTCGCAGCAGCCCAGTACCTGATGGTCACCTTGGCCATATCGGGATATCCTCACTTCAACGGGACCTTGGGCGCTGTTGCCCCCGGGTCCCGTTTGTGTTTATACAGATAATGATGGCGTTCACGCGCCGCATGACTGGAGGTGGCATCCGGTGAGCGAGCTCCTGTTGGTGACCGGCGTACTTGAGCCCTCGTCCGAGGTCCTGCCGGCCCTCGGCCTGCTGCTGCACTCGGTCCGCGTGCTCCCGGCCGACGCCTCCGCGCTGGTCGAGGCGCCGCCGGCCGATGTCATCCTGGTTGACGCGCGACGCGACCTTGCCCATGCGAAGAGTATCTGCCGGCTGCTGCACACGACCGGCCTCGACTGCCCCATGCTCGCCATTGTCACCGAGGGCGGACTCGCCGCGATCAGCGCCGAGTGGAACGCCGACGATGTGATCTTGAACACAGCCGGACCGGCCGAGGTCGAGGCCCGCCTCCGGCTCGCCACCGGGCGGCGCGCCCTGCGCGCGGCCGCGGACGCGCCCGACGAGATCAGGTCCGGCGACCTGGCCATTGACGAGGCCACCTACTCGGCCAAGCTGCGCGGCCGCGTCCTCGACCTCACGTTCAAGGAGTTCGAGCTGCTGAAGTTCCTCGCGCAGCACCCGGGCCGGGTGTTCACCCGGGCGCACCTGCTGCAGGAGGTCTGGGGCTATGACTACTTCGGCGGCACCAGGACGGTGGACGTCCACGTCCGGCGGCTGCGGGCCAAGCTCGGCCCCGAGCACGAGGCGCTGATCGGCACGGTCAGGAACGTCGGCTACCGGTTCGTCCCGGTCAAGGGCGTGCCGGACGACCGCGACAGCGCCGATCTCCTGCCCCCGGCCGTGCTCAGGTCGGACGTGGTGATCCCGGCCGACCGGTGAGCATCAGCACCCATCCGCTCTCTCCACCGGACGCCGGCCGGGTGCTCGAGCTCGCCTCGGCGGCGGCCAGCGCCGACGGGGTCGCCCCGCTCTCCGAGGACGTGCTCCTTCAGGTCAGGCACGGCAGCGCGCCGCCGGCGCGCGACATCGAGGTGTCCGCCGCCAGCCCGACCGGGCCCGGCCAGGTGCTGGTCGGCTACGCGCACCTGGACGCGCCCGACCACGCCGGGCAGGACGGCGACATTACCGCCGAGCTCGTCATCCACCCCGCCCATCGGCGTCGGGGACACGGAACGTCGCTGCTCGGCAGCGTGCTCGAGCTGGCCGACGGGCACGGAGTCCGGATCTGGGCGCACGGCGACCGGCCTGGCACCGCGGCGCTGGCCGCGAAGTCCGGGCTGACCAGGATCCGCGCGCTCTTCCAGCTGCGGATGCCGCTGGCCAAGGCGCCGGAAACCGACCCCGTCTTCCCGGCGGGCGTCACGGTCCGCAGCTTCGTCACCGGCCAGGACGAGGCGGCCTGGCTCGGGGTGAACCAGCGGGCGTTCGCGCACCACCCTGAGCAGGGCTCGTGGACGGCCGAGGACCTGCGGCTGCGGGAGGAGGAGCCGTGGTTCGACCCGGACGGCTTTTTCCTGGCCGAGCGTGATGGCCGGCTGGCCGGGTTCCACTGGACGAAGGTGCACCAGCCGGAGGCAGGCCAGGGCGCCCCGATCGGCGAGGTCTACGTGGTCGGGGTCGACCCGGGTCAGCAGGGCGGCGGGCTCGGGAAAGCGCTCACGCTGGCGGGCCTGGCCCACCTGCGCCGACTGGGGCTGGCGGAGGTCATGCTCTACGTTGACGAGGACAACACGGCGGCGGTCAAGATGTACACCGCGCTCGGCTTCGAGCTCTGGTCGACCGATGTGATGTACCGGCGGCCCGGAGACTTAGGCGCTCAGGAGGCCGCGCAGCCGCAGGCCCGAAGGCCGAGCGCGGCGTCGAGCTCGCTCTGCGGGAGCGGGCCGTCGGCGGCCGCGACGGCGGCGAGCACGTCGGTGTAGAGCTCGATCTCGTCGAGCGCCACGTCGTCGTGAACACGAAGATCAACCTGCATGGGAATCGTGTTCACCTCCATCGGCCGGGCGCTTCCTGCCCCGCCCTTCAGATTACGTCTCAACACCATTCCTCCGCATGACCCATCGGAGCCATTCGCAGACCACCCTTGCGTACGTTTTACCCGTCTTCCGGATAACGATCCCGCGATTCAGTGGCGGAAATGTTCTGAGTCTGATAACGGACATCTGTTTACTTTGAGCGCCTTGACATCACTGTCACGGCCAGCACCAAATGTCCATGTATGTCGCGGTACATGATCTGATGTCCGCATATCTGAGGGTAACTAACTGATTACAGCTTACGTCGCGCGCGGCGCCGACGCCATACCACAGCCGCAATTCGGCCGTTTCGGTTGCGGACAGCACCCGCCGGGGGAAGAGTTGGGCTGGTCAGCCGCTCTTCGCCACACCCTCGGGCCGTACCTCCAGCTCACCACGTAGGGCCCCGGCCACCGCTAGACTCCCGGACTATCGTCCCCGCAGACCACTCAGGACCCAAATCTCGTGAATGAAAACAGTGACCTCCTGCCGAACCTGCTGCACGAAGAGTTCGAGATGCAGATGCGCGGCTACAGCCGCCGCCAGGTTGACGACTTCGTAGCGCGCCGCAACAACGAGATCCGCGAGCTTGAGCAGCGTCTCGCCCGGACCCTCGACGACTCGGAGCACCTCCGCCGCGAACTGTCGACCGTGCGCCAGCAGGCGCTCTCCGGCCGGCCCGCGCACGAGGAGGTCAGCGAGCGGATCTCCCAGATCCTCAAGCTGGCGGACGATGAGGCGCGCGCGCAGAAGAACAAGGCCGATGACGACATCGCCAAGCAGCGGGCCGACGCCCAGCAGGAGTCCGAGCGGGTCCGGGCCGAGGCTCGCGAGCAGGCCGAGCGGATGATGACCGCCGCCCAGGAGCAGGCCGAGCGGACCATCTCGGCGTCGCGGACCGAGGCCGACAAGACCCGCACCGCCGCCAAGACCGAGGCTGACCGGCTGACCAGCGACACGCGGAAGAAGGCGGACTCCGCCCTCGCCCAGGCCAAGGGCCAGGCCAAGAAGGTCCTGGACGAGGCGACCGCGCGCGCCACCGCCATTCACGACGGCGCCGAGCGCAGGCTCAACCTGCTCAGCACCCGGCACGCGGAGACCGTGCGGCGGCTGACCGACATCCTCGACGGCGTGCAGGGCCTGGTGGCCGCGGAGGCCGCTCGGATGTCGCTCGAGGAAGAGGTCAACCAGTCCGTCAGCCGGGCGGTCAGCCTGGCCGAGGCGGAAGAGGCCGCCAATGCCGGCGCCGACGACGCCGACCCGGCCGACGACCTCGACCTGGCGCTGCTCGCGCCGCCTGCCCCGGAGACGGTCGCCGCGGGCGCGGCAGCGCCGCAGCGGGGCGACGACGACCGCCAGCCCTTCCCCAGCCGTTCGGGACTTGGCGGGCGGCCGGGACTGCACGCGGCTCAGGAGCCTCCTTTCGACCCCTTCGAGGGGCCGGTGCCCGTCGGCGGCGGGATGGCCGCTCCCGGTGGCCGCGGCCCGGCCGGGCGTCAGGGCACCCCGCCCCCACCGCCGTCGCTGGCCGACCGGGCCAGCCGCTTCGGCGGCCCGCAGGACGGCCCGCCGCGGTCCTCGCTGCCGATGCCGAGCGGCCCGCCGGTGACCGGCCTGGGCGACCCGCTGGCCGACCGCGAGGTCAAGCGGGAGGTCAAGCGCGAGCAGCCGAACCGCACCGGCCTGATCGACCCCGATGAGCCCACCGAGGGCATCCGCATGCTGTAAGCACCAGGTACCACGACCCGATGGGCGCCGTCGCGATCTGCGGCGGCGCCCATCGGTCGTTCTGTCGTCCGCGTCAGGTGCGGGTAGCTTCCGCGTCAGGTGCGGGTGGCCGGGTCGGCCAGCACGTCGAGGCGCTTGAGGATGACACCCTCGCGCAGCGCCCACGGGCAGATCTCGAGCTGGCTGAGGCCCATCAGGTCCATCACCGCGTCCGCGACGATGGCGCCGGCCGGCATCTGCCCCGCCCGCCCTTCTGAGACGCCGGGCAGCCGGGCGCGCTCGGCCCGGTTCATCGCCGCCAGCCGCTCGGCCCACAGGCCGGTGTCGCTGTGCTTGAGGAACCGCTTGGCGTAGAACCCCTCGCTCGACGGCGCCGCCCCGGCGATGCGCGCGAGCTGCCTGAACGTCTTGGACGTGCCCACCGCGTGATCCACCGCGCCACCGCGGCGCAGGCCGCCCGCCAGCTTGGCGATCTGGGCCCGCACATGCCGCCGCAGCGCCCGCACCTCGCCCGGCGGCGGCGGGTCGGCGGTAAACCAGTCCCTGGTCAGGCGGCCCGCGCCGAGCGGCAGCGACACCACCACCTCGGGGTCCTCGTCCTGGCCGGCCGCGATCTCAAGCGAGCCGCCGCCGATGTCGACGACCAGCAGCCGTCCGGATGACCAGCCGAACCAGCGGCGAGCGGCCAGGAAGGTGAGCTTGGCCTCGCTCTCGCCCGACAGCACCCGGATCCGGGTGCCCGTCCGCTCCTCGATCCGGGCGAGCACCTCCTCGCCGTTGCCCGCGTCCCGGACGGCGGAGGTGGCGAACCCGATGAAGTCCTCGACGCCGGTGTCCTCCGCGATCTGCAGCGCGTCCGCGACCACCTCGGTCAGCCGCTTCTCGCCCACCGCCGACAGCGTGTTGTCCCGGTCCAGGTGCGCGGCCAGCGACAGGTCGACCTTGTGCGAGAACGCGGGGAGCGGCTGGCCGCCTGGATGCGCATCAACGACGAGCATGTGCACGGTGTTAGACCCGACGTCGAGTACCCCCAGTCGCATGACTCAGACGGTACCTTCCGGTGCAGGCCGGACGATACTCCCCCAGGGCTCCCCGGCAACCCTGGTTCTGCCTGGTGGCGGCGGCATGAGATACGTTCACCCTCATGCGTAACGGTGAAGTCTCCTACTGGTGGCAGGCGTTTGGCGGCTTCCCGCCTCGGCGGGCGTCCCTGCCCGGCCCGCTCGAGGTGGATGTCGCCATCGTCGGCGGCGGCTACACGGGGCTGTGGACCGCGTACTACCTCGCGGGGCTGCGTCCGTCGCTCCGGATCGTGGTGCTCGAGGCGGCGTTCGCCGGCTACGGGGCGTCCGGCCGCAACGGCGGCTGGGTGACGGCCGAGCTGCCGGGCTCGCGGGCCCGCTACGCGCAGGGGCCGGGCGGCGTCGCGGGCGTTCGGGCACTTGAAGCCGAGCTGAGGTCGACCGTGGACGAGGTCGGGCGGGTATGCGAGGCCGAGTCGATCGACTGCGACTTCGTGAAGGGCGGGCGGCTCTCCGTCGCCACGACGGCGTCGCAGCTCGACCGGCTGCGCGACCGAGTCGCCGCGATCAGGGAGTGGGGCGACGGCGATGACGTGTACGAGTTCCTGTCTCCCGCTGCGCTGCGCGCCCGGGTGAACGTGGCGGGCGCGCTGGCCGGGCTCTACGCTCCGGCCAGCGCCCGCATCCAGCCCGCCGCGCTCGCAGCCGGGATCGCGGCGGCGGCCGAGCGGCGCGGGGTCGACATCTACGAGGCGACGCCGGTCACCGCCATCGAGCCGTGCGGGCCGCCTGGCGGCAGCGGCGCCGGCGCGGTCGCCCGGACGAAGTTCGGGGACGTGCGCGCGCGTTCCGTGCTGCGCTGCACCGAGGGCTACACCGCCAGCCTGCCCGGGCTGCGCCGAGCGCTGCTGCCGATGAACAGCCACATGATCGTGACGGAGCCGCTTTCGCCGGGTGCCTGGCAGGAGATCGGCTGGAACGGGGCGGAAACGCTGGGCGACGAGGCCCACGCCTACATGTACGCGCAGCGCACCGCCGACGGCCGGATCGCGCTCGGCGGGCGCGGCGTGCCCTACCGGTTCGGCTCGGGGGTCGACCAGCTGGGGCAGACGGATCCCGCGACCGTGGCCGCGCTGACCGACGTGCTGCGGCGGATGTTCCCGGCGGCGGGCTCGGCTCCGATCGCGCACGCCTGGTGCGGCGTACTCGGCGTGCCGCGCGACTGGTGCGCCACCGTCACGTATAACCCCGCGTCCGGGCTTGGCTGGGCGGGCGGATACACCGGGGTAGGCGTTGCCGCCTCCAACCTGGCCGGACGGACCCTGGCCGACCTGGTGCTGGCCGAGCCGTCGCCGCTGACGGCGCTGCCGTGGGTCGGTCACCGAAGCAGGTCCTGGGAGCCCGAGCCGGCCCGGTGGGCGGGCGTGCAGGGCCTCTACGCGCTCTACCGGCTGGCTGACCGGCTCGAGTCGCCCGAGGTCCCCGGCCGGGGGGTCAGGGTCGGGAAGGCGCTCGGCCGGGTCGGCGACGTGATCTCGGGCATCCCCCATTAGCACACCGGTCAGGCCGGCCGGCCACACTTGAGGTGTGCCGAGGATGAGCGACGACGAGGCGCGGCCGGGCCCGCAGGGCGTCGGCAGCGCGCCTGACGTCACGCCCGAGGTCCTGGATGGCATCCGATCGCTGCACGAGCGCCTCGACGACCTCCAGCACCTAGTCGCGGGGCGGCTCGACGCCGAGGGCGTGCACACGGCCGGCGAGTGGCTGCACGCGCGGGCCGATACGGCCGTGCACGCGGCCCGGGCGGTCCCGGCGTGGCAGCGCCGCACCCAGGGCGAGCTGCGGTGGCCGGTCACGGTAGCCACCGCCGTCGCCATCGGGCTGCAGATGGCCGTGCCCGACCGACTGGTGCTGGTCCATCCGTCCTGGGTGCTGCCGGCGGCGGAGGGCGTGCTGGGGGTGGTGCTCTTGATTGCCAATCCCCATCGCATCGATAACGAGTCCAGGGCGCTCCGGTGGCTGGCGCTGACGTTCGCCGTCCTGCTGAGCCTGTCCAATGGGTGGTCGCTGGCGCGGCTGGCCTACGGCATCACGACCGGAACCACCGGCACGACGCCGAGCCACCTGCTCATCTCCGGCGGGCTCATCTGGCTGACCAACGTGATCGTGTTCGGCCTGTGGTACTGGGAGCTCGACCGCGGCGGCCCGGTGGCGCGCGCGCTCAACACCAAGCAGTACCCGGACTTCCAGTTCGTGCAGATGGTCAGCCCGCCGGTGATGGTCCCGCCCGACTGGGAGCCTCATTTCGTCGACTACCTGTACCTGGCGTTCACGAACGCGGCGGCGTTCAGCCCGACCGACGTGATGCCGCTGTCCCGGTGGGCCAAGATGGCGATGACCGTGCAGTCGGCCATCTCGATCGTTACCGTCGCCCTGGTGGTCTCCCGCGCGGTCAACATTCTGGGGTTATTCGCAGGGGCGGGTGACCTGCGTTTTACGTGGGGGGTTGTCCGGGCGTAACGTGCACGTCATGTTCCTCCCCACGTCATTGGTCGGAAGTTATCCACAGCCTGAGTGGCTTATCGACCGGGGTCGGCTGGCCGGCCGGTTCCCGCCCCGGGTGCGCGCGACCGAGCTCTGGCGCGTCGATCCCGAGTTCCTCGAGCAGGCGCAGGCGGACGCCACCCTGCTCGCGATCCGCGCCCAGGAGGACGCGGGCCTGGACATCGTCACCGACGGCGAGATCCGCCGGGAGAGCTACTCCAACCGGTTCGCGACCGCGCTCGACGGGGTCGACATCGACAACCCGGGAACGGCCCTTGACCGCAGCGGCCACCCGAACCCGGTGCCCCGGGTGACCGGCCCGATCAGCCGGCGTCACGCGGTTGAGGTGGCGGATCTGAAGTTCCTCCGCGCGCACACGTCGCGGACGATCAAGATCACCGTGCCCGGGCCGTTCACGATGGCGCAGCAGGCGCAGGACGACTACTACGGCAGCCGCGAGGCGCTCGCCTTCGGATACGCCGAGGCGGTCAACGACGAGATCCGCGACCTGTTCGCGGCCGGCGCCGACATCGTCCAGCTGGACGAGCCGTACCTGCAGGCGCGGGCGGGCGAGGCCGCCAAGTACGGGGTGGCGGTCGTCAACCGGGCGCTCGAGGGCGTGACCGGCCTCGGCACAACCGCCCTGCACCTGTGCTTCGGCTACGCCGCCGTCATCCACGAGCGTCCCGAGGGCTACTCGTTCCTGCCGGAGCTGGCGGACTGCGACGTCGAGCAGATCTCGATCGAGACGGCCCAGTCTTCGCTTGACTGCTCGGTGCTGTCCTCGCTGTCGGGCAAGACGATCATTCTCGGCGTCCTCGACCTGTCCGACCCGGCCGTGGAGACCGCCTCGGTGGTGGCCGAGCGGGTTCGGCGGGCGCTGCCGTACGTGCCCGCGGGGCGGCTCGTGCTCGCGCCGGACTGCGGGATGAAGTACCTGCCGCGCGAGTCCGCCGACGGCAAGATGGCGGCGCTGGCGGCCGCCGCGGCGGAGCTCCGGACCGAGCTCGGAGGCTGACCCGGTTCTAGTTCCCTAGGGGGCGGCGGCCGCCCGGCCACCGTGGTTGTCCAGCGGCCAGGTCAGGGTGATGCCGCCGCCTGCCGGCAGGGCGTGCCAGCGCGCGGCGAACTCGTCCAGCCGGGCCAGGATCCGCGCGGTCAACCTGGACTCCAGATCCTCGGGCGGCACACGGTCGAACCACGAAGGCGGCTCGCCCCGGTGCCCTGCCCTCAGCTGCCACAGCACCTGGCAGACCGAGGCGAGATCCTCGGACCGGCCCATTTGGGCATGCTCGATCGCGCTCGGCTTCCGCGTCGCCTCCCGCCGCTTGGTCCGCCTCAGCAGCCGATTGTCGGCCGGCCAGAACATGTTGCTCTGGCCGGCCGCGATCCGGCCGAAGGCGCCGCCGGTGAGTCGCGCCTCGGCCTCCACCAGGAAGTGCACGGCGTCGTGGGGCAGGTAGTCGTCGTAGCCCGGTCCATGCCGGGGCGCCAGCTCCGGTCCGCGCTCCCGGACGACCGTCATCAGGTACCGACGCCCGGAATCCTTCGTGAACGTCACGTCCATGTACGTCACGGTAACTACAGCGCCGCCGGAAGGCACCCGATTTTTCGCCGCTCCGGTAACCTCGTGGCCATGAAACTCCACGTCGGATGCGCGATGTGGACGTACGCACCCTGGCAGGGCCGTTACCTGCCCCACCCGCTGTCCCCCCGCGAGCGGCTGAGCGCGTACGCGACCTGGTGCAACGCGGTTGAGGGAAACACCACCTTCTACGCGACGCCGATCCTCGACACGGTGCGGTCGTGGGCCGATCAGACCGCGCCCGACTTCCGGTTCATCCTCAAGTTGCCGAGGCCGATCACGCACGAGCGCCGCCTGGCCGACGTCGACGAGCCGCTGCGCGCCTTCCTGTCCGCCATCGAGCCGCTCGGGCCGAGGGCGCACACGCTGTGGATTCAGCTGCCGCCCTCGTTCGGCCCGGCCGACCTTGGCGCCCTGGCCGGCTTCCTGCGCCGGCTCCCGCCCGAGCACCGGTACTGCGTCGAGGTGCGCGACCGCGAGTTCTTCGAGGACCCGCGAGCGGAGCAGCAACTGGAGCGGGCGCTCGGGTACGCCGACGCCGAATGGGCCACGTTCGACACCACCGTGCTGTTCGGGAACCCGCCCACGAGCGCGGCCGAACGGGAGGCGTGGACCAAGAAACCGCGGCTGCCCCGCCGGGCGCGGGCCCTCACCGACCGGCCCGTCGTCCGCTACATCGGCCGGGACGACAACGCGCGGACCATCGCGGGCTGGCAGCCTTGGCTCGACGACGTCGCCGGCTGGCTGCGCGAGGGGCGCTCCCCGACCGTCTTCATCCACACGCCCGACAACGTCAACGCGCTCGAGCTGGCGCGCCGGTTCCACGACGACGTCCGGGCTCGGGTGCCCGAGATCGACCCGCTTCCTGAGCCGATCCCGACCGGGCCGCCGACGCTCTTCTGAGCTCGGTCCGCCGCTGCCGCCTAGATCCTCGCGCCTTCGGCCCCGTAGGACATCAGGCGGTCCGCCGTCAGGCGGATCCAGGCGCCGATCCAGTCGCCCGAGGCGGCGGCGCGCACGTCAGCGGGCGTCAGCGACGGCTCGATGACCTCGGCTGAGCCTTCGATCAGGACGGCGATGTGCTCGTGATGGTCCCCCTCCGCGATCACCATCGTCAGCCAGGGCGCGGTGCGCAGGTTCCGCTCGCGGACCGAGCCGGCCACCGTCGGCAGCCAGAACGTCGCGTCGCGCCTGATGTAGGAGGACAGCGCCGCGTGCGGGCGGCCGTCAGCGCGGGTGGAGCC
>Ga0302235_10003065_pt1 | contig 11847 bp, 9 predicted proteins | sample II_Palsa_N3_3_FD_193577 | JGI IMG/M metagenome (GOLD analysis project Ga0302235, IMG submission 193577) | Peat permafrost microbial communities from Stordalen Mire near Abisko, Sweden - II_Palsa_N3_3 | ecosystem: Environmental > Terrestrial > Soil > Palsa > Peat permafrost | place: Sweden... | reverse complement strand
CGTCGCGTTCATCGGCGTTCCGACGGGGGCCCGGAACGCCGGCAGTGGTGCCCCGACGGGGGACCAGAGCACCGATATGAATGTTACACGGAAACGCCCCCTGTTGTGTCAAGACCCAATTACGACAAGATCTCCGGACACCGCTGAGCAGGCCAATCACGAACCAGATTAGTTATCACCTGAACGCGGCGGCGCCGGGCGGTCGTTTCCCGCGTTTGCTTGCGGCGGCCCCGCCGGGTCACGGGTCGCGGGCACGTTCGGCTGGTACTCCATGAAGCCCCGGGTGTTGTCTGGCTCACGGCCGCCGTTGGCGAACACCACCGCGAAATAGGGAATGAAGATGGCGCCGAGAGCGGGTATCGCGGCCAGCCAGCCGAAGTGATTGGTGAACAGAACCACGGCTATTACGAAGCAGAGTGCGCGGATGCCCATCATCAGCAGGTACCTGCGCTGCCGGTAGGCGATGTCATCGGACATCGACCGTCGCGCCTGCGTAACCAGGTGCACTGACTCTTGCCGACGGGAATGGCTCGTCCTCACCCCTCCACGGTATGCCTACCCGCCAAACCGCCGCGAGCCGCGTCCGGATGAGCTCCGCGGTCAGCTGGCCTGGCTCACCGAGGACATGTTGAAGCCCTCGACCCGTACCGGAGGCATCGCGGCGCGGTTGAAGTAGTCGCCCCACTCGCGCGGCAGCGTCGGCACGGTGGCGCCGACTTCGAGCAGCCGCCCGAGCATGCCGACCGGTGACTCGTTGAACCTGAAGTTGTTGACCGCGCCGACGACCTCGCCGTCTTCCACGAGGTAGACGCCGTCCCGCGTGAGCCCGGTGAGCAGCAGGGTCTGCGGGTCAACCTCGCGGATGTACCACAGGCAGGTCAGCAGCAGGGCGCGCCCGGTGGAGGCGATCATGTCCTCAAGCGCGGGTGGGGCCGCGGCGGAGGTGGCGAAGGTCAGGTTGTCGATGGCGGGCGTGACCGGCAGCCCAGCGACCTCGGCCGAGTGCCGCGAGGAGATCAGGGCCGCCAGCGAGCCCTCGCTGATCCACGAGGTCGCGCTCAGCGGGAGTCCGTTGTCGAACACCGAGGAGTCTGGTCCGGACGCGTGCGCGATCACGAATGGCGCGCAGGCCAGCCCCGTCGCCCGCGGGTCGCTGGACAGCGTCACGGGCTGTGCGGACAATCGCTCGCCGATCCGCGTCCCGCCACCAGGCTTGCTGAACACCGTCCGCCCTTCCGCCGCCTCCTTGGCCCCGGCCGACCAGTACAGGTAGGTGAGCAGGTCGGAGACGGCCGTGGGCGGTAGCAGCGTCTCGTACCGTCCGGCGGGCAGCGAGATGGTGCGCTTGGCCCAGTCGAGGCGCTCGGCGAGCCCGGCGGCGAGGCCGGCGACGTCCACGTCGGTGAAGTCGCGGGTCGCCTCGCCCGCCCATGCCGACCGCTCCAGGTCGGCGGATTTCGCGTTCAGCTCGACCCGCCCGGTGGGCTGATCGTGCCGCTGCCGCACCCCGCTCGAGGTGCCGAGGAACGTGCTGGTCAGCTCGTGCTCGGCGAACCCGTACAGCTTCCTTCCCGCGGCCTGGGCGGCGCGCAGGGTCTCACCGAGCGTGGCCGCGAAATCGCGCAGCACACCGATTTCGGTTCGGCCAGGAGGGGAGTCCCATCCTGGCTCGTCTCTGTTTTTCATACCGAACGACCCAGCCTGGTCCCGTCCGGCTATCCCTCCCGTTTCCTTGTTTCCCAAACCGAACGACCCAGCCTGGTCCCGTCCGGCTATCCCTCCCGTTTCCTTGTTTCCCATACCGAACGATCCTGGCTGCTCCGGTCCGGCCAGCTCATCCGCGTCCTCGGCGGGCGTTGCCTCGGCGGCGGCGCGTTCGGCCTGACGGACCACGTCCTCGATCTGATCGGGGCGGACGCCGGCCCGGGATACGACGCCGGCCGAGGCGTCCTTGGGGCCGTGACCGTGCCGGTTGATGGCGATGACGGTGAGCTGGCGGGAGGCAGACACGCCGTTGGTGGTGAGCGTGTTGCCCGCCCAGCGCAGGTTGGCGCTCGAGGTCTCTACCGCGATCACGACGCAGTCGTCGCTGCGGGCGGCAGCCAGGGCCCGCTCGACGGTTTCCTGGACGGAGTATCCGCTGGCGGTGGTCATGTCGCCCCTTCTTATGCCGTGTTGAGGATCCGCACGCCGCGCATCAGGACGGCCGGGCAGCCGTGACTGACCGGGGCGACCTGGCCGGGCTGCCCCTTGCCGCAGTTGAACGCGCCGCCGAGCACATAGGTCTGCGGGCCGCCGACGGCCTCCATCGAGCCCCAGAAATCGGTGGTGGTGGCCTGGTAGGCGACGTCACGCAGCTGGCCGGCGAGCCTACCGTTCTTAATCTTGACGAATCGCTGGCCGGTGAACTGGAAGTTGTACCGCTGCATGTCGATGGACCAGCTCTTGTCGCCCAGGATGTAGATCCCGTTGTTCACTCCGGCGATGAGGTCCTCGGTGGACGGGCCGCCGGGCGCGGGCTGCAGCGACACGTTCGCCATCCGCTGCAGCGGCATGTGGCCGGGCCCGTCGGAGAACGCGCACCCGTTCGAGCGCCCGAAACCCTTAAGCAAGGCCATCCGCCGGTCAAGCTGGTAGCCGGACAAGATGCCGTCCGTGATCAGGTCCCAGGACTGGCCGGCCACGCCTTCGTCGTCGTAGCCGATGGTGGCCAGGGCGTGCTCGGTGGTGCGGTCGCCGGTCACGTGCATGACGCCCGACCCGTATCGCAGGCTGCCGAGCTTGTCCAAGGTGGCGAACGAGGTGCCCGCGTAGGCAGCTTCATAGCCCAGGGCACGGTCGAGCTCGGTGGCGTGCCCGATCGACTCGTGGATGGCGAGCCACAGATTGGACGGGTCGATCACCAGGTCATAGTGGCCCGGCTCGACGGTGGGGGCCTGGAGCTTAGCCGCGAGCAGGTCCGGCAGCTCGGCCAGCTCGGCCTCGAAGTCCCAGCCGGTTCCGTCCCGCAGCCTCGTTGAGGTCAGAAACTCGTACCCTCGCCCCACCGGCGGGGCCAGCGTTCGCATGGTGTCGAACATGCCATCGTCCGATATCGCGACGGCGGTGAGGGCAGGCTGCAGCCGGACCCGCTGCTGTGTCGCCGTGGTCGCGCCGTCGGAGTAGAACTTGCACTCCCGCACCTGCTGCAGCGAGGCGTCGACGTGGCTGACGGCGGGGTGCGCGAGCAGGATGTTGCTCCACTGCGCCAGCAAGGCCACCTTGTCCGCCACGCTGACCGTGAACGGGTCAATCTCGTATGCCGACACCCAGGTCACGTCGCCGTAAGCGGGCTCGGGGGCGAGCTCGATGGGTTCGGTGTTCATGGCCGCGGCCACCTTGGCGACCTCGATGGCCTGCCGCGCTGCTAGCGCCGCCGCGTCCGTGGTGAGGTCCACGGCCGAGGCGAAGCCCCAAGTCCCGTCCACGATGACCCGGACGGCCAGGCCGGTATCATCCGCGTCGCTCGCGGTCTGTGGGTGGCCGTCGGACAAGCCGATGTGCTGACCCCTGATGCGTTCGGCGCGGAAGTCGGCGTGCTGGGCGCCGAGGCTCTTGGCCTGCGCGAGCGCCGCGTCGGCCAGGTCGCGTAGCGGCATGGCGGTGAATTCCGGGTCAATTCCGGGGCGATGATCATCCACGCGCCGTGAGTCTATCTCACCCGTATCCGGCTCCTGCGGTACCCTCAGGTGGCCTGAGAGAGGGGTGAACGTGGGGCGTTCTGCGCTGGTGATCGGCGGGAACCGCGGTATCGGGCTGGCCATTGCCCGGCGGCTGGCCAGCGGCGGCGACAGCGTCACGGTGACTTCACGCTCGGGTGAGCCGGTGGAAGACCTGACGGTCGTTCGCTGCGACGTGCGGGACGCGGCGTCTGTCGATGCGGCGTTCGGTTCCGTCGAGGCGGAGCAGGGCCCGGTGGAGGTCCTGGTCGCCAACGCGGGCGTGACCCGCGACCAGCTCCTCGCGCTGATGAGCGAGGACGACTTCGGCGTGGTTCTGGACACCAACCTGACTGGCGCCTACCGGGTGGCCAGGCGTGCCGTGCGCGCACAGATGAAGATGCGCCGCGGTCGCCTGATCTTTATCTCCTCCGTGGTCGGCCTGTACGGGTCGGCCGGGCAAGCCAACTACGCTGCGTCCAAGGCCGGCCTCGTCGGCCTGGCCAGATCGCTGGCGCGCGAGCTCGGCTCGCGCGGCATTACCTGCAACGTGGTCGCGCCCGGCTTCGTGGACAGCGACATGACGGCGGGCCTGCCGGAGGCCAGGAAGGCCGCGATCATGGCCGCTGTCCCGCTCGGCCGGTATGGCTCCGCGGACGAGGTGGCCGCCACGGTGGCGTTCCTGGCCGGCCAGGACGCGGCCTACATCACCGGCGCCGTAATCCCGGTCGACGGCGGGCTCGGGATGGGACACTGAGCTTCATCCCGCCGCCCTGTTTGCCGGGATTGGAGCAGGTAGGGATCGGAATTTGTCGGGATCCTACAAGCCGCCGCCCGGAAGCTTCGTGCCGCGGGCCCTGTAGTAAGCGACGCCCGTGCGGCAGGGTGTGGAGGGTGCGGCCGGGTGTGAAGGTTAAGACGATGCTGATCACCAGGGGAAAGAGGTTCTGATGGGAATCCTGGCGGGTAAGCGGATCCTGGTGACCGGAGTCATCACGGACGCCTCGATCGCGTTTCACGTCGCGCGGGTGGCCCAGGCCGAAGGCGCGACCGTGGTGCTGACCGGCTTCGGCCGGCTGAGCCTGGTGGAACGGATCGCCAAGCGGCTGCCTTCGCCGCCCCCGGTCCTCGAGCTCGACGTGACCAGCGATGACCACCTCGCCTCGCTGGCCGAACGGGTCTCGGAGCATGTGGACGGCCTGGACGGCGTGCTGCATGCGATCGCGTACGCGAACCCGGAGGAGGCGCTTGGCGGCAACTTCCTGCACACCAAATGGCCCGACGTCGCGACCGCGTTGCAGGTCTCGGCGTACTCGCTGAAGGCGATCACGATGGCGGCGCTGCCGCTGATGGGCGGCGGCGGATCGGTCGTGGGGCTGGACTTCGACGCGAGCGTGGCCTGGCCAGGGTACGACTGGATGGGCGTGGCGAAGGCGGGGCTCGAGTCCTGCGCCCGCTATCTCGCCCGCGACCTGGGTGCCCGCGGCGTGCGGGTCAACCTGGTGGCGGCCGGTCCGCTGCGCACCATGGCCGCCAAGTCCATACCCGGGTTCGAGCGGTTCGAGAACGTATGGGCCAGCCGGGCACCGCTCGGCTGGAACATCACCGATCCGGAACCGACCGCGCGGGCCTGCGTGGCGCTGCTTTCCGACTGGTTCCCCGCCACCACCGGCGAGATCGTCCACGTCGACGGCGGCGTGCACGCGGTGGGCGCCTGATGGCCGAGTTCGTTCTCACCCTTTCCTGTCCGGACCGGGTCGGGATCGTGCACGCCGTCGCCGCCTACCTGCACGAGGCGGGCTGCAACGTGCTCGACAGCCAGCAGTTCGCGGACCGGGCCGGACCGGGGTCGAGCCGGTTCTTCATGCGGGTGCACGTGGAGACCATGCCTCCGGCGCCCGTCTCGGCTGCCGGCCTTTACTCCGGATTCACCCCGGTAGCGGCCGAGTTCGGCATGGAGTGGGAACTGCGCGACACCGCGGTCCTGCCGCGGGTGCTGATCATGGTGTCCAAATCCGGCCACTGCCTGAACGACCTGCTGTACCGTCGTGCGGCGGAGTCGCTGCGCATCGACATACCCTTGGTCGTCGGCAATCACGACGACCTGGCGCCGCTCGCGGCCGCACACGGCGTCGCGTTCGAGCACGTACCGGTCGGCAGCGAGCCGCTGTCCGTGCAGCGGGCGGAAGGCCGGGTGCTCGACTTGGTCAACGAGCTCAGCATCGACTTCGTGGTGCTGGCCCGCTATATGCGCATCCTGTCCCCGGAGCTGTGCGCCAAGATGGCGGGCCGCATCATCAACATCCATCACTCGTTCCTGCCCAGCTTCAAGGGATCGCGGCCATACCACCAGGCGCACGCGCACGGCGTGAAGCTGATCGGCGCGACCGCGCACTACGTCACCGCGGACCTTGACGAGGGCCCGATCATCGAGCAGGAAGTCGCCCGGGTGGACCACACGAACAGCCCGGAAGACCTCGCGGCGATTGGCCGTGATGCCGAGCGGGTCGCCCTCGCCCGCGCGGTGCGCTGGCACGCCGAGCACCGCGTGCTGCGGCACGGCCGTCGCACCGTCATCTTCAAGTAACCCGGCCATTGTTTTCAATGCGTTATGAATTGATAGTCAATTCGTTACTTTCTCAGCATGATAGGCGTCGGCCAAGCCGCGAGCCGATCTTCGGGTCCTCGTCCCTGCGTCTGGGGCGGTTAGACGGCCATTTCACGGCTCAATCCGCCGTCCTTCCGGTACCCGGTTTAGCGCGGCTCGGGGCGGGGTTTATGGTGTTGCATTAAGCCGCTATCATGCGCAGGAACGTGCTGGCGGCCCCAGATGAGCTCAAACCCGCCGAGGATGCCGGGGAAAAGCCGGCACAGGGTTACGATTTGTCTACACATTGCTAAACAGTTACGCTTGGTAGCCGCTAATGGGGGCATGCCACCGGTCGTACCGGGGGCAACACGAGGCGTGGCGTGGGTGATGTTCTTGGCGGCGGCGGAGGTTAGAGGCGAAGATTCTGCGGCGAGACAGCCTTCGCGCGGCAAGCCTTCACGGCGCTGGGCTCATGAGGACAATGTGACAAATGTAACAGAAAGGGACACATCCGGAAATATCCGGATGGCAGGCATGACGCGACGGGACGTTGCCCTCAAGGGATTGATGGCAAGTTGTGACATTTTTGGCGAGAGATCGATGCAATATGGAACTTACGCTTCCGCTAACTCGTAACACCGGTGGCTCACCGGCCGGCTCCCGATGAGTCAGCACGGATCTGCCGGGGAAACGGGCCGTAATCGGTTCGGGGGTACTGCGACCAGTGCCCGGCGACGGTGCGCAGCGGATCACCGGCGAAACTACTTCAGAAGGGCGACAAGCTGATGACCCCAGGACGGACAGCAGGCGCGAGCGGCGCGAGGAGGGAGGTCCGATGAGGTTCCGGAGTAAAGCACTCGGGGGTATAGCCGTCGCGGTGGCTAGCATCACCGCGCTTGCCGCCTGTAGCAGCAGCAGTAGCGGAAGCACAAACGCCTCCGGCGGGTCGGTCACCGTTCCCGGCGGGATCGGGAAGGTGCCGCTCGCCGCGGCCGGCGGGAAGATCCACGCTGGCACGATCACCTGGTCAGTCCTGCCCGGCTTCTCCCCGAACTGGATCTTCCCGCTGCAGACCACGGCCGCCAACGGGGTCCAGAACAGCTTCACCTTCTCCGACCAGATGTGGCGGCCGCTGTTCTGGGGGGTGAACGGAACCGATCCTGAGATCGACGAGCCGATGAGCATCGCCGACGTGCCGGTGTACTCCAACGGCGACAAGACGGTGACGATCTCGCTGAAGAGCAACTACACGTGGTCGAACGGTAAGCCGATCACGGCGAACGACCTGCTCTTCTCCGTCGACATGATTAAGGCGGCGGTCAAGGAATCCCCGGCCAACTGGGCGAGCTACGTGCCAGGCCACTTCCCGGACAACCTGGTGAGCACCTCGGAGCCGAACGCGTCGACGCTGGTGCTTCACCTGAGCGGAGCGGTCAACCCGTCCTGGTTCACCGACGACTATCTCAGCACCGCGGCGCCGTCGCCGGTTCCGATGCCGAGCTTCCTATGGGCCAAGACCTCGACTAGCGGCGCGATCATCCCGCCATCCGGCTGGACCCCGGCCGCGATGGCGAAGATCTACAACTACCTGATCACCCAGACCAAGTCACTCAGCACGTACGCGACCAACCCGCTGTGGCAGGTCGTCGACGGGCCGTACAAGCTGACGGCCTACAGCCCCACCACCGGCGGCTTCACCATGACGCCGAACACGCGTTACGGCGGCCCGCACGTGACCCCGATGTCCACCTTCCAGGGCGTGCCGTTCGCCTCGCTCACCGCGGAGTTCAACGCCGTCAAGGCCGGCCAGCTCGACGTCGGTTACATCGACTACAACAACGTGCCGCAGCTGCCGCAGGTCCTGCGCCTTGGCTACAACTACTTCGGCGAACCTGACTACGGCATGAACTTCGCCAACTACAACTTCAAGGACAAGACGGGCGACTTCGACAACATCGCCAACCAGTTCTACTTCCGTCAGGCGATGGCGCACCTGGAGGACCAGCAGGGCTGGATCACCGCGTTCATGCACGGCGCGGGCGCGCCCGCCTACGGTCCGGTCCCGGCCTACCCGCAGAGCCCGTACCTGCCGGCCGACGCGGCGACCAACCCGTACCCGTTCAGCATCTCGACGGCGACCACGCTGCTGAAGAACAACGGCTGGACCGTTACCCCGGGCGGCACCGACGTCTGCGCCAAGGCGGGCACCGCGGCCGGCGACTGCGGAGCGGGCATTCCCGCGGGCACCAAGCTGGCCTTCAACCTCATCTACAACGCCACGAGCAACGTCCTGATCGGCCAGCAGGTGACCGACCTGGCGTCGAAGGCGAAGCAGGCCGGCATCGGCATCACGTTGCAGAGCAGCAACTTTGACTACATGATCACCAACTACCTAGATCCGGCCGCCCCGGCGAACTGGAATAAGTGGGCCATGGAGGACTTCGGCGGCGAGTCGCAAGACCCGTACGCGACCACGTTCGGCCTGTTCAACACCGGCGGGTCCAACCAGATCGGCGACTACAGCAACCCGACCGCCGACGCCCTGATCAACGCCTCCACCACCGGCGGCAACCCGGCAGCGGTCAAGTCCGAGGCCTCGTTCCTGACGCTGAACCAGCCGGTGATGTTCCAGCCCAACCCGGACCTCATCTGGTCCTGGAAGAACACTCTGTCGGCGCAGAATCCGCAGGCGTGGGAAAACCTCACGCAGTACTACGCCACGCCTGAGTTCTGGTACTTCAACAAGTAACCGTCCGCTCAGGCACTGGACTGCCCTGGCCTCCGGTGATACACCGGAGGCCAGGGCACCGGCTGGGCATCGCGCGTCCTGAGAAAGGGACGTGCCGGCGCCTGGTTCGCGGTGGATGCCGCGAAGGGAAGGCATGAACCAGTGATCGCCTATCTGCTACGCCGCCTCGGCACGTCCATCGTGGTGCTCATCGGCGTCTCCATCTTCATTTTCCTCCTGCTGCATGCGATCTACCCGTCACCGGCCAGGGACGTGCTTGGCCTGGGGGCCAAGCCGGTCGCGGTCGCCGCGTGGAACAAGGACAACGGTTACGACGACCCGGTGGTCGTGCAATACCTGCGTTACATGAACCAACTGCTGCACGGCAACCTCGGGTATTCCTACGCGGAGAACCAGACGGTGGTGGCGCTGTTCAGGGAGCGAGTCGCACGCAGCGCCTACCTGTCCGGGATCTCCCTGGTTATCGCGGTCCTTATCGCCCTGCCCCTGGGGATTTTCCAGGCGGTGAAGCGGAACAGCATCGGGGACAACGTCGCGACGAGCGCGGCGTTCATCCTCTACTCGATGCCGTCGTTCTTCCTGGGGCTGATCCTCATCCAGGTGCTCGCGATCTCCTTCCCTATCTTCAGCTTCGAGGCCAGCCAGTCATTGAACGTCTTCGTGGTCATGGGCGACTGGAACGCCATGACGCTGCCGATCCTCACGCTGGCCCTGATCACGGTGGCCAGCTTCTCCCGGTACATGCGGTCCTCGTCGATGGACGTGCTGGCCCAGGACTACATCAAAGTTTCGCGGGCCAAGGGCCTGCCCGAGCGGCTGGTGCTCTGGCGGCACCTGGTCCGCAACGCCAGCCTGCCGATGGTGACGCTGATCGGGCTGTCGCTGCCGGCGCTGTTGGCCGGCAACCTGATCACCGAGCAGCTGTTCAACTTCCAGGGCCTCGGCCTGCTCTTCTTCGAGAGCCTGCAGAAGGTCGACTATCCGGTCATGCTCGCCTACACGCTGGCGGGCGCTCTTCTTGTCGTCGTCGGAAACCTGATCGCGGACATCGCGCTGACCATCGCAGACCCGCGCATCCGGCTGGCCTGACCGGCTAGATCGTAGGAAAGGAGCAGCCATGACGATGCCACCGGCGGACGTCGAGCGGGCCGCGCCGCTGGGACCCGAGGGCGGCAACCTCGGGACGGTGCAGAGCGGCTGGCGGCTGGCGTTGCGCGAGTTCGTGAGCAACCGGCTGGCCGTGATCGGCTTTGCCATGCTCATCTTCTTCGTGCTATTCAGCTTCGTCGGGCCGCTGATCTACCACACCGACCAGCTCGACACCAACCTCACCCTCGCCAACCTGCCGCCGTCTGGCGCCCATCTGCTCGGTACCGATGGCGACGGGTTCGACGAACTCGGCCGGATGATGAAGGGCGGCCAGGCCGCGCTGGAGATCGGCTTTTTCGCGGCCGCCGTCGCGATCGTGATCGGTGCGCTGTGGGGTGCTGTCTCCGGTCTGGCCGGCGGGATCGTCGACTCGGTCATGATGCGCGTGGTCGACGTGTTCCTCTCGGTGCCGTTCCTGTTCGTGGTCCTGATCCTGGCGGTCAAGTTCGGCGCGTCGGTGCTGTCGCTTAGCCTGGTCATCGGATTCTTCGCCTGGCAAGTCCCGGCCCGGCTGGTCCGCGGCGAGGTGCTCACCTTGCGAGAACGCGATTTTGTCCTGGCCGCACGAACGGCCGGCGCGACCCCCTGGCGTCTGATCAGCAGGCACCTGCTGCCCAACGCGCTCGGTGTGGTCATTGTCAACGTAACGTTCCAGGTCGCCGACGCGATCCTGGCCGTCTCGTACGTCGGCTTCCTTGGCTTCGGCCTGCACTTCCCCAACGTTGACTGGGGTGATCAGCTCTCCGGCGGCGCCGAGTACCTGCAGGACGGGTACTGGTGGCTGATTTACCCGGTAGGTGCCTGTATCGTCCTGACCGTAATGGCTCTCAACTTCATCGGCGACGCGCTGCGCGACTCGATGGACGTACGGCTCAGACGCCGGTAGCGGCGCCGCTCCCATATCGCGCGATGACCACACAAGCCACCGTTAACGAGAGGTAGCGGCCAGATGGCCCCAATCCTTGACATCCAGAACCTGTCGACGCACATCAAGCTCACCAGCTCCGTCGTGCAGGCTGTCGGCAACATCGACCTGCAGGTCGACGCCGGGGAGACCCTCGGCATCGTCGGGGAGTCCGGCTGCGGCAAATCCATGACCGGTTTGTCGATTATAGGGTTGCTGCCACCCGGCGGGTCGATCGTCAACGGCTCCGTCAAGCTTGACGGCCGTGAGCTCGTTGGCCTGAAAGATGACGAGCTGCGGCGGATCCGGGGCAACGAAGTAGCGATGATCTTCCAGGATCCGCTCACCTCGCTCGACCCGACCAAGTCGATCGGCTACCAGGTCGCCGAACCGGTGCGGCTGCACAGGGGCGCCTCGAAATCCGAAGCGCTCGACCGGGCGGTCGAGGTGCTGTCCCTGGTGGGCCTGCCCCGGCCGAAGGAGCGGCTCAAAGACTACCCGCATCAGCTGTCCGGCGGCCTGCGGCAGCGCGTCATGATTGCCATGGCGCTGGCCTGCGAGCCGAAGCTGCTCATCGCCGACGAGCCCACGACGGCCCTCGATGTCACCATTCAGGCCCAGATCCTCGCCCTGCTCAAGGACCTGAAGGAACGGCTGGGCATGGCGATGCTGCTGATCACCCACGACATGGGGGTGATCGCCGGGCACGCCGACCGGGTCAACGTGATGTACGCGGGCCGGGTGGTGGAGACGGCCG
>Ga0302235_10003060_pt1 | contig 11852 bp, 9 predicted proteins | sample II_Palsa_N3_3_FD_193577 | JGI IMG/M metagenome (GOLD analysis project Ga0302235, IMG submission 193577) | Peat permafrost microbial communities from Stordalen Mire near Abisko, Sweden - II_Palsa_N3_3 | ecosystem: Environmental > Terrestrial > Soil > Palsa > Peat permafrost | place: Sweden... | reverse complement strand
ACTTGGGCAAGCCCATAGATAGGCGCATAGGAAAGAATTCAGATGTTTGATCGAAAAGACATGATAGCCGAAACCGGTCACGGCTCGTGGAGCCAGGCATGACCACGATTCGGCACGAGGCGGCGGTGCCGCTGACAGCTGCAGGACGCAGGTTCGACCAGGCTTTGGCCGAGATGTTCCCGGATTATTCGCGCTCGCGGCTCAGTGGATGGATCAAATCCGGCGATGTGACGCTGGATGGCGCTCAGGCCGCCCCCCGCCAGCTGCTGCGCGGCGGCGAGCAGGTGCTGTTGCAGGTGGAGCTGGAACCCGAGGTATTCGGCGCGCCCGAGGCGATCGCGCTGGATATCGTGTACGAGGACGAGCACCTGCTGGTGCTTAACAAGCCCTCGGGTCTGGTGGTGCACCCGGGCGCCGGCAACGCGGCCGGCACCTTGCTGAACGCGCTGCTGCACCACGACCCGAAGCTGGCCGAGTTGCCGCGGGCCGGCATCGTGCACCGACTGGACAAGGACACCTCCGGCCTGATGGTGGTGGCTCGAACATTACCGACGTATACCGCGCTGGTCGATCTGCTGTCGCGGCATGAGGTGGAGCGCCAATACGAAGCGGTGGTGCTCGGCACCATGGTGGCCGGGGGCACGGTGGACGCGCCGATCGGCCGCAACATGGGTGATCGTCTGCGCCAGGCGGTACGTGACGAGGAAACCGGCAAGCGCGCGGTGACCCATTACCGGCTGCGCGAACGGTTTCGCGCGCACAGTCTGTTGCAATGTCAGCTGGAGACCGGTCGCACGCATCAGATCCGTGTGCACATGGCGCACATCAACCATCCGCTGCTGGGCGACCCGATGTATGGCGGTGGCCTGAAGTTGCCCAAGGGCGCTTCGCAGGAACTGATCACCGTGCTGCGCGGGTTCCGCCGGCAGGCGCTGCATGCGGAGCGGTTGTCGTTTGTGCATCCGATCACTGGCGAAACACTCACGTTCAACGCCGAACGGCCGGCCGACCAGGTATTGCTGGTCGAGGCGTTGCGCGCCGATCTGGCCGTTCATGGCAGCGACGACTATTGAAACCTCGCCCATGCTTGATGCATCCCGCGTGACCGATACCTGGATTTTCCCCAACTGGCCGGCTCCACCGCGGGTGCATGCGGCGGTGACGACCCGTCAGGGGCCGGGCGTATCGGCTGCACCGTTCGAGCGTTTCAACCTCGGCCTGCGCAGTGGCGATGCGGTCGATTCGGTAGTCGCCAACCGCGGCGCGTTGCAGCAGGCTTTGGCGCTGCCCGCCGCGCCGCGCTGGTTGCGTCAGGTGCACGGCATCACCGTCGCCGATCTGGGGCCGCTACCTAGCCCGGAGGAGCCGCAGGCGGATGCCGCGGTGTCGCATTTGCCTGGCACCGTGCTGACGATACTCACCGCCGATTGCCTGCCGGTACTGTTCTGCGCCGCGGACGGCAGCGAGATCGGGGCCGCACATGCGGGCTGGCGCGGGTTGGCCGGTGGCGTGCTGGAAGCGACGCTGGCCCAGTTGCATGCGCCACGGGAACGGTTGCTGGCATGGTTGGGGCCATGCATCGGCGCGGCTTCTTACGAAGTCGGTGAGGAAGTGCGCGCGGCATTTGTCGATCATGACGCCGCCGCTGCCGCTTGCTTCGCCGCAACGCGGCCTGGCCACTGGCGGTGCGATCTCGCGGCGCTGGCGCACCAGCGCCTGACCGCTGCGGGCGTCAACCGCATCTATGGGGACGGCCTGGATACCCTGACCGACCCACGCTTCTATTCGTATCGCCGTGAAGGCGCACGCAGCGGCCGTTTCGCCAGCCTGATCTGGCTCGCCGACAGCTAAATACAGCTGGATGTTGCAGGAGCACACACCCCAAATCGAGGCTGGGGTAGCCTCTGTGCGCGAGTGGCTCTAGTGGCGCGCCTTCGCCCGTCATTCCTGCGAAGGCAGGAACCCAGTGCCCTTGCTCGCCCAGAACTTGAAGCTACTGGGTCTCTGCCTTCGCAGGAATGACGAGCGGAGTGACGGATTATCCAAGGTGCTCGTGCAAGGACATGGCCTGTGGTCGTCCGTTGCGGCGACGTTTGCTTGAATCGCCGACCCATTGTCCGCATCTTTGCCTGCAGTGGCGGGGGTCTTCGCCAAAATCCTTTGATCAAAATTCTTTCATCTCTCGCGGGAGATCATTCATGCGAATGGACAAACTTACTTCGCGTTTTCAGCAGGCGCTGGCCGATGCGCAATCGCTGGCCGTGGGGCGCGACAACAACATGCTTGAGCCAGCGCACGTGATGGCAGCGCTGCTCGATCAGCAGGGCGGCTCCACCGCGCCGCTGCTGACCCAGGCGCAGGTCAATGCGCCGGCGCTTCGCCAGCGCGTCAGCGCTTTGCTTGAGCAGTTGCCGAAGGTCACTGGGCAGGAAGGCAATATCCACGTCGGCAACGAGCTGACCCGGTTGCTCAACCTCACCGACAAGCTGGCGCAGCAGCGCGGCGATCAGTTCATTGCCAGCGAGCTGTTCGTGCTGGCGGCGCTGGAGGACAAGGGCGAGTTGGGCGCGGCACTGAAGGCGGCCGGCGCCACGAAGCCCAATCTTGAGGCAGCAATCGAAAAACTGCGCGGCGGTGAGAAGGTGCAAAGCGAGAACGCCGAAGAGCAACGTCAGGCACTGGAGAAATACTGCATCGACCTGACTGCACGCGCGGAGAGCGGCAAGCTCGATCCGGTGATTGGCCGTGACGAGGAAATTCGCCGCACCATCCAGGTACTGCAGCGACGTACCAAGAACAACCCGGTGCTGATCGGCGAACCCGGCGTGGGCAAGACCGCGATCGTCGAGGGACTGGCACAGCGCATCATCAACGGCGAGGTACCCGAGGGCCTGCGCGACCGTCGCGTGCTCGCGTTGGACATGGGCGCGCTGATCGCCGGCGCAAAGTTTCGCGGTGAATTCGAGGAGCGCCTCAAGGCCGTGCTCAGCGATCTGTCCAAGCAGGAAGGCCGGGTGATCCTGTTCATCGACGAACTGCATACCGTGGTGGGTGCCGGCAAAGCCGACGGCGCCATGGATGCCGGCAACATGCTCAAGCCGGCGCTGGCGCGCGGCGAGCTGCACTGCATCGGCGCCACCACGCTGGACGAATACCGCAAGTACATCGAGAAGGATGCCGCACTGGAACGTCGTTTCCAGAAAGTTTTTGTGGGCGAGCCGAGCGTCGAAGACACCATCGCGATCCTGCGCGGCTTGAAGGAACGTTACGCCGTGCATCACGGCGTCGAGATCACCGATCCGGCGATCGTCGCCGCTGCGACGCTATCCAACCGCTACATCACCGACCGCCAGTTGCCGGACAAGGCGATCGACCTGATGGACGAGGCGGCGAGCCGCATTCGCATGGAGATCGATTCCAAGCCGGAAGAACTCGACCGGCTGGAACGCCGGCTGATCCAGTTGAAGATCCAGCGCGAGATGCTGAAGAAGGAAAAGGACGAGGCGAGCAAGCAGCGCCTCGCCGATCTGGAAACCGACATCGAAAAACTCGGGCGCGAGTTCTCCGACCTCAACGAAATCTGGAAGTCGGAGAAGGCCACGCTGCAGGGCGCGACCAAGGTCAAGGAGCAGATCGAGCAGGCGCGGCAGGAACTGGAGGCGGCACAGCGTCGACAGGATTACGCGAAGATGAGTGAAATCCAGTACGGCCGCATGCCCGAACTGGAGAAGCAGCTTGCCGCCGCGCAGGCTGCCGAGACGCAGGACTTCAAGCTGCTGCAGGACAAGGTCACGGCCGAGGAAATCGCCGAAGTCGTGGCGCGCTGGACCGGCATTCCGGTCGCCAAGATGCTTGAGGGCGAGCGCGAAAAGTTGCTGCACATGGAAGACGACCTGCATCACCGCGTGGTTGGCCAGGACGAGGCGGTGCGCGCGGTATCCGATGCGATCCGTCGTGCCCGCGCCGGCTTGTCCGATCCAAACCGGCCCAGCGGCACGTTCCTGTTTCTCGGGCCGACGGGTGTCGGCAAGACCGAATTGTGCAAGGCGCTGGCCGAGTTCATGTTCGACACCACCGATGCGATGGTGCGCATCGACATGAGCGAATTCATGGAGAAGCATTCGGTGAGCCGGTTGATTGGCGCGCCGCCGGGTTATGTCGGTTACGAAGAGGGCGGTTATCTCACCGAGGCGGTGCGCCGCCGTCCGTATAGCGTGATCTTGCTGGACGAGGTGGAGAAGGCGCACCCGGACGTGTTCAACATCCTGCTGCAGGTGCTTGATGACGGACGGCTCACGGATGGCCAGGGCCGCACGGTGGATTTCCGCAACACCGTGATCGTGATGACCTCGAACCTCGGCTCCAATCTGATCCAGGAACAGGCCGGCGAGAGCGCCGGTGGCGACTCCGAAGCGGACTACATGCAGATGAAGGCCTCGGTACTGGCCGTGGTGCAGGGACACTTCCGCCCCGAGTTCATCAATCGGTTGGATGAGCTGGTGGTATTCCGTCCGCTGGACAAGAAGCAGATTCGGGCCATTGCGAGAATCCAGCTGACCTATCTGGAAAAGCGTCTGGCCGAACGCCAGCTCAAGCTGGAAGTCAGCGACGAGGCACTGGCGTTGCTCGGCAACGTCGGTTTCGATCCGGTCTATGGCGCACGCCCGCTCAAACGGGCGATCCAGCAACAATTGGAGAACCCGCTGGCGAAGGAGCTGCTCGAAGGTCGCTATGCACCGGGCGCCGTGATCCGGGTGGCGGCGGCAGGTGGGCATCTGGTGTTTAGCCAGGGCTGAGCCGCGGCAGGTTTGAGCAAAATACCGGCGAATGCCGCGGCATGGATCGCGGCATTCGCCGGATATGCGTTGAAATTCCCCCGAACGCGCCGATAATGGCGGGTTGCCGACCTGGAGTTGGCTGGACAGTCTGGAGCTTTCATGCCCATTTACGAATTCGAATGCAGCGGTTGCGGCCACCGCTTCGACCGTCTGCAAAAATTGTCCGACACGGATCCCACGGTCTGCCCGGCATGCGATGCACCGCACTTGCATCGGATGCTCAGCGCGCCGTCGTTCCGGCTGGCCGGCAGCGGCTGGTACGAGACCGATTTCAAGAAGGATGGCGACAAGAAGCGCAACCTGGCCGGGGACGCCGGTGGCAGCACCGGCGATGCCAAAGCCGCGCCTGCCGATAAAGCCGCCGCGACACCTGCGGCGCCAGCAACACCTGCCGCACCCGCCGCATCCGTCGCACCTGGCGCGAAATCCAGCACATCCAGCAGCAGCGATTGAACAGGGCAGGGCGTCCGGCCATCGTGGTCGGACGCAGCGGTGGTAACATTCCGGGTCTTTTCCAACTGTTTCAGCCGCCCTGCGGCCCGGAGTTCCAAGCGCATGCGCACGCATTACTGCGGCCTCATCGATGAGGCGCTGATCGGCCAGACCGTCACCTTGTGCGGCTGGGTCAATACCCTACGCCTGCAAAGCCACGTCGCGTTTGTCGATCTGCGCGATCACGAAGGGCTTGCCCAGGTAGTGATCGAGCGCGACAACGCCGCCGCGTTCCTGGTGGCCGGCGAGATCGGCAACGAGTATTGCCTGCGCGTCACCGGCACGATCCGCCAGCGGCTGTCGGTCAATGACAAGCTGAAGACCGGCACGATTGAGCTGCTCGCCGACACCGTGGAAATTCTCAACGCCGCGAAGGATCTGCCGTTCGCGCTGCACGAGAATCCGAACGAGGAGATGCGCCTGACGTATCGCTACCTCGACCTGCGCCGGCCGGAAATGCAGCAGATGATGCGCAAGCGCATCAAGCTGGTGCAGGCGCTGCGCCGTTACCTCGACGAGCGTGGCTTCCAGGACGTCGAGACGCCGATCCTGACCAAGGCCACCCCCGAAGGCGCGCGTGATTATCTGGTGCCAAGCCGCGTGCACCCGGGTCAGTTCTACGCGCTGCCGCAGTCGCCGCAGTTGTTCAAGCAGATCCTGATGATGGCCGGCTTCGATCGCTACTACCAGATCGCCCGCTGCTTCCGCGATGAGGACCTGCGCGCTGACCGTCAGCCGGAATTCACCCAGCTCGACCTCGAGTTTGCCTTCGTCGAAGAACACGACGTGCAGGATTTCGTGGAAGAACTCATCCGTCATGTGTTCCGCGAAGTGCAGGGTGTCGAGCTTGACGCGACGTTCCCGCGCATGACCTGGGCCGAGGCCATGCGCCGCTTCGGTTCAGACAAGCCCGACCTGCGCATCGCGCTGGAGCTTGTCGACATCGCCGATGCAGTGAAGCACGTCGAGTTCAAGGTATTCGCCGAGCCGGCCAACGATGCGAATGGTCGCGTCGCCGCGCTGCGCGTGCCCGGTGGCAGCACGCTGAGCCGCAAGGACATCGACGGGTTGACCGAATACGTTTCGCGTTATGGCGCGAAGGGTCTGGCCTGGTTGCGCATCGACGATCTGGCCAAGGGCCGCGAAGGCATCAATTCGCCGGTCGCGAAGTTCCTCGACGATGCAGCGCTGGACGGCATTCTCAAAGCTACCGGCGCACAGAGCGGCGACATGCTGTTCTTCGGTGCCGGCAACTGGAAGACGGTTACTGACTTCATGGGGGCCTTGCGGCTGAAGGTCGGCAAGGATCGTGGCTTGGTGGAGAACAGCTGGAAGCCGCTGTGGGTCACCGATTTCCCGATGTTCGAGTACGACGCCGAGGCACAGCGTTACGTGGCCCTGCATCATCCGTTCACCGCGCCCAAGGCCGACGATGCAGCGCAGCTGCGCGCCGATCCGGCGAACGCCGTGAGCCGCGGCTATGACATGGTGCTGAACGGCAACGAGATCGGCGGTGGCTCGATCCGTATCCATCGGCCGGACATGCAGAGCACGGTCTTCGAGCTGCTCGGCATCGGTGCGGAAGAGGCCGATGCCAAGTTCGGCTTCCTGCTGAAAGCGCTCAAGTTCGGTGCGCCGCCCCACGGTGGCCTGGCGTTCGGCATCGATCGTATTGCCGCGCTGATGGCGGGTACCGAATCGATCCGCGACGTGATCGCGTTCCCCAAAACCACCAGCGCACAGGATCTGATGACCGACGCACCGTCGATGATCGTGCCGGCACAGTTGAAGGAGCTGCACGTGCAGGTGCTGGTCAGTGACGCGCCTGCCGCGTGATGGCAGGTCGGTAGACCGGGTTTCGGCCATGGTCAGGCTGAAGGTTGTGGCACGCGGGCGTCTTGTCGTTTCTTCCACTTCGCCTCAGGTCTCATTGGCATCATGTCCGATCATGTGATCCTGCTGCACGGCCTGTGGATGCGCGGTTTCGCGCTGGCCATGCTGCATCGGCGGCTGATCGAAGATGGCTTTCGCGTGCACCGCTTCGACTATCTGAGTGTGGCGGCCACCCAGCAACGGATCCTGGACCGGTTGCAGGCACGCATGGTGGCCCTGGCCGCGGAAGCCGATGCGGTGCATCTGGTCGGCCACAGCCTGGGCGGTTTGCTGGCGCTGCGTGCCTGCCTTGAAGCGAGCGAACTGCCACCGGGCCGAATTGTGTGCCTTGGTTCTCCGGTGAAGGGCAGCGCCGCGGCGCGCGGTTTTGCTGGTTGGGGCCGCGGCGGTGAGGTCTTGCTGGGGCACAACCGCGAACTGCTGCAGCAAGGGTTCGAGCGCTGGGATGGGCCGCGCGAGGTGGGCATGATCGCCGGCTGCATGCCGCTGGGCCTGGGCGCCGTGCTGGGCCATTTCGAGGGCCAGCACGATGGCACCGTGGCGGTGGAGGAGACCCGGCTGCCGGGTCTGGCCGATCATTGCGTGATCGAGGCCAACCACACTGGGCTGCTGTTTTCCGTCGATGTGGCGCGACAGGTGGGGCAGTTCCTGCGTCGCGGACAATTTGTGCATGCCGAGAGTTGAGCTATCGAAAGCGCTCTCGGTCGATCCGACCGGCACGCGGGTCGAAATCAGGTAAAATTACCGGCTTATCAACCTGATCCACTGCAGGCATTGTCATGGGTAGAGGGCCGTCGATCGAAGGTCGCAAGAGTGCTGAGGACGCCAAGCGCGCCAAGGTATTCACCAAACTGATCCGCGAGATCACCGTGGCGACTCGCGCCGGGGTGGCCGATCCGGCTGGCAATCCGCGGCTGCGCGCGGCGGTGGACAAGGCGCTCTCGGCGAACATGACCAGGGACACCATCGAGCGCGCGATCAAGCGTGGCTCTGGTGCCGAAGGCGGCGCCGACATGCACGAGCTGCGCTACGAGGGTTACGGCCCGGCCGGTATCGCCTTGATCATCGACTGCGTCACCGACAACGCGGTGCGCACGGTCGCCGATGTGCGGCACGCGCTGACCAAGCACGGTGGCAACCTGGGCACCAGTGGTTCGGTCGCATTCCAGTTCCACCGTTGCGGTGAGCTGGTGATTGCCACGGCTGGCGATGCCGCGCTGGAGGAGAAAATCCTCGAGGCGGCGCTGGAAGCTGGTGCCGACGACGTGGTCAACGAAGCGGGTGAGAGCAGCGTGCTGTGCACGCCGGACAGTTTCGAGGCGGTGCAGAAAGCGCTTGCTGCTGCCGGTCTCAAGCCGTTGCGTGCCGAGGTGGTGATGCGGCCTGCCAATCGCGTGGCGATTCCCGCCGAGGCAGAGGAAACGCTGCTCGACCTGCTCGACTGGCTGGAAGAGTTGGACGACGTGCACGAGATCTATCACAACGCCGTGTTGCCGGTCGAAGCGCATCCGTAAGCGCTTGCCGCCTGCGAATCTTCCATGACGCATCGCCTGTCTCCATGACCCGAATCATCGGTATCGACCCGGGCAGCCAACGTACCGGTGTGGGCATCATCGACGTGGACGATGTCGGCAAGCTCACGCACGTTTTTCATGGCGCACTGGCGGTAGCCGGAGAAGCTACTTTTCCACTGCGTTTGAAACGTATTTTTGAAGAACTATGTGACATCATCGCCGCCCATCAGCCGGTCGAATGCGGGATCGAACGCGTGTTCATGGCGCGCAATCCCGATTCGGCGCTGAAACTGGGGCAGGCGCGAGGCGCCGCGATTTGTGCGGTGGTCAGTCGGGGGATCGTAGTGCACGAATACGCAGCAACCGAAGTGAAACAGGCCGTGGTTGGCAGCGGCCGCAGCGACAAGACCCAGGTACAGCACATGATCGGCATCCTGCTCAGCCTCAAGGGGCCGCTGCAGGCCGATGCCGCGGACGCGCTCGCGATCGCGGTGACGCATGCGCATACCCGCGCCAGTCTGGCGCGTGTCGGGATCCCGCGTACGGCCTGGAGGCGACGTCGATGAAAATGGAAATAAAGGCGACGCCGATGAAGATGACAGTGAGGCGACGTCGATGATCGGTCGTCTGCGCGGCACCCTGATCTCCAAACAGCCGCCGTCGCTGCTGATCGAGGTTGGTGGCATCGGCTATGAAGTCGAAGCGCCGATGTCGACGATCTACGACCTGCCAGGTATCGGCAAGGAAGTGATCCTGCTGACCCATCACGCGGTGAAGGAAGACAGTGTGTCGCTGTACGGTTTTCTGCATGAAGCCGAGCGCACGCTGTTCCGCAATCTGCTCAAGGTCACTGGGATCGGCGCGAAGATTGCGCTGGCGGTATTGTCTGGCGCCTCCGTCAGTGACTTTGCGCGGCTGGTACATGCCGGCGACGTGGTCGCGTTGACCAAAATTCCAGGCATCGGCAAGAAGACCGCCGAACGCATCATCGTGGAATTGCGCGACCGCGTGGACGGCCTGGGTGCGACTCTGCCGGGCACATTGGCGAACCATGGAGGTCCGCTCGATCCGGCTGGTGAGGCCACCGTGGCGCTGCAACAGCTCGGCTACAAACCGGTCGAGGTGACGCGTCTGGTGCAAAAGGTTGCCGCCGCCGGCGACAGCGCCGAAACCATCATACGCAAGGCGCTGCGCGCCGCACTCGGAGGTTGAATACGTGAATCAGGAAGCCATGCCCGGAACCACCGATTCTGAAACCAAGCGTCGCCTTGCGGCGCTGGCGGTGGGCGCCATTGGCGTGGTCTACGGCGACATCGGTACCAGCCCGCTTTACACCTTGCAGACCACGCTCAGCCACGATGGCATGCGGCCGACGCCGGAAAGCATCTATGGCGTACTTTCGCTGATCTTCTGGGCGCAGATCCTGGTGGTTTCGCTGAAGTACGTGGTGTTCATCATGCGCGCCGACAACAAGGGCGAGGGCGGCATCATGGCCCTGATGGCGCTGGCGCAGCGCAGTGTGCGCGAGAAGCCTAAATTACGCTGGGTACTGGCCATTCTCGGCATCTTCGGCGCTTCGTTGTTCTATGGCGATGGCGTGATCACACCGGCGATTTCCGTGTTGGGCGCAGTAGAAGGCGTGAAGGTCGCGGCGCCAGGCCTGGAACATTGGGTGGTGCCGGTGACGGCAGTGGTTCTATTCTTTCTGTTTGCCATGCAGCGCCACGGCACGGCGCGCGTGGGCAGCGTATTCGGGCCGGTAATGCTGGTCTGGTTTGTCACTATTGCGCTGCTTGGTGTGCACATGATTGTGCGCAATCCGCAGGTGTTGTGGGCATTGGATCCGCGCTATGGCGTGCGGTTCTTTTTCAAGCACGGCATCCAGGCATTCATCGCGCTTGGTGGCGTAGTGCTTGCGTTGACCGGCGCGGAAGCCCTGTATGCCGACATGGGCCACTTCGGCAAAAAGCCGATCCGGCTGGCATGGTTCAGCTTCGTGCTGCCGGCGTTGGTGCTCAACTATTTCGGGCAAGGCGCGCTCCTGCTCAGCCATCCGGAGGCGGTCGACAGTTCGTTCTTCAAGATGGTGCCCGAGCCCCTGCTGTACCCGATGATCGGGTTGGCAACAGTAGCTGCCGTGATTGCCTCGCAAGCAGTGATTTCCGGCGCGTTCTCGATGACCCGCGAGGCGATGTCGCTGGGTTACTCGATGCGCATGCAGGTGGTACACACCTCGCGTGAGATGTCCGGACAAATTTTCGTGCCGTGGGTCAACAGCTTCTTGCTAGTGATGGTTTTGGTAGCCGTGTTCGGGTTCCGCAGCGCTGACAGCCTGAGCGCGGCGTATGGCATTGCGGTGACCGGCACCATGACCATCACCACCATGCTCGCGCTGGTCGTGGCTCGCTACCAGTGGCATTGGAATCGGGTTGCCGTGGTGGCGGCCGGCGTGCTGTTCCTGACCATCGACCTGTCCTTCCTTGGCGCCAATCTGATCAAGGTCGAGTACGGCGGCTGGTTCCCGTTGGTGCTTGGCCTGGGCGTGTTTGTGCTGATGACCACCTGGCGTCGTGGCCGCGAACTGGTGGTGCGCGAGATCAAGCAGGGTGGTCTGGCGCTGGAGCCGTTCATCGAGAACATCGCCGAGCATCCGCCGCTGCGTGTGCCCGGTACGGCCGTGTTCCTGACCGCGAACCAGAATGCCGTGCCGCACGCGTTGCTGCACAACCTCAAGCACAACAAAGTGCTACACGAACGCAACGTGCTGTTGACGGCGGATATTCTTGAGACGCCGGCGGCCGATGCCGACGAGCGCATTCTTATCGTGCCGCTCGGTGGCGAGTTCTACAAACTGTCGCTGCGCTTCGGTTTTGCCGAGGATCCCAATATCCCGCTGGCGCTCTCGCACTGCGCACAAGTCGGGCTGCTGTTCGACATGATGGACACCACCTTCTTCCTGTCGCGCGAAAATATCGTTGCCGACAAGCGTCGTCCCGGCATGGTGCTATGGCGTGACAAGCTGTTTGCATTCATGGCGCGTAACGCCTTGCCGGCGACCGCGTTCTTCCAGATTCCCGGCAATCGCCTGATCGAGCTGGGAGCGCAGATCGAAATC
>Ga0302235_10003046_pt1 | contig 11884 bp, 7 predicted proteins | sample II_Palsa_N3_3_FD_193577 | JGI IMG/M metagenome (GOLD analysis project Ga0302235, IMG submission 193577) | Peat permafrost microbial communities from Stordalen Mire near Abisko, Sweden - II_Palsa_N3_3 | ecosystem: Environmental > Terrestrial > Soil > Palsa > Peat permafrost | place: Sweden... | reverse complement strand
CGACGTGCTGGCCGCCGACCAGCGCATAACGTGGTGGGCCAGGGAGCTCCGCGCCGCGGGCCTGGACGGGGATATGGACCAGCTGAGGGCGCTGGCCTACATGGACATCATGCTCGGCCGGGACTCCAGGCTCGTTACCTCACCTGAGCCCCCGGCAAGCACCGACGCCACCGGCGGCGGGCAGGACGGTCCCGGCCGCCAGACGCCAGATGATCCGCGCGACGCCGGTCCGGGCGATGCCGGTCCGGGCGATGCCGGTCCGGGCGATGCCGGTCCGGGCGACGCCGGTCCGGGCGACGCCGGGTCAGGCCCGGATTCCGACGGGACCTGGACGCCACCGAGGTCCGGCGTGATCCCGGCCGGGTTCATCGGCTGCATCAACCTCACCGTCCCCCTGGCTACCATGCTGGGCCTGGCCGACCGCCCCGGCGAGATCTCCGGCCTGGGCCCCGTCGACCCGGCCCTGGCCCGCGACCTGGCCCACGCCGCCGCCCAGAACCCCAAGACGACGTACTGCGTCACCGTCACCGACGAGCAAGGACACGCCATCGGCCACGGTTGCGCCCGACCCGGACCCACGAACCGCACCCGCACCGCCAGGCCACCGGAACCCCGCCCACCCAGCGACCACAGCCCGCCCGCCGGACCCGGCACCAGTCCGGGATTCACCTTCACCGCCTCCGGCGAGGACGGGCCGCCCGGCGGCTACGGCGCCTGGCGGCTGTCCACCGGGACCCCCGGACGGCCGGACCTGCTCATCGCGCTTGACCCGATCGCCCTGGACACGTGCGACCATCGCTTTGAGGCCCGCGGTCATGATCCGGGGGTCAAGCTGCGGCACCTGTCCCAGATCCGGCATGCCACCTGCACGGGCCCGACCTGCCGCAGACCTTCCCGGCAGTGTGATTTCGAACATAACATCCCGTACGAGGCGGGAGGCCGAACGTGTTTGTGTAATTCGGGTCCTAAGTGCAGGCATGAGCACCGGCTGAAGCAGGATCCCAGGTGGAAAGTGGAGCAGATCACCCCGGGAACCTTCCGCTGGACCGCCCCGTCCGGACGCCAGTACACCACCGAGCCAACCCGGTACCCCATCTAACGAAGGTGAGCCGGTCGAACGCGGCTCAGCGTCCCCTAACGCCAGCTACCAGATACCCATCGCGGCCTCTGACCGCATCGCCTGTGTCTTGACCGGTCGGCCGAGGCGGTCCGAGGATAGCCGGATGAAGCGACGCGGCGGCCGGACCGCCACCACGATGGGCTACGCCACGGTACTGGCGGCGGTGTCGCTGGCAGCGGCGGGTTGTACGTCGGGCACGACGGCCTCGAACGCCACCGGCACCGAACAGCCGCCGTCACCGTCCACCGCAGCCTCTTCCCCGGCCGGGCCGGCCTCGCCGGCCTCCCCCAGTGCCGCCGCGGGCGGCCAGGATGCGGACTGGCCGACCTACGATCGCACCGCGGATCGCAGCGGGGTCTCGGTGAGCTCGCCGGCGCCAGGCACGGTGCGGTCGTCATGGACTGCGGCCGTGGACGGCGCGGTGTACGCTCAGCCGCTGGTCATCGGCTCCGAGGTGATCGTGGCCACCGAGAACGACACCGTCTACGCCCTGGACGCCTCTACCGGCGCGGTGCGCTGGTCACGGCACCTCGCCACCCCGGTTCCCAGCGGGCTGCCGTGCGGCAACGTCGATCCGTCCGGTATCACGGGCACCCCGGTGGCCGACGTGGCGACGGGGCGGCTCTGGCTCGTCACATTCACGGCCCAGCCGACCTACCGGCACACCCTGTGGGAACTCAACCTGGTCACCGGGCAGACGGTGGCGCAGCGTCCCATCGATGTCAGCGGCAGCGATCCGCGCGCCCAGCAGGAGCGCGGCGCCCTGGTCGTGCTCGGCTCCCGGGTGTACGTGCCGTTCGGCGGCCTGGACGGGGACTGCTCCGACTACAAGGGACGTGTGGTGGGCGCGCCCCTCTCGGGGTCGGGTCCGCTGGTCAGCTTCACCACGCCCAACCAGCGCCAGGCGGGTATCTGGGCTCCGCCCGGCGAATCCGTGCGGGACGACAGCCTTTACGTCGCCACCGGCAACGGCATGCCGTACGACCAGGTCGACGACTCCGACAGCGTCCTGCGTCTCAGCCCGGACCTGACGGTCCAGGATCGATTCACCCCCGCGAACTTCGTGTCGCTGTCGTCCGGCGACCAGGACCTCGGCTCGACCGCCCCGGCGCTGCTGCCGGACGGCCTCGTTTTCCAGGTGGGCAAGGAGGGGGTTGGCTATGTGCTCGACGGCACCCGGCTGGGCGGCACCGGCGGGGAGCTGACCTCCGCGAGCGTGTGCGAGGGAGGCTTCGGCGGTGACGCGGTGGACGGCAGCACCGTCGTGTTCTCCTGCTACGACAGCCTGCGCGCTCTTCAGGTCACGCCCGGTCAGGGCGGCGCCGCGGCCAAGCTCAGCGTCCGCTGGTCAGTGACCGGCCTCAACCCAGGGCCGCCGATCATCGCCGCCGGCGTGGTCTGGGACGTCGGCCGCAAGGGCACGCTGGCTGGCTACCGTCTCTCCGACGGCCAGCAGGTGTTCTCCGCCCCCATCGCCCCCGTCGACACCGATTTTCCCAGCCTGTCCGCCTCCGGTCCCCGCCTGTTCGTCCCCGAGGGCAACAAGGTCGTGTCCTACCTAGGCATCTGAAGCCCGAGCGAGCCCTCATCCGAGTAGCGAGCAGAGGCAACGCGCCTGGCGCCATCATGGTGTCATCTGAGTGCAGCTCGGGCGGTGATCGGCGGAGGGACGTGCATGGCAGACCCTGATTACCGGGCCTGGGCGGCGGCCGGAATCAACGCCCTGCAACGGTGGTATGACCCGTCGACCGGTCAGTGGAGGAGCACGAGCTGGTGGAATGCTGCTAACGCGCTGACGGCGGTGATCGGGTACACCAAGCTGACCGGGGACGGCACCCACGCGGGCGTCATCGGGACGACGTTCACGGGCGCGCGCAAGCAGCACGCGGATTTCATCAACGACTACTACGACGACAACGGGTGGTGGGCGCTGGCCTGGGTCGCGGCTTACGACCTGACCCGTGACCGCCGCTATCTCGACGCGGCCCGGACCATCTTCGCCCACAACGTGGCGGGCTGGGACGATACGTGCTCCGGTGGCATGTGGTGGAACGAGTCGAAGACCTACAAGAACGCAATTACGACCGAGTTGTTCCTCACCCTCGCGGCCCTGCTCCATCAGCGCACGCCGGACGATCACGGGAGCTACCTGACGTGGGCGCTGCGGGCCTGGCAATGGTTCAGCTCGAGCGGCCTGATCGGCGCCGATGGCCTGGTCAACGACGGGCTCACCGCGACGTGCGAGAACAATGGCGGTCCCACGTGGACCTATAACCAGGGCGTGATCCTCGGCGGGCTCGGCGCCCTGTTCGAGATCACCGGGGATCACGCCTACCTGACTCAGGGGGAATCCATCGCCAGCGCGGTGCTGAGCAAGCTGACCACCCCGCCGTCCGCGACGATACCGGGGATCCTCACCGAGCCTTGCGAGGCAGGCGAGCAGGGGTGCAACGGAGACCAGGTGCAGTTCAAAGGGATCTTCGTGCGTTACCTGTACGACTTCTGGTTGCGGAGCCGCCAGCCCGCCTACCGCGAATTTATCCTCGGCAACGCCCGGTCCCTGTGGGCCGGCAACAAAAACGTGAACCACGAATTCGGCTTGTGCTGGACCGGTCCGTTCGATCAGGGCGATGCGGCCAGGCAGAGTTCGGCCCTGGACGGGCTCAACGCCGCCGTCGCCCTCGCGCCGGGTCCGTTAGGTGCCGACCACGAGGTAGGTGCGGTCAAGGCGCCAGCCGGCCTGACTGTCGGGCCGGCCGGCATGGCAGTAGGGACAAGCGTCGTCGAGATCGGAACGGTAAGGGCCACCGCAGTCGGCGCATGTCCGCGGCAGCAACACGGCTCCCGGGTCGGTCCTTTGGCCAGCGGGTCGGACGAAGTCCCAGTCGAACCGCGTGACCTGGTCGGTCCTCCGCCAGCCCGGCCCCGCCGCCCCGGCGATCACCGAGGCCAGCCGGACCGTTATCCGGTCCAACCCCTGGTCGCCAAGCGCGACGTTCTTCACCTCTGGCTGGCGCCAGCTTATGTCCAGCACCACCCGGCCGCGGTTCGTCGCACCCGGCCGGTCGCCCGCGTAGCGCCGCCACTCGGCTACCGCCGCGGCCAGCGCCTTACCGTTGGGCGTCTGCCAGTAGCCGGGCGTGGTGATGCGCCGGAGCAGCCGGTCGTCTTCCGCCGAGTGGGCCATGGCGTAGGCGCCCACCGCTACCCGGGCGCTGTCAAGGAAGGCCGTCACGTCGAAGCCGGGATCAATCGACTGCAGGTCCCTGATAGCGGTGGCCGGAATGGGTGAGCCGGCCCTCCCGGCCGTGTGCACCGCCCCATGCGGGGCTCCGGCCGCTACTGCGCGGCGGAACACGTTCCGCACGGCGTCTGAACGCCCGCGCGAGACGGCGAGCACCAACGCCAGGAACACGATGAAAGCCAGCGCCAGAGCCCAGGCCAGAGCGTAGAGGACGAGGATGCCGCCGATGACGCCTTCGACGATTACCACGGCGCCTCCTCAATGCTCCACACGACCCAGTCTCGCCCGCCGGTCAGGACCAGGGCCTGGCAATACGCACAGCTTCCGTCCGCCTCGACGCGGAGGGCCGCGCCGCATTGCGGGCACCGGCCGCTCAGGACGCCGCCGCTCGCGGGCGTCGTCGCGTCGGCCGAACGGCGGATGATCCAGTCCTCATCCCACCTTTGCTGCCCGTACTGGCCGCGCAGCACCACCCCGGCGACCTCGCACCGCTCACCCTGGCAGGCGAGCCGAATGCGGAGCTGTTCGGCTAGCCGGTCGCGGGTCGCCGCGACCACCTCGGCACCGACGACCACCGATGTCCCGTGACGGCGCACACCGTGAGCGGCGCGCTCGGCCAGGAGCAGGACAAAGACTCTCCACAGACCGTCGGACATGACCTGGCGAGCGGCCGAGGCATCGCCCGCCTGCCGGGCTAGGTCCACCACCTCACGCGCCCGCACGACCCCTCTCGTCGTGGCCGCAAGGTCAAAGCCGCCGTCCCGGGACTTCAGCGTCGCCAGCGCGGCCGCTACCATGGCCTGATCATCGGCGGGCGTGAGTTCTTCTCCCGAACTCCGGGCCTGCACCCCGGAGTCGGTGGCCGCTTCGCCGCGCAGGATACCGCCGACATGCGGTATCACCCGCAAGATCATGAACGGCAACCTCACCATGAGCCACAAGCCCCCGGCACAGCCCGCTCTGTCTGGGGCTGCCTGCACAACTCTTTGGCCGGACATGACAGCATTATCGCCAGCCTGAGCCGCACGCCCGACGAACGGGTAACCGATTGTGTAGGCAGGCCAGCAACGTCGAGGCGATCAGCGCACTGAACCGCAACGAGTGGACCGGCGCTGACCCAGACAAGTTCGACGGCCGCTAAGACCAGCGCAGGGTGAAGTCCACCAGAGTGTAGCCGAGCGCATTCACCGTCGGCTGGATGAAGTTGTCCCGGATAATCTGCCCCGCCTCGGCCTCGGCTGTGCGTATCAGCGGACGCGTAATCTGCGGATTGGTCCTGACTTGGCTGAACGCCACGCTCTGGGCCTGGGAGTAAAGCACCGACTCGGCAAACTGCGGACGGATGAGTCCGCCGCAGCCGAATCCGGGATAGGTCCAGCTGTGCTGGGTGTCGATCGGATGCGACAGGGTGTTGTCGATGGTGACATCGTGCACCGACTGCGGGAGCTGCGGTTGCGGCAAGACCATGACGACGCTGACCCGGCCCGGCTTGCCGGTGACCGGGCTGCTCAGGACCTGCAGCTTATAGTGGCCAGCCGACGGCGCCCACCAGGTCGCCCCCGGATTGAGATCGACCGTAGCCGACGCGTGGCCCACCGTGTCGAAGGTGCTCGAGTACCAGCACGGCCAGATGCCGATGTTCTTTGAGACCTTATGGGTAAAGGTGAAGTTGAAGTTCTCCGTGCCGAGGGCCGGCCTTGAGATGCCCTCGATCTTCTGCAGCACCCACGGGCCCAGATCAATGTTGGTGCTGGTGCCTGCGCTGATTGACTGCCACGGCCACGAAAGCTTGAGGTGAGGCAGATGGGCATTTATCCCCACGAGATGCAGCACCGCGGAAAGCCCCAGCAGCACCGCCCACGCGACCGCTTTGCGAAAAATCAGGCCGATCAGGAGAATGGCCGCTCCCCACTTCACCGGCAACGGGATCCAGCGGCGCCGACCCCTGAACCCGTAATGACCGTTGGACCCGTCCCGGCCGACCCTGCTCCCCTTACGAGGGCCTTGCCTAGGAGCGTACGGACCGCCCTCAGGCAGCCCCGATGGCGATTCATCCGGGGCGGGCCACCACTCCCTGCCGTCGCCATACCGCTGAGCAGACGGTGGTCCGCTAAGCGATCGCTGAGCAGACGGTGGTCCGCTACGCGCACGAGGGCCGTGCGGGGCACTGCCGCGCTGCGGGCCAGACGGATTCGGCAGCTCCCTCGTGCTGGCTGAATCCTCATCCCGGACCGAGGTGAACCTCGGGCTCCCGGGCCGGCTCGTGGTGAGCATTCCCAGCAGAAGAACAAAGAAGCGGAGCATGTTGGTTTCCTTTATATGCGTGCTGCGGATAACTCATCGACCGCCGGGTAATCGAGGCTCAGAACGACCGGTACTGCCCCGAATAGCAGGCGAGACCGTGAGCCGGGCTTATCCGGCGCGTTCCGCTCCCTGATATCGGGCCACCGCATCTTCATGTGCTGCGCCGTCAGGCCTTCTACCGAATACGGAAACTCCATGGCGGATATGTTGTGCAGCTTGAGCAGGCCTCCCCACCGGAACGCCGCGAAGACGTTCGCCAGATTACGCACGGAAAGCGCGCGGCGGGCCGTGATGTCAATCCAATAGACGGCCATCGCTAGCTCTATAAGGTCGTTGGCGCACTGTCCCAGCGCCTCAGACTTGGTCCGGTAGACCGTCCCGTCGGAATTGGCCGTTCCTAGCTTTTCCCCGTGGACCGGCGAGTTGCGCGGCTGCGCCTTGCACTGCATCCAGTCGCATGCCGCCAGCAACTCCCAGCGAATGCCGCTGCGGGTGGCGACGTCCTGGTAGAGAGGCTCGGCGCGGGTCAGCGGAGCCTTGGCCGTCGTCACGAACGCGGTCGTGACCGTTCGGGGGATCTGCGGTACATACCGACGGGTGCCGGCCCGAGCACGACGAGGCGCGATCCTCGGCGCCGGCTGGCGCGCTGTCCGAGGTCCTGCTGCGGTCGCGTCGCGGGCGTTCGCGGGCGTGGCGGCCGCCGCGGTATAGGCATCGAGGACGCCAGGGATGGTAGCGCCACCCTGGCTGTGCGTTCCCCCGCCGCGGTTAGCCGCCTCGCCTTCACTCGGCGTCCCGCCTTCGCTCGGCGCCCCATTCGGGCTGGCTGTCCCGTTCGGGCTCGGCGTACCGCTCGGGTTGGCGGTGCTGCTCGGGTTGGCGGTGCTGCTCGGGCTCGCCGTGCTGCTCGGGTTGGCGGTGCTGCTCGGGTTGGCGGTGCTGCTCGGGCTCGCCGTGCTGCTCGGACCGCTTGTGCTGGCCGCCTGCGGTGACCCGGGAGCCGCGGAGGTCCCAGGCGTCGAGGTGTCGTACTGGTAGAGGTTGTAGAGCTTCATGAGTGCGATGAGGTTCGCGCCGTAGTCGGGATCGGTCGCGTAGACCCCGCTCAGGTCCGCGGCGAAGGCATCGGGAACGTGCCGGTCGGCCATGGCCTGCTGGTAGCTCGCGCCCGTGGCGAGAAGCTGACTGTGATCGGCGATGCTCTCCGCGATGTTGTGGTACACCTTGAACGCGGCGGTCTGCGTCAGCCAGCGCCCGTTCTCGTACTCGCGTGTCGGCTGCATATCGGCACCAGCCGGGCCCGTGCCCTTGATGCCGAACAGATTGTGGTCGCGGACCGCGAGCACGCTCTGACCCCATCCTGACTCCTCGATGGCCTGGGCAATGGTCACCGCGGCCGGAATGCCGTACCTGCCTTGCGCCGCCACTGCGCCCGGCGCGACCTGGCTGATGAACGCCTGCTGCGAGGCCGTTTCAGGGACCTGCGTCGTGGCCGACGGCGCATTGCTCCTCCGGTATCCGGACGCCGGTGACGCGGAGGACGTGGACGAGGCCGACGATGCGGACGAGGCGGACGGACTGGACGAGGCCGGCGAGAGCACTGGAAGGTCGTCCTCTATGGCCTGGATTCCCGGTATCGAAGCCGCGCCGTGGGTCCTGGCGGTGCCCAGCGTCGCGGCTGACCGCCGCGGGCGGGAAGATGCGTTCCCGGCCTGCTGATTGCTGGCGCCGCTCAGCGCGGCCAGCAGCGTGCCGGGAATCGCGGCCTGTCCTTGGTGCGCGTGACCTGGCGTCGGCGTGGCCTGCGAGCCTGGCAGCGTCAGCACGCTTCCCGTCGCCTGACCTTGCTGGTTCGCCGACGACTGGCTGACCGACCCGCTCCCGGCGCTGGTCAAGTCGCCGTTGTCGACGAATCCGGAGACGCCCTGGTCCGCCAGCGAGCCGCTGTACTGGTGAGCATTGACCGAGAAATTAGGCAGTGAATCACCACCGATCGTGTACAGCACTCCGCCTGCGTACTTCGTGACCACCTCGACGTGACCGTCGAACAGGGCCCAGTCGCCCGGCTGAGGCTGGTAACCGTCGCCCAGCGGGTGCCAGCGGTGCTGACTCTCGGCGTCCTGAAGAACGGACATCACATTGGGCGAGGCCGGGTTCGGATCGACCCGGACGTCGGCCCACGAGTGCAGCGGCCACGGGTACGAGGTGCCTCCGGTCACCCAGCTTTCCTGGCCTGCCGCCTTTGCCCCAAGCTCCAGCGTGAGGCTGGCGAAGGCGGCGCACGATTCGCCGTGGTCGACCCCGTCTGCGCTGTCGCTCTGCCAGATAATCGCCTCCATTTCAGCCGGTGTCTTGGTCTGCGCCATCCGAAGGTAGTAATTGGCGACATTGACGATGGCCGATCGCAGCGTGCTGGCGCCCGCCGATGCCGATGCCGATGCCGATGCTGGCGCCGCGGCCGACGTCGGCGCGAGGGCCGACTCCGTCCGAGCGGGCTTGTTGAATTCCACCAAGTGAGCCGGCATGCTCGTCGGCGACGTCATATCAGCCACCGTTCCGTGGGTGAAGGAGAGTCCGGTCATCGCTCCGCATGTACTGAGGCTCACCAGCGCGGTCGCCTGCTGCCAGGTCGGTTTCCTAACGGGATGCACAGAATCACCTTCTTCCGCTGCTTCACGTGGGATGTTGTTTGGCGGGACTGGCTTATGGGCCCGTCCCGAAGCCCTTAGCCGGCACCGGGCAAGGTCCGCAGGATGGCTTGGACTTGGGGATTACCAGGGTCATTCGCGTTCTGGAACAGCACGCTGACGTTCCTGGCTTCATTGGCGGTAGCGCCGACCAGCCACTCCTGAAAGGCGTCCGCCGCCAGTGCCGCCTGTCCGGAGGTGCTGGTCACAGGCTGAGCGCACACGTCGGGGAATCCTGCCCGGGAGATGACAGCCGACGAGCCCGTGTACTGCTGACAGTTCGCCGGGCTGCTCTCCAGCCCGGGCTGCACCGCGGGGTCACCCTTGGCGTTGGTGAGCGTAGCCCCGCCGACGATGTTATTGATAGCCCGCGCCGCGACCTCGATGCTGTCCACCGGGTTATACGGGTTGTAGGGGTGATGAAGGTCCAGGGACCAGGCGACCTCACCGCCTTGGGTAGCGGTAATGGGCTCAAGTCCCTCTCTGCCGGTTTTGCTATCCGTGTAATTTGGATTGTCAGTGCTCGTCATCAGCGCAAAGATCCAGAGAATCTGGCTCGTCGTCTTTCCGCAGGAAAAGTTCACCTGTCCAGGTTCCGACGATACATTGGGATTCTGGCAGGCGGTGGTTATCTCGCTTTGCACTTTGGCCACGCTCGGAGGCCAGGAAGGGCCATTCCTGAAGATTACGAGGACCAGAACCGTAACCAGAACTAGCGCGGTGGCCGTCACGATAGTTATCTTGCGGCCGCGGGACCTGCGGGCCCGATCGACGCTGCGCCGCCCGTGATCAATGAGGGCCCTGGTACGTTCTTCGCCCGGATGCGGATGCGCCCCGGCACCAGCGCGCCCACGCCCGCTATCGGTTCGCGCCGCGGTACGCACGGCTGAGGTCTTGCCGCCGGCACGCACCGCGCTCAGGTCGTCCTGGGCGGACCCCAATACGGACCTCGCCTGGTCCGGTACGGATTCCCTGCCGTAGACGGACTCGGTGACCTCGCGCGCCCGCGACTCACGCCAGTCGAAGAGCTCTTTCTCCAGATCTATGGCCCTTGTTTCTAGTTCGGAGAGCCACTCGTCATCCTTATCGTTAAAACTTTCGAAATCCTGGCTCATTGTTTTCACCTCCAGCGTGTGGCCTGACTCCGGACTGATGACCGGCGTGAAACGTGCCGAGCGGTAACTCGCTACGTGCGAGCACGTAGCCAGCGCGCAGCCCGGCTCGGCGCGGGCGACCGCGCGGCGGAGCCTGCGTCACCGCGATCTGGGTGTCCTGGCTCCGCGCCGGCGCACCTCCCGCGATAACCGGGTTCACACCCGCACCGTCCGCCCGTGCTCCCGCCGCACCGCTCTGACTCATGAACCAATTAGAACACAAGTACGATCGAATTGGAAGAGGTTATTGCCACAGCTCAGCTGTGTTCGGGTAACAGGATACGGCGCCGGGCTGTTAATCTGGCCGGGCCCCACCACGGAGCCGGGTGAGCGGCGAGGTATGCAGGAGGTAGGACGGGGCAAGCGGGGATACAGGGGAGACAGAGGCTGGGGAGGTATCTGTGTCGAGCGGCGAGAGGCTATCTCGCGCCAGGGATGGCCGCGAAGCCGCGGGTGTCACGGGCGTCGTGGTGGTGGCCCATGGTGGCAAGTCGGTCAGTTCCGAGCCCACTACGGCCGTCCAGCCCGCCGTGCTGCGCATGGTGCCGCTGGCCCGGGCCATCCGGCGCGCGTTGCGGGGAAGCGGCGCGCTGGTCGTCCGGCCGCGCTTCCAGCTTCGCGGCTGGAATGGCGAGCAGGCTCTGCCGGTGCATGACCTGAGCGGGATCCTGGACGACCTCGGCCGCCGGTTCGGTCCGGTCCCCGTCGTTCTCGTCGGGCATTCGATGGGAGCACGTGCCGCTATGCGGGTCGCCGGGCACCCCGCGGTGCACGCGGTCGCGGGCCTGGCCCCCTGGCTGCCGCCCGGGGAGCCGGTCGGGCCGCTGGCCGGACGACGGGTCCTGCTCGTACACGGGAACGCCGACTTCATCACCCGCCCCGAGGACACCTGGGCTTACGCGGAGCGCGCTCGTTCCGTGGCCGAGGTGACGGCCATCGAGATACGCAAGGGCGACCACGCCATGCTGCGCCGCCCGGGCCTGTGGCACAGCGTCGCGGCCGAATTCGCCTGCAGCGTCTTCGGTCTGCCCGCGAGAGCGGGTCGGGTGGCCGACGTCCTGTCCAGGACACCCGATGATCCGCATCGCGTGGTGCTATGAGCGCTGCCTGCCGGGCGGCCTTCGGCCGTTCCCGGCCGGAATAGAGATAGTAGGACGGAATTGCCCTTCCTAAAGTGTCGCGGTATGTCGTCCTTAGCCTAATTATCCGTTATACGGCCAGTTGAGCCAGGGAATCTAATCGGGAAAGATCCGTATATGTTCCGAATTGTACCTAGGCGGTGAGCCCGAGTTATTACGAAAAGCACCCGATGCATCGCTCAGTGTGCTATATAACAATGGAAAATGCGGCTTGCCTCGTCTGCCGGAGTGCGGGG
>Ga0302235_10003041_pt1 | contig 11892 bp, 11 predicted proteins | sample II_Palsa_N3_3_FD_193577 | JGI IMG/M metagenome (GOLD analysis project Ga0302235, IMG submission 193577) | Peat permafrost microbial communities from Stordalen Mire near Abisko, Sweden - II_Palsa_N3_3 | ecosystem: Environmental > Terrestrial > Soil > Palsa > Peat permafrost | place: Sweden... | reverse complement strand
GCGATCGCCTCGCAGACCCACCAGCGGGTCGCCGGGGTCATCGAGAACATGTCCTACCTGATCTGCCCGCACTGCGGGGAGCAGACCGAGCTGTTCGGCTCGGGCGGCGGCGCTACGGTGGCCGCCGGGCTCAGCCGGCTCAGCGGCGCTCAGGTTCCGCTGCTCGGGCAGGTGCCGATCGACGTCCGGCTGCGCGAGGGCGGAGACGCGGGGGTTCCGCTGGTGCTGGGCGACCCCGCCTCCCCGGCCGCGCTCGCGCTGCGGAAGATCGCGGACGAACTCGGCACCCGCAGCCGCGGTCTGGCCGGGCGCCACCTTGGCATTTCGCCGCGCTGAGGGCTTTAGGGGTTTTTGGCGGGTTTTGAGTTTTTGGGTTGATTTTCGGGGGGGTTTTTGGTTCAGGTCGCGTCGGGGTCGAAGGGGGGGCGCTCGCCGGGGGCGAGCAGGGTCCCGTTCGCCCGGGCCGGCCGCGACGGTTGCGCGGCGGCCTTCGGCGAGTCCCCGTTGAGGTCATCGAAGAGATGCTTCTGCACGAAACGCTTCGGGTGCAGGTCCTCGATCTCGAAATCGGCGAACTCGGGGCCTAGCCCTTCCCGCAGGTCGTTCTTGGCGCCCTCGGCGATCCGGCGCAGGTCGCGGAGGGCCTTGCCCGCCTGAGAGGCCATCTTCGGCAGCTCGTTCGGGCCGAAGATGACAAGCGCGATCACCGCGAGGATAAGAAGCTTTCCAATAGACAGGTCGAACACGCGCTTCAGCTCTCCGTCTGGCAGGTCAACACGCTCTGGTCATCCACTTTAAACCCGTACGCGAGTCTTTCGGGGCCCAGGCGTGGCCGGATTGGTTCTCACCGTCAGTGGAACGGGTTGACCCAGGAGGCGAGCCGGACGAAACCCCGGGACATGCGCTTCCAGAATCCGGGTGGCGTGTCGTGCGGCAGCGCGCCGACCACGGCGTCGACGGTCTGGACCGGCGCGTCCGCCATCACCGTGTACACCATGCCGCGGCTGGACCAGGTGAGGGACTGCTGATCCGGTTCCGCGACGTAAATGACATGACCGTCCACGGTGGTTCGCTGCCAGCCGGCCAGCTTGGCCGCCAGGCCGCCTCGCTGCTCGAACACCGAGACCACGGACAGGCCGTCGGAATAGCCGAGATCGAGCACGGTGCCGGTGCTCGTCGTGGTGCTGGCCCCGGTGAACAGCGAGAGCCCGCCGGGCAACCCAGCCGGGACTAGCCAGCCCAGGGTGTGCAGCGCGAGAAGCTGGGCGTTCGACAGCGGGTCGGTCCACGGCCCAGGCGGATCGGACGGCCCGCTGACCGGCATCGCCGCCTGGGCCTGACTCGCGAAGCGGACCTGGATGAACACATCCTGGCTGATCACGTGCGAGGCCGAATCGAAGACCTCACGCTCGAGCGGCAGCTTGGTCGTGTCATCCAGCCAGAACCTGGCGGCCAGGCTGCCGTCATCGCGCCTGGCCTCCACCACCTGCGCCGCCCGGCTGTCCGCCGAGCCCGCTCCCGCGTACACCACGGTGTAGTGCGTCTCGAGCAGCCCGATGAGGGGTACGGTGACGCCGAGAACGCCCTCCGGCGCCTGGCTGTCGTCGTCCGAGGAGAGGTAGGGCTGGCTACTGAGCGAGTTCCCCGCGGCCAGGGTCTGGGTGACCGTCTGGCCGCCGCTGACGTGCCAGATATCGGAGACAAGCACGCTCCCGCTGCCGTTACTCCAGCGGGTGACGACCTCCTGGCCCTGGTACGACATCAGGATCGCCGCCCGAGCCGCCTGGCTCAGCAGGCGCAAGGCCCGCGTGCTGCTTATCCGGCGTCCCGTCGCGGGAGCCCGGCCCGCGGCCGCGACGGAACCGCCGGCCGTCGCGGTCGCCTCGTTCGGGACCGTCCCGGTGCCCGCCTGACTGCTGCACGCCGTCGCCAGGAACCCGGGCAGCGCCATCACCAGCGCGGCCGCCAGCAGCAGGGGCAACCGGCCCTCGCCACGGCAACGGCTCACGACAGAGCTGGGGCGCAGCACACTGACCTCACGGAGGCGACGCGGCGGAGACCGATGCGGCCGGGCTCGACGCGGCCGGGCTCGACGCGGCCGGGCTCGACGCGGCCGGGCTCGTGACCGGAGGGGCAAACGGGAGCTGGCCCGTCGTGATGGCATGCTCCACGCTGTACATCTCCACCGGCGGGGTGATCCGTGGCCCCGGAACCGCCTCGCCTCCGCCGCCCGCCGAGAACGCGGCCGCGCCGAGACCGACGACCAGGGAGACGGTGCCGAGCATCAGGTAGCGCCTGCGCCGGGCCGACCGCGGCCCGGGACCGCCGGGGCGCCTTGATGCCCGGGTGGCCGCGCGCCGCGGGCCCGGCGCGACCCTGAGCGGGCCGCGCCGCGGTGGCATCGGTCCGCCCGGCCCGGTCATGGCGATCAGGCGCTTGGTCATCGCGGCCTCGGCCGGCGCGCCGGTCATGAGCGTGCTCAGCTTCTGCTTCAGCACCCGCAGCTCGGCCGCCTCGGTCCGGCACTGCTCGCAGCTGGCCAGGTGAGCGTGAGCGCGGTCACGTTCGGCTCCGTCGAGCTCGCCGTCGACGAGGGCTGACAGCCGGTCACCAAGGTGGCTCATGGCCGTGAGTCCTTCGTGGTGGCCGGGTCCGCGCCGACCGAAGCTGGCCGGCGGTGCTCCAGGGCGGAGCGCAGCTGAGCCCGGCCACGGTGAATCCGGCTGCGTACCGTGCCCAGCTTGACGCCGAGGGTAGCGGCGATCTCCTCGTAGGAGAAGCCCTCGATGTCGCACAGCACGACCGCCGCCCGATACTCAGGGGGAAGCGCCTTCAGTGCGGCCTGGACGTCGTCGTCAAGATGGCTGTCGTCGAAGGCCTGGGCCGGGGTGGGCTCAGAGCCCGGCAGCCGGTGCGCCATCTCGTCGGCCAGTCCCTCGAAGTGGATCCGCTGCTTGCGCCGCGCCGAGTCAAGGAACAGGTTCGTGGTTATGCGGTGCAGCCAGCCCTCGAACGTGCCCGGGGTATAGCTGGACAACGATCTGAACACCCGGACGAATACTTCCTGGGTCAGGTCCTCCGCGTCGTGCGGATTGCCGGTCAGGCGGTAGGCGAGACGGTAGACCCGGGCCGAGTGCACGCGGACGATGTCCTCCCATGTCGGGAGGTTCCACTCGGCCGGAGCAGGCTGACCCGGTGGGGATGGGCGTCGGCCGGCATCGTCCAACAATCCGCCCTCCGGGTCACGCAGTGCCGCTTCTGTCACCATCGTGCCCTGGATTCTTCCGTTGCGCCAGTTGTGTTCGGATGCCATACATTCGGATGCCATATAGCCGCTCGCAGCGGGCCCCGCAGGGCCGGCCAGTACCGTCTAAGTAACGGGCTGGAAGCCCAGAGAGTTCCCGGACCTGCGGATCTGACGCTAAGCTGCTACGAATGGGGCCACTTTCTGATGCCACAGAATACGTACCCGAGGACGAGCCGCTACTCGCCGCCCGGGCGAACGCAGCCGACCTCGGAGGGACCGAACCGGTGCTCCCGGCGGTGGGCGCCGCGCTGCGCTTCCTGGCCTGCGCGGTCGGGGCCAGGACCGCGGTCGAGATCGGCACCGGCTGCGGCAGCTCCGGCATCTGGCTGCTGCGCGGGATGCGAACGGGCTCCACGCTTACCAGCGTGGACACCGAGCCTGAATACCAGCGAATGGCCCGCAAGGCGTTCACCCAGGCGGGCTTCGCACAGAACCAGGCCCGCCTCATCCTCGGCCGCGCGCTCGACGTGCTCCCGCGGCTGTCCGACGGCACCTACGACCTGGTGTTCTGCGACGCGGATGCGCGGGACTATCCGGATTACCTGACCGCCGCGCTGCGCCTGCTGCGGCCCGGCGGTGTCGTAGCTTTCAATAATGCCCTGCTGGCGGGCCCTGCGGATCCTCCCGGGGACGGCGGAGATGATGAGGGCAAGGGCGATTCCTCGCTCGACCTCGCCAGCCAGGTGCGGTCGAGCGACCGGCTCGTGCCGGTGCTGCTGCCACTCGGAGATGGCCTGCTCGCCGCGGTCAAGAGGGTCGACTAGGAAGCGTCAGCGGATCGGATCACCCAACCACCGATTTCAAGGCGTCACCAAGCCTGGCTGCTTCGTCAGCGGTGAGCTCAACAACGAGACGACCGCCGCCTTCAAGCGGGACACGCATCACGATGCCGCGCCCCTCTTTGGTGACCTCAAGCGGACCGTCTCCCGTCCGCGGCTTCATCGCCGCCATTATCCCATCCCCTTCCCTCCGGACTCCATCGCACCGACCTTTGCGGCACTGCCTTCCCAGGTGGCACTGCCTTCCCGGGTTCAGCGCACGCCGCTACCCGGGTGCCTGCGGCGAAACCGGTAAGCCACAACCGTTTCTATCTGTCGCCCTATTATCCCGTGTTCGGAACCAGAATGGTAATGATCGACGATCCTTGGCACCGAGAAAGCGCGCGCAACGGCTTATTTTTGCGGCCGTTCGGCGATTTCACCGGCGCGTCGCCTTCATCGGCCGCCGGTAGCCCCGGGCCGCGCGCCTGACGGCCGGCACTCGCAGCTAGGACTCGCAGCCAGGACTCGCAGCCAGGACTCGCAGCCAGGACTCGCGGCTAGCCTGGACGCAGGCGTCACGATTGGTCGTCCAGCCTGCCGGGATACCGGTAGCCATACGGATGCGTTCGGCGAACTGGTGACTTCGGCCGATTCAGGGGAGGAAACGGGTGGGCGAGCGCGCGGAGCGGCCGTCCCGGCGTACACATCGCCTGTTCATCGACCTGACGCCGCTGCGGAGGTCCCGCGATCTTCGCTGGCTTATCGCCGGCGAGCTGGTGTCGGTCCTCGGCACCCAGCTGACCACGGTCGCGGTGCCCTACCAGGTCTACCGGCTCACCCACTCCTCCCTCGACGTGGGGCTGGTGTCGCTGGCCCAGCTGTTCCCGCTGATCGCCGGATCGCTGCTGGGCGGGTCGGTGGTCGACGCCATGGACCGGCGCCGCCTGCTGATGATGGCGCAGGTGCTGCCGGCCCTGTGCAGCGCCGGCCTGGCGGTCAACGCCGACCTGAGCACCTCGCTGTGGCCGCTGTTCGTCTTGCCCGCGGCCTCCGCCGGGTTCAGCCCGCTGGACAACGCCGCGCGCACCGCCATCGTCCCGCGCTTGGTCCGCCGGTCGGAGCTGTCGACCGCCAATGCCATGTTCCAGTCCCTGTTCCAGTTCGGCCTGGTGGTGGGCCCGGCCGTGGCCGGGCTGCTGCTGGCCGGGGCGGGGGTCCGTTTCGTCTACTGGATGGACGTGGCCAGCTTCGGGGCGGCCCTATTCGGGGCGTTCATGATGTCACCGCAGCCGCCGCGCGGCACAGCGGTCCATCGCGCGGGGTTGCGCTCGATCATCGAGGGCTTCAGCTTCGTGCGCGGACGGCAGGCCATCCAGGGCGCCTACTTGATCGACATCAACGCGATGGTGTTCGGGATGCCGCGGGCCCTGTTCCCGGCCCTGGCCATCAAGCTGTTCGGGGGCGGAGCCACGACGCTCGGCTTGCTCTACGCCGCGCCGGGCGCGGGCGCCCTGATCGGAGCGCTCACCACCGGCTGGGTCAGCCGGATCCAGCGCCAGGGCCTAGCGGTCATCGTCGCCGTCATCGCGTGGGGCGCCGCCATCACCGCCTTCGGGCTGGTGCGCTGGCTCCCCGCCGCGCTGGCGCTGCTCGCCGTCGCGGGCTGCGCCGATGTGATCTCGGCCGTGTTCCGCAGCACGATCATCCAGCTCGCCGTGCCCGATGCGCTGCGGGGCCGGCTGGCGGGCCTGCAGATCGCCGTGGTCACCGGCGGCCCCCGGATCGGGGACCTGGAGGCAGGCGCGGTCGCGACCGGCTTCGGCGACACCGTCTCTGTCGTCTCAGGCGGCCTGGCGTGCATCGCCGGCGCGCTGGTGCTTGCTCGCCTGCTCCCCGGCTTCCGGCGGCAGCGGATGGAACCCGCGCACCACAGCCCGGCTGAGTCTCCCCAGACCGAGCCGCTCCCCTAGCTGGTCCGGGCCGCTAGCGACTCCCCTAGCTGGTCACGGGTGTCCGGGCCGCTCCGGCGTAGAGCTGGGCCGCCCGCCAGCAGTACCAGGCGACGATGCTGCGGTAGGGCCGGTACGGCTCGCCGAGAAGGTCGAGTTGCTTCGGCGTGGGAGTGGCGATATTCCACGCCAGGCCGAACCCCCGGCGTACTACGAGGTCTCCGGTGGGCCAGACGTCCAACCGCCGGAGTTGGAACATCAGGAAAATCTCCGCGGACCACTTCCCGATACCGCGAACGCTCGACAGGCGGGCCACGATCTCCGCGTCGCTTTCCCGGGCCAGCCGACGGGACTCGAGCACGACCGTGCCGTCAATGACCTTGGCGGCCAGGTCCTGGAGGGAGGCGGCTTTGGCGGCCGACAGGCCGGCCCCGCGGAGCAGCTCGGTCGGGGTGGCGAGGACGCGCTCGGGGGTGACGTCGCCGGCCAGGACGAGGACGAGCCTGCCGTGTATCGCCCGGGCGGCGGCCCCCGCGAGCTGCTGGTAGGTGATCGAGCGAACGAGGGTGGCGAAGTGGGTGCCGGTGGGTTTGGGGAAGGTCGGCGGGCCTGCTTCGGCGAGGAGGCGGGCTAGCACCGGGTCTCGTTCGGCCAGAATCTGGGCGGCTTGACGGGGACTGACCTTGCGCGGGCGGGGGGCATCGGGTGGCGTCGAGGTCACGGGTGGCTCCCGGGCGGGCTCAGGTGGCTGTCGTCGGTGGCGAAGGATTTAATGTGCTGGTCAAATAGGGTACCGGGTGGGCTCGGTGATGTACTGGCGACCGGACGGAGTGGTCCAGCGGAACACTGCCGGGGTGATCTGCTCGACCTTCCAACGGGGATGCTGCTTGAGCCGGTGCTCGTGGCGGCACTTGGGGCCGCCATTGCACATACAGGTTCTGCCGCCCGCTTGGTACGGGATGTTGTGCTCGAAGTCGGACTGGGTGGAAGGGCGTCGGCAGGTCGGGCCGGTACAAGTGGCATGGCGGATCTGAGTCAGGTGCCGGAGCTTGACGCCGGGGTCATGACCGCGGGCCTCAAATCTGTGATCACACGTGTCGATGGCGATCGGGTCGAGCGAGATGAGCAGGTCCGGCCGTCCGGGCAGGTCGGTGGATAGCCGCCAGGCGCCGTAGCCGTCGGGCGGCCCGTGCTCGCCGGAGCCGGTGAAAGTAAATTCCGGCCGGGGACCGGTGCCGGATCTGCCGGGAGGATCGTGGCCGGCGGGTGGGCTTTGTTCGCGAGGCGGCCGGGGTTCGGGCCGTTTGGCGGTGCGTTGGTGGTTTTTGGGTTCGGGTCGGGCGCAGCCGTGGCCGATAGCGTGTCCTTGCTGGTCAGTGACGGTGACGCAGTAAGTGGTCTTGGGGTTCTGAGCGGCAGCGTGGGCTAGGTCGCGGGCAAGGGCGGGGTCGATGGGTCCGATGCCGGGGATCTCGCCGGGCCGGTCGGCCAGGCCTAGCAACGTGGCCAGGGTGACGGTGAGGTTGATGCAGCCGATGAACCCGGCCGGGATCACGCCCGACGTCGGCGGTCTCCTGGTCCCGCCGGGATCCGGCGAGCCTGACCCGCCGTCCGTGCCGCCCGTGCCTGCCGGGGGCTCAGGCTGGGTGACGGGCCTGGAGTCCCGGCCGAGCATGATGTCCATGTAGGCGCGGGCCCTCAGCTGGTCCATATCGCCGTCCAGGCCCGCTTTCCTTAGCTTCTTCGCCCACCACGTGATGCGTTGGTCCGCAGCGAGGACGTCGGCAGGCGGCAGCTCCCGGCCGGCCAGGCCGGCGTTCCCGGAGAGTTCAGGCCACCGTTCCACCCGGGCGTCCTGTTCGGCTTTCTCGCGCCGCTTGACCGCCTTGTCGGGGGCGACCTCCATAACCGCGCGTTTGATCGCGGCCCGCAGGCCGCCCGGCGTCAGCCGGCCGGCCCGGTCCAGGACTAGCGCCTCGGCGGCGTGGGCCTCGTCGGTGTCCAGGTTGGCGACCGCATTGGCGATGATCTCGGCTTTGGACTGGCGCAGAATTCCGGATCGGAACGCTGCCCTTGTGCCTGGCAGCTTGACGGCCAGGGTCCAGGCCAGGTCCAGCATGTTGTCCGCGGCCCAGCGGGTATCAGCCAGCGCGTGAGCCAGCTCAGAACTGGTGAATTCTTCCCAGTTCCCTGGCTCCGCCAGCACCGGCTCGCAGCTTGGGTCGGGCCGACGGCGGATCAGCTCGGCGACCGCGGCGAGCTTGAGCGCGGACGCGGCGGCCTCCGCCCGGTCCAGCGCGCAGATCACGCCGGTCAGCTCATCATCAGAGGTCCCGGCGAACCGGTCATCATCCCCGGCCACGTTCTCGGCGAACCCGAACAGCGCGGCACCGCCAGGGGCGGTGTCAAGCAGATGGCCGGTCGCGAACGCGCCCGCCGAGCCGGGCGAGTCATCAGCCACCCGGCGAGCCGAGCCGGGCTGCCCGGGACCCCGGCGACCACCCTTAGCGGCGCGGGTGCCCCCGCCTGCTTTGGCGGCGGCGCACGGCTGGGCGGGGATACGCGGCTGGGCGGGGGCGTCGGAATCTTCGTTGGGATCCTCGCCGGGGTCGTCCCATTCGTCGGGCTCGATTGAGTCCAGCCACGCTATCCATTCGTCCCGCGTTAGCCAGTCCTCGCCCGCGGCGCCCCGCTCGCCGGCGCCCCGCTCGCCGGCGCCCCGCTCGCCGGCGCCCCGCTCGCCGGCGCCCCGCTCGCCGGCGCCCCGGGCGGGTTCATCGTCCCGCCCGGGGTCTGGAGAAACCGGTTCTGTGGGCATGAACCGCCGTCCGTTCAGAGAGATTATTCATCTGTATCAAACATAATAGCGAATCTCGGTATTTAGCGCAACCATTATCCCTTGATAGGGACGCTTTTCGAATTGAATGACTGGTGTTTCTGGCGTGACGAGGGAGGGTGGGGCATTTAGGACGGCGGTTATGAGGGCGGTACTGGCACGGCGCTGGCGATGGCTGCGGCCACGACCTTGGCGACGGCTCCGGCGTCCGGCGGGACGCCGGCCGGCCTGGCCTGGCGCAGCCGGGCGCAGCCGGGCGCAGCCGGGCGCGCAGGTTATCCCGGGAGATGATGAGGGCGACGATCGCCACCGCGACCGACCCGAACAGGTCCGTCAGCGCGCCGGTGAGGTTGCCGGCGACGGTGCCGGCGGAGTCGCGCAGGGCGGCGGCCTGGTGCTCGATCCGGGCGATGCGGTCTTCGGTGAGCCCACTATGGTGGGCGCATGCCCACTGTACCGCCGGAGCGAGCGCCTCTTCCGGAGCGCGAGGCTCATCAGTATCGGCAGATGGCGGAGTCGTTCGGCGTGGACGCCGACCGCTACGACCGGACCCGGCCCCGCTATCCCGAGGCCCTGGTGGAGCGGATCGTCGCCGCCAGCCCCGGACCCGACATCCTCGACGTCGGCTGCGGTACCGGCATAGAAGCCAGGCAGTTCCAGGCGGTCGGCGGCAAGGTGCTCGGCGTCGAGCCCGACGCGCGGATGGCTGATTTCGCGCGGCGCAGCGGGGTCGAGGTCGAGGGGGCGACGTTCGAAACCTGGGACGCGGCCGGCCGGGAATTCGACGCGGTCGTCGCTGGTACCGCCTGGCACTGGGTGGACCCGGTCGCGGGCGCGGCCAAGGCGGCCCAGGTGCTGCGGCCGGGTGGTCGGCTGGCGCCTTTCCACCACGTGTTCCAGTCCCCGCCCGAGGTGATGGCAGCCCTCGTCGAGGTCTACCGGCGGGTGGTGCCGGACTCGCCGTTCAACCTGGGCGGCCAGCCGACGAGGTCGGCCCTGGAGGGGTACCAGAGGCTGTTCGCCAAGATTGCCGACGGGATCCGGGAGGTGGGCGGGTTCAGCGAGCCGGAGCAGTGGCGGTTCGAGTGGGAGCGGTCCTACACCCGCGATGAGTGGCTGGACCAGATGCCCACCTTCGGCAACCTCACCCAGCTCCCGCCGGACAAGCTGGCGGAGGTGCTGGCGGGCGTCGGGGCCGCTATCGACGCGATCGGGGGAAACCTCACGATCGGCTACACCACGGTGGCAGTCACCGCGGCGCGAATCGGCACCGCGGCGCGAATCGGCACCGCGGCGCGAATCGGCACCGCGGCGCGAATCGGCACCGCGGCGCGAATCGGCACCGCCTGACCCAGTTTTGGGGGCCTGCGGACGACCTCACCCAGCCGGCATCAAGGGAGAGGACCTCCGGGCTGGAGGGTACCGGCGGCGATCTGTTCGGCCGCCCAGTCGATCCAATCGATCTGGGTGGCGTAGAAGCGCCGGCCGTATTCGATGGCGATGCGACTGGCACGCTGGACAGGGCTGGCGGCCCAGTCCTTCCGGCCAATAATCTCGTCGATGTAGCCGAGGTGCCGGACGTATTCGACCCGGTCGCGGGCCAGCAAGGCAAGAGCCTCTTCGGCTGGCAGGACCCACATGGCGAACACTCTCAGGAGCGGCTCGTTGCGGGACGTATAGTCGGGCGCGCTGGCCGTGAGCCAGGTCCGCAGCTCGTCGAGGCCGGCCGGAGTGGTCTGGTATACCTTGCGCCCTCGGGCACCTTTACCGGTTTGGGCGATCACCCCATCGGCGACCATCTTGGCCAGTTCGGGATAGATCTGGCTGTGCTGGGCGGGCCACACGTTGGTCATCGAGGCGGCGTAGTAACGGGACAGGTCATAGCCGCTCATCGGCTCGCCAGCGAGCAGGTCGAGCAGTCCGTGGCGCAAGCTCATGGGAAAAATTTACCTGTTGACATTGACATGTCAAACCGGATAGCTCTAAATTAGACATGTAAAGTTCAACAGGTAGGAGAGAACATATCATGAACACCCCGACCACCTCGCCGACCACGACCATTCAAGCCGGCACCACCTCCGTGGCACTCATCAACGTGTTCAGCGTCGCCCCTGAGGGCCAGGCGCGCCTAGTCGAGGCGTGGCAGCGCGGGACCGACGACCTGATGCGGCACCTCCCAGGGTTCATCTCGGCCAACATCCACCGATCCCTGGACGGGACCAAAGTCATCAACTACGCCCAGTGGGAGACCGCCGATGCGTTCACCGCGTCCCTCCGCAACCCCGACGTGATCGCATACTTCAGCGAGCTCGGCCAGATCGGGACACCAGCCCCGGTCCTCGCCGAAGTTGTCTCCGTCCACCACGTCTGAGCCGAGACACGCGAAATTCTCAATTGATGTACGGGAGCATCGGGCACCTCCAACAACCCTCAAGGCATGCCTTGAGCGCTCTTGGAGGTGGCGGGAATCGAACCCGCGTCCTTCAGTACCTCACCAGGGCTTCTCCGGGCGCAGCTTGCTCTGCTTTTCTCAGCCCCGGCGATCACGCAAGCGAGACGCCGACGGGCTCAGCCACTGTTTGATGTCCCATCTGGCCCCGCGGCCGGGTCAGACGGTAAATCCTTCTAGCTGATGCCAGACACCGGGTCGAAGGCATCCCCGGGCTGACAGACCTCTTTAACTCGCCTTAGGAGGCGAGAGCGAAGTCAGTGCGCGTTGAGTTGGCACTTATTGGTTTGCGGTCACAGGATTAACGAGGTCACAACCGCAACCCTCGGCCCGCTTCCCCTGGCTCGACCACCGAAGTCGAAACCGATCACCCCCGCTATTGAGTTGTCTGGCCGATACGGCTAAGCCATACCGCCGTACCCGACCGTACACTCACAACAGGCGATAGCCAACTTAGATTCCCGCACGGCGAACGCGACTCGGCGGCACAAAAGTGGCCCCCGCAGGCGCTGGCGGTGGCCGAAACGCGCCCGCAGGGGCCGACCGGCAGGGTCGGAGCCGGTCTGGTGGCCGGATCTCCCCCGAGATGA
>Ga0302235_10003040_pt1 | contig 11893 bp, 9 predicted proteins | sample II_Palsa_N3_3_FD_193577 | JGI IMG/M metagenome (GOLD analysis project Ga0302235, IMG submission 193577) | Peat permafrost microbial communities from Stordalen Mire near Abisko, Sweden - II_Palsa_N3_3 | ecosystem: Environmental > Terrestrial > Soil > Palsa > Peat permafrost | place: Sweden... | reverse complement strand
GGCGTCACCGTGGAGAAGCTGCCGCACACGATGGGCTGCAAGGGGGGCAGCCACGACATCATGATCTTCGAGGACGCCCGGCTGCCCGCCGATGCCGTCCTGGGGCAGGTCGGCGACGGCCTGACGCTGGGGCTGCGCGGCTTCCTCGACGTCAGCCGGCTGTCGATCGCGGTATCGGCGCTCGGCCTGGCCCGGCGCGCGATGGATCTTGCCACCGAGTTCGCGCGGCAGCGGGTGACGTTCGGCAGGCCGATCGCCGACCGCCAGGCGGTCCGGCTCTCGATCGCCGAGATGGCGGCCGACATCTACTCCGTGCAGACCGCGGTCACCGATGCCTCGGCCCGGTTCGACGCCGGCCAACCGATCACCGCGGAGGCGGCCATGTGCAAGTACCTCGGCCTGGAGATGGTCGGCCGGGTTACCGACCGCGCACTGCGCATGCACGGAGGTATCGGCTACACCCGTGCGCACAAGATCGAACGGCACTACCGTGACGCTCGTGCTCTGTGGTTCGAGGAGGGAACATCGGAGATCCAGCGACTCGTCATCGCCGACGAGCTGTTGCGCAACGGTGTGACGTTCTAGGTCACGCCCATGACTGACCGGCGGGTTTGTGTCGTCACCGGAGGTGCGGCCGGGCTGGGCCGCGCCGTCGCGGCGCGATTCGCCGCGGCCGGTCAGGCCACCGTCCTGGTGGACCGCGATAGCGACGCCTGCGCCGCCACGGTTGCGAAGCTGCGGGCGGCGGGCGGGGAGGTCATCGGCCTGCCCGCGAACGTCGCCGACGAAGAGGCGGTCACCGGGGTGGCAGCGGCCCTGCGCGACCGGTACGGCCGGGTGGACGTGCTGGTCAACAACGCCGGGTACGCCACTCGCGAGGGTAGCGTCGTGGAGATGACCCGCAAGGCGTGGGATATGACGATCGCCGTCAACCTCACCGGCCCGTTCCTGATGTCCAGGCACCTGATCCCGCTGATGCCGACCGGGAGCGTGATCCTCAACGTCGGGACGATCGGCGCGGTCCGTGCCGTACCAGACAGCGACGCGTACGTTGCTGCGAAAGGCGGCCTCATCGCGCTCAGCAAGGCGATGGCGCTTTCCCTGGCCGACCGCGGCATCCGGGTGAACGCCGTGAATCCCGGGGTCGTCGTGACCGATGAGGTGGCCAGTCACATGGACCATCCCAGGCTGCAGAAAATGCTGGAGCGCAGCCGTCCGGTCGGCCGTGGCTTCGGCACGCCGGACGAGTTCGCCGCGGTGGTCGAGTTCCTGGCCGGCGACGGGGCGTCGTTCGTGAACGGCGCGGTCATAAACGTCGACGGGGGAGCCCTGTGCTGACCGGCGACGCGGGGCCCGTCCCCCTCTCGCTCGGCACGATCGCCGAGCTCAACGCCTGGTCGGTGCCGGATCTCGAGGCGGTCGTCGACGGCCCTCGCCGGGTGACCTGGGCCGAGCTGCACGACCGGACTGCCCGCCTGGCGAGCGCGCTCCGGACCAAGGTGGGCGCACAGCGCGGGGCCCGGATCGCCTTTCTCGGCACGAACTGCCTCGAGACCATCGAGCTGTTCCACGCCACCGCCCGGGCCGGCCTGCTGTGCGTGCCGCTGAACGAGCGCCTGGCGCCGGCCGAACTGCGCGCCATCGTGGAGTCGGTCGAGCCAGTGGCGCTGCTGTACACGGAAACCTTCGCGGACCTGGCCTCCGAGCTGGTCGCTGGGACCGCCGCCATGCTCGTCGGGGTGAGCGCCCCGGCCCCGCTCGAGTATGGCGAACTCCTCGCGGCGGGCCGGCCCGCGCCGGCCGCCGAGCCGGAGCCGGTGTCGTCGATCTGCTTCACCAGCGGTACCACCGGGCACCCCAAGGGCGTCCTGATGACCCAGCGCGCTCAGTGCGTGTTCGCCCGGGCACAGGCTGAGCTCGAGCCGATCGGACCGCGGGCGCGCCATCTGTTCATCCGGCCGATGGCCGTGGCTCCAGGTCACCGGATGATCGCCTGGCACGGGATCACGCAGGGCACTACGGTCGTCGCGCCGCGCTTCGAGCCGGGTGAGTTCTTCCGCCTCGTCCAAGCCGAGCGGATTACGAACACGCTGCTGGCCCCCACTATGCTCCGGATGCTGCTCGACGATGGGAACCCGCGGCGGCACGATCTGTCCTCGCTGGTCTGCATCGTGTACGGCGGGGCGCCCATGACGCCGCGGCTGCTGCGGGAGGTCCTGGACTTCTTCCCGTGCGGCCTGATGCAGGGCTACGGTGGCAGCGAGGCCGGACAGGTGCTGTATCTGTCCCCGGACGATCACCGGGCGGGCCGGGTGGACTCGAACGGCCGCCCGGTGCCGGGGGTGCAGGTCGAAGTGCGTGACCAGTCCGGCGATCTGGTGCCGGCCGGTGACGCGGGCGAGCTGTACGCACGGAGCGGGATGCTGATGGCGGGATACTGGCGTGACCCCGAGAACACCAGGAAGGTCCTGCCAGACGGCTGGTACGCCACGGGTGATCTCGCGCAACAGCAGCCGGACGGCTACCTGCGTATCGTCGGCCGGGTCAGTGACATGATCATCTCCGGCGGGTTCAACGTCATGCCGGTCGAGGTGGAGAGCGTGATCGCGGCTCATCCCGCCGTACGAGAGGTAGCGGTCTACGCGGCACCCGATCCGGTGTGGGGCGAGTCGGTGGAGGCGGCCGTGGTGGTGCGTTCTGGCGCGCAGGTCACGGCCGATGAGCTCATCGAGCTATGCCGCGGCCGGCTGGCCTCGTTCAAGAAGCCTAGGCGGATCGTATTCGTCGGCACGATCCCGCGCACCAGCGTCGGCAAGGTGGACAAACGGGCGCTGCGGACGCGGGCGGCCGGGTAGGCGGGGATTCGGTGAGTGACGAGATGGATGGCCGAAGCGGCGCACCGCTCGCTGGGCGCACCGCGATAGTCACCGGTGGCAGCCGGGGGATCGGGCGGGCGATCTCGGTGGCGCTGGCCCGCGACGGGGCGGCCGTGGCGGTGAACTACCGGCGCGGCTCCGACGCCGCTGAGCAACTCGCCGCCGAACTGACCGCGGCGGCCCATGCTGCGCGCGCCTTTCCTGCCTCGCTGGACTCGAACGCGCAGATCGAGGATATGGTGGCCGCGGTGACAGCCGAGTTCGGGCCGCCCGACATTGTGGTGAACTGCGCCGGGGTGGCCAGCCGCGGTCAGCCGGTGGCGGACACCGATCCGGCCGAGCTGGCACGTCTCATGGCGGTGAACGCGTTCGGCCCGCACCGGCTGGCGCAGCTTGTCCTCCCCGGCATGCGAAAGCGCGGGCTCGGGCACATCGTTATGATCTCGAGCACCGCGACCCGCGTCATGGGCGCCAACGGCGCGCCCTACAACATGGCCAAAGCGGCGATGGAGGCCCTCGCCTATACGCTGGCGGCAGAAGAGGAGCGCTATGGGATCCGGGTCAACGTGGTGGCACCAGGACTCGTGGATACGGAGATGGGACGGCGAATGATCCGCGCCACCCGCGGCGTGGCGGACATGTCGGCACTCGACGCCGATTCCCCGTTCGGCCGGGTGTGCCGGCCGGAGGATGTCGCCGGCGTGGTCGCCTTCCTGGTCGGGCCCGCGGCCGGCTATGTCACCGGTCAGCGCATCGGGGTTGACGGCGGAGCCGAGCGCTCGAACCGGGTGGCCACCCCTCGAGCGTCGCCCAGGTAACTAAATAAGACGACGATGTTAATAGGGCCAAGTTGCGTCCTGGGCAGACGAGGAAGCATCTAGACTAACTAACATCATCATTAGCAAGTACGAGGAGTAATCATGGCGGTAGCAGGCTCCGGATCGCCGCGAGCGCGCCGAACTCGGGCCAGCCGGGCCCGCGTCAGCACCGCCGCAGCGCCGGCGGCCGGAGATCAGTCCTCTGATGACGCCGAACGGCCCGGGCAGGAGCGGCTGGCCTGGCTCGACATCCCGCGGTCCGGCAAGATCTCCGAGACCATCGCCCGTAACATCCTCGACGACATCGTGGTGCGCAAGCTACCGCCCGGCACCATGCTGTCGTCCGAGGCGGTCATGCTCGACCGCTACGGCGTCGGCCGCGCCTCGCTGCGCGAGGCCCTGCGCATCCTGGAGATCCACGGCCTGATCAAGATCAAGCCCGGTCCCCGGGGCGGCCCGGTGGTCGCCGAGGTGACCAGCGCCGACCTGGGCCGTTCGGCCACCTTTTTCTTCCATGCGGTCGGCGCCACGTTCGCCGACCTGCTCGGCGCCCGGCTCGCCATCGAGCCGCTGATGGCGGGGCTGGCCGCCAGCAATCTCACCGCCGAGGGGGCCGAGGAACTCAGTCGCGCGCTTGTCGACCACGAGCGGGATGCCACCCGGCCGGCGAGTTCGTGGGGGCGCACGAGCGCGGGCTTTCATGTCATCGTCAACGGCCTGTCCGGCAACAAGGTACTGGACCTCCTCGGCCGTGCGCTGCTGGATATTCACGCCTCGCGCAGTCAGAGCGAGTTCCCGGTGAGCGGCCGCGGCGACGTGTCCCGGGCGCACCAGCGGATCGCGCAGGCGATCGTCGACGGTGACGCCGACCTGGCCGAGCAGCGCATGCGTCGCCACGTTCAAGCTCAGATCACCAACGTCCGGCAGACCCGGCCCGAGCTGCTTGACGAGCTGATCGACTGGGGCTGAGCCTCCGAGCGGCTTCTCGATCCGGAGGCATCGCTCTGCGGTCCCACAATCTATGGCGATTATGCGCCTAGATGTGTCATGATGGCTAGGTGAATGACGTTCTCGCGAATGCGGACGCGGACGCGGATACGGCGGTGATGGTCACGCTCACCGTCAACGACGTGCCGCGCGATGTGCGGATCGAGCCGCGCGAACTGCTGGTTTGCCTGCTCCGGGACCGGCTCGGCCTCACCGGCACGCACGTCGGCTGCGAGACCACGTCCTGTGGCGCCTGCACGGTGCTGCTCGACGGGCGCTCGGTCAAGTCGTGCACCGTGCTGGCCGTACAGGCGCAGGGCCATCACATCACGACGATCGAGGGCCTGGCCAGACCCGAAGCCCCGAACGGCCTGCACCCGGTGCAGGAGGCATTCCGCAGCTGCCATGGCCTGCAGTGCGGGTTCTGCACGCCGGGCATGGTGCTGGCGGCGGTCTCGCTCATCGACGAGGGCCGCGCCGGCGACGAAGCCTCGGTGCGCTCGGCGCTGGAGGGCAACCTCTGCCGGTGTACCGGCTACCACAACATCGTGCGGGCCGTCCTGTCGGCCGCGCGCGCCATCCAGGGCGACAGCCGATGATCCCGGCCCCGTTCGCCTACCGGCGGGCCGAGTCCGTGGCCCAGGCGATAGAGCTGCTTGGCGAATACGGCGACGAGGCCAAGCTGCTAGCCGGCGGCCATTCGCTGATCCCGATGATGAAACTGCGCTTCGCCCGGCCTGAACTGGTGATCGACATCGGCGACCTGCCCGGACTCGATTACCTGCGCGCGGACGGTGGTGACATCGCGATCGGCGCGCTGACCAGGCACGTCACCCTGGAGACCTCCTCGATGCTGGCCGCGGCGGCACCATTGCTCCGGCACGCCGCCAGCGCGGTGGGCGACTGCCAGATCCGGCACCGCGGCACGATCGGCGGCTCCGTCGCGCACGGCGACCCGGCGGCCGATCTGCCCGCGGCGCTCATGGCGCTGCGCGGCTCGGTGATCGTCGAGGGCCCGGCCGGCCGCCGGATGATCCCGATCGACGACTTTTACGTCGGGTTCCTCGAGACCGCCCTGGCGCCCGACGAGCTCGTGGTCGAGCTGCGCGTCCCGCGCGCGGACGGACAGCCATGGGGCTTCCAGAAATTCCGTCGGCGCGCCATCGACTGGGCCATCGTCGGCCTTGCGTACCAGGCAGGACCAGCGGGCGGTGGTATCGGCCTGGTCAGCATGGGTCCTACCACGCTGCGGGCGACCAGCGCCGAAGCCGCCCTGCGGGCCGGGGCGCCTGCTCATGAGGTCGCCCGCCTGGCCGACGCCGACTCCGAGCCGTCGGGCGACGCCGCCGCGACCCCGGAGTTCCGGCGGCATCTGGCTCGCACGCTTCTGGCTCGGGCGCTGGCCGGCCAGGCGGCCCGCTGAACTTGGCCTGGCTGGCTCCAGCCGGGCCGCTAGGCTTGGCCTGGCTGGCTCCAGCCGGGCCGCTAGGCTTGGCCTGGCCGGCTACCAGGCGACCGGTAGCGCCTCCAGGCCGCGGACGATGTGGTGGTCTTTCCACTCGACCGGCCCGTCGAGGCGCATCGTCGCCAGCATCTCCTGCGCCAGCAGCGTGAAGGTGCTCACCGCCTCGGTCCGGGCCAGGCTGGCACCGAGGCAGTAGTGCTCGCCGACGCCGAAGGCCATGTGCGGGTTATCGGTGCGCGTGATGTCGAAGTCATCGGGCCGTTCGATGAACTCCGGGTCCCGCGCCGCCGACGCGATCAGGGCGAGCACGAGATCGCCCTTTCCGATCGTGCCCGACGGCAGGGTGACGTCCTCGAGCGCGACCCGGGGGAGTGAATGCAGCACCGGGGTCGCGAAGCGGAGCATCTCCTCGACCGCCTGCTCGGCGAGCCCGGGATCCCGCGCGAGCAGCTGCTGCTGGTCCGGGTGTTGAAGCAGGCATCTCAGCCCGTCGGCCATCATGTTGGCGGTCGATTCGAAACCCGCATGCAGCAGTTCCGCCAGGATTCCTATCAGCTCCCGCTCGGAGAGCCGGTCGCCTTCCGCCTCGGCCGCCAGCATCGCGGACAGCAGGTCATCGCGCGGCGGCTCGGTCCGGCGCCGGGCCACCAGCTCACGCAGGTACTCGCTGAGCCCCACCATGGCCGCGGTCTTCTCCCGGGTGAAGGCCTCGCTCGCCGTCTCGTTGATGTGCTCGAGCAGCACGCTCATCCACTCGCCCATGCGCTCATGGTCCTCGTGCGGGACGCCGAGCAGCTCGCACAGCACCCGGATGGGGAGCGGATAGGCGAACTCCGCCAGGAAGTCCATCTTCCGCGGCTCGGAGCGCTGGGCGAGCACATCGCGCCCCACGCTTTCGATGCGCGGCGCCCAGCCAGCGACCCGGCGCGGCAGGAACGGCCCGTTGACGATGCGCCGCAGCCGCCGGTGGCTGCTGCCGTCCAGGCAGACGAGGCGGGTGGTGTACTGGTCGGCTGTGTCCCCCTCGGGCAGGGCGCTGGTTCGCAGCGCGGCCTCCCGCCGGCTAAACCGGTCGTCCTTCAGCACGCTCTGGCAGTCGGCGTACCGGGCCACCAGCCACGTACCCGAGGTGGTGCGCATCAGCGGAGCCGTTTCGCGCAGCCGGCGGAAGAGGTCCCACGGTACGGAGCGCGTGCGGTAGTCGACGAGGAATGAGTCGGCCTCGGCGACCAGCTCGGGCGACAGGGTAACAGCCACAGAACGGTCCTCATGCTCCTTGTGTGCCTATTGACAGATGAGGATAATAGTAGTCATGTTTTATGCCAAGAACAATACCGTTCACGGGAGGTAGCTGGTGGCCGCACCGCTTACGCTGACGGCAGTTGGCGATGTCATGGTCAAGCGGGACGACCCGCGCACTGCGTTCGAACTGGCGCGCCCGGTACTCGCCGCCGCGGACATCACCTTCGGCAATTGCGAGTCGACCTACTCCTCCGTCGGCTCCGCCAACCCGGCGACCCGGGGCGTGGTCCGCGCGGATCCCAGCCAAGTGGAGGGCATCGCGTGGGCCGGCTTCGACGTCATGTCGTTCGCGAACAACCACCACCTGGACGCGGGCTACGAGGCCTTCTTCGAGACGCTCGATCACCTGCACGCACACGGCATCGCCACCTGCGGCGCGGGTCAGGATCTCGACCAGGCCCGGGAGCCCGCCATCGTCGAGCGGAACGGCACCAAGGTGGCCTTCCTCGCCTATTCCACCATCCTGTTCCCTGGCTACGAGGCGCGCCCGGGCAAACCGGGCTGTACCCCGATCTCGATCATCACCGACTACGCCATGTCCGAGATCGAGCAGCCGGGCTGCGAGGCGATCGTCACGACCGTGGTGCACCCGTCGTCGCTCCGGGTGCTGCGAGAGGACATCGCCCGGGCCCGCGAGCGCGCCGACATCGTCGTCGTCAGCGTGCACTGGGGTATCCACTTCACGCCGGTCGAGGTCGCCCAGTACGAGTCTGAGCTGGGCCGGGCCGCGATCGACGCGGGCGCCGATCTAGTCCTCGGCCATCACCAGCACATCCTGAAGGCCATCGAGGTCTACCGCGGCAAAGTCATCTTCCACGGGCTGGCCAACTTCGTGATGGACGTCTACATGAAGGCGCTGGCGGCCAATCCGGGGGTGAAGGACATGCAGCGGCACTTCCCGGAGTACGCCGTCCGCTACCGTGAGGACTACCCGACCTACCCCTTCCACCCGGAGGCGCGGCAGACCGTCATCGCCCGGGCGACGATCGAAGACAAGAAGATCACGTCGGCGGGATTCATCCCGTGCTACCTCAACCCGTCCGGCCAGCCGGAGCCGCTGCGGCCCGGTGACCCGCGGTTCGACGAGGTGTCGGCCTACCAGCAGCGCATCACCAAGGAAGCCGGGTTCGGCACCACCTTCCAGACCGGCGAGGACGACGTCATCATCGTCACGTCGTGACCGACGACCGCGGCAGCGCCGCCGGATACGACGTGATCGTCGTCGGCTACGGCGGCGCAGGCGCCACCGCGGCGATGGCCGCGCACGACGCCGGCGCCCGTGTGCTTGTCCTGGAGAAAGCCACGGTAGGCGGGGGGAGCACCGCGGAGTCCGGCGGCTCCTTCGCGACCGTGCTTGATCGTGACGGCGCCATCGAGCACTATTTCGCGATCACCGAAGGCCGCACCCCCCGCGATGTGCTCGGCGCCTACGTCGACGGCGTCCTGGAGCTGCCGAAGTGGCTGGCCGACAACGGCGGCCGGACCGAGACGCTGCCCATCGGCCACCCTCCGTTCCCGCGCCGGTACCCCGGCACGGCGTATCGGGACCGGCCGCATTCCGACGCTATCGGCGAGCGTTACCGGGTCCAGCAGGATGGCGTGTCCCACGGCGGCACGTCGCTGTGGCACCTGCTGCACGGCGGTGTCGAACGCCGGGGTATCGACGTCAGGCTGCGGACGCCGGTCACCCGGCTGCTGACCGACGGAGCCCGGGTCACCGGCGTGGTCGCGGCTGGCCCTGACGGCCCGCAAGAGGTGACGGCGCGCGCTGGCGTGGTGCTGACCACCGGCGGCTTCGGTTATTCGGCCGAACTGCTGCGCGAGTGGGTGGGCACCGAGATTCCCGCCTACGGGCCGCCGGGCCGTAACGACGGATCCGGGCTCAGGATGGCGCTCGAGGCGGGGGCGGCTCTGTGGCACATGAACGCGGTGGCGTGCGGGTTCGGGTACCGGGTGCCCGGCGTGGACGCGGCCTGGATGTGCATCATGCGCAGCTTCGGCTTCATCATGGTGGACGGCTCGGCCGGCCGGTTCCTGGCCGAGCCGGCGGTCGAGCATCACGCGGCCGGTAACGCGCTGATCGTCCGGGACTTCCGCTCCGGCGAGTTCACCCGGCTGCCCAGCTATCTGGTCTTCGACGATGCCACCCGGCGCGCCGGGCCGATCGTGACGAACGAAGCAGGCGCGAATCGGGTGCTCAGCTGGAGCGAGTCGAACCTGGAGGAGGTCGGGAAGGGCTGGATCAAGTGCAGCGACTCGGTGGCCGGCCTCGCCCGCGAACTGAGCCTGCCCCCCGGCCGGCTCGAGGACACCGTGCGGGACTACAACCACGCAGCCGTCAACGGCGGCGATGAGTTCGGCCGCCCGCAGGCCGAGATGGTGCCGTTGGCCGAACCACCGTTCTACGGTATTCCCGTCTGGCCGGCGCTCTTCAACACCCAGGGCGGTCCCCGCCGGGGGGCGGCCGGCGAGGTGATCGGTACCGGCGGCCCGCCTATTCCGGGACTGTTCAGCGCCGGTGAGCTGGGTTCCATCTGGGGCTCGCTGTACCCGGGTGCGGGCAACGTCACCGAGGCAGTGGTCTTCGGCCGGATCGCGGGCCGCAGCGCCGCCACCTAGACGGCGGGGCCTGACCAGCGGGCCGGACTGGTCGTGATCATGCAGCCGTGCCCGTTCGGGACGACCTCCACCAGCAGGGCACCGCCGGTCCGCGGATCGAGGTAGCTGCGCTCGGTGAGGTCCGCCGTGACCGCCCGCTCGATGGTCGGGCAGCCATCGGTCCACGGATCCGGCGCTTGGGCCAGGCAGGCGCCACTGGCCGCCGCGTATGCGTGGCGGCCACGCTGCACGATGCCGGGGTACAGCGGCAGATCCGGTCCCGCGCCCGCGCCGTCCGGCTCCGCCGCGCCCGCGCCGTCCGGCTCCGCCGCGCCCGCGCCGTCCGGCTCCGCCGCGCCCGCGCCGTCCGGCTCCGCCGCGGGCCGTCGCGCGGGGGTGGCCTCGGCCAGCCGCGCGCCGAGCAGCCCGGCGCGGTGCCGCTGCGTTCCGGCCGGATCGGCTTGGCCCTCGGCCACGATCACGCCATAGACGTCCGCTGCCTGTCCTGCGGTGAGACGGCCCTGCCTGACCTCGCGGGCGACCTGGTCCGGGTCTCGCTCGAGCGGATCGCCGTGACCGCCGCCGGAGCCGAGACGGAATTCCAGCGCGGCCTGCTCACCGACGACGACACCGCTCGCCTTGCCGGCGATCGGCGTATCACCGCCCTCGGCGTGGTGCAGGATGAACTCCGTCGTGGCGCCCGGCTGCCCGCCCGCGGTCCCGCTGAGCGGGAACTCCTCGCGTACCGCGATGAGCGAGCCCACCAGCTGGTCCGTGCCGTGCGGGCGGAACTGCATGTGGCATCCCGCGCCGCCCCGGTACCGGCCGGCGCCGAACGCGCCCGACCTGATCTTCTTGTAGTCGGTAAGGACCGGATACCACCACTCGAGCATCTCCACGTCGATGGCCTCGATGATCGGCTTGCGCGCGACCATGAACGTGAACATGTCGGTCCCGTCGCGCTCGTATCCCGCCGAGCTGCCCGCCAGCGAGCCATCGAGGAGCATCCATCCGTCGGGCAGGCCCGACGGGGTGATGTAGGACCACAGGCTGATGCCCATCGCGGTCGGAGCCAGCGGGCCGCACAGCAGGTGGGTCGCGTCGAACGGTTCGGATGCCGCCATGGCCAGCATGATGCACTGCTGCGCCGCCATGCTGGCGTTGAGCGCGACGTCGATGTGCGCCGATGCCACCGGGGCCGGGGGCTGCGAGTTGACGATCGAGTTGGCCGGCACGTTGACCGTCACCGGGGCGAACATTCCCTGCGTGAGCGGCAGGTCGAAGGCGAGCACGTCGGACCCGTCGCCGACGATCTGCGCCTCGATGATGTGCGGCTTGGAATTGAAGAAGTGGCTGGTCTGCGGAGGCGCGCCGGTGAAGTCGAAGTCGAGTGTGTCACCGCTGACCGTGAGGGTGCAGGGCACCCGGAACAGCTCGCCGTGCCATTCGGTCCAGGTGACGTAGCGGTACACCCCGTCGGTCAGCGCGCTGATACGGCGGCGCATCTCCTGCTCGGCGAGCTCCTTCAGGTTGCTCAAGCCGCGCAGGAACTGCTCGGTCCCCATGGCCTCGGCCAGGCCGAGGAGCTTGCCGCGGGCCACGTCGCAGCCGGCCACCAGGCTGCGCAGGTCCATCTCGACGATGTCCGGCACCCGGACGTTGTTGCGGATGATGTCCCAGATGTCGCTCTGCTCCGCGCCGCCGCGGAACAGCCGGACCGGGGGCAGCCGCAGGGCCTCCTGGTAGCAGTCGACGGCCTCGGGCGACCACGAGCCGAACGTCAGGCCGCCCATGTCGAGCATGTGGCCGGAGTTCACCACCCAGGCGATCAGCTGGTCACCGGCGAA
>Ga0302235_10003037_pt1 | contig 11897 bp, 14 predicted proteins | sample II_Palsa_N3_3_FD_193577 | JGI IMG/M metagenome (GOLD analysis project Ga0302235, IMG submission 193577) | Peat permafrost microbial communities from Stordalen Mire near Abisko, Sweden - II_Palsa_N3_3 | ecosystem: Environmental > Terrestrial > Soil > Palsa > Peat permafrost | place: Sweden... | reverse complement strand
GGCAACTTCGGGCAGACCAACTACGGCCCGGCCAAGGCGGCGATCGTCGGCCTCACCCAGACCCTCAGCCTCGAGCTCGGCTCCATCGGGGTGACCGTCAACGCGATCAGCCCGGGCGGCATCACCAGGCTCTCCGGCACGATCTCCGGCGCCGACAGCGTGCCCGAGCCCGACGAGCGCCCCGAGGGCGAGTTCGACCCCAAGGACCCGTCGCACGCCTCCCCGGTGGTGGCGTGGCTGGCGAGCGAGCAGGCGGGGTACGTCACCGGGCAGGTGTTCCGGGCGATCGGGGAGGACCTCTCGCTGATGCAGGGCTGGACCAGGAAGGTCACCGTCTCCAACGGCGGCCAGCGCTGGGACGCCACCAAGCTCGGCCAGCTGATCGCCACCGACGTCTTCGGCAGCCGGGCGCCCGGCCTGCGCCTGGGCAGCTGAGGACGCCCATGCGGATCGTCGTCGACCGGGAACTGTGCACCGGGCAGGGGATGTGCGAGTCGATCGCACCTAACCTCTTCCGGGTGAGCGAAGAAGACGGCCAGGTGGAGATCCAGGTCGCGGTCGTGCCCGACGGCCGGCTCAGCGAGGCCGAGCTGGCGGTAACCTGCTGCCCGAACGAGGCCCTGGAGCTCCGGCCGTGAGGGTACCTGCTCAGAGAGGAGCGCAAGCGTGAAGCTCAAGCCCGGAATGCGGCTGCGCAGCCAGGTGGACGGCACCGAGGTCATCGTCGTGCGGTCGTCGGCCGACGACCTCGGCGTCGCCTGCGGCGGCCAGCCGATGATCGACGTCGCGGCCGAGCCCGAGCCCGGGCTAGCCGCGTCGGGAGATCCCGATGCGGGAACCCAGCTCGGCAAGCGGTACACGCTCGCCGCCGACGCCGCGATCGAGCTGCTCGTCACCAAGCCCGGCCAGTACGGCCTGAGCATCGACGGCATCCCGCTCGGCCTCAAGGAGGCCAAGCCCCTCCCCGCCAGCGACTGAAGTCGCGGCGCACCCCAGCACGTCGATTGCGCAATCCACCACGCTCTAGCCTGGTCGATTGCGCAATCGACACGCTCTGGCAGCGCCACGCGGCAGGAGCCGGGGTCAGTCGTACATGAGGCCGCCGTCGACCAGGAGCTCCGCGCCGGTCATGAAACCGGCCGCGTCGGACAGCAGGAAGCCGACGCAGGCGGCGATCTCCTCGGGCGTGCCCATCCGCCCCAGCGGCATCATGTCCGCCCACACCTTCTGGTTCTCCTCGGGGAACGACGCGATGCCGGGCGTTCGGATCGTCCCCGGGCAGACGGCGTTGATCCGGATCCCCTGCCGCGCGTACTGCAGCGCCGCGTTCTTGGTCAGCCCGATGACGCCGTGCTTGGCCGAGGTGTAGGCGGCCATCGACGGCGCGTTCTTCACGCCCGCGTTGGACGCCATGTTCACGATCGCGCCATGCCCGGCCGCGTGCATGACCCGCAGCTCCGCCCGCATGCACAGGAACGTGCCGCGCAGGTCGATGCCCATCACCGTGTCCCAGGTGTCCGCCGAGAGCTCGTGCAGGAAGCCGGGGTGGTCGGCGATCCCCGCGTTGTTGACCGCGAAGTCGAGCCCGCCGAGGAACGACACCGACCGCTCGATCAGCGACTCGACGTCCGACTCGGACGAGACGTCGCACGCGACGAACTCGGCCGTGCCGCCGGCCGCCTGGATCTCCGCCACCACGCCCTTCCCGGCGTCGGCGTCGATGTCCGACACCACGACCCGGACCCCCTCGCCCGCCAGGTACAGCGCGGTCGCCCGGCCAATCCCGGCCGCCGCGCCCGTGATGACCACGCCCTTGCCCGCCAGCGTGCCGAACGTCCCCAACGCCATCGTTGTCTCCCTTGAATCTAGAGCCTGCAAAACGCGCAAAGCCGCCGGTCAGCGGCTCGCGGCAATCGCCATCCCGGTGATCCACTCCCGGACCGGCTGGTACACGACGGTCTCCATCGGCAGGTTCCCGGCCGCGATCGCCGCGATCCAGGTCCGCACCTCGTTCGCGCCGACCCCGGCCGGAGCGATGTCGTCGGCGGTCAGATGCTCGAGGCCGGCCGGATCGTCAGCGATCCGGCGCAGCAGCGCCTCGTCCCACGACGGGTTGATCTTGTCCATGGCGGCCGCCCGCCCGGCCTCGTTCATGGCCAGCCGCTCGGCGTCCGACAGCCCGGCGGCGGTCGAGACCAGCGACGGCGGCGAGTGCGAGAGCCCGCCCGAGCCGACGAACAGCACCCGCTGGTCCAGATAGGAAAGCTCCTCCCCGACCGCGCGCCCGAGCGCGAACGCGCGCCCTGGCCGCCCGAGCGGCGGCGTGGCGCAGTTGATGTAGACCGGGATCACCGGCACGTCCGGCAGCGACCCGACGAGCTGCTCGTACGTCTGCCCGAAGCCGTGGTCGAGGGCGATGTCCCGCCCCACCGTGATGTCGAAGTCCCGGTCGAGCAGCCGTCCCGCCAGCTCGGCCGCGATCTTGGCGGGCACGTCGTAGCGGCCGGTGGCCGAGCCCAGGTCGCCCATGCCCTCGGCCCCGGTCATCACCGCGATCGCCGGCACCGGATCGACGAACGCCCGCCGGTGGTCGCTGCCGAAGAAGACCACCAGCTCGGGCGCGAACGCCGCGACCCGCGCGGCGGCGTCCGCCACGCCCGCCCGGAACGCGTGTCCGAACTCGCCCGCCTTGTCGCGCAGCATCCCGGGGGTGTGCGACGCGCACACCACCATCCTCGCTGAGCTCATCGGAACCTCCGACCTTCATGCCGGCTAGGAAGCCGGTTTCCCTCGAAACGTGGCGATGTCATTGCCATGGTGCTACCCCACAGACTATGAATATATAGGTATAATGTTCGCATGACCCGATACCGACTCCAGCCGACCCGCGAGTAGGAAACCATCCTGCTGCGGCACTGCTCGGACGCCCGGTACGTGTGGAACCTGGCGGTCGAGCAGCACGCCTGGTGGCGTCCGGGACGCGGTTCCGCGCCGGGCTACCTGGAGCAGTGCCGGCAGCTGACGGCCGCGCGGGCGGGCAACCCGTGGCTGGCCGGGGGCAGCCAGACGGTGCGGCAGCAGGCGCCGCGGGACTTCGCGCGGGCCATGGCCGGCTTCTTCGCCCGGACGCACGGCCGCCCCTCGTGGCGGAAGGCGGGGAGGGACGAGGGATTCCGGGTCACCGGGCGCCGCGGCCGAGACTGGGACGTGCGCCGGCTGAACCGGAACTGGGGCCAGGTCAAGATCCCGAAGGCCGGCTGGGTGCGGTTCCGCTGGTCCCGCGACGTCCCCGCGGATGCGCGGTCGTTCCGGGTGACGCGGGACCGGGCGGGCCGCTGGCACGTCGCGTTCGCCGTCATTCCCGAACCGGTTCAGGGGCCGGGGACCGGGGAGGCGGTGGGCATCGACCGGGGCGTGACGGTCAGCGCGGCCCTGTCCACTGGGGAGATGCTCACCGTCCCCGGCCTGAGCGCCCGCGAGCGGGCGCGGCTGCGCCGCCTCCAGCGCCGGCTCGCCCGGGCCGGGCGCGGATCGGCCCGGCGCGGCAAGGCCAGGACGGCGGTCGCCCGGCTGAAGGCCCGCGAGAGGGACCGGCGCGAGGACTGGGCGGAGAAGACGTCCACCGGCATCGCCCGCCGGTTCGACGTGATCCGCGTCGAGGACCTGAACATCAGGAACATGACCCGGTCGGCGAAGGGGGCAGCAGCCCAGCCGGGCCGTAACGTCCGGGCCAAGGCGGGGCTGAACCGGGGGATCTCCGGGTCGGGCTGGGGCCTGCTGGTCCGCCGCCTGGAGGACAAGGCCCCCGGCCGGGTCGAGAAGGTACCGGCCGCGTACACGAGCCAGCGGTGCTCGGCGTGCGGGCACGTGGACGGGAGATCGCGCGAGAGCCAAGCGCGGTTCCGGTGCACGGCCTGCGGATACGCCGGCAACGCCGATAGCCACCCCGTGAACCGCGAACCTCAACTGCTCGCCTCCCTAGGCGCGTAGCTGGAATCCCCCGCCGTCAGGCGGGGGAGGATGTCAACGGAACCTCTCTTCAGAGAGGTCAAAAGATTGAATTCATTATTCCGAACGGTCGCGTGGTTCCTGCCGCCGGTCACCATGCTCATCACCGCGTCCCGGCCTCATCGCGGGCGTCGAGCTCGCCGGCGAGCCCGTTGTCGGCCAGAGCGGGGTCGGCCAGCCCGAACTCGGCCAGCACGGCGGCCGTGTGCTGGCCCACGGCCGGGATCGGGCCGAGCGCGGGCGCGACGCCGCCGAGGCTGATCGGCGACGGCAGCGCGCGCAGCGGGCCGGCCGGGGAGTCCACCTCCGCCCAGCGGTGCGCGAGCTGCGGGTAGTCGAGCAGGTCGACGACGGTGTTCATCCGGCCGTTGGCGATCTGCGCGGCGTCGAGCAGCTCGAGCACCTTCTCGGCCGGGTAGCCGGCCAGCGCGGCCTCGATCTCCGCGTGCAGTTCGTCCCGGTTGGCCACCCGTGCCGGGTTGGTCGCGAACCGGGGGTCGTCGGCCACCGCGGGCCGGCCGAGCACCTGGTCGCACAGCCGCCGCCATTCCCGGTCGTTCTGCACCGCGAGCTGCACCGAGCCGCCCCCCGCGGTCCGGAACGCCCCGTACGGCGCGATCGTGGCGTGGCTGGTGCCGGTGCGCGGCGGGGGAGCGCCGGTGTACATCGCGTAGTACATCGGCTGCGACATCCACTCGGTCAGCGACTCGAACAGCGACACCGACAGCGCCGCGCCGTCGCCGGTCGTCGCCCGGGTGTACAGCGCCGCGAGGATGGAGCTGAACGCGAACATGCCGCCGGCGATGTCGGCCACCGAGATGCCCGCCTTGGCCGGCGCGTCCGCGCTGCCGGTGACCGACAGCAGGCCGGTCTCGCACTGGATCAGCAGGTCGTAGGCGCGCCGGTCGCCCAGCGGCCCGTCCGGCCCGTACCCAGAGACGTCGCAGACGATGAGCTTCGGGTCCGTTGCCCGCAGGGCCGGCGCCGACAGCCCCATCCGATCGGCCGCCCCGGGCGCCAGGTTCTGCACGAACACGTCGGCCCGGCCGATCAGCGCGGTCAGCGCGGACAGGCCGGCGGCCGACTTGAGGTCAAGCGCGACCGACTCCTTGCCCCGGTTGAGCCAGACGAAGTAGCTGGCCAGGCCCTTGACGCTGCTGTCGTAGGTGCGCGCGAAGTCGCCGCCGCCCGGGCGCTCGACCTTGATCACCCGGGCGCCGAGGTCGGCCAGCTGACGGGTTGCGTACGGGGCCGCGACCGCCTGCTCGAGCGACACGACCGTGATGCCGTCGAGGGGGAGGCCCGGGGCCGCGCTGGGAGCTGTCATCCGGCCCGCTCAGCCGAGCACGAACGGGTCGCGGGTGGCGCCGGTCAGCTCGATCCACACGGCCTTGTCCCTGAGGTACTCGTGCAGCCCCTCGGTGCCGTTCTCCCGCCCGAACCCGGAGGCCTTCACGCCGCCGAACGGCATCGCGAAGTTCAGCGTCCGGTAGGCGTTCACCCAGACGGTGCCGACCCGCAGCCTCTTCGTCAGCCGCAGGGCGCGCTGGATGTCCCTGGTCCAGACGCCGGCCGCCAGGCCGTACTTCGAGTCGTTGGCGAGCGCGACGGCCTCGTCCTCGGAGCCGAACTTGAGGATGGACAGTACCGGGCCGAACACTTCCTCCTGGCAGATCATCGCGTCGTTGCCGACATCGGCCACGATCGTGGGCGCGTAGAACAGGCCGCCCAGGTCCCGGTCGTCGCCGCCGGTGACGATCCGCGCGCCGGAGTCCCTGGCCTCCTGCACCATCTTCTGGACCTTCTGCAGCTGGCCGGGGAAGCAGATCGGGCCCATCTCGGTCTCGGGGGCCTTGGGGTCGCCCATCACGATCCGGCCGGCCCGGTCGGCGACCCGCTCCAGGATCTCGTCGTAGACGTCCTCGTGGACCAGGCCGCGCGATCCGGCGATGCAGGTCTGGCCGGCGGCGGCGAAGATCCCGGCGACGAGCCCGTTGGCCGCCGCGGCCGGGTCGGCGTCGGGGAAGACGATGTTGGCCGACTTGCCGCCGAGCTCGAGGGTGGCCGGGGCGAGGTGCCCGGCGGCCGCCTTGGCGACCGCCGCGCCGGTCGCCTCGGAGCCGGTGAAGGACACGTGGTCCACGCCCGGGTGGGAGACGAGCCACTCGCCGACCTGCCGCGAGGCGCCGCTGACGGTGTTGAACACGCCCGGCGGGAAGCCCGCCTGCTCGAACAGCTCGGCCAGCAGCATGATCGACACCGGGGCCTGCTCCGACGGCTTGGCGACCATCGTGCACCCGGCCGCGAGCGCGGGCGCGAGCTTGAAGGTGAGCAGCAGCAGCGGCGAGTTCCAGGGCAGGATCGCGGCGACCACGCCCACCGGCTCGCGCGATACGTAGCCGAAGAAGTCGCCGCGCCCGGTGTCCACCACCCGGCCGTCGATCTTGTCGGCCAGGCCGGCGTAGTACTCGTACCAGGCAGGCAGCGAGCGGACCTGGCCGCCCATCTCGCGCAGCAGCTTGCCGTTGTCCCGCGTCTCGGCGTCCGCGAGATCGTCGGCGTGCTCGGTGATCAGCTCGCCCAGCCGGCGGATCAGCCGGCCGCGCGCGGCGCCGGTCATCGCCGTCCACTCGCCGTCGAACGCCGCCCGCGCGGCCCGTACCGCGTCGTCGACGTCGGCCCTGGTCGCCTCGGGCACGAGCGCCCACGGCTCGCCCGTGTAGGGGTCGACCGATTCGAACGTGGCGGTGCCAAGCCGCCGCTCGGCGCCGATCTGCATGCCGACCTGTCGCATTGAGCCTCCCTGCTCGGTTGCCTGTTCATCAGTCCTGCCGCGCCTGATCAGTCCGGCGGCGGCCGGTGCCTGCCGGCGAGCTCCTCGCTGCCGACCGCGAGCAGCGTCACGTCCGCGCCGGCGAGGATGAACCGCGCGCCGGCCGCCAGGTAGCGCTCGGCCAGGTCGCGCGGGAACGCGTTGACCCCGGCCGCCTTGCCCGCCGCCGTGATCGCCTTGATCGCGTCCTCGACCGCGCTCGTGACCTCGGGATGCGCCTGCTCGCCGAGGTGGCCGAGCGACGCGGCCAGATCGGCCGGGCCGAGGAAGATCCCGTCGATGCCGTCGATCGCCGCGATGGCGGGCAGCGCGTCGAGGCCGGCCCGTGACTCGATCTGGACGAGGAGCGACACGGTCTGCGTCGCGTCCCTCAGATACCCGCCGACCCGGTTCCAGCGCGAGGCCCGTGCCAGCGCCGACCCGACCCCGCGGATGCCGTCGGGCGGGTAGCGGGTGGCGGCGACCAGCGCCTCGGCCTGCGCGGCCGACTCGACCATCGGGATGAGCAGCACCTCCACCCCGAGGTCGAGCAGCTGCTTGATCAGCACCGGGTCGCCCACCGGGGGGCGCACGACCGGCGTCGCCGGATAGGGCGCGACCGCCTGCAGCTGCGCCAGGATCGAGTGCAGGTCGTTCGGCGCGTGCTCGCCGTCGATGAGCAGCCAGTCCACGCCCGATCCGGCGCAGATCTCGGCGACGACCGGGCTGCCCGACGCGACCCACATGCCGGTGACCGGCCGCTCGCCCGCCAGCGCTTCCCGCCAGCGCGCGGCGGTCCTGCTCAGCGGAAGCGGCATGTCACCGCCCCGAGCTCGCCGAAGTCGGCGTGGACGGTGTCGCCGTCGCCGACGAAGGCCGGCCGGATGAACGAGCCGGCCAGGATGACCTGGCCCGGCGGCAGTGACTCGTCATAGGGGGCGAGCTTGTTGGCCAGCCAGGCGACGCCGTTGGCGGGGTGGCCGAGGACGCCGGCCGCCAGGCCGGTCTCCTCGATCGCCTCGTTGATGTAGAGCGCGGCGCCGACCCGGCGCAGGTCGAGCGCGTCGGGGCGGACCGCGCGGCCGCCGACGACGATGCCCGCGTCGGCGGCGTTGTCGGAGATCGTGTCGACGATCGTGCGCAGGTGCCCGGTCTCCGGGTCGCTCATCTGGATCCGCGCGTCGAGGATCTCGAGCGCCGGCGTGACCCACCGGGTCGCGTCGAGCACGTCGAGCATGGTCACCCCGGGGCCCTTGAGCGGCCGGTCGAGGATGAATGCCAGCTCGACCTCCACCCGGGGGCGGATGAACCGCGCGAACGGGACCACGCCGCCGTCATCGAAGAACATGTCGTCGAAGATGACGCCGTAGTCCGGCTCGGTGATCGACACCGCCTGCTGCATGGCGCGCGAGGTGAGCCCGATCTTGCGGGCCCGCACCGTCCTTCCCTCCGCCAGCTTGGCCGAGGTCAGCGCCCGCTGCACCCGGTAGGCGTCCTCGATGGTCATCTCCGGGTACTGGAGGGACAGCTGCCTGATCGGCTGGCGGTCGCGCTCGGCCGCCAGCAGCCGTCGCGCGGCGTCGGCGACCTGGTCGTCGCAGAGCGCTACGCGGGAGTCGGCGGGCATCCTCAGCCCCGCAGGAAGCGCAGCGCGGCGGCGTTGAACGTCTCCGGGTCCTCGAAGGCCGGCCAGTGCCTGACCTGGGCCATCTCAACGGTCTCGGAGTTCGGGATGAGGCGCGCGACCTGCTGGGCGGTATTCATGTACTCACTGTGGTCCTTCCCGGAGGCGACGACCAGGGTGGGGGCCGTGATGGCGGCCCACCGCTCCGGGGGGATCAGGTTGCGCTCGCGGGCCTCGGGGTCCTGCAGGATCAGCACGTGGTCGATCGCGTCCCTGGTGGCCGGCATCCGGTAGATCGCCTGCCGCAGGGCGATGACGTCGGGGATGCGGTTCTCCTCGTCGGCGATCAGGTGGTCGAACATGGCCTTGATCGACTCCCAGGTCGGGTTCTCCACCGCCGCGGTGCGCTCGGCCCTGATCCGCGCCATGTTCGACGCGGTGGCGATCAGGCCGGCCGGCGACTGGAGGATCAGCTTGTCGATCCGGTCGGGGTGGTCGAGCGCGAACTGGGCCGCCACCCAGGCGCCGAGCGACATCCCGATGAACGACGCCCGCTCGATGCCGAGCACGTCAAGCAGGTCGGCGATGTGCTTGACGTAGACCGCGATCTCGTAGTCGTAGTCGGGCCGGTCGGAGAAGCCGTTGCCCACCATGTCGACCGCGATGCAGTGGAACTCCGCGCTCAGCGGCCCGATGGTGGGCGCGTAGACCTCCCAGTGGCCCCCGGTGCCGTGCAGCAGGATCACCGCCGGGGCGTCCTTGCCGCCGGCCTCGGCGATGCGGGTATCCACCCCGTTCACGTCGACCCACCGCTGGCAGAACTCCACCTCGCGCAGCCACGTCCACAGGCTGCGGTACTCGGTCCCGGCATCGTTCATTGGTGTCTGGCACCTTTCTTCGGGCGGGTTCGTGCCCTGGCCTGTGGAGAACTGCGTGACTCCAATATAGGATAAGGATCTATCGCTTTAAAGATGAACGCAGTGTCAGATTATGGGAAGCTGGTGACCGTGGAGCGCGGAGTTGACTCAAGTAGCGAACAAGTCAATGGGAAACACGGTGTCAGCCAGACCCCTGATGGCCGCTCGTTTGGAAGCCAGTACAAGGCCGACCGCGTCCAGCTCGCCGTGGTCGAGAGCGAGTTCGCCTCCGTCACCGTCAGCCTGGACCGCGCGGGCCACAGCCCGCGGCTGCACGTGCGGGACAACGAGACGGGCGACGACATCCTGCTGTCGGCGATCGAGCTCGCCAGCCTGTGCCTGGCGACGAGCGAGGACCGGGCCGGGTGGCTGAAGGTCGGGCTCTACCGGACCGACGGCGAGCCCGCTGCGAACCAGGCCGAGGCTGCCCCGCCGATCGGGGACGAGGCTCGGTGAGCCAGCCGCCCGCGATCGTCGGCCTCGGGATGACGGAGATGTCCGTCACCGCCGGGCCGGACAGCTACGCGCTCGCCACCGAGGCGGTCGCCGCCGCCCTGGCCGACGCGGGCCTGGATCGCGGTGACGTCGACGGGATGCTCGTCGGCTCGAGCCAGGGCGTCCGCGAGGACCGCCTCGGGGTAGCGCTTGCCCGCCGGGCCGGCCTCGGCGACCTGCGGCTGCTCGAGCACCTGGAGATCAAGGGCGCGACCGCGGTGGCGATGGTCACCCGGGCCGTGCTCGCCATCGGAGCCGGCATGGCGCGGACCGTCCTCTGCGTGTTCGCCGACGCGCCGATCGGGCCGGGCAAGGCGGCCGGCTCGACGTACGCCCGCAGCGGTGGGAACGGCGGCGTCCGCGGCCTCGAGCGGGCCAGCGGCGTCCTCGGCTCGGTGCCGACGTTCGCGCTCCTCGCCTCCCGCTACCTGCACGTCAGCGGCGGCACCGAGGCGGACCTGTGCGCGGTCGCGGTCTCGGCCCGGGCGTGGGCGTCCGGCAGCGAGCAGGCGGTCAACCGCAAGCCGCTCGATGACGAGGGCTACTACGCGAGCCGGATGATCTCGGCGCCGCTGCGCGTGCTGGACTGCGCGCGGCCGGTGAACGGCGCGGTCGCCCTCATCGTCAGCTCAACGCGCCCGGCCGGCCACGCGAAGCCGGCCATCGAGATCACCGGGATGGGCGCGGTCCACCCGATGCGTCGGCGCCGGGCGGGCGCCGAGTCCTGGTTCGGCGGCGGCGGCCAGGCGGTCGACGACGCGCTCGCCATGGCCGGAACCAGCCGGGCCGGCCTCGACGTCGTCGAACTGTACGACCCGTTCTCGGTCGTGACGCTCTGCCTGCTCGAGGAGTACGGCTTCTGCAAGAGCGGCCAGGCGGGCACGTTCGCGCGCGGCGGCGGCATCGCGCCCGGCGGCGAGCTGCCGGTCAACACCGGCGGCGGCCAGCTGTCGGGCTTCTACCTCCAGGGCATGACCCCCCTGGCCGAGGCGGTCATCCAGCTGCGGGGGACCGGCGGCGACCGCCAGGTGGCCGGCGCGCGGACGGCGCTCGTCACCGGGATCGGCGGCAGGATCGACCACCACGAGGCCCTCGTGCTGGCCCGGGAGGCGGCGTGACAGCGTCCCAGGGAGCGGCGCCCCAGGAGGCCCTGCCCGGTGCCGGCGACTGGCTCGTCGCCCCGGACCTCGCCCCCGACGCCGGCGATCCAGTGATGGCCCCGCTGTACGCGGCGGCCACCCGGGGCGCGCTCGCCCTGCCGTTCTGCGCCGCGTGCTCCACCCCCCTGGAACTCGAGCAGTACGTGTGCGACGCGTGCGGCGCCAGCGCCGAGATCGGAACCGCCGGCCGCGCGTGGCGCGACGTCCCGCTCGAGGGCGCGGTGCACGCGGCGACGCTCGTCCACCGGCGCGAGCCCGGGCTCATCGTCGCGACGGCGCCCTACCCCGTCATCGACGTCGAGCTGACCAGCGGCCACCGTCTCGTCCTCACCACCGACGCGCCGTCCGGGACCACCCCGGACATCGGCGCCCCCGTCGAGATCGCCTTCCGCACGGTCGGCGCGGTCACGCTGCCGGCCGTGCGGTTCCCCGAGGCCGCGTCGGCGGCCGGAAGCTACTGACAGGAGATTCATGTCATGACGGTCACCGACCAGGCCGGCCCGCCGGCCGAGACCGCCGGGCTGCGTCCCGGCGACGTCCGCGCTCTCGTTCAGCCGGACCGCGTCCGCGGCCTCGTGTACACCGACCCCCAGGTGTACGACCTGGAGACGCGCCGCATCTTCGGCGAGGGCTGGGTGTTCGTCGCCCACGAGAGCGAGGTCCCCGAGCCGGGCGACTACGTCACCAAGCGCATCGCCGGCGAGCCCTACGTCGTCGCGCGGGGCAAGGACGGCCAGGTCCGGGTGATGGCCAACCGCTGCACGCACCGCGGCAACCGGCTCTGCAACGCGGACAAGGGCAACAGCAGCTCCTTCCGCTGCCCGTACCACGGGTGGACGTTCAGCAACGACGGCAGCCTGTCCGGGGTGCCGATGCGAGAC
>Ga0302235_10003036_pt1 | contig 11898 bp, 11 predicted proteins | sample II_Palsa_N3_3_FD_193577 | JGI IMG/M metagenome (GOLD analysis project Ga0302235, IMG submission 193577) | Peat permafrost microbial communities from Stordalen Mire near Abisko, Sweden - II_Palsa_N3_3 | ecosystem: Environmental > Terrestrial > Soil > Palsa > Peat permafrost | place: Sweden... | reverse complement strand
CCGCAAGGACTTCATTTAGAGGCGGCCGGGCCGTGACCGATCGAAGATCGGCCAGCAGACGGCGCACGCGAGCGCAGACGTGCTACCGATCATCCGGGATCGGCCAGCACGGCGAGCATCGTGGGTGGCGTCTGACGCCGCGGAGCGGCCGCCTCAGCCCCGAGGTAACACGGCGAACGCGATCACCGCGTACTGCAGCGCCGCCGCCGCGAGCACGAGCGCGTGGAAGACCTCGTGGTAGCCGAACACCTTCGGCCAGGGATTCGGTTTGCCGCTCGCGTAGATCACCGCGCCCGCGATGTACAGCAGCCCGCCCAGCGCCAGTCCCGCGACGCCCAGCCAGCCGATCGCGGCGGGCAGCTCGCCGAAGACCGCGGCCGAGACCAGGCCGAGCACGACGTAGACGCCCGCGAACAACCACTTCGGCGCGTCGATCCAGGCGAGCTTGAAGATCACGCCACCGAGCGCTCCGGCCCACAGCACGATCAGGATCACGTTCGCGAGCGTTCCCTTCAGCGCGAGCAGCGCCACGGGCGTGTAGGTGCCGGCGATCAGGACAAAGATCATCGAATGGTCCAGGCGCTTCATCCAGCGCCGCGGACCCGGACGCCAGGTCACGCGGTGGTACAGCGCGCTCGTGCCCAAGAGGCCCGAGACCGCGACGGCGTAGATCGACGCCGCCAGGCGCGCGCGGCCGTCGGAGGCCGCCAGGATCAGCCCGACGCCACAGAGCAGCGAGACGAAGAACGCGTACTGGTGGGAGACGCCGCGTAGCCGCGGCTTGACCGGCGCTAGCGAGGCAAACTCCATCCACACAAGGTACCGCTCACGGACGGGAGCGGGAGCATTTGACAGGATATAGAAAATCTGCCACACTACGACTTAGATTTAGAAAGGGTCCGAAAGCTCTGATGTCCCTCCTGGAGATGTATCGGGGTTGCGAGCTGAAGAGCTTTCGGACGGATATTCATCCCCATCTTCGAAGGAGCATCAAACTATGGCTAAGACCATCGGCATCGATCTCGGCACGACGAACTCCTGCATGGCCGTACTCGAGGGCGGCGAGCCCACCGTGATCGAGAACTCCGAGGGCGGTCGCACTACCCCCTCCGTCGTTGCCTTCACGGCTTCGGGCGAGCGTCTCGTTGGCACTGTCGCCAAGCGCCAGGCCGTCACCAACCCGCAGAACACGATCTTCTCGATCAAGCGCTTCATGGGCCGCAAGGAGGCCGAAGTCAAGGAGGAGGAGTCGATCGTCCCTTATAAGGTCGTCTCCGGGCCGAACGGCGACGCGCGCGTCGAGGCTGGCGGCGAGCAGCACTCCCCGCCCGAGATTTCGGCGATGATCCTGCAGAAGCTCAAGACCGACGCCGAAGCGTATTTGGGCGAGTCGGTCGACGGCGCCGTGATCACCGTCCCCGCCTACTTCAACGACGACCAGCGCCAGGCGACCAAGGACGCCGGCAAGATCGCCGGGCTCGACGTCAAGCGCATCATCAACGAGCCGACCGCCGCCTCGCTGGCGTACGGCCTCGACAAGGAGTCAGACCAGACGATCCTCGTCTTCGACCTCGGCGGCGGCACCTTCGACGTGTCCGTGCTGGAGATCGGCGACGGCGTGTTCGAGGTCAAGTCGACCGCCGGCGACAACCACCTCGGCGGCGACAACTTCGACAAGGCGATCGTCGACTGGCTCGTCAGCGACTTCAAGAAGTCGCAGGGGATCGACCTCTCGACCGACCCGATGGCGCTGCAGCGTCTCTACGAGGCGGCGGAGAAGGCGAAGATCGAGCTCTCGACCACGCAGGAGACGCAGATCAACCTGCCGTTCATCACCGCCGACTCCTCGGGACCAAAGCATCTCGACACGCGCCTGACGCGCGCCAAGCTCTCCGAGCTCACCTCCGGCCTGCTCGAGAAAATCGTCGCGCCGGTGCGCCAGGCGATCGACGACGCCAAAGACAAGGGCGTCAAGGAGATCGAGCACGTCGTCCTCGTCGGTGGCATGACGCGCATGCCGGCCGTCCAGGAGAAGGTCAAGGAGCTGACCGGCAAGGAGCCCCACCGCGGGGTCAACCCGGATGAGGTGGTGGCCGTCGGCGCCGCGATCCAGGCGGGGGTGCTAGCCGGTGACGTCAAGGACGTGCTGCTGCTCGATGTCACACCGCTGACGCTCGGGATCGAGACCAAGGGTGGCGTGATGACGAAGCTGATCGAGCGCAACACGACGATCCCGACACGCAAGGGCGAGGTCTTCTCGACTGCCGAGGACAACCAGCCCTCGGTTGAAATCCACGTGCTGCAGGGCGAGCGCGAGATGGCCCAGTACAACAAGTCGCTCGGCAAGTTCCAGCTCACCGGGATCCCGCCGGCGCCGCGCGGCATCCCCCAGATCGAGGTCGCGTTCGACATCGACGCGAACGGCATCCTCAACGTCTCCGCGAAGGATCTGGGGACGGGCAAGGAGCAGAAGATCGAGATCAAGTCCGGCTCCGGGCTCTCGGACGAGGAGATCAAGAACATGGTCTCCGACGCCGAGTCCCACGCCGAGGAGGACGCCAAGGCGCGCGAGCTCGCCGAGGCGCGCAACAACGGCGAGAACGCCGCCTATCAGGCCGAGAAACAGCTCTCCGACCTGGGCGACCAGGTCGATGCCGACTCCAAGGGCCGGATCGAGGAGGCGATCAAGGAGGTGCGCGAGTCGCTCGAGTCCGAGGATCCCGCGGCGATCAACGCCAAGACCGAGACGCTGCAGACGGCATTCCATGCGGTCTCCGAGGCGATGTACCAGCGCGCCCAGGAGGAGCAGGCGGCGGCCGGCGGCGACGGGGCGACGGCCAACGGCGACAGCGCCGACGGTTCCTCCTCCGACGAGGAGGACGTCGTCGATGCCGAGGTCGTCGACGAGTCATGAGCACGTACGCCGAACCGGGAGACACTCGCTCCGCTCGCATCCCCGAACCGGCCAGCGCTGGATCTGCGTCCTCGGTCGCTCGCGACCGATCGTCCGGGATCGGCCAGCACGCCACGCGGGGTGGGTGGGCCTTTTCATCCTTGCCCAGCTTGCCCTACGTGCTCATGAGGGCAGGAGGCAGCCATGAATGAGGGCGAGCAGACGATCGAGGAGCAGGTGCCCGAGGAGACCCCCGGCGCGGGTGGGACGGAAACCCACCCGCCCGGGAGCGTCACGGCATCGGAGGGCCCGGGAGCCGCGTCGTCGCTGGGGGGCGACGACGACGGCGGCCCTGGAGAGGTGCTCGAGGGTGAGGTCGTCCAGGACGAGGCCGAGCAGGACGCGGACGAGCTCGAGGGCGACCTCGACGAGCTGGCTGTTCTCGCCACCGAGCGCGATCGGTACCTCGCGCTCGCCCAGCGCACGCAGGCCGACTTCGAGAACTACCGCAAGCGGGTCGCGCGCGACGCCGCCGCAGCGGCCGAGCGCGGCGTGGCGAAGCTCGCCAAGGAGCTGCTTCCCGCCCTCGACAACCTCGACCGCGCGCTCGACGCCGCAGCCCAGGACGACCCCCTGCTCGACGGGGTACGCCTCGTGCGGGGAGAACTGAGCTCCGGCTTGGCGCGCGTGGGGATTGAGTCCTTCGGCGCGGCCGGCGACACGTTCGACCCGGTCGAGCACGAGGCCGTCGCCCAGCAGCCGGTGGAGGGCGCTGAGAGCGGCAGCGTGGTTGAGGTCTACCAGCCCGGCTACCGGCTGGGCGCGAGCATCATCCGCCCCGCGCGGGTGCTTGTCGCCGCATAACCGAGGGGTTGACAGATGGCATCGCGTCCCGACTACTACAAGACGCTCGGGGTCGACAAGAAAGCGACCCCCGAGGAGATCAAGAAGGCCTACCGCAAGCTTGCGCGCAAGTACCACCCCGACACCAACCCCGACGACGAGCAGGCCGAAAAACGCTTCAAGGAGATCTCCCAGGCTCACGACGTGCTCGGCGATCCCGATAAGCGCAAGCAGTACGACAGCGGCTCGGGAGCCTTCGCCTCCGGCGGGGGACCGGGGGGAGGCTTCGGCGGCTTCGGCAACTTCGACTTCGACGCCTCCTCGATGGGGGACATCCTCTCCAACCTGTTCGGGGGGGCCGGTGGCCAGGGTGGATCAGGTCCGGGTGGGACCGGCACTCGAGCCGGCGCCGGCCGTCGCGCGCGCGTCGAGCGCGGCAACGACCTCGAGGCGCAGGTCTCGATCTCCTTCGATCAGGCGATCTCAGGCGCGCAGATCCCGCTTCAGGTCCCTATGCGCACGACCTGCGGCACCTGTCATGGCACCGGCGCGAAGCCCGGCACCACCCCCGTCGTCTGCCCCCGCTGCGAAGGCCGCGGCGTCGAGCCCCAGGGGCAGGGCATGTTCTCGATCTCCCGCCCGTGCTCGCGCTGCGGCGGCTCGGGGACCGTGATCGAAGACCCCTGCCCGACCTGTCACGGCTCGGGCGCCGTGCGCACCGTCAAGAAGCTACGCGTGAACATTCCCGCCGGCGTGCGCGACGGCGGGCGCATCCGCCTCGCCGGCAAGGGCGAGCCGGGACCGGGAGGCGGCCCGAACGGCGACCTCTATCTCGTTGTCCACGTCTCCCCCTCGCCGATCTTCGCGCGTAAGGGCAACAACCTCGAGGTCGAGGTGCCGCTCACGATCCCCGAGGCGCTGCGCGGCGCCGAGGTGCAGGTGCCGACCCTGAACGGCGCGAAGACGCTGCGCGTCGCGCCCGGGACCAAGCACGGCACCGTCCAGCGGTTGCGCGGTGAGGGGCCGCCAATATCGGGGTCCCACCCACCCGGGAAACCGCCGCAAAAGGGAGACATCCACTACCGCTTCCTGATCGACGTGCCGAAGGAGCTCAACGACGAGCAGGTGCAGGCCGTCGACGCGCTCGCGAAGACGCTCGACGGCGCCGATCCTCGGGCGGGACTGTTCGAGGGTGCTGGAGCCTCACAGGAGGCCAAGTGATGGCCCGCATCGAGGTCGAGACCAGCCGCGGCGTGTTCATGATCTCGGTCGCCGCCGAGCTCGCGAACATGCATCCGCAGACGCTGCGCGTGTACGAGGCGCGCGGGCTGATCGAGCCCAAGCGCTCGCCGAAGGGCACGCGCCTGTACTCCCAGGACGATGTCGAGCAGCTGCGGCGCATCCAGGAGCTGACCGCCGACCTCGGGCTGAACCTCGCCGGGGTCGAGCGCGTGCTCGAGCAGGAGGCCGAGCTCGAGCGGATGCATGTGCGAATCGAGCAGCTCGAGCTGGAAGCACTGCACGCGCAGGTGCAGCTCGCCGAAGAGCTGGAGCAGGTGCGCCGCTCGTTTCGCGCCGAGCTGACGGTGCCCTATCGTGGCGGGACCGAGCTCGTGCGCGCATCCGACGCGCGCTCGCCGTTCCGCCAGCCACCGTCGCATGGGAGGCACGATGTCGCCTAACGCAGCCGGGCGGGTGGGGTCCAAATCCGCACCCCCCGGCCAGGACGAGCAGGAGCAGAGCCCGCTCGAGCGCTTCGGGCGCGACCTCACCGAGATCGCCGAGCAGGGCAAGCTCGACCCCGTGATCGGGCGCGACGAGGAGATCAGGCGCGTGATCCAGGTGCTCTCGCGTCGCACCAAGAACAACCCCGTGCTGATCGGCGAGCCGGGCGTCGGCAAGACCGCGATCGTCGAGGGCCTCGCCCAGCGGATCGTCTCCAAGGACGTGCCCGAGTCGCTGCGGGGCCGCCGCGTGATCGCGCTCGATATGGGCGCCCTGATCGCCGGCGCCGCCTACCGGGGCGAGTTCGAGGAACGGCTGAAGGGGGTGCTGAAGGAGGTCTCCGACGCCCAGGGGCAGATCATCCTGTTCCTCGACGAGCTGCACACGATCGTCGGCGCCGGCGCGGCGCAGGGCTCGGTCGACGCCTCCAACCTGCTCAAGCCGATGCTCGCGCGCGGCGAACTGCGCGCGGTCGGCGCGACGACGCTCGACGAGTACACGAAGTACATCGAGAAGGACGCCGCGCTCGAGCGCCGCTTCCAGCCGGTAGCAGTTGGTGAGCCATCTGTGCAGGACACGATCGCGATCCTCCGCGGCCTCAAGGAGCGCTACGAGCTGCACCACCACGTCACGATCCAGGACAACGCGCTCGTCGCCGCCGCGACGCTTTCGAACAGGTACATCGCCGATCGTTTCCTGCCGGACAAGGCGATCGACCTGGTCGACGAGGCGGCCTCGAAGATCAGGATCGAGATCGACTCGCTGCCGACCGAGATCGACGAGGTCAAACGGCGCACGATGCAGTTGAAGATCGAGCTCGAGTCGCTGCGCAAGGAGAAGGACGACGCTTCCAAGGCGCGGCGCAAGGCGCTCGAGGCGGAGGTCGCCGAGCTCGAGGGGCGCGAGCGCGAGATGACCGAGCAGTGGGAAAGCGAGAAGCAGGCGATCGCCGGGATCAGTCAGACCCGCGAGCAGCTCGACGCCGCGCGGATCGAGATGGAGCGCGCCGAACGTGAGGCCGACCTGCAGCGCGCGGCCGAGTTGCGCTACGGCGAGATCCCGGAGCTCGAGCGCAAGATCGCCGAGTACGAATCGGCCGAGCGCGAGAGCGAAGGCGAGTCGGCGCGGGCCGATGGATCCAGCGGGGTGGGTGGGGTTCAATATCTCAAAGAGGAGGTCGACGCCGACGACATCGCCGAGGTCGTTGCGCGCTGGACCGGCATCCCCGTCAGCCGCCTGATGGAGGGCGAAACCGAGAAGTTGGTGCATATGGAGGAGCGTTTGCACGAACGCGTCGTCGGCCAGGACGAGGCGATCGAGGCGGTCGCAAGCGCCCTGCGCCGCTCGCGCGCGGGTCTGCAGGACCCGGATCGCCCGATCGGCAGCTTCCTGTTCCTCGGGCCCACGGGAGTCGGCAAGACCGAGCTCGCCCGCGCGCTCGCGGAGTTCATGTTCGACTCACAGGACGCGATGATCAGGATCGACATGAGCGAGTACATGGAGAAACACTCCGTGTCGAGACTTGTCGGCGCGCCACCCGGGTATGTGGGTTATGAAGAGGGTGGGCAGTTGACCGAGGCGGTGCGCCGCCGGCCTTACGCGGTGGTCTTGTTAGACGAGATCGAGAAGGCGCATACGGATGTCTTCAACACGTTGCTGCAGGTGATGGACGATGGTCGCTTGACCGATGGGCAGGGGAGGACGGTGGACTTCAAGAACACCGTTTTGATCATGACTTCGAACATTCCGGTGGGGACGGGCACGGATGACACCGACTCCAATTCGGCCCATGGAGATGCTCAATTGAGAGCGGGTCTACTGGATTACTTCAAGCCCGAGTTCATCAACCGACTGGATGACATTGTCCGTTTTAAGGTCCTAACGCGTGAGCAGATCTCGGAGATCGTCGATCTGCAGGTTGAGAGGGTGATAGAGCGGGTGGCGGAGCGGGGCGTAGAGGTGACGCTCACCGACGAGGCCCGCACGCTGCTGGGGGACCTCGGGTACGACCCGACCTACGGGGCGCGGCCGCTGAGAAGGGTGATTCAAAAGCAGCTCACGGATCGTCTTGCGCTGGCGCTGCTGCAGGGCGAGCTGCGCGAAGGGGATGCAGTGCGCGTGGACGCGGCCGATGGGGAGCTTGTGTTGGAGACGCCCGCCGTCATCTGAGCGGACGACCCAGCTCGCCTGGTGGTCTCTATCAGCAGAGGACCGCTACGTAGAACGCCTCGTCCGTCGCGGTGCTGGATGTGTTGAAGGTGGAGATATCCAGGGTGCTCCCGCTGATCCCCTCCATCACCACATAGCCGGTGGTCGCATAAATGTTGGCCACGGGATAGCACTGGCTAATGTTCTGATCCCATTCCAATTGATAAATGCCCGTGCCGGCAGTGTGTTTGACGGCGATCAGGCCCTGCTCTCGGGTTATCGTCCCCCCACCCTCAATGGAACCGAGCAGACTGGTCGCGGGTTCTCCAGGTATTCCTTCGAGACCTATTTCGCCGCGGATGCCTTGTTTGCCCTGAGGCCCTTCTTTACCCTGGGGGCCCGTGGCTCCAGTGGCTCCAGCGGCGCCGCCTGTTCCGGGTGCACCGGTCTTGCCCGCGTTGCCCTTGAGCTTCTTGAGCACCTTCGGGTTGATCTGCTTGGTCGAGTTGATCAGGTAGCTGTTGGCGGCCATCGCCCCGCCGCTCATCGCGAACACGAGCGCGAGCGTGGCGGTGACATTGGCGTAGGTGAGACGTTTGCGCATCAGTACCCCCCGTAGGCTTGGGTATGCAAGAAGAAAGAAGCGACCACCTTATGTGCTCCGTCGGCGGATATTCCGAGTACTGGACAAATGAATGAGGGGGCCCGGCGCCCATCGCATGGAGATCCCTCCGGGCGTATGAGTAGCGCTCAGGTCCCGCGATCCGATACAACGGACACTGAGCGCACCACACGCGCGCGATCGCCCAATCGGACGGAGGAGAAGCCAATGCCCACCTACATCATGCTCTCGACCCTCACACCGGAGGGCGTGCAGACGGTCAAGAACAACCCGCAGCGGATCAACGAGGTCAACAAGGAGGTCGAGCAGCTCGGCGCCACCGTGAAGGCGCAGTGGGCGACGCTCGGGCATGTCGACTTCATCTCGATCATCGAGGCGCCCGACGAGGGCACGATGGCCCGGGTCTCACTGGAGTTGGGCTCACGCGGTACGGGGCGCTACGAGACGCTCTCGGCGATCCCGATGGACGAGTTCATAGCCAGTCTCTGACGTGAAGGTCCTCGTCGTCGGCGCCGGTGGGCGCGAGCACGCGATCGTGCGTGCCCTGAAGCGCTCGCCGCAACAGCCGGAGCTGCTGTGCGCGCCGGGCAATGCGGGCATCGCCAATGACGCGCGCGTGCTCGACATCGCCGCAGATGACATTGATGGACTCCTCGCCGCGGTCGAGCGCGAGGATGTCGACTTCACCGTCGTCGGGCCCGAGGTGCCGCTCGTGGCGGGGCTGATCGACGTGCTGACAGAGAGAGGCCGCACAGCCTTCGGCCCGAGCGCGGGGGCGGCCCGGTTGGAGGGTTCGAAGATGTTCGCGAAGGACGCGATGGAAGCGGCCGGGGTGCCGACGGCGCGCTGGTCGCGCGTGCGGACGCTGCAGGAGGGGATCGACGCGGTGGGAGAGCTGACGAACAAGCCGGGAGCGCCGGGAGCGGGCGTGGTGATCAAGGCCGACGGCCTCGCCGCCGGCAAGGGCGTGACCGTCGCCGATACCTCGGCGCAGGCCGAGACGGCGCTCAGGGAGATCTTCGTCGAGGGCCGCTTTGGCGACGGCGATGTGAGCGCCGTGGTCGAGGAGCGCCTGACAGGCGAGGAGCTCTCGCTGCTCGCGGTCTGCGACGGCCAGCGCGCCGTCGCGCTAGCCCCGGCGCGTGACTTCAAGCGCATCGGCGAGGGCGATCAGGGGCCGAACACCGGCGGCATGGGCTCCTACTCTCCGGTGGCGGGCTTCGATGAGGAGCGCGTGCAGGAGATCGTCGCCACCGTCCACCAGCCGGTCGTCGATCTGATGCGCGAGCGTGGTACCCCCTTTCACGGTGTTCTCTACGCCGGTCTGATGCTCACGCCGCAGGGGCCACGCGTGCTCGAGTTCAACGTGCGCTTCGGCGATCCCGAGACGCAGGCGGTGCTGCCGCGACTGCGGACGGATTTACTCGAGCTACTGCTCGCCGCCACCAGGCCGGGCGGCTTGGCAGGCGTCGAGCTGGAGTGGAGACGAGAGTGGGCGGTGACGCTCGTGTTGGCGAGCGCCGGCTATCCGGAGTCCTCCTCCAGCGGCGATCTGATCGCGGGCCTGGAGCTGGTGCCAGAGACGATCGAGGTGACGCACGCAGGCACAGCGCGGACATCCGCGGGCGTCGTGACGGCGGGCGGGCGCGTGTTGAACGTGACCGCGCTCGGCGCCGACCCCGGATCCGCCCGTGATGCGGCGTATGCTGCCGCCGAGATGATCTCCTTCGACGGGATGCAGATGAGGCATGACATCGCTGCCGATGCAGCGTCGGGAACCGTTCAGACGACAGGAGAGGGCACGACATGAGCGAGCGCGAGACGCCGGGACTCTCACTGGCGCCGGAACCGATGCAGGAGGCTGAAGTGCAGGCGCAGCTCGACGACATCGACGTCGACGCGCCGCGCGTGGGCATCGTGATGGGCTCGAAGAGCGATATGGAGGCGATGGAGAAGGCCGCGAAAGAGCTGGAAGGGCGCGACATCCTGCACGAGATTCGCGTGATGTCCGCCCACCGTGAACCCGATGTTGTCGCCGACTATGCGAAGAACGCGCACATGCGCGGCCTGCGCGTGATCATCGCCGGCGCCGGCATCTCCGCGGCGCTGCCGGGCGCCGTCGCCGCGCACACCGACCTGCCCGTGATCGGCGTGCCGCTCTCGGGTCGCCTGACCGCCGCCGGCGGGCTCGATGCGATCCTCTCGATCGTGCAGATGCCCCCGGGCGTGCCCGTCGCCTGCGTGGGCCTCGACAACGCGCGCAACGCGGCGATCCTCGCCGCGCAGATTCTTGGGGCGTAGTTGATCGCTCGCTACACCCGTCCCGAGCTCGGTCGTCTGTGGACAGACGAGGCTCGCATGGAGACCTGGCGCCGGGTCGAGATCGCTGCATGTGAGGAGCTCCCAGGGTTGCTCGGGAACGGCGACGGACCGACGCCTGAAGACCTGGATGCGGTCCGCAGGGCGACATTCACAGTGGAGGCTGTCAACGAGCGCGAGCTCCTGACCGACCACGACATGGCTGCCTTCGTCGACGTGCTCGCCGCCTCCGCCGGCGAGGCGGGCCGCTGGATCCACTTTGGGCTGACCTCCTCGGACGTGCTCGACACCGCGCTCGCGCTGCAGCTACGCGCCGTCGGCGAGGTGCTCGTGCCCGGCGCGCACGAGCTTGCAGTCGCCTTGGCAACACGCGCGCGTGAGCACGCGCTGACGCTGTGTGTGGGTCGCACGCACGGGGTCCACGCCGAGCCGACGACCTTCGGAGTAAAGCTCGCGGGTTTTGCGTTCGAGGCGCATCGCAATGCGCTGCGCTTGGAGCGTGCGTTCGCCCAGGTCGTCGTCGGTGCGATCTCCGGCGCCGTGGGGACGTATGCGGCGACCAGCCCTGAGTTCGAGGTTCGCGTGCTGGAGCGCTTGGACATCAAGCGCGAGGACGTCTCCACGCAGGTCGTGGCGCGCGACCGGCACGCCGAGCTGCTGAGTGCGATCGCGCTGGCCGGGGCCGGGTTGGAGCGGTTCGCGACCGAGATCAGGCACCTGCAGCGCACGGAGGTGCGCGAGGTGCAAGAGCCGTTCCGCGCTGGGCAGAAGGGCTCCAGTGCGATGCCGCACAAGCGCAACCCAATCAAGAGCGAGCAGATCTCCGGATTGGCGCGCGTGCTGCGCGGAAACGCCCAGGCGGGGCTCGAGAATGTAGCGCTGTGGCACGAGCGTGACATCTCGCATTCCTCGGTCGAGCGCGTGATCCTGCCCGACTCGACGATCCTGCTCGACTACTTGCAACATCGCTCGATTGCGCTCGTGGAGGGCATGCAAGTGAATGAAGAGCGGATGCGCGAGAACCTCGAGCTGACGCATGGCGCGCTGTTCTCGCAAAGAGTTCTGCTGGCGCTAATAGAGGGAAATCCCGCCCACCCGAATCCCACCCACCCCGGGAGAACCCGCGACGACGCCTACCGGATCGCGCAGGAGCTGGCGCAGCGCGCCTGGGATGAGGGCACGCCACTACGCGAGCTCCTCGCGCAGGACGACCGCGCGGCCGGCCTGGACCTGGAGGAGATCTTCACCTACGACCACTACACCCGGTACGCCGAGGAGATCATCCGCCGTCTTGACGGGATATCGTCCGAGTAGTGACCACGCTCGTCGACCTACCGCTGATCGCCAA
>Ga0302235_10003033_pt1 | contig 11906 bp, 9 predicted proteins | sample II_Palsa_N3_3_FD_193577 | JGI IMG/M metagenome (GOLD analysis project Ga0302235, IMG submission 193577) | Peat permafrost microbial communities from Stordalen Mire near Abisko, Sweden - II_Palsa_N3_3 | ecosystem: Environmental > Terrestrial > Soil > Palsa > Peat permafrost | place: Sweden... | reverse complement strand
CGGCTGGTGGATGTCGATCAGGCGCTTGTGCGTGCGGATCTCGAAGTGCTCGCGCGAGTCCTTGTCCTTGAACGGCGAGCGGATCACGCAGTAGACGTTCTTCTCGGTCGGCAGCGGCACCGGCCCGGACACGGTGGCGCCGGTGCGGGTGGCCGTCTCGACGATCTCCCTCGCGGCCGACTCGATGGCGGATGTGTCATACGCCTTCAGCCGGATTCGGATCTTGTTTTGGTTGCTAGCTGCCATGTGAAGTCGCCTTGCTGATCTGGTCGTGTCGTGTGGTCTGGGGTGCTGCTTTTACCTGCGGGCGCTCGTTGCCGTACATCGCCGGCGAAAGAGCCTCCCGCCGAGCCCCCGCCGGACGGCGCTGGAGGGCGGGCCCTGCTCACGGAACCCGCCCCGTCGCCGCCACACCTTGCGGTGGGGCTGAATTAGTCGTATCGGACTGCCAATGCGCGCGTCACCCCGACGTGTTCGGATGGACGCGCGTGTACTACTCGATGATCTCGCTGACCACGCCCGAGCCGACCGTGCGGCCGCCCTCTCGAATGGCGAAACGCAGACCCTGGTCCATGGCGATCGGCTGGATCAGCTCGATCTCCATCTGGACGTTGTCGCCGGGCATGACCATCTCGACGCCGTCGGGCAGCTTGGCCACGCCGGTGACGTCGGTTGTGCGGAAGTAGAACTGCGGCCTGTAGCCCGTGAAGAAGGGGGTGTGACGACCGCCCTCCTCCTTCTTGAGCACGTAGACCTCGGCCTTGTACTTGGTGTGGGGCGTGATCGAGCCGGGCTTGCAGAGCACCTGGCCGCGCTCGATCTCCTCGCGCTTGGTGCCACGCAGCAGGCAGCCGACGTTGTCGCCCGCCTGGCCCTGGTCGAGGATCTTGCGGAACATCTCGACGCCCGTGACGACCGTCGAGGTCGAGGCGTGCACGCCGACGATTTCAACGGTGTCGCCGGTGTGGACGATGCCCTGCTCGACGCGTCCGGTGGCGACGGTGCCGCGGCCAGTGATCGAGAACACGTCCTCGACCGGCATCATAAACGGCTTGTCGAGGTCGCGCACGGGATCCGGGATGTAGGAGTCCAGCGCGGCGGCAAGCTCGAGGATCTTCTCCTTGTAGGCATCGTCGCCTTCGAGCGCCTTCAGCGCAGAGCCGGTGACGAACGGGATGTCATCGCCGGGGAAGTCGTATTCGGAGAGCAGCTCGCGAACCTCGACCTCGACCAGTTCGAGCAGCTCGTCGTCGTCGACCATGTCCGCCTTGTTGAGGAACACTACGATGTAGCCGACGCCCACCTCGCGGGCGAGCAGGACGTGCTCGCGCGTCTGGGGCATCGGGCCGTCCGCCGCCGAGACCACGAGGATCGCCCCGTCCATCTGGGCGGCGCCGGTGATCATGTTCTTGACGTAGTCGGCGTGACCGGGGCAGTCGACGTGCGCGTAGTGACGGTTCTCCGTCTGGTACTCGACGTGGGAGGTGGCGATCGTGATCCCGCGCTCCTTCTCCTCGGGCGCGTTGTCGATCTCCGCGAAGGTGCGGGCTTCCGCGCCCCCGTGCTCGGCCAGGACCGTCGTTATGGCAGCGGTCAGCGTCGTCTTGCCATGGTCGATGTGACCGATGGTCCCGACGTTGACATGAGTCTTGTCGCGCTCGAACTTCTCCTTCGCCACTTTTTGTTCGCTCCTTATCGACTTGGTCGTTCGCCCCTGGAAGGACGAACCTGAGAAATCTATCTGAATGCGGCTTTCGTTGACTGCTGGTGTGCTCAGGCGGCTACTGGCTCGCCGGTTCTCGCTTCGACGATCTTCTCGGCGATGTTCGGCGGAACCTCCTGGTAGGCGTCGAACTGCATCGTGTACGTGGCGCGTCCCTGCGTGTTGGAGCGCAGGTCGGTCGCGTACCCGAACATCTCGCTGAGTGGCACCTTGGCGGTGACGGCGAGCGCGTTGCCGCGGCGCTCCTGTCCTTCGACGTGGCCGCGGCGGCGGCTGAGGTCGCCGATGACGTCGCCGAGGAAGTCCTCGGGCACGACCACCTCGACCGCGAAGATCGGCTCGAGCAGTACCGGCTTGGCGCGTTTGGCGGCCTCTTTGATGGCGTAGGAGCCGGCGACTTTGAAGGCGATCTCCGAGGAGTCGACGTCGTGGTACTTGCCGTCGACGAGCGTGACGCGCACGTCGACCATGGGGTAGCCGGCCTTGACGCCGTTCTCGAGCGCCTCCTCGATGCCCTTCTTGACGGCGGGGATGTACTCCGAGGGGATCGCGCCACCCTTGATCTTGTTGACGAACTCGAAGCCCTCGCCGGGCGCCGGCTCGAGGTTGATGAAGACGACGCCGAACTGGCCCGAGCCGCCGGTCTGACGCACGAACTTGCCTTCGACCTTCTCGACGTTGCCGCGTACGGTCTCGCGGTAGGAGACCTGCGGGCGCCCGACGTTGGCCTCGACGCCGAACTCGCGCTTCATGCGGTCGACGAGCACTTCGAGGTGCAGCTCGCCCATGCCGGAGATCTCGGTCTGGCCGGTCTCCTCGTTGGTGCGCACCTGGAAGGTGGGGTCCTCCTCGGCGAGGCGCCCGAGCGCGGTCGACATCTTCTCCTGGTCGACCTTGGTCTTGGGCTCGACCGCGACCTTGATGACGGGCTCGGGGAAGACGATGTTCTCGAGGTGCACGGGCGCGTCGGGGGCGGCGAGCGTGTCGCCGGTGATGACCTGCTTGATGCCGACGGCGGCGGCGATGTCGCCGGCGTAGACCTCGGTGACCTCCTCGCGCTCGTTGGCGTGCATCATCAGGATGCGCCCGATCCGCTCGGTGCGTCCGGTGCCGACGTTGAGCACGCGCGCGCCCGCCTCGAGTTTGCCGGAGTAGACGCGGAAGTAGGTGAGCTTGCCGACGTACGGGTCGGCGGCAATCTTGAACGCGAGCGCGGCGAACGGCTCTGAGTCGTCGGCCTTGCGCACGACCTCGCGCTCTTGCTCCTCGCCTTTGATCAGTTCGGTGCCGACGACGGGCGGCACGTCAAGCGGCGAGGGCAGGTAGTCGATGACGGCGTCGAGCAGCGGCTGCACGCCCTTGTTCTTGAACGACGAGCCGCACAGCACGGGCGTCAGTTTGGTCGACAGCGTGGCGGCGCGGATCGCCTGCTTGAGCGTCTCCTCGGGTACGTCGGCTTCCTCGAGCAGCAGTTCGAGCAGCGCGTCGTCGTAGTGGGAGACCTCCTCGAGCAGGTGTTCGCGCGCGGCGGTGGCCGCTTCGATCAGGTTCTCGGGGATCTCGATTTCGTCCTGTTCCTTGCCGAGCTCGTCCTTGTAGACGATCGCTTTCATCGCGACGAGGTCGACGACGCCCAGGAAGTCGCCCTCGGCGCCGATCGGCAGCTGGATCGGCACGGGGTGGGCGCCGAGGCGGTCGATCATCGTCTGCACGCCTTTGTCGAAGTCGGCGCCGATGCGGTCCATCTTGTTGATGTAGGCGATGCGCGGCACGTGGTACTTGTCGGCCTGGCGCCAGACGGTCTCGGACTGGGGCTCGACGCCGGCGACCGAGTCGAACAGCGCGATCGCGCCGTCGAGCACGCGCAGCGAGCGCTCGACCTCGACGGTGAAGTCGACGTGGCCGGGCGTGTCGATGATGTTGATGCGGTGGTCCTTCCACTGCGCGGTGGTGGCGGCGGAGGTGATCGTGATGCCGCGCTCCTGCTCCTGTTCCATCCAGTCCATGACCGCCGCGCCCTCGTGGACCTCGCCGATCTTGTACGTGCGCCCGGTGTAGTACAGGATGCGCTCGGTCGTCGTCGTCTTACCGGCGTCGATGTGCGCCATGATCCCGATGTTGCGGGTGTTTTGGAGTGAGAACTTGCGTGGCATTGATCTTGTGGGGGTGTTGTTGGGTGGCGGCGGTCAGGGCAAAAAAATAGGCCCCTCGGGCCCACGCGCGCAGCTGGTCTCGCATTGACCGGTCCGCGTTCGTTATCTGCTCGAGGTCTCCATCTTGAAGCCGACTCCGCGGGAAGCACGCGTGTACGTCGCGTCCACCCGCGACGCGGTTTCGACTATAGCAGAGGAATTCTGCGCCCTAAGTGGGCTTCCTGCCGGTGGCGGCTTGCGCTCGAGTGCTCGCGGGAGACGCCCCGCAGACCTCGTCGGCGGGCGCGTCGTCGACCATCGCGGCGAGCCGTTCGAGCACTCGCGTGGCGGCGCGCAGCTCGTCGATCTGCAGGCCGGCGAGCGCGTGCTCCCAGCGGCTCTTCCACGCTTCGCGCTTGGCCTCGATCGCGCGGCTGCCCTGACGCGTGAGGCGCGATACGACGACGCGGCGGTCGGTCTGCGAGCGCACGCGCTCGACGTGGCCCTGCTCGGCGAGATGGTCGAGCATCTGCGTGACGGTGGCGGGCGTCAGGCGCGCGGCGGTCGCGAGCTCGCCGGCGGGCAGCTCGCCGCGCTCGTGCAGCTCGATCAGCAGCTCGAACTGCGCGTGGCTGAGCTCGGCGCCGCCGAGGTGGGTGTCGCGGCCGCGCAGCCGGCTGAAGCCGCGAAAGACGCGGCGAAACGCCATGCCGAGGTCGGTCACCTGTGTCTCTCTGGCGTCGGGCTCGACGGCCGGTGCGAGCGTGGCGGGGCTGCCCATGGCGTGTCGCCTATACGCCGAGCGGCTCGGCGGCAGCCTCGGCGTTGCTCTGTGCCTGGTCCATGCGCGCGCGTGGGTTCTCGGCGCGCAGCAGCACGAGGCAGGGGATGATCGACAGCGCGGCGATGCCGACGGAGCCCCAGTAGGCCTTGTCGAAGGCGTGCGCGAGGTGCGTGGGGGTGTGCGCGCCGGCGCTGGCGCGCTGGAGCACGACGGCGAGCACGGCGGTGCCGATGGCGCCGCCGATGCGCTGCAGGACGTTCAGCTGGGGCGTGGCGTCGGAGAGCTGGTCGGGGCGCAGCGAGGCGAACGCGGCGCTCATGGCGGGCACGAACGCGAAGCCGATGCCGACGCCGCGCACGAGCAGGATCAGCGAGATCGAGAGGATCGACGTGTTGGCCGCGACGAACGCGAGCGGCAGCGTGGTGATCGACAGGATCGCGACGCCGACGATCGCGACGCGCCCGCCGCCGAAGCGTTCGGTCATGCGACCCATGAACGGCATCACGAGCAGCATCCCGAGCCCCTGCGGGCCGGTGAGCAGGCCGGTGACGATGACGCTCTCGTGGCGGACTTCCTGGTAGTAGAGCGGTACGAGGATCATGGCGCCGAACAGCGCGGCGCCGAGCCCGAAGGTGGTCAGCGAGGCGGCGCCGAAGACGCGGTTGGCGTACAGGCGAATGTCGAGCAGCGGGCGCTCGATACGCAGCGCGTGCCAGATGAAGATGGCGGACAGGGCGAGTCCGGCGACGATCGGCCAGACGACGCCGGGCGCCGTGAGGCTGCTGTTGGAGCCGAGCTGACTGAGGCCGTAGACGACCGCCGTGGACCCCCCCGAGAGCAGCCCAAAGCCGACGACGTCGAGGCGCCCGGCCTCCCCGGAGTTGGTCTTCGGCAGCATCCGCCAAGCGAGCACGAGCGCGATCGCGCCGATGGGGACGTTGACGAGGAAGATCCACGACCAGTGCAGCTTCTCGAGGATCGCGCCGCCGACGACGGGGCCGAGGATCGGCGCGAGCATGGCGGGCATCGAGACGATCCCCATCACGCGTCCCATGCGCTTGGGGCCGGCGACCTGGGCCATGATCAGCTGGCCGATGGGCATGATCATGCCGCCGCCGGCGCCCTGCAGCACGCGGAAGAGCACCAGCGAGGTGGTGGAGGTGGCGACCGCGCACAGCGCCGAGCCGCCGGTGAACAGCACCAGCGATGTCATGTACACGCGCTTTGCGCCGAAGCGCCGCGCGGCCCAGCCGGTGACGGGGATGACGGCGGCGAGCGACAGCAGGTAGCCGGTGATCACCCATTGCACCTGCGCGATCGAGCTGTGCAGGTCGCTGCGCAGCGTGTGCAGCGCGACGTTGACGATCGTCGTGTCGAGGATCGACATGATCATCCCGAGGATCACCACGCCGGCGATCTTCCACACGTACGGCTCGATGCGGTCGGACGCCTCCGGGTGGAAGTCTGGATCCAGCGTGGCTGTCGGCGAGGAAGACATTCGGTACCTCAATGTTAGGTACCAAAGCTTTTTCCTTCAAGGGCCGTGTGCGCGTTCTCACAGATCTGGAGCGCGCGCGGGCGCTGCTGAAGGAAGACGAAGGCGGCTTCGACGAAGACGAACTGGCGCGCCTCAGCGAAGAAGCGGGCAGAACGCACCCGGCCGAGCCGTAGGGCGAGGGGTTCTTGAGCCGAGATGTTCCGGTAGGCGCATGCGCCCACCGGCGGGCCGCACATGTGCGGCCCGGGCGACGTCACATGTGACGTCGCCTGCGGGTGGCGCATGCGCCACCCGGCGGTCCCGCGCATGCGCGGGACCGAACGTACGACGACGGAAGACGTTCCCTCCACGGGCCGTAGCGGTCTGAGGACCAAGCGAGCCAAGGACGCAGTAAGCGAAGTGTGCTGTGCACACGAGCGATCGAGGACGCCGGCTCGCGCCGGTCATCGGGCCGCTACCAGCGGTAATGGGCGAAGGCCTTGTTGGCCTGCGCCATGCGGTAAATGTCGTCCTTGCGCTTGTAGGCGCCGCCCTGCTGGGACTGCGCATCCATGAGCTCGTTGGCGAGGCGCTGGGCCATGGTCTTCTCGCGGCGCTGACGGGCGAACTCGACGAGCCAGCGGACGGCGAGCGTGCGTGCGCGCCTGGAGGGCACCTCGACGGGCACCTGGTAGGTGGCACCGCCGACGCGTCGCGAGCGGACCTCGAGCGACGGCGTGAGCGCCTTGATGGACGCGTCGAGCGTCTCGATGGGGTCTTTGTCGCTGCGCTCGCCGACGAGCGCGAGCGCGTCGTAGACGATCCGCTCGGCGGTTGACTTCTTGCCGTCGAGCATGACCTTGTTGATCACCTGCTGGACGAGCTTCGAGCGGTGTATGGGGTCCGGGTCGACGGGCCGGATCTGGGCGGCTGCGCGGCGTGGCATCTAGTGGTTCACCCTACTTTTTCTTGACGCCGTACTGCGAGCGCGCCTTCTTGCGGTCGCTGACGCCGGCGGCGTCGAGCGTGCCGCGCACGACCTTGTAGCGCACACCGGGCAGGTCCTTGACGCGGCCGCCGCGCACGAGCACGACCGAGTGCTCCTGCAGGTTGTGTCCCTCTCCGGGTATGTACGCGGTGACCTCGATCGATCCGGAGATGCGCACGCGCGCGACCTTGCGCAGCGCGGAGTTGGGCTTCTTCGGGGTGGTCGTGTACACGCGCGTGCACACGCCACGTCGCTGTGGTGCGGCGACCTTCTTCTTGCGGCCTTTGCCGGACTTCAGTCCGGGGGTCGCGATCTTCTTCTTGGGCGTCACGCGCCCCTTGCGCACCAGTTGCGAGGTCGTCGGCATCGAGCGGATGCTAGCAGTGCGAGGCTGCCAAGGCTGCCAAGTCGGCCAGGGCTTCCAAGTCGGCCAGGGCTTCCAAGTCGGCGAAGGCGGCCAAGGGGGACTACGCCGCCTGCGGAACGCCGGCGGCGCGCACGGGAGCGGGCATCAGCGCGGCGGCGACGATGACGAGCACGAACGCGAGCGCCTGCAGCAGCACGCCGGCGGTGCTGCCGGCGACGGGGTCGCCGAAGACGACGATGCCGCCGGCGATGCCGGCGATGTTGGCGGCGGTGCCGGTGACGGCGATGACGGGGACCGCTTCGCCGTCCTGCAGACCGCGGGCGGACGCGTAGAAGGCGACGATCGAGGCGACGACCGCGACGGCGAGCCAGGGGCTCAGCACGAGGCCGAGGAGGCCGTGCGCGCCGGTGATGCCGGTGAGCGCCTTGATGGCGGTGTCGGAGACGCCGAACAGGACGCCGGAGGCGGCCCCGAGCATCACGCCGTGGTGCTCGGCCGTGCCGCCCATGCGCGGGCCCATCAGCAAGAGACCGCCGAGCCCGAACAGGCCGGCCTCGAAGGAGATCATCGCGGCCTGTGAGAAGTGTGAGTGCGGGCCGTGCATCGCCGGCAGCGTGAGGCCCAGCAGCACGAGTCCGGCGGCGGTCAGCGACAGGCCCAGCCATTGGCGGCGGCCGACCTTGAAGCCGAACATGCGCTCGGCCATGACCGCGATGAACACCATGCCCGCGGCGAGCGACACCTGGATCACGGACATCGGCGCCAGCGACAGCGCGGCGACGTGCAGACCCCAGCTGCCGGTCGCGATGATCATGCCGAGCGTGAACCACTTGGAGGAGTACAGCTGCCTGACGGAGCGCAGCGGGTGCAGCACCTGGACCTTCGGGACGGAGTTCGCTCCCCTGTACTTGAAGAAGAAGCCCAGGTTCGCCACGAAGGCGCACGCGAGCGCAAGGAGTATGCCTAGATCCATGGTCATTGTTGGGGGGGCGACGGTCGGGTCATCGGCCGAGGACAGCGACTGCTTTACTGCGCGCGAGCAAACTCGGCGTAACGTCCGTCGCGGGCAGCGTATCTGGCGAAACCTCTATGGGAGCTAAAGACGACCTCGGCGATGCCCAAGACCGCGAACTGCCGCTGCTGATGGTCGACATCGACGGCGTTCTGTCTCTGTTCGGCGGCTGGGAGCGGGCCGGCGGGCGCGAGCTGGCGAGCGAGCGGCCGCTCGAGGGCTCGTTCCATTCGATCGACGGCATGCCCCACTTCCTTTCGTCCACCGCGGCCGCTCACCTGCTCGATCTGTCGAGTCTGTTCGACCTGGTGTGGGCGAGCGGGTGGGAGGAGCGGGCGAACGAGCATCTGCCGCATCTGCTGGGGTTGCCGCCCGAGCTGCCGTTCCTGCGCTTCGAGCGCGCGGTGGGCCGCGCCAACGCCCACTGGAAGCTCGACGCGATCGACGCGTACGCGGGGGCGCGACCGCTGGCGTGGGTCGACGACGCGCTCAACGCGGCCTGCCACGAGTGGGCCGCCGCCCGCGTGGCGCCGACGTTGCTCGTGCAGACGGATCCTCAGCAGGGCCTGACGGCGCGCGAGGCGGCGCAGTTGGCGGAGTGGGCGCGGGCTTTGCCGGGTGTGCCCTCGATGTGACCGCGCGGGCGGGGCTGTGCCTTTGTCGAGGGGCGTATAACCATCGCTATACGCCCCTCGCAAGGTCAACAGGTGCGTCGTCGGCCGGCAGGCAGCGACGCCGGCCGGCCCCTCTGTCGATGCGCGCTTGTGGCTACTCCGCGAGCTCCTCGTCGGGGAGCTCGAGCTCGGCGAGCTCCTCGGCGAAGCCGGGGTCGGTGCCGCCGGCGCCGATCTTCTCCAGCGACGCGAGGTCGGCGTCGAACTCCTGGCCGTAGCCGCCGTTGAACGCGTCGCCGGCGAGCCCGAGCTCGGCGGCGATCTCGTCCTGGTCGAGCAGGCCGACGTCGTCGATCGCGCGCGGGAGCGGTTCGGAGGGCTCGATCTCGATCCGCCGGTAGCGCTTGAGGCCGGTGGCGGCGGGGATCAGCTTGCCGATGATGACGTTCTCCTTGAGCCCGTTCAGGCGGTCGATCTTGCCTTCCAGCGCGGCGTCGGTGAGCACCTTGGTTGTCTCCTGGAAGGACGCCGCCGACAGGAACGAGTCGGTGTTGAGCGACGCCTTGGTGATGCCGAGGATGATGTCCTCGAACTGCGCCGTCTCGCCGCCCGCCTGGTTGACGGCGTCGTTGGCCTTGGCGAATTCGAAGCGATCGACGAACTGCCCGGGCAGGTAGTCGGTGTCGCCCTTCTGGTCGACGCGCACCTTCTTGAGCATCTGGCGGACGATCAGCTCGATGTGCTTGTCGTTGATGTCCACGCCCTGGGACTTGTAGACCTCCTGGACCTCCTTGACCAGGTACTGCTCGGTCTCGGTGCGTCCGCGGATCGCGAGCAGCTCGTGCGGGTACACCGACCCCTCGTTGAGCTGCTTGCCCGCTTTGATCTTCTCGCCGTCAGCCACGAACAGCCGCGTGCGCCGCGGGAACGCGTGACGGTGCTCGTCGCCGGCGTCGTCGGTGATGACGACGGTGAGCGCTTTGTCGGTCTCCTCGATCGAGACGACGCCATCCTGCTCGGCGATTTTCGCGAGCCCCTTCGGCCGGCGCGCCTCGAACAGCTCGACCACGCGCGGCAGGCCGTGCGTGATGTCCGCGCCGGCGACGCCGCCGGTGTGGAACGTGCGCATCGTCAGCTGCGTGCCCGGCTCGCCGATCGACTGCGCGGCGACGATGCCGACCGCGTCGCCGATCTGGGCGAGCGCTCCGGTTGCCATCGCGCGGCCGTAGCATGCCTGGCAAACGCCGCTGGGCGCCTCGCACTTGAGCACCGAGCGCACGGGTACGGTCACCTCGACGCCCTTCTCGTGGTCGTCGGCGAACGCGCTGATGATGTCCTCGAGCTCGCCGCGCCCGATTTCGGTGCCCTGCTCGGCGAGCATGCGGCCTCGCTTGGTCGTGATGTCCAGTGCGGCGATGCGTCCGACGAGTACGTCGTTGGGTTCGCCGCCGGCCTTGAACACGGCCATCTCGATGTACTCCTCGGTGCCGCAGTCGGCCTCGCGGATGATCACGTCCTGGGCGACGTCGACCAGACGCCGCGTCAGGTAGCCGGAGTCGGCGGTGCGCAGCGCCGTGTCGGCGAGGCCCTTTCGCGCTCCGTGCGTGGAGATGAAGTACTCGAGCACCGACAGGCCCTCCATGAAGTTGGCCTTGATCGGTCGCTCGATGATTTCACCCTTCGGGTTGGCCATCAGGCCGCGCATGCCGGCGAGCTGGCGGATCTGCTTGAACGAGCCACGGGCACCCGAGTTGGCCATCATGAAGATCGGGTTGAGCGTGTCGAGGTTCTCGATCATCGCCTCGGCGACCTCGTCGGTGGCTGCGTTCCACTGCTCGACGACCGCCTCGTGACGCTCCTCCTGGGTGATCAGGCCGTCGTCGTACTGGCTGGTGATGTCGCCGACGATCTTGTCGAACTTGTCGAGGATCGACTGCTTGGACGGCGGCACGACGACGTCGTTCTTGGAGATCGTGATCCCCGCCTGCGTCGCGTACTTGAAGCCGAGGTCCTTGAACGCGTCGAGCACCAGCGAGATCGTGGTCGCGCCGTATGACTGCACGAGCATGTCGATCAGCCGGGTCGTGTCGCGCTTCTTCATCGACTGGTTGACGAACACGTACTTGGACGCGTCGAACTCGTCGCCCAGCGCCTCCGCGAGCGCGCGCTCGATGCGGTCGTTGTAGATGATCCGCCCGATCGTCGTGAGCACGTGACCGCCCTCGCGCCCATACGGACGGAACTCGGCGATGTCGTGCAGCTTGACGACGTTGCCCTCGTAGGAGAGCTCCGCCTCCTGCGCCGTGCGGAACACGTGCGGGCGCGGCTCATACGTGGCACGGTCGATCTTCGCGAGCTCCTCGGCCTCGGGCCCGTATGTGAGGTAGTAGGCGCCGAGGATCATGTCCTGCGTTGGGGTTGCCAGCGGCGCGCCGTGCGCGGGAGAGAGGATGTTGTTGGAGGACAGCATCAGGATTCGCGCCTCCGCCTGCGCCTCCGCCGACAGCGGCAGGTGCACGGCCATCTGGTCGCCGTCGAAGTCGGCGTTGAAGGCGTGGCACACCAGCGGGTGCACCTGGATCGCCTTGCCCTCGACGAGCATCGGCTCGAACGCCTGGATGCCCAGGCGGTGGAGCGTGGGCGCGCGGTTGAGCAGCACGGGGTGCTCGTGGATGACCTCCTCGAGTACGTCCCAGACCTCGGCGATCATCGAGTCGACCATCTTCTTGGCGGCCTTGATGTTCTGCGCGGACTTGCGCTCGACCAGGCGCGCCATGATGAACGGCTTGAACAGCTCCAGCGCCATGAT
>Ga0302235_10003016_pt1 | contig 11940 bp, 11 predicted proteins | sample II_Palsa_N3_3_FD_193577 | JGI IMG/M metagenome (GOLD analysis project Ga0302235, IMG submission 193577) | Peat permafrost microbial communities from Stordalen Mire near Abisko, Sweden - II_Palsa_N3_3 | ecosystem: Environmental > Terrestrial > Soil > Palsa > Peat permafrost | place: Sweden... | reverse complement strand
CGGGGACGTAACGTCTCGGTGCCAAGTCGTAACGTGGTGGCATAGCCGGCCAGGTAGAAACCAGAGCATGGCCCCTCAGACACCTGAAGAACTCGCCGCCGCGATCGAAGCGGACGGCATCGAGTTCCTGTTCGCGATGTTCGTCGACCTGCACGGCAAGCCGTGCGCGAAGCTCGTCCCGGTCTCCGCGCTTGACGAGATGCTGAACGGCGGCGCGGGGTTCGCCGGTTACGCCGCCGGCCCGATGGGACAGACCCCGGCGGACCCGGACCTGATCGCGGTGCCGGACATCAGCTCCTACACCCCGATGCCGTGGCGCCCCGGTCTGGCGATCGTCATGTGCGACCCGCACGTGGACGGAAAGCCCTGGCCGTACGCCCCGCGCGTCATACTCAAGAACGCGCTGGCGGACCTGGCGGCACGGGGCATGTCGTTGAACGCCGGCGCCGAACCGGAGTACTTCCTGGTCAGGAAGACCGAGGCCGGCGGTATCAGGGTGGCCGACGAACTCGACGACGGGGGCCTGCCCTGCTATGACGCCAAGGGCCTGACCAGGAGCTACGCGTTCCTCACGACGCTGAGCAAGACAATGAACTCACTCGGCTGGTCCAACTACGCGAACGACCACGAGGACGGGAACGGCCAGTTCGAGCAGAACTTCAAGTACTCCGACGCGCTCACCACCGCCGACCGGGTGATCATCTTCAGGTACATGGTGCATGCGCTCGCCCAAGAGGCGGGCATGCTCGCCACGTTCATGCCCAAGCCGTTCAAGGACCGCACCGGCACCGGCCTGCACCTGCACCTGTCCCTGTGGGATCTGGAAGGCAACACGCCGCTCTTCCACGACGACCACGATCCGCGCAAGCTCGGGCTGTCCGGACTGGCCTATCAGTTCATCGGCGGCGTCCTCGAGCACGCGGCGGGGCTGACCGCGGTCGCCTGCCCGACGGTGAACTCCTACAAGCGGGTGTCGGCCGGCGCCCCGCTGTCCGGCGCCGCGTGGGCCCCAGGTTTCGTCACCTACGGCGGAAACAACCGGACGCAGATGATCCGCGTCCCCGACAGCGGCCGGATCGAGGTCCGCGTCGTCGACGGCCTGGCCAACCCCTACCTCGCGCTCACCGCGCTGCTCGCCGCCGGGATCGATGGCATCGACCGGAACCTCGAGCCCGGCGAGCCCAACCGGGAGAACCTGTTCGACATGGAGGTCTCGGCGGTCAGGGAACGCGGGATCACCCGGCTGCCCGCCACGCTGGCCGAGGCGGCGGCCGCGCTGGCCGCCGACGGGGTGCTGCGTGAGGCGTTCGGGAAGGTGCCGGGCGGCGAATACGTGGACTACTACGCGACCGTCAAGCGGGCCGAGTTCGCGGAGTACCACGCCGAGGTCTCCCCGTGGGAAGTCCGCCGCTATCTCACGGCGTGACGGCCTCCGAGTAAAGCCACTCCCTATCACCACTCCGTACAATGGACGACGTGAGCACCGCTGTTGTCCTCCGGGGGGGAGACCCCGCGCCACTTGAGGCGACGCTGTCTTCGGTCATCGCGCTGCGCGTCAAGGAGGCGCGGCAGCGCAAGGGGTTGCCAATCCGGACGCTGTCCGAGCGGACCGGCATATCCAAGGGGATGCTCTCCAAGATTGAGAACGCCCAGGTGTCACCCAGCCTCGCCACCCTGGCCAGGCTGGCCGAGGCCCTGGACGTGCCGCTCACCTCGTTCTTCCGCGGCTTCGACGAGGAACGCGACGCGATCTTCGTCAAGGCCGGCCACGGCGCCGAGATCCGCCGCGAGGACGCGGCGGCCGGCCACCACTACCAGCAGCTCGGCTTCATGCGCGGCCAGCACCGCCGGATGACCCCGCAGCTCGTGACGCTCACCAAGGGCGTCGAGGTCTTCCCGCTCTACCAGCACCCAGGCACCGAGTTCCTCTACATGCTGGAGGGCGTGATGGCCTACGGCCACGGCCGAGCCGTCTACGTGCTTGAGCCCGGCGACGCGCTGCAGTTCGACGGCGAGGCGTCGCACGGCCCGGTTGAGCTGATCAGGCTTCCCGCGCGGTTCCTGTCGGTGACCGCCGTTGGCACCGTGCACGACTCGTCTTGAGGCGTCCCGCGCATCATGAAGTGTTCGAGATTCAGGGCGTAAGACCACGGCGAGATCGACGTCTCTGAGGCGGAAGCGGACGTAGCGGGCCGCCATCTGGGCCTCGATGCGGCCGAGGCGGCCCTTGTCGGCTTCGTCGATGATCACGCGGGCCACGCCGGCGGCGCGGGCGGCGCTGGTGAAGGAGCGGCCCGGGGAGCGGGTGATCACCACCTCGCCGTCAGCCTTCGCGCCGGCCCGCTGAATCGCCCTGATCGCCTTCGCGACGAGGGCCCGGGCGGCGTCCTTCTCCTTCTTGTTCGGCATCAGGCCCGGGTGCTGCAGGCCGAACGAGGCCCCGTGGATCCGGGCGACGGTCACCACCCGGATCCGGCTGCCCTGCGCAAGTTCCACCGCGAGGGCGATCGACGCGTCGCTGAACGGCTTGCCCGTGGAGGCGAGCAGAACCCCGGCGGACGGGAGCGCCGCCCTCGGGTTGGCCCGCCGCCAGGGGAGCAGGGAGGCTGGGGCAGCGCCACGGCCCGCTGCGAAGGTCATGCTTCTTCCTGCGCCAGCTCGGGCTCGACCACCGCTACCGGAGCGGGACGGCGCAGGTCAGAACGCTTCCGCCAGTAGTACAGCGGGAAGTACACGGCCATGACCACCAGGCCGAGGAAAAACAGGTACGGGCCCGAGTTCGGGGCGACCACGATGTTCGGCGCGTTCCAGCCGCCGTAGAAATAGACCACCGTCCAGAACAGGAAGATCCCGAGCGCCAGGAAGCGCACAAACCCTGGCAGCCGGAGCGGGCGTTCGACGTTCGGCCGCATTTGCCGGTAGACGAAGTAGCCGGCCAGCGACATGGCGCAGGCGAACAGGTAGCCGGCGTTGGAGAAGATGTAAATCCGCACGGGCGAGCCGAACAGGACCACCACCATCGACGCCACCACGTTGAAGGCCATCGAGCGGGACGGCACGCCGTGCCTGTTCACCTTGCCGAACCATCGGGGCAGCATGCCGTCTTCCGACGCCTGGTAGAGCGAGCGGCCGGTGCCCATGATCGCGTTCAGCACCGACAGCAGCAGCGCCAGGATCAGCGGCAGGCCGATGAACCACTTGATCCAGGAGCCGTGGCCGAAGATCGCGCCGGTGAAGTCCGTGTACAGCGTCAGCGGGTCGCTGGTGGTCAGGGCCGCGCCGAGCACGCCGACGAAGACCAGCGGGGTCAGGATGTAGATGAGCATGCCGTAGATGCCCTCGGCGGTCAGCGCGATCTTCGCGTCCCGGGGGCCGTTGCGGCACTCCCCTACGTAGCAGGCGGCCGCCTCCATCGCGATCACGCTCCAGGTGATCGGGAACATCCAGGCGATGATGAACGTGAAGTTCGCGTGGACGCCGGCCGGGGCGTGGAAGCCGGCGATGTTCGACCAGTGGAAGGAACCGCTCTTGAACAGCGGGAGCAGCACCAGGACCGTTAGCGGGACCATAGAGGCGATGCCGAGGACGGTGGCGAAGCCGGCGCCGAGCTTCACGCCGAGGTAGCAGGGGACGTAGATCACGAGCAGGCCCGCGAAGCTGATCAGCAGCACGGTCGTCGAGACCGGCGCGCCGTACGTGCCGAACAGGTGGATCGTGCCGCCCTGCGGGATGTTGAACAGGCTGGACAGGTAGGCGGCGGTGAGGATCATGTTGATCGGCGCGACCGGGAACCAGCCGAGCCAGTACGACCAGCCGGAGAGGCCGCCTATGTGCTTGGCGGCCGTCCTGCCCACGAGGGGCTCGAAGCTCGCGGCCGCGAAGGACGGGATGCCGCCGGTCCGGTCGGGCCACATGCAGGCCAGTTCGGCCAGGCACAGGCAGAGCACCAGGCCGAAGATCGTGTTGATGCCGATCGCCCAGATCGCGGTCGCGCCCATGCCCTGCACCGCGTAGGGCGCAATCCCGGTGACCAGGATCGTTCCGGCCAGGCCGATGACGAACGCGCCCCACCAGTTGGTGCCCTTCTGTAGCCCGGTCTGCGTCTCGGGTGTAATCGCCGCCATCCGGCACCTCGCAATCTCCGCGGTTACGTCACACCAGGAGACAGGCGGCGCGTTACACCTAGATGTTGCAGGTCACCGGCGAGGTTAGGCGCGTGTAACGGGCGGCTCGGTTTCCGGAAACAATGACGCACCTGCGGTGCCCGAGCCGCGGGCGCCTTCAGGTGAGGTGAGCGGCGAGAGCGAAGCGGGGATCCGGGGCGGCGCGGCCGGTTGCCAGATCGGTCAGGATTTCGCCGAGGAGGGGGGCGAACTTGGCGCCGTGGCCCGAGCAGGCCGAGGCGATCACGAACGGGCCCTCGCGGTCGAGGATGAAGTCCTCATTGGCGGTGGACGTGTACAGGCAGGTGACCTCGTTGACGGGGCTGCTGTTCAGGCCCGGGAGGCGTTTCCTGGCGAACGCCGTCGTGCGCTGACGGGCGCCGGGATCGACGTTGAAGTCTCGGCCGTCGGCGGTGGCGACGGCTCCGCCTCGGTGCTCGCCCAGCTTGATCGCGCCGGGGACCTCGCCGCTGCGGCCACCGGGCAGACCGTAAAAGTCATCGATGTCGTCTCGGTAGATGAAGATGGGCCAGGGCTGCGGCGGCAGGTCGCGGGGGGCGAAGTGGAACACCTGCTGCTGGGTCACCGCCAGCGGGGGAAGCCGGACCAGGTCGCCGACGATCGGGGCGATCCAGGCGCCGGCCGCGACGACAGCCACCGGCGCCGTGAACGTGCCGCTGTCAGTGTGCACGATGGCACCGTCGCCCCCTGGCGTCGGTGCCAGCCGGGTGACCGGGGTGCCCATCCGGACGTCCGCGCCGACGGCGGCGAGGCGGAGCATCGCCGCCATCGCGGATTCCGGGTCGAGCACGCCCGCGTCGGCGTGGAACATGACCGGGCCGCCGCCGTCGAAGGAGATTCCCGGCCAGCGCTGCGCGGCCTCGGCGGGCTTGAGCAGCTCGGCCGGGACGCCGCACGAACGCAGGACCGCATGCAGCCGTTCCGGGTTCCGCAGCGGGCCGAAGTCGACGCCGCCGGTGAGGTGCAGCAGCGACTCCCCCGACTCGGCTTCCAGCCGCCGCCACAGCTCGCCGGCCTGCCCGGTGAGCCGTACGTACAGTGGGTCCGGGTACGCACGGCGGAAGATCCGGGCGCTGCCGTGCGAGCTGCCCCGCCGGTGCCCGGCGGGAAAAGCCTCGAGCACCACGACCGACAGGCCGCGGGCCGCCGCCGCCCACGCGGCGGCCGAGCCGGCCAGGCCGGCCCCGACGATGATCAGGTCCGCGGTCTCGGTCATGACGGGACCACCCAGCGGCCCCCGCGGTCGTTCGGCACCACCACAACGATGCCGGACCCGAACATGCGCCGCCGCAACTGGGCGGCCAGGCAGCCGTCGTCGGCGCCGCCCGAGGGCGCGCCGGAGCCGGAACCGGGGCCGCGGGCGCCGGGCGGCGGGCCGGTTTCGTCGAGGACGACCACCCGGGCACCGCGCGACCGTGCCATCCGCACGACCGCACGCGCGGGCGAGCCGGTGACCGCGATGTGCCCGAGGGCCGCCACGCCGGCGTCGTCGAGCACGCTCATCGCCAGCGCGACGGTCCGGCGCACCTGCTCTGGCAGCGGGTTATCTCCGGATGGGTGCACCGATGCCCCCGTGCCCCCCGGCGGGGGGCGCTGACCCGCCATCCGCTGCGCGGACGCGTCCAGGCAGGCCAAACGGCCGGAGACGGGGGGCGTTGAGGGGTACGCCGGGACCGTTCGGGATGATCGATTGGGGCTTTGACTTGGGATTGCCGCTCGGGAGCCTTGTTCAGAGCCGATGCCGATGACGGTCACCACCGATCCGCCCGCCAACTCGGCGGTGCGCAGGATGGCGGCGTGCGAGACGGCGGTCCCGGCGATGACGAGAAGCACTCGGCTGGCCGTCGCGGGTGCATCCTGCGGCCCGGCGCTCATCCACCCGCACCGGGGATCCAGTCGGTGCCGGCCAGCGGAACCTTCGCCATGGCGGCGGCCTCGATGGTCAGCGCCGCCAGGTCCTCGGGCTCCAGGTTGTGCACGTCGGACTTGCCGCAGGCGCGGGCGAGCATCGTCACCTCCATGGTGAGCGCTCTCAGGTAGTTGGCGACCCGGTGCGCGGCGAACTCGGCGTCAAGCCGCTGGGCGAGCAGATCGTCCTGGGTGGTGATGCCCACCGGGCAGGCGCCGGTGTGGCAGGCCGAGCACTCACCGGGCTTCGTGCCGAGCTTGGCGTAGTCGGCGGTCACGTCCACGTCGACCGGGCCCGACCGGTAGGACGCGCGGTTGCAGCCGAGCGCCAGCAGCGCCGCGATGCCGATGCTCACCGCGTCGGCGCCGAGGGCCAGCGCCTTGGCGACGTCCGCGCCGGTCCTGATCCCGCCGGAGACGATCAGTTGGACCTCGCGCTCGAGGCCGAGCTCGCGGAGCGCCTCGGCGGCCAGCCGCACGGCGGCGAGCGTCGGGATGCCCGCGTTCTCGATGAACGAGTCCTGGGTGGCGCCGGTGCCGCCCTGCATGCCGTCGACGACGACCACGTCGGCGCCGGCCGCGACGGCCAGCTTGACGTCGTGGTCGACTCTGGTCGCGCCCAGCTTGACGTAGATGGGCTTTTCTCCGTGGGTCGCCTCGCGGAACTCTTCGATCTTGATGCGCAAGTCGTCCGGTCCGGTCCAGTCCGGGTGCCTGCTCGCGGACCGCTGGTCGATCCCCTCCGGCAAGGCGCGCATCCCGGCCACTCGCGGGCCTACCTTCTGGCCCAGCAGCATGCCGCCGCCACCCGGCTTGGCACCCTGGCCGATCACGATCTCGATCGCGTCGGCGGCGCGAAGGTGGTCTGGGCGAAACCCGTACCGGGACGGCAAGCACTGGTAGACGAGGGTTTTCGACGCCGTCCGCTCCTCGTCCGTCATGCCGCCGTCGCCGGTCGTGGTCGAGGTGCCGACCTCGGAGGCGGCCGCGCCCAGAGCCTGCTTGGCCTGCGCGGAGAGGGCGCCGAAGCTCATCCCGGCGATCGTGATCGGGATCGCCAGGTCGATCGGGATCGCGCCGTGTCGCGCGCCGAGAAGGGTTCGTGTCTCGCAGCTCTCCCGGTAGCCCTCGAGCGGGTAGCGGGACGCGGACGCGGTGAGGAACACCAGGTCGTCGAAGTTTGGCACGGCGCGGCGGGCGCCGAAGCCGCGGATCTGGTACCGACCGAGGTCGGCAAGCGCGTGCACATCGGCGATGACCTGCGGGGGGAAGGTGTGGTTGGGCACTGGCGGTGGCTCCCTTAGTAGGCCGACGCGTGCGCCGACGTGAAGTGGTAGAGCTGGCGGGCCGAGTCCACCTTCGTGACGTCCTCGGGGCTGATGTGGGTAAAGCCGGCCTGTCCGCACAGCGCCTTGACCGCCGTCACGTCGTCCTCGGTGAGGTCGCTGAACCGCGCGTCCGCGCCGAGCGAGGCGATGTCGCCTGCCACGTAGATGACGGCCTCGTACAGCGAGTCGCCGAGGGCCTCGCCGGCGTCGCCGCCGATCAGGATCGTGCCCGCCTGGGCCATGAACCCGGTCAGGTTCCCCGCGTCGCCCGCGATGGCCAGTGTCGCGCCCTTGAACGAGATGCCGGCCCGCAGGCTTGCGTCGCCTTCCACGACGATCAGGCCGCCGTGGGCGGAGGCGGCGGCGCTCTGCGAGACGCTGCCCTTGACGCGGATCACGCCGGACATCAGATTCTCCCCGATGCCCCAGCCGGTGAACCCGTTCACGGTGATGTCGGGCCCGTCGCCGAGCCCGCCGATGTAGTAGCCGGCGTTGCCGTCAATGGTGATCTCGATCTTGTTCGTGAGGCCGACCGCGAGGTTGTGCCTGCCGCGCGGTTCGGTGATGACTGCCCTCGCGCCATCGGGGAGTTCCCTGAGATTGGCGTTGATCTGCCGTGTGGTCAGCCGCGCCGCGTCGATTATCACCGGGTCCACGTGTGCACCCCCGTCGGCTCGAAGACCCGTGCGCCCCTGATACCGGGCAGATCGGCGAGCGCCCGGTACTCCGACGCCATGGCGACGTAGCCGTCGGTCTCGGCGATCACGGCCGGCTTGCACGCGATCGGGTCGCGGGCGACGGCGAACTCGGTGGCGGTGGTGACGAGCAGCGTGTAGAAGCCGTCCATCACCGTCGCCATCGCGTGCAGCGCCGTCTCGAGGTCGTCGCCTTGTGCCAGTCGCAAACCGATGTACCTGGCGGCGACCTCGGAGTCGTTGTCGCTCTCGAACCTGGTGCCCTGTCGCTCCAGCTCGCGGCGGACCGTGTGGTGGTTGGAGAATGACCCGTTGTGGACCACGCACACGCCGTCCGCGGGCACGAACGGATGGCAGTGCGCCTTGGTCACGGCCGATTCTGTGGCCATCCGGGTGTGGCCCACGCCCTGGTACCCAGGCGCGCCCGCGATGCCAAATTTTGCGCATATCTGCTCAGCGCCGCCGACGTCCTTGATGACGTTCAGCGTTCCGGTTCCGTCGTAGATGGCCACTCCGGCCGAGTCGGGACCGCGCTCCTCGAGCATCGTGAGCATCCCGGCGAGCATCGCGCCCAGCTCCGGCCGCAGCCCGGGGTCTTTCAGGGTCAGCCCCGCGATGCCGCACATCAGCGGGTTCCGCTCTGTGACACGTCCACGGTTGACATGGGGTCCTCCTCACGGTGGTCTCACTCGACGGCCCACCGCGGTGTGGACGCTGAATCAACTCTGTTTCTTCAGGGTGAACTATGTAGGCATAAGAGTCAATCCCTGCTCATCTGCGTCCACTCTCAGTAAACAAACCGACCGCGCACGGTCAACGCCTCGCGGCGGCCAATCCGGCTTTTGATCGCGACCTTCAGGCCAGGTGCGCGGCCAGGGTGAAGCGCTGTTCCTGGGCCGGGTCGCCTGCGGCCAGGCCGGCGATGAACTCGCCGATGAGCGGGGCGAACTTCGCGCCGTGGCCCGAGCAGGGGGACGCGACCACGAACGGGCCGCCGCCCGGGCGGTCGAGGATGAAGTCCTCGTTCGCGGTCCAGGTGTAGAGGCAGCTCGCCTCGTTGACCGGGGCGGGGTCGAGGCCGGGCAGCCGGTCGGCGACGAACGCGCGCACCCGCTCCCGGGCGGCCGGGTCGATCCGGAAGTCGCGGTCGCCGGCGGTGGTGGCCTGGCCGGGATCGTGCTCGCCGATCTTGACCGCGCCCGGCACCCCGCCGTCGCGGCCGCCGGGCAGCCCGTAGCGGTAGCCGCTGCCGTCGAAGTGGATGAAGATCGGCCACGGCTCGGGCGGCGTTCCCGGCGCGGGGGCGAAGTGGAACACCTGCTGCTGGGTCACGGTCAGCGGCGGCAGCGCGACCAGGCCATCGAGCAGGGGGGCGATCCACGCGCCGGCCGCCACGACGGCGACCGGGGCCTCGAACGTCTCCCCCGCGGTGGTGGCGACGGCGCCGCCGGGGGCGGCCGCCAGCGTTTCGACCGGGGTGTCGAAGCGCACGTCGGCGCCGCGGGCGGTCGCCAGCCGGAGCATCGCCGCGATCGCGCGGTCGGGGTCGAGCACGCCCGCGTCGGCGTGGTACATCACCCGGCCGACGCCGCGGAAGTCGATGAAGGGCCACCGCTCGGCCGCCGCTTGCTCGGGGAGCAGGTCAGCGGGCACGCCGCACTCGGTCAGGACGTTGTGCAGCTGCTCCGGCTCGCGCGCGCGGCCGAAGTCGACGGCGCCGGTGAGCGTGAGCAGGTCCTCGCCCGCCTCGGCCTCGAGCGCGCGCCAGCGCTGCTCGGATTGCCCGGTCAGCCGCACGTAGAGCGGATCCGGGTAGGCCCGCCGGAAGATCCTGGCGCTGCCGTGCGAGCTCCCGTTGCGGTGCGCGGGACCGAACGCCTCGAGCACGACCACGCCCAGGCCCCGGTTGGCGGCGGCGTAGGCGGCGGCCGCGCCGGCCAGCCCCGCGCCGACGATGATCAGGTCCGCGCGCACCGTCACGATGAGCCTCCCGAGGGGGTCGATTAACGCCGTTCCAGGCACAGTCACGATCATTATTCCGAACGGACCGGGGTGACTCGGCCGCCCGACGGCGCGCCTGGCGGCGGGGTGGCCGCTGGCCCGGCGGGACGCGTCGGGGCTGGTTCGCGGGGTGCGGCGGCGGGGCGTGAGAGGGTAGAGCGCGGGAGGTAGTTGACTATGAAGATCGGCTTGCAGATTCCTGACTTCAGCACGCCGCGCGGGCCGGAACGGCTCGGGGCGGAGCTGGCGACGGTGGCGCGGACCGCCGACGACGCCGGGTTCGAGTACATCGCGCTGATGGACCATTTCTTCCAGATCGCGGCGGTCGGGCCGGCCGAGAACGAGATGCTCGAGGGGTACACGACGCTCGGGTACCTGGCCGCCTGCACCCGGCGGGCGGCGCTGCTGACGGTCATCACCGGGGTGCACTACCGGGAGCCCGGCATCCTGGCCAAGATCGTCACCACCCTCGACGTGCTGTCGAACGGCCGGGCCTGGCTCGGCGTCGGCGCGGGCTGGAACGAGGAGGAGTCGCGCGGCCTCGGCGTCCCGTTCCCGCCGGTCGCCGAGCGGTTCGAGCGGCTCGAGGAGACGCTGCAGATCTGCCTGCAGATGTGGCACGGCGACGAGCGGCCGTACCAGGGCAAGCACTACACGCTCGAGCGCCCGCTGAACTCGCCCCAGTCGATCACCCGGCCGCACCCGCCGATCATGATCGGCGGCGGCGGGGAGAAGAAGACGCTGCGGATGGTGGCTCAGTACGCCGACGCGTGCAACCTGTTCGCCGGGCGGGACGAGGCGCGCAAGCTCGACGTTCTCCGCCAGCACTGCGACGCGGTCGGCCGCGACTACGACACGATCTACAAGACCGCGTACTACTGGTTCGACCTGTCCCGGGGGACCCAGCGGATCATTGACGATCTCGGCGCGCTGGCCGCGCTCGGCTTCGACGCGGCGATCGGCGCGGTGAACGGGGTGTGGGACGTGGCGCCGCTCGAGGTGATCGGGTCGGACGTCATCCCGGTGGTGGCGGACTTCTAGCCGCGGGCGAGGAACTCCTCGATCGAGGCGGCGAGGGCGACCGGGGTCTCGAACATCGGGTAGTGGCCGGCCGCGGGCAGCACCTCCAGCTCGGAGTTCGGGTACGGCTGCAGCCAGGCCTGCTCCATGAACGCGGCCGGCTGGGTGGGGTCGTGCTCGCCGGTGATGACCTTGACCGGGACCTGGTTGCCCTTGACCTGAGCGAGGATGTCGGCCCTGGCCCACGACTCCAGGTAGCGGCCGAAGGCGGTTTCGTCCGAGTTCTCGAGCGAATGCTCGACCACCGCGTCGACGAACGCGGCGGGCAGGCGGCCGCCGGTCGCGCGGTTGACGATCATCGCGCGGCTCGCGGGGCTGGCGGCGGCCGAGGCGAACAGGGACCATTCCGACTGGCCGAGCGGCAGGCCGCTGGCCGGCACCGGGGCCACCCCGACCAGGCGGCGGACCCGGTGCGGGGCCTGCAGCAGGACGTGCTGGATGGCGACGCCGCTCATCGAGTGGCCGACCAGGCTGAACCGGTCCCAGCCGAGGGCGTCGGCCAGCCCGATCGCGTCGGCGGCGGCCTCCGCCATCGTGAACTCGCCCGCCTCGTCCCGGCGGGAGCCGTAGCCGCGCAGGTCGGGGAAGACGTAGCTGAACCGAGCGCGGTCCAGGTAGTCGGTCAGGGTGCCCCAGCCGAGGGCCGAGCCGAACCAGCCGTGCAGCGCGATGACGTGATGGTCGCCGCGTCCGACCTTGATGTATGAGCCAGCCATGGCTCGTAACCTAGCGGAAAACTATGTC
>Ga0302235_10003014_pt1 | contig 11941 bp, 14 predicted proteins | sample II_Palsa_N3_3_FD_193577 | JGI IMG/M metagenome (GOLD analysis project Ga0302235, IMG submission 193577) | Peat permafrost microbial communities from Stordalen Mire near Abisko, Sweden - II_Palsa_N3_3 | ecosystem: Environmental > Terrestrial > Soil > Palsa > Peat permafrost | place: Sweden... | reverse complement strand
GGCAACTTCGATGCCTACGAGAAGAACAAGATCGGCCGCCTGGGCGCCGAGGCGGCCCGCCCGCACCGCGTCACCTACCGCAGACTGACCCGCGGCTAAGCCGCCGCCACAGACTGCGGACGGATTCGGGTACCACGGCAACCATGCGGCCCAGTGATACGACACCTAACCTGTCGGCACGCTGCCGGATTGAGCCGTATTTAGATCAAGGGGGCGCCGCTGCGCGGCACCGCGCCCGGCGCTCCCCGCGCCGGGCTCAGCCTTGAGGAGGCCCGCCCGGCCCGCCCGCGCCGTCCCCTCGCCGGGCGGCACGAGTGATCACATCAGTTCAAGCAGCACACCGGCTGGTACAGCACGAAGCCATCTTCCTCGCCTTCTATTGTCCAGCTCGCGGCGGCCGTCTCAAGACCGCCTAATGCGTCGCTGGCGCGATTCGCCTACACCGAGCTCTGACACGGCACCCGTTCCCCTCGGATCGCGCGCCTGCGAGGGAGATGGACGGGACTAGGACTCTGGCGGCACCGCAGGCTGGTGGTGAGCCGGTCACGCCTATCCAGGCGCAGGACCAAGGCGTAGTGTCGCTGGTGGAGAAGCATCCATCAGAACCCTGCGCCAGGCCAGAGCAAATGCGCAGGTAACCCGCGTCGCTCCGGACCCTGGCGGCACGCCCAGTCACGGCCGGTTAGGACTCAGGTATCCAACGATGTCCATATCATCAAGCGTGCCGCTCTGCTGCAGGGCGATATCAGAACTAGACGAGGCGAGCGTACGGCCGACGCGTGATCCCCCACCCGGGAGGGCATGCGACTGGGCGGAGGCGACTCTTATCCTGGTGCAGGATCGCGACCGCATCGCCGCAAGCCTGAACGACCTCGTGGTGCACCGGCTGTTCTCGGCGGGGCTCGCTCTCGACACGGCGCTGGGGCTGATCGGCGGTCATCCGGGAGCCGGGAAGGTCCAGGAAGCCATCGGCGAGCTGGACCTGGCGATCCGGGATGTCAGGAACGTCGTGTTCGATCACCATCAGCGTGGTCCGCTCTCCGGAGGGCAGCCGGGCTAGGGCATTTCGGCCACTGCCCGGCGCGCAACGGTCCCGGTCATGTCGGTTCCCTGCAGGGCGCCGGTCGGCTCCTGGGGGCGGGCGAGAACATCCGCGACGCGGCCCAGCAGGGACCGACCGTCGCGTCGGCCACCTTGTGAAAGACCGCCCTGTCTAGGCCCGCACCGAGAGCAGCGAGCGGAGGCCGGTAGACCCCGGCCAGCGAGAGCCGGGTGGAATGCTCCCCGGCAAGGGTCAGCGACATGTCCGCATCCAGGGCGGGAACGGCCTGCCGCCCCGGCCTGGTAGCCTCCCACCGCAGCGCGAGCACAGCGGACTCACCGCGGGTCACCACTTTCAGGAAATGCACCTCGACCAGCTTGGACATGCCCGGCGCGGCACCCAGCGGGCCGACCCGGACCAGGCCAGTAAGGTCATCACCGAAGCTCTCTGCGACGCGCGAGTCAGCGACCCGGCCCGAGCCAGATTCGCGAGCCTGGCCCCCTCGGCCGGGAAGCTCAGATCCAGTAGCACCTCGCCAGCTACGAACATCTCCCAAGCGGACCAGGCAAGATGATCACCGGTTTCCCGGTTGATAGTAAGGTACTTTAACGATGCGCCAGCCACCCCCTCTACCCATCAGCGGTGCCGCGGCTTTGCGGTGCCCTGGCCTTGACGGATGCGCTGGTTGCTGCCGTGCCTGATGGCCCGTGCCCGGTGTGGTGGACGGGAAGGCAGGCGGTGGTGACGCTGCCGGAACATATCGGCGTGTCTAATTCCGGGCAGATCCGCGAGCAGTTGCTGGAACTGGTCAACCGGGGCGCTGCCGTGCTGATCGCGGATATGACCGGGACGGTTTCGTGTGATCACGGCGGCGCTGATGCTCTTTTGCGCGCCTACCAGCGTGCCTCTGTCAGCGGCGCGCAGCTGCGGGTGGCGGTCACCGCCCAGATTGTCCGGCGGGTCCTGGATGCCAGCGGGCTGGACCGGCTGGTCTCGATCTATCCGTCCGTGCAGGCTGCCATCGCCGCCGGGACAGCAGGTGTCATCCCCCTGGTGCCAAGACCAGGCAAGGGGCAGGGCGGGGACCAGGTTTCGCCGCGTCGGCGGCGGGCCGCCGCGCCGAGGGATAGGTCTCAGGCCGCGGGGGTCACTCCGGCGGTGGTGTGGGGGCTGGTCGACGCTTTGGACGACGGGGTGGTGCTGACAGATGACGATGGCGTGCTGGTGCTGGCTAACCGGCGGGCAGAGGACATGTTCGGCTACCTGCCCGGTGAGCTGATAGGCCAGCCGGTCGAGTCGCTGGTCCCCGCTGACCTGCGGGCAGCGCACATCGGCCAGCGGGCCGGATACGCGCAGCACCCGACTGCCCGGCCGATGGCCGCCAGGGCGCGGCTGTCCGGGTGGCGCAAGGACGGCAGCACGTTCCCGGTCCGGGTGAGCCTGAGCCCGGTGCCGACCGCGACGGGCCGTTTCATCCTGGCCGTGATCCGGGACGTCACGGCGGACCTGCCGCGCGCTGACCTGGCCGATCTGGCCCGCGCCGCTGCCGCAGCAGAACAGGCGCGCCGCAGCCGGGGGCTCCTGGACCGGGTGGTCAACGGCCTCCTCCATGTCGGCCTCAGCCTGCAGACCGCGATTGACCTGCCTCATGATGTGGCCGTGCAGCACATCGCCGACGCCCTGCGCCGCCTGGACGACACGATCCGCGAGATCCATGACCACATGTTCGCTGACCGCGACGATGATGAGCCGCCCGATCCCGCCCCGCGGAACGGACCGGGGTAAGAACACGGCGCCACGCCGGATGGCACCTAGAGCGCCTCGGCGGTTGGCGGCCAGAACCAGCCCTCATCTGTGATTCCGCCGCCCGCTTCGGTCGCCGGGCCGGGGACAATGATGGCTTCAGCGATGCGGTTGACGAACATCTGGATCGTAGCTTCGGCGACGCGCCGCAAAACCACCTGATCCAGCTCACCGCCCAGGTTGCCGGGCGGTGGCCGGTACACCCCGGCCAGGGTCAGTGTCGTGGCCTGCTCCCCGGCCGGGCTGAGCGCGATGTCGGCATCCAGGGTAGGGAACAGCTCTCCGCCAGGCCCGATCGCCTCCCACCTGAGCGCCAGACGGGCCGGGCCGCCGTCTGCGGCCACGTCCCGGAAATGCACATTAACCAGCATGGACTCCTCCCGCACGGGACCTGGCGGGTCGGCCCGGGCCAGGTCGGTGGCCCCCGCTCCGTAGGCACCTTGCGAGGCGCTCAGCAGCCAGCCAGCACGGGCAAGGTCCCCCAGCCTCGCCTGGGCCAGGGTCAAGCTGATCTCCGCCTGGGCCTCGGCGCGTACGAACATACCGTCAGTGAACCGATCGAACGATCATCCAGCCAAGGTACTAGGTCCCCGCCATGATGACGAAGGTCCCATACCTGATACGTGCCCGAGCCGACGAGGGCCTCGGGACGTCGATCAGGAACGGGACTATCTCCTGGTCCATGCGACGACCCTATGCGCCGGTAGCATTCCGGCATGACGATCATCCCCGACACCAAGGACTGGACGTGGGTGCTGCGGCGGCCCTGCCCCGAGTGCGGATTCGACACCCAGGGCTTCCCCCGCGAAGCCGTGCCTGAGATGATCATGACGAACGCGGAGGCCTGGCAGGACCTGCTGACCGGACCCGGTGACACCCGGATCCGTCCGGTGCCGGGCAGGTGGTCGGCGCTGGAGTACGGCTGTCATGTCCGCGACGTGTTCCGGCTGTACGACGAGCGGCTCGACATGATGCTCAATCTCGAGGACCCGCAGTTCCCGAACTGGGACCAGGACGAGACCGCCATCGCCGATCGCTACCAGGAGCAAGATCCCGCCAAGGTCGCCGCGGAACTGGGCCAGTCAGCCCAGGTGATCGCGAACCACTTCCAGGGCGTGACCGGCGACCAATGGCAGCGGACCGGCCGCCGCAGCGACGGCGCCAGCTTCACCGTGGAGACCTTCGCCCGCTATTTCATCCACGACCCGGTGCACCACCTCTACGACGTCACCGGCCTTCGCGTAAGCGCAAACCCCTGATCCCTCCTTTAAGGTCCCACGAAAGATCTCAGCTCCGCGGAGTCAGTCCGAGGTCACCGTGGCCGTGCGCCGGCTCGACGTTGATCAGGCTGTGCGCGGCCATGACCAGGTAGTCCCAGAGCTGTGCCTCAAGCGCGTCGTCCAGGGCGAGCTCGTCTAGAGCCACCCGCATCTGATGCAGCCACGCGTCCCGTTCGGCCTCGCCGATGGTGAACCTGGCGTGGCGCATTCGCAGCCGCGGATGCCCGCGTAGCTCGTCGTAGGTACGCGGGCCGCCCCAGTACTGGATCAGGAACAGCGCCAGGTGCTCCTCGGCCGGGCCGAGGTCCTGGGCCGGGTACACGGGCCGCAGCACAGGATCTTCCGCGACGCCCTGGTAGAACCGGTGGACCAGTCGGCGGAAGGTCTCCTCCCCGCCCACGGCCTCGTAGAAGCTGGTCGGCTGGCTCATGCTGGAATCTTACGGCGCGCCGCGCGCCGCGCTGCGCGCCGCGCCTTCCCCCAGCGACTCGGCGTCTTCCTCGTCCTCCGCGAGTTCCGCGGTGGAATCCTCCGCGTCCGTGCGCGCCCCTGTGTCCGCGGGCCACGCCTCGAGACCCGCGGGCAGCACCCCGGTACGGGCCTCAACGCCCTGGCCCGACGGTGCCGTGATGACGATCGTGTCCGGGCCGGCCGGCGGCACGCCCGCCGCGTCCAGCACCGATTTGACCCTGGCCCGCAGCTCGCGGGCTACCTCCACCTGCCGCATGGATGCGGTCTTGGCCACGATCCGCATCGTCACTTCCTTGCTCGAGAGCTCCTGGGCGCCCCAGACCTCCGGCTTTTCCAGCATGACCTTGCGCCAGCCGCGCTCCCGGTACAGGCTGACCGCGGCCTGCTCCATCAGCTGCCTGATCCGGGCCAGATCCTCGCCGTAGGGGACCGGGTAGTCAATGACCGCGCGGGACCAGCCTTGCGACTCGTTGCCCACGCTGTCGATGGTGCCGTTCCTGATGTGCCACACCACGCCGTTGACGTCTCGCAGCTCGGTGGTGAGCAGCGTCATCGCCTCGACGGTTCCGGTCGCGACCCCCGCGTTGATCGTGTCACCAACCCCGTAGTGATCCTCGACCAGCATCAGGATGCCCGCCAGGTAGTCACGCACCAGGTTCTGCGCGCCGAAACCGAGCGCCACGCCCAGGACGGTGGTGCTGGCCAGCAGCGGCGCTAGGTCGAAGCCGAGAATTCCGAGGATGGTCAGCGCCGCGACGCCGAACACGATGGCCGAGATCGCGCTGCGCAGGATCGAGCCGAGGGCCCGGGCCCGCTGCGCCCGGCGCTCCGAGCCGGCCGCGTGCACCGCCACGGCCGCCTTGTGTACCCGGCCGTTAGGAGCCACCGGCAGCGTCGCGGTGGCGGCGCGCTCGGCCATCCGGTTGAGCAGCCGGCACAGGGCGGTCCGAACCAGCAGCGCAAGGATGACGATGAACAAGATCCGGCCCACCCGGCTGGCCGGGCCGGCCAGGTAGACGTTGACCAGCTGCGCGGTGCTGGTGCTGTGGCTGAGGTTCCAGGCCAGCCGGCAGGCGACCCCCGGGTTGTTACCGCAACTGCCAGTCAGCGTGCCTGAGAGGTCGACGAGGCCAAAGCTGGTGGCATGAAACACAGAACTCCTTCCGACGGCTGACAAGCGAGGGGCGCCACCTCACGCGAGGCTAGCGGGCGCCACAGGCGAGGCTACTGCGCAGCCGCGTCCCGTGTGCCCGCCCCCGGAAGAAAGCCCTCTGAGCGGTCAGCCCTCCTTCCGGGCCGTGAAGACCAGGTTGTACGCCACATGCAGGGTGATCGCATCGAAGCCGACCGTCTGCAGCCGGGTCAGGAACGCCGCTGGCTCGACCGGATTGTAGGTGTCGCCCTCGTGGAATTGGTGCAGTCCGTCGCTGGGCAGGCTGTCCGAGCCCAGGAACACCCCGCCCGGCCGCAGTACCCGGAACGCCTCGGCCAGCACCCGGTCTTGCTGGGCGCGCGTGGGCACGTGGTGCAGCATCGTAAAGGTGGCCACCGTGTCGAATGAAGCGTCCGGGTACTCCAGCGCGGCCGCGTCGCCGAACACAACCGAGACGTTGCTGCCCGCGTACTTCTCCGCCAGCCGGGTGGCCGATTCCTGCTCGTGCTCCACCGCGACCAGCCGGGTGACACGGGGCCCCAACCATTCTGTGGCCGCCCCCCAGCCCGGCCCGAGCTCGAGCAGATCGGACCCGAGCGAGACGCCCGTGGTCGCCTGTGGCAGGACCTCATCCTGGATGTGCGCGAACCATTCCTGGCTCGGCATCAGCTCCGCGTGATTGGAGTTCATGGGCTCGACGCTAGGCCCGGGGCGCCCGGGGGCCTAGCACGTAAGCTGCCATGTTGTGTCGCGAGCCGGACAGGGCCCCGAAGACCAGGGCCCCGAAGACCAGGGCCCCGAAGACCAGGGCCCCGAAGACCAGGGCCCCGAAGACCAGGGCCCCGGCACGGCCGTGGTGGTAGCGACCTTTCCCATGTCCGCCGGCACCCGGTTCGACTGGCACACCCACGAAGACCACCAGCTGGCCTGGGCCGCCAGCGGGGTGCTCACCGTGCTGACTCAGGACGCGACCTGGGTGCTGCCGCCGACCCGGGCGCTGTGGATACCGGCCGGGCTGCCGCACGAGACCGGCTCCGACGGCCGTGCCACCATGCGCACCTTGTACATCCGGCCGGGGTTCTCCCCCTCCGGCTGGGCTGAACCCCAAAGGCCCACCCCGGTGGCGGCCAGCCCGCTGCTGGCCGAACTCATCGGCTACCTAAGCGGCAACCTGGACCCGGACCACCGCGCGCACGCGGAAATCCTGCTCGCGGACCTGCTGACGCCGATGCCGATGACGACGATCCAGGTCGTGCTGCCGGCTTCCGGCCCGGCGCGGACGCTCGCCGAGGCGCTGCGGGCCGACCCGTCGGACCGGCGCACCCTGGAGCAGTGGGGCCGTCAGGTGGCGGCGAGCGAGCGGACGCTCGCGCGGGCCTTCGCGGCCGAGACCGGCGTCCCGTTCGGCCGCTGGCGCACCCTGCTCCGGCTCCAGGCCGCGCTGCCCATGCTGGCCCGCGGCGAGCCGGTCGGCCGGGTGGCGAGCCGGGTCGGCTACGACACCGCGAGCGCGTTCGTCGCCGCGTTCCGCCGCGAGACCGGCCAGACCCCCGCCGCCTACTTCCGTTCCCGCCGAGACCAACCCCAGGACCAGCCCAGCGACTTACCCCAACCGGAGCCCCGTGTACCGCGCCGCGAACGCCAGCGTGTCGCCCGACAGCGAAGCCGAACGGCTCACCGCGCGTGCCCCGTGCCCCACCTGGCCCTCGGCCCGCAGCAGCACCGGCCGCTCAGGCCCGGACGAGGTGGCGTACTGCAGCGCCGCGCACATCTTGTACGCGTGCACCGGGTCCACCCGCGTGTCGTTGGTGAACACCGTGAACAGCACGGCCGGGTACGCCGTGCCGGGCACCACGTGATGGTAGGGCGAGTACGACAGCAGCCAGCCGAGCTGCTCGGCGTCGGATGCGCTGCCGTACTCGACGTTCCACGTCTCCCCGAGCCCGAACAGTTCGTAGCGCACCATATCGAGCAGCGGCGCGGAGCAGATCACCGCCGCATAAAGCGACGGCCGCTGGGTCAGCGCCGCCCCGACCAGCAGCCCGCCGTTCGACCCGCCCGAAATGGCCAGCTGCTCCGGCGTGGTCCACCCGTCCCTGATCAGCGTCTCCGCGGCCGCGTGGAAGTCGTCGAACACGTTTTGCTTGCGGTCGAGCATCCCGGCCCGGTGCCATTCCTCGCCTTCCTCGCTGCCGCCGCGCAGGTTGGCGATCGCGTACACGCCGCCCGCGGCCACCCAGGCCAGCACGTTCGGCGAGTAGCCGGGCGTGAGGCTGATGTCGAACCCGCCGTACCCGTACAAGATCGTCGGTTTCGGGGTCCGCGGAGTCCGGGAATCCGAGGGGCCGCTGATCACCAGCATCCGGACCAGGGTCCCGTCCGCCGACGAGTAGGACACCTGCTGTGCCGTCACCGCCGGGACCTGCACCTGACCCGGCGCCGTCGCCCAGGTGCTCACCGACCAGTCCCGCGCGTCGAACCGCAGCACGACCGAAGGCGTCGTGTAGTCGGTGTACACGAACCAGGCCTCGTGCCCGCCCTCGGGCCGCTCGCTGATCCCGCCCGCGGTGCCCAGGCCAGGCAGCGGGACCGTGCCGAGCGCCTCACCCGTCGCCAGGTCGTGCACGGTAATCTCACTGAGCGCGTGCCTGGTCCAGTTGGCCAGCAGCACCGGCCGGTCGAGCTCGGCACCGTCCAGGATCGCGTATCCGCGCAGGACGGCCTCCGGATCCTGGCGGATCAGGTCCCGCCAGGTCGCCGGGCCACCAACGTCAACGGGGTCGGCTACCGTGATCCGGCCTCGGGGCGCCCCGGCGTCGGTGAAGATGTACAGCCGTCCGTCGCGGCCCACCCGGACCCCGGTCTGCGCATCGAGCCCCTCCTGCACCACGCGCAAGTCAGGTGACGCCGGGTCGGACGCGGACAGGTCGGCCAGCCACAGGTCGTTGCGCGGCGCGGTACCCCGCGACGCCGAGATGGTCAGCCACCGCCCGTCCCGGCTGACCGAGACCGAGTAGTAGTCAGTCTTGTCCCGGCCGGCGCCGAAGATGAGCACGTCGGAGTCGGCGGGCGCGCCGAGCTGGTGCAGGTAGACCCGCCGGTGGTACTGGCTTTCCCCGGCAGGCACGGCCGAGGGCGGCAGCCTCCGGGTGTAGTAGAAGGCCTTGCCGCCCGGCAGCCAGGCGACGTTGGAGTAGCGGCAGCGGTCGATGGGCCCGTCGACCAGGTCCCCGGTAGCGACATCCATCACCCGCAGCAGGGATTCCTCGTCGCCGCCCTCCGACAGCTGGTAGGCGAGCAGCCGTCCCTCCTTGTCCGGCTGCCAGGCGTCCAGCGTGGTCAGCCCGGACGGGTCGATCGCCATCGGGTCGAGGAGGATCTCGACCGGGCCGTCGCCCAGCTGGGTGTACAGCACGCCGTGTTCGGCACCCGGGTCGAGCCTGGAGAAGAAGCGCCGGTCGCCCCGCCAGACGGGAGCCCCCTGGGAGCCGACGCTGAGTAGTTCCCGCACCTGCCCGGCCAGTTCTTCCCGCCCGGCCAGTTCCGAGCGCTGGGAGTCGAACAGGCTCGCCTCCGCGGCCAGCCAGTCGGCCCGCTCGGCGCTGGCCGCGTCCTCCAGCCAGCGGTAGGGATCGCTGACCTGGTGCCCGAGCAGATTCTCGGTCAGGTCGAGCCGGCGCGCCTGCGGATAACTGAACTCCATGCTGGAACTCTATGGTCTCGCTGGAGCTTGTACGCTTAGGTAGTGGCGGATGGGCGTACCAGGGGACACACTAGAAAGTATGGAGTCCAGATAAAGGTTCGGCGCCAGCGGGAGGTGCGGTGCGGCGAGTGTTGCTGCTCAACGTAACGTTTGAACCGCTGACCACAGTCGGCCTTCGCCGGGCCGTGTGTCTCGTCCTCGGCGGCAAGGCCGAAGTCGTCCACCACGACGCGGCGGGCGCGGTCTTGCACGCGGCGTCGGTCGCCCTGCAAACTCCGTCGGTGATCAGGCTGAGCCGTTACGTCCGGATCCCGTATCGCAACCGCGTGCCGTTGACCCGGGCCGCTCTGATGCGCCGGGACAACTATAAGTGCGCCTACTGCGGCGGCCGCGCGGAGACCATCGATCACGTGATCCCGAGAAGCCGCAGCGGCCAGCACATCTGGGAAAACTGCGTCGCGTCCTGCACCATCTGCAACCACCGCAAGGCGGACCGGCTGCTCTCCGAACTCGGCTGGACCCTGGCGGTGCCCCCGGTGGTACCACGCGGCGCCCACTGGCGGCTGGTGGGCGCACAGTACGACGGCGACCCCCAGTGGGCCGCCTATTTGCGTGAGTCCAGTGCTGCCTTAAGACCCAGTGCCGTTTTGAGATCCTGGTCTTCCCGCCGCCCCCCAGCGTGCGTCTTTTCTTTCTCCCAAACGGGCAGTGGTATCACCCCCCACTGCGCAGCCGCGCCGCGGCGGCCGAAACGTCCTCGGCGCGTGCCCTTGACGGTACCGGCGCCGCGGTAGTTAGGCTCGTGAGCATGTCCGACCAGACACAGAACTTCAAGATCGCGATAATCCCGGCCGACGGCGTGGGCCGGGAAGTGATCGAGGCCGGCCGGCGGGTACTCGACGTCGTCGCCCGGCAGTCGGCCGGCCAGTTCGCGTTCGCCTGGGAAGAGTTCCCGTGGGGATCTGAGTACTACGACAAGACCGGCTACATGATGGCCGAAGACGGCCTGGAGGTCCTGAAGGACTTCGACGCCATCTTCTTCGGCGCCGTCGGCTGGCACAGCGTTCCTGACCACATCAGCCTGTGGGGCCTGCGGCTCAATATCACCCAGAACTTCGACCAGTGGGCCAACGTCCGGCCCGTCAGGTTCCTGCCCGGCATCCAGAGCCCGCTGCGCAAGGCCGACAAGACCAAACTGGACTGGGTCGTCGTCCGGGAGAACAGCGAAGGAGAGTACGCCGGGCTCGGCGGCCGTAACCTGTCCGCCCGCGGTCCTGGCAATGAGGTCGCGGTACAAACGGCGCTGTTCACCGAGAAGGGCTGCGAGCGGATCATGCGGTTCTCCTTCGATCTCGCCCGGACCCGCGCGGTGAAGAAAGTGTCCAGCGTCACCAAGTCAAACGCACAGCAGTACGGCATGGTCTTGTGGGACGAGACGTTCCGGCGGGTGGCGCTCGACTACCCGGACGTGGCCACCGAGAGCGTCCTCGTTGATGCGATGAGCGCCAAGTTCGTCCTGCACCCCGAGGACCTGTCGGTGGTGGTGGCCTCGAACCTGCACGCCGACATCCTGTCCGACCTGGGCTCGGCCATCGCTGGCAGCCTCGGCCTGGCCGCGAGCGCGAACCTCAACCCGGAGCGTCGCTTCCCCAGCATGTTCGAGCCCGTGCACGGTTCCGCTCCTGACATCGCCGGCCGTGGCATCAGTAACCCGATCGGCGCCATCGGCAGCGGCGCGCTGATGCTGGATCACCTCGGCCTGCACACCGACGCCCGAAGGATCGAGGCGGCGATCGAAGTTACCACCGCGGCGGGCCACGTCACCCCCGATGTCGGCGGCACCGCGGACACCACAGAGGTCACCGACGCCATCATCGAGGCGCTGCGGGTGAGCGCCTGACCACCAGCACGACTACCCGCCCTACCGGCCTGGACCTGGCCGCCAGCCTGGTCGGCAATCCCCGGGTGCCGGGCCCGCTCGGTGTCCTAGGGACTGTGCGTGCCCGCTTAGACGGTGATCCAGCCGGTGACCACGGGGGACTGATCGGTGACGGGTCCCAGTCGGCTCCGGAGGCTGATCTGGCCCAGCGGCACGGCCTCGGCGCTGAACCGCCCACGTTCGTCGGCCTCGACGGTGATCACCCCGTCGGCATGCCTGATGTCCACCACGGCCGGCTGCCGGGGTATCAGCTGGCCCATCAGCCGTCGGCTGTCCCCGCTGCCGGTGATCTCGAGCTCGATGGTCAGCCCGCTGGCGGGGAACGACAGCTGGCGCCCTTCGGGCGAGGCGTGCACCGCCGATGCTCCGGCTTCGGCCGGGGTACCGGTGGCCGTCTCGGCCGGCCTGGTGTCTTGAGAGTTCAAAAAGCCGTTCACAAAGCCATCCTTCACAAAGCCATACTTCCCGATGTCGGCCGACGCCGAACGGAAGTCTTGTGTTGTCCCTGAGAATACTCTACACAGCACGACTAGTCACGACTACTACATAC
>Ga0302235_10003012_pt1 | contig 11943 bp, 10 predicted proteins | sample II_Palsa_N3_3_FD_193577 | JGI IMG/M metagenome (GOLD analysis project Ga0302235, IMG submission 193577) | Peat permafrost microbial communities from Stordalen Mire near Abisko, Sweden - II_Palsa_N3_3 | ecosystem: Environmental > Terrestrial > Soil > Palsa > Peat permafrost | place: Sweden... | reverse complement strand
GGTGGCGCCGGCCGGGCCGTTCCTGTTCGCCTCCAGTGCGGGCAGCGCCGCGGAGAGCGGCTACTCCTCCTCATTCGGCGGCCAGCTGAGCCTGCTCGGCGCGGCCACCACCGACGCCGGGACGGTGGACGCGGCCGCGGCGGCCGGCGGCCGGTTCCTGTACGTCCAGACCGGCGGGTCCGGGATCGTGGACGAGTTCGCCGTGGGGGCCGGGGCCTCCCTGACCGAGATCGGGGCGGTTACCGTGCCCGGCGCGGTGGGCGGTGAGGGGATCGTGGCCTTCTGATCGAGGCGACCTCCGGGACAGCCGGCTGCGGCCCATGCGCGGGCCGCGGCCGGCTCATCCTGTCGTCCGATGCGACGCCTGCAGCGCGGCGCCCAGCACCGCAGTCACAACTGAGGCACCAGGGCACGAGCCGGGGCTTCCGGTGATGGAAGCCGACGGCGAACTGCTGGTCCGGCTGCGTTCGGGGGACGAGCGAGCATTCGTCAGCCTGGTGCAGCGCTACCAGGAGCAGATGCTGCGGCTCGCGACGTCGTTCGTGCCGAACCAGGCGGTGGCCGAGGAGGTCGTCCAGGACACCTGGCTGGCGCTGCTGCGCGGCCTGGATCGCTTCGAGGGACGGTCTTCGCTGAAGACCTGGCTGTTCAGCATCCTGGTCAACCAGGCGCGGACCACCGGGACCAAGGAGCATCGCAGCGTCCCCGTCCCGGACCCGGAGCCCGCCGTCGACCCGGCCCGGTTCGACGCCGCCGGGGGCTGGGCTGATCCGCCCGAGCAGTGGGTCGAGGCCGCTGAGGGCCGCCTGGAGGCGGGCAAGCTGGCCGACCGCCTCCGGGCCCTGATGGACGAACTGCCCGCCCGCCAGCGCCAGGTCGTCCTGCTGCGCGACGTCGACGAGCTGACCAGCGAAGAGGTCTGTTCGGTGCTGGCCATCAGCGACGGCAACCAGCGGGTCCTGCTGCACCGCGGCCGGAGCCGGCTCCGGCAGCTGTTCGAGGATGAGTTCCGGGGAGTGCGATGAGACTCCTCCCACGGCGTGATCTCGTCTGCCGGCAGGCCGTCGAGCTGGTCACCGACTACCTCGAAGGCAGCCTGCCCCGGCGGGCGAGAAAGCGGTTCGAGGCGCACCTGGCCGGCTGCCCGCACTGCACGGAGTACCTGGCCCAGATGCGCGAGACCATCCGGCTCAGCGGCCGCCTGGAGCCCGAAGACCTGACCCCGCAGCAGCGTGACGAGTTCGTCGACCTCTACCGGCGCTGGCGCGACGAGCCGGACTAAGTGAGCGGCGCCTACCAGGCCGCCACTCCGATGTGCGGCGACCACGGGATGAGGGTGGACCGGCCGTCGTGCACGATCGCCGCCTTCGCGCCGGGCCGCTGATAGGTCAGGACCAGCACGCTGCCGTCGTCGTTGGTGTAGAGGATCTGCTCGTAGTCGTCCAGGTTCCGCGCGTTGAGGTTGTTCAGCACGGCGATCTGCTTCCCGGTGGCGGTGGACCAGCTGACCAGGTGTTCGCGGATCGGGCCCCTCAGGTTCATGCCGCCGAGTTCCTCGATGCCGAGCACGGTCCGGCCGTCCGGGGTGATGATGGCCCCGCGCCACTGGTTCAGCCCGGTGACGCCGCCGGTCCAGGTGGCCACCGTCGTGCTGTCGGTCAGGAGGTCGGAGCCCGCGGCGCGGGTATCCAGCAGGCGGACGGTGTTATTCCAGGTGAACGCGACGTGCTGGCTGTCCGCGGCCCAGGACAGCGCGTCGGTGTTCACGCCAAACCAGAGGTTGCCGCCGGCGTTCGGCATGCACTCGGCGCAGGTGCGGGTACTCCAGGCCTGTTCGGTCCCGGTGGCCAGGTCGAACACGTCGAGCTCTTCGGCGTACCCCAGGTTCTCGCCCACGCCAGCGGCTAGATGGGTTCCGTCCGGGGACAGGGCCATTTCGCGGATCCCGTACCCGGCGGGGACGTATCCGGCGGGCAACGCGGTCAGGGTCATCCGGGCGCCTGCCCGGGCCGCCCGGTCGATGCGCAGCAGGAAGAAGCGCTGGGCGGGGTAGGGCGGCACGGCGGAGGGTTCTGGGCCCTGCGCGGACAGGACGAACGTGCGGTCGTCGGATGCGCCGGTCACCCCGGTGAACGACACGTACGGCTTGGGCGGGGTGATCGTGGCCAGGACGGCGCCGGTTTGGGTGGATCTGAGCTCGGCGGCGCTGTAGGCCAGGGAGGAGGCGCCGAGATCGTTTGCGACGTCGGATTGGGGCTTCGCGGCGGTGAAGAGCGCCACGTAGTAGGCCGGGACGCCGTCCAGGCCGGCCTGGACGGCCTGCGCCCTGGCGGCGGCGGGCTGATGCTTGAGGTTTGCGGCCACGGCCAGGGAGACGCCGACCGCCGCGAGGACCAGGGCCGCGGCGGCCAGCGGCGCGGCCCAGGCGCGCCACCTGGCGTTCCGGCTCGCCCGCGGCCGGGGGCTCAGGTCCAGCGGGGGCGGCTGCGCGGGGATCTCGTCCGCCGTCTCGCGGAGTGCGTCGCGGAGCTTGTTCTGCAGCGGAGTCATGGGGTGCTCTCCAGCAGATGGCCGAGCGCCTTCAGCGCCCGGTGGGTAGCGGACCTGACCGTGCCCGGCCGGATGCCCATCACGCGGGCGATCTCCGGCTCGGGCAGGTCGAGGTAGAAGCGCAGCACCAGGGCCTCGCGCTGACGGTCCGGCAGCTGGCGGACCGCGCGCATCACCTCCTCGCGCTCCTCGCGGCTGAGCACGGCGGCCTCGGCGGATCCCGACGGTGGCTGGTACTCGGTGACCCGGCGGCCGAGCGCGCGGCGGCGCAGGGCCGTCCGGCAGCCGTTCAGCACCGAGGATCGGACGTAGGGTAGCGCGCTGCTGGGGTCGGTGAGCCGGTCCCAGCGCCGGTACAGGCCGCAGAAGGCGTCCTGGACCACGTCCTCGGCCGCCGCCCGGTCGCCGAGCATGAGGTACGCAAGGCGGATCAGGCCCACGGCCTGGGCCCGGTACAGCGCCCCGACCGCCGCCTCGGCGCCGCTTCCGGTGCCGGCGTCCACGGCCGGGTCGAGCCAGCGCAGGGCGGCGGAACCGGCTGGGTCATCTGGCTCCATGTAAGTAGAGACGCTCAGCCCGTCTGGTTGCTGCTCGCTCCCAGGGACGGATTTCTTGATTGGGGTCATGGCGTCTGAGCAGCCAGGCGCTGGGCCATAAGGCAATGCCAGGCACCCAAGCGGATCGAGCCGTTTTCATGATCGCGGGCAGAAAAGGCCGAATACGGACCAAAAGTACCCGCGATCATGGTTGACGCCACGGGCATAACCGGATCGGTCGCGCGACTTGTGAGCCCCGTCACGGATTCGAACCGTGCACCTTTCCCTTACGAGGGGAATGCTCTGCCGAATGAGCTAACGGGGCGTGGTGCCTGTCGGCATACCTGGGTTGACCCGTCGAGTGTACCGGAACCCCGGCCCGCGCTCGGGCCGCCGGTCAACCTGCTCCTAGGTCACGAACCCTAGCTGTAGTAGCTGGGTGTCTTGGTGACCGTGATCGTCTGCTGGACCTGGGGCGCGGCCGTGTATTGGCTGTTGCCGGCCTGGTTGGCGTCGATGACGCACTTGCCCGTTGCGCCGTAGGTCACGGTGGTCCCGGACAGATAGCACGCCTCCGCGCTGCTGGAGGAGGCAATAGAGAACACGACCGGGTTGCCCGAGCCGCCGCCGGTGGCCCACAAGTTCGCCGAGGAAAACAGCGCCCCCGACGGCGGGGCGGTGAAGGAGATCGACTGGGATTTCTTGCCGACCGTGATCGTGCGCTGGACCTGCGGTGCGGCCGTGTAGCGAGCGGTGCCGGCCTGGTTGGCGTCAACGACGCACTGGCCCGCGGCGACGTAGGTCACCGTGCTCCCGGACACGGTGCACACCCCCTGGCCGCCGGCCGAGAACACGACCGGGTTACCCGAGCCGCCGCCGCGGGCCGACAAGCCGGCCGAGCCGTGCACGGTACCCGAGGCCGGGGCGGTGAAGGAGATCGACTGGGGTATCCCGTTGACCGTAATCGTGCGCTGGACCTGGGGTGCGGCCGCGTAGCGGCCGGTGCCGGCCTGGTTGGCGTCGATGACGCAACTGCCCGAGCCGGCGTAGGTGACCGTGGCGCCGGACACCGTGCACACGCCCGGGCCGCCGGAGGGATCAGCGGAGAACACGACCGGGTTACCCGAGCCGCCGCCGGTGGCCGACAAGGCCGCGGAGCCGCCTGCTGTCCCCGGCGCCGGGGCGGTGAAGGAGATCGACTGGGTTAGTTCCGGCCGCGTGGTGTAGGCGTAGTGGTCGGCGTCGGAGATCTGCGAGGTGCCGGCCGGAGTGGTCACGGTGATGGGCACGGTGCCCGTGCCGGGCGGGCTGGTCACCGTGATCTGCGTGCTCGAATCGGCGGTGATGATCGCCGCACCGGTGCCGAAGCGGACGCTGGTGGCGCCGGCCAGTCCGGTCCCGGCGATGCTCACGGTGGTCCCGCCGGCGGTGGTGCCGCCGTCCGGGGCCAGGCCGGTGACCGCTGGCCGCGGGGCGGTATAGGTGTAGTGGTCGGCCGCGGTGGGATGTGACGTGCCGGCCGGGGTGGTCACGGCGATGTCGACGGTGCCGGCGCCGGTCGCGGTGATCTGCGCGCCTGAACCGGCGGTGATGACCGCGGTGGTCGTAATGCCGGTGCTGGGCGGGCTGGTCACGGTGAGCTGGGTCGCCGAGTCGGCCGTGACCGTGCCGGCTACGCCGCCGAAGCGGACGACAGTGGCGCCGCTCAGGCCGGTCCCGGTGATGGTCACCGTGGTCCCGCCCATCGTGCTGCCGCTGGCCGGGGACACGCCGGTGACCGCCGGGAGCGTGACCGCAGCTGCGGGGCTGGACCCGGTCAAGCGGACGGCCAGGACCGCGCCTACGGCCGCGATCACCACGATGGCGGCCGCGATGGCCGCCTTGACCCCGCGGGAATGCCGGAGCCGGGAACGCCGGTTCCGCCCGTGCAGGCGGGTCTTTCCCACCGTGGCGCCCTGGACCGCGGGCGCCGCGCCGGACGGCCACAGGGCGGCCAGCAGCAGCGCCGCCTCGCCCAGGCGAGCCCGGCCGCGTTCGTGCCAGTGCGGGCCGTAAGCCCGCGCTGCGACCTGGTTGAGCGCGGCCACGAACGTCGCCGCGTCGGCCGGCCGGTCTGCGGGCTGCTTGGCCATCCCCGCGGCCACCAGCGGCCGCACCGGTTCGGGCACCGCGTCCACCGGCACCGGCTGGGACAGATGCTGGTAGAACAGCGCCTCGGCGGTATCCCCGCGGAACGGCGGCCGCCCGGTCAGGCACTCAAAAAACGTGGCCGTGGCCGCGTACACATCCCCGGCCGGGCTGGCCGGCGCGCCGGAGAACTGCTCCGGCGGCGCGTACGCCAATGTGCCCGCCGCGCCCGGCCGGTCCCCGGCCCGCGCCGCGATCCCGAAATCGGTGAGCTTGCTCGCCCCGTCCCCGTCCACCAGCACGTTGTCCGGCTTGTAATCCCGGTGCACCACGCCCCGCGCATGCGCCGCGGCCAACCCCAGCAACGAGCCCTGCAGCACCACCAGCGCCGCCTCCGGGGTGGTCCCGCCCTGGCGCGCCAGGATCTGCCGCAGCGAGACCCCGTCCACCAGCTCCATCACGATCGCCGCCCCAGAAGACGACTCGACGTACTCATACAGCCGGACCACGTGCGGATCATCCACCGAGGCCAGCACCGCCGCCTCGCCGCGGAACATCTCCGCGAACCGCGCATCAGCCAGCAGTTCCCGGCGCAGGAACTTGATCGCCACCAACGTCCCCGACCCGTCGTGCCGGGCCAGCACCACGTCACCGAAACCGCCCGAGCCGAGCGCCTTCAGCCCGGTGTACCCCGGAACGCTCCAGCCGGCTACATGCGCCTGTCCTGCGCCGTTCCCGGCGCGGGCCACCTCGTCGGTGACCGCCGTGTCATCGCGCATCAGTAAGTCCCCCCACCCGGACAGTCACTGGAAGATGCGCGGCCCGGCGCCTTAACGGTCATGCGGCGGCGTACCCGGTTGTACGGCGCAATTCAGATGTGCGTATGACGTCCGGGGCATCCCGGCGGTTTACCCCGAGTTCGTTTTACATCCAGCCAAAGATGGATGTTACGGCTGGTTCCAGTGGGACATATCCCACCTGAACTCAGCCCGCCGGAGGTGGCGAATCAAGAGCCTTGGCGATGAGCTTCATTTCGGTCTGGACGGCGGCGCTGGCGACCTGAACCCGGTGGTTGAACGACCGCAACTGGGTGAGTGAGGCGGACCGGGCCTGCTCGGCGAGCAGCGTGACGAGGGCCTGGTCAGCCTGGATCAGCGCCTCGGCTATGGCTGTGACCTGGGGCGTCAAGATGGCCGCGGCCAGCGGCACGGGGGTCCCGGACGAAGTAGCGTTCTGGATCAGCGCAGCGGCCGCGGCTCGGTTCTGGGGCGTGAACGTGGTCGCGGCCAGGCTGTTGTCGAACGCCTGCTCCGTCACCACCTCCGCCGACAGGTCCGCCTCGGCTGCGGCGAGATCGCGCCTTTCGTTGACGGCGTAGGCGGCCATCTCAGTATTCAGTTGCTGGGTAGCCGGGGTCACGATCGCCTCGTACCGGCTGGCCATCATCTGCTCGGTGGTGCAAGGCATACCCGATATGAACAGGCTGGGCTCGCAGCCGGCGGCGGCCACCGCGGCCTTATGACGCGCGCCGGTACCCGTGGCGTAGATGAGGCCCGCGATCACCAAGAGTGCAGCCAAAGAGGAACTAACCATGAGTATGACGCGGCCCGCTCCCGTCTGCTCCTGGCTGCCCATGCCGTACGTCTCGCTGGTCACATCCCTCTCCTAGGGCCGCTGATGACGATCACCGGCTTATTCGCCGCTGGGGTGCTCGGTGAAGGAGTCCATTCCCTTGAAGATCTCCTCGTTGACGATGAAGATGAAACCGAACACGAACAGCGCGAAAAGCGGCAGGACGGTTACCCACACGAGCCACATCCGGCCTTCCTTATGACGGGCGGCGATCCAGCGCTTTACCGGCGGCAGCCGCAGGACGAGCAGGAAGACGCTGCACGCCGAGTACTGGTAGAGGCGCTGATGGAAGATCGGGTCACCGTCACCGGCGAAGCCGGAGCCATTTGACCCGCGCTCGAACCCGAATCCCTCCAGCAGGATCAGGTGGGCGGCGAGGAACCCCCAGATGACATAGATGAGCCGGTGCAGCGGCTTCCAGTACTTGCCGAGCTTGCGCTGGGCCCACGGGTTGCCGGTGAGCAGGAGCGGGATGACCAGCATCACCATGATGAATCCCATGAGCTCGAAAACGTGCCCGGCCAGCCGGCCGAACACGCCTCCCGCGAAGTTATCGGTGATACCGGCCGCAATTGCGTCGCCGAAGGCGCAGGCCGCCATCATGATCCCGTACCAGCGCCGCAGCGGGACGAACCAGCGCTGCCCGGTGAGCGTGACCATGGGCGTGACGAGCAGGCACAGGAACAGGCAGATCTCGGCCCCGGTCCCCAGCGTGTCGTCGACCGACACCGCGAAGGTGTTGCTGTTCAGCGTAACGAGCGCGGGCAGCATGAAGAACAGCGGGACCAGCGCGGGCAGGCCCAGCAGGATAAGCGCGGGCGCCTTCCGCTTGATCCGGGAGCCGCCGAACTTGAATTCCACCTCCATCCATTCGTCCACGCGGCTCTTATCCGCCCGCTTCGGCGCCGACGCCTTTTCCGGCTGCCGGGTCTCTATGGCAGCGCTAGGGGTCAAGCCTGGCTCGTAGGTGTCCTGGCCGCCGTACGGGACCTCTTGATAGTCATACGCGGCCGGCCTTTCGTCGGTCCACCGACCGACCGTGTTCCTGGCCATCTTGACTCTTCTTTCTTCCCGCTCTTCGCTATTGACCGTTGGGCACCGTGCTGGGCGGACCTGGCTTTACGTTGACGTGGGTGGGCGTCGCCTTGGGCGCATCCGGCTGGCCTGGGCCCTGATCTTCCTGAAGGCCGGTAGGCCCGGTCTCGCCGACGCCAGTCGACCGGAAGACGAAGAACGAGAATCCGTGCAGTGCGACCTCTGTCGCTCCGGAGATAATCGCGAACAGGAACAGGGCCGCTGTGGCCACGGCGGCCACGCGGATGGCCACGAGCTGGCGAGGCTGCCCCTTCGGCGCCGACCCAGTTCCGGCCTTGGCCGCCCGCCTGGTTCCCGGCTTGCTCGCGGTCCTGGTCCCCGGCTTGCCGACGGGCCTTGACGTTGACCTCGTCCCGGGTTGGCCGGCCGGCCGGGCGACGGTCTGTGCCTGCGGCACGGTGACAGCCTCGGGTGCCGGCCCGGTGACAGCCTCGGGCGCCGGCTCGATGACCGGCCGCACGGCCGGCCTGGTGACCGGCTTCGTCGTCGGCGATGCGAGACCGACGAGGTTCGCCGTGATCTGCGCGGCCACCCCGCCCAGGTCCGCGGTCAGCTTGGTGACGGTCGCGCGTATCTCGGCGGCCTCCAGCTCAGCGGCCGTGAGCGTGGCCGTGGCCTGCTCGGAGGCTTTCGCCATCAGTTTGGCGGCCTCCTGCTTGGCCTCTGCCAGCGACGCGGCCATCTGGTCGCGCGCCTCGTGCCTGATCTCGGTGGCCTGCTGGTTTGCCTCGGAGATGATCCAGGTGGCCAGCTCCACCGAGCCCGCGTCCCAGACCTGAACAAGCTCGGCCTGGACCCAGGCCGCCTCGGTCCGGACCCGGTCGATCACCCCGGTCGGTCCCGGGCGGGGCGTGATGACGGCCCGGGGAGCGGCATCGGCCGGAGAAGGCAAGTCGCCCCGGACCCGGGCCGGCAGCGCCGACGGCATTGCTGACCCAGGCGCCTGGAGCGGCACGCCACGCGCCCCGGGCGACGGTTCCCGTCGCGCGGCAGGACCGTCGCCGCCGGGCTCGCCACCGTAAGCCGGCGGTTCGGCGTCGCGCCAGGGCGGGGCGTCCGCTGCGGGCCAGCCGGAGTAGCCGTCCGCCCGCAGCGCCGCTTCGGCGCTGACCCACCGCGGGTCGGGGCGCCCAGGCCAGCTGGGGTGGTCGGGGTGCAGGGCGTACGGTCCGGGCGGTCCGGGCCAGCTGGGGTAGTCATCGGCGTGCAGGGGCTGCCCGGCACCTTGACGGGCCGGTGCCGCGGCCATCCGTGTACGCGAGCTAGGCCGGGCGTGGGCCTGGGACCCGCGCGCCCTGGCGTGGGCGCTGCGCCGCCCGTTGACGGAATGACGGTAACGCCCGTAGGCGAACGCCAGCACCACGCCCACCAGGATGACCAGCACCTCGATCGTAATGGCCTGATCGGCCAGGATCCTGGTGACGAGCGACTGGCCCGCTGCCGTGTCCGGCTTGCTCGCGTCATCCGCCGCCAGAGCGGGTCCGGCCCCCAGGATGACAGAAATCGCGGCCATGATGAGTGCTGTCGCGATCGCCCGACTAAGGTCCCCCGGCGCCTTGCGGGAACCGTGGCCCGAGTTCTTCATCTCCGCCGTCCCCGTAGGACGTCCCGGACCATATTACGGACCGGGTTAGCTTCACGATGTGATGGTGACAGATGACGAATGAATCCGTTACGGATTCGGGAAAACCGGAAAGCTGGTTCCTTCGAAGACGACTGTCTGGCTCCGGCAACTCCGGTAGCTCCGGCAATGGCCGACGGCCGGGTCCAAGCGGTGCGCGGCTGGTTCGCAGAGCCCTCGCGAGGGCTCCCGGGTGAATTCAGAGCCAGTACGCGGTTGATCACAGTGCGCATCGGGAGAGGATCGCGACGCGCTTGAGTAAGCTTGGCGAAACCTTCGCATACGCGTTCTATAACATAACCGGGGACGGTTCGCTGCTGGTGTAATAAAGACTTAATATCTCTCCCGAGCCGGCGCCAGCAGGTCCCAGGGGACCCGGGCCGCCGCGCGGCGGCAACCGGCTGTCTTACCTCTGGCGAGGCAGCGCGGCTACGGCCGGGTGATCCAGGTGGATCTTGCCGACCCTGGACGCGCCGCCCGGTGAGCCGAGATCGCCGAAGAACTCGATGTTGACCCGGTAGAAGCCCTTCCACTGGGCAGGCACCTCAGCCTCGAAGGAGATCGCGTCGACCGGGCAGACCGGCTCGCACGCGCCGCAGTCCACACACTCGTCCGGGTGGATGTGGAGCATGCGCTCGCCCTCGTAGATGCAGTCGACCGGGCACTCGTCGATGCAGGTCTTATCGAGCAGGTCGACGCAGGGCAGGGCAATGACGTAGGTCATGTCCGAACTCCCTCTAAGGGTCTTCTCAGGTTTGGCGATACCGAAGGCCTGGTCCATCCAGGTGTGCACCGCGTCCCCTGGCGCTTCGCGGAAACCTTTCCGGTAACGGTTTATCCGCCCTATAAGTTGTCTCCGTAAACGCAACGCTGGCCGTTCCAAACCTGATGGTGACAGTCAAGACGGGAAAGCGCGACGGGTTTGGGCCAAATCACATCGTCATTCTGGCCTGCGGGTCCAGGACTGGAATTCGGGGAGGGCATGGAAAGGCGCCCCCGGATTGACGCTTATAACGGCTGGCCTCAGATACCCGCGCGGGTACCGGGCTGGTCCTCGTTCGGCAACACTATAGGTCACCCCCGGGATCCTGTGTGGAAAAATATTACCGGTATATTACCGGCGCCAAGAAAACCCCTCATCGCCAGACGCGGACCTCGTACCACAGCCCGCCGTTGAGGTCGAGGTTGTTGCCGTTGGCCTGGCCCGGTCCGTTGTCGCCGGTGTAGGTGTACAGCGGGTGCCCGTCGTACGTCGCCTGCACCGTGCGCCCGTCCCGGAAAACCGTCCCCAGCTTGCCCGTGACCCCCGGTCCGGCCTCGGGGCTGCCCAGGACCGGCGGCCAGTAGGCGGCACACGACCCGCTGCACTTGGACATCGTCGGGGTATCAGGCGCGAACCAGTACAGCGTGAGCCCGTGAGCGTTGGTGAGCACCCTGACCCCGCCGATCGTCACCGTCTTCAACGTGACCCTGGCGTTGCCTCCGGCCGAAGACGGCGGCGGGCCCGCCGCGTTGGCCACCGCCACGCCGAGTAGCGCCAAGGCGAGCACCGAGACCGCTCCCACCGCGCCGATCACGATGGACACCGCCGCTTGCACCTTTGCCACTCTGCGCGCCGCCGTGCTGATCAAGCCGTCGGTCTCGCGAGCCGGACCCGCGGCGATCGCGGCCAGGGCCAGCGTCGCGAAGGCGGCCACCTCGATCAGCCCGGCGGCGATCCCCGCCCTCGTCCGCACCTCCTTGAACCCGAACAACCCAATCCACACCGCCACCAGGTAAGCACTAAGCGTCGACAGCGCGAACGCCGCGCTGGCCACCACCGTCAGCCGGCTGTGCGTCACCAGCACCGCTATGGCCAGGATCAGCCCCCCGGCGAACTGCAGCATGAACAGCCAGCCGATGGTGGGAATCGACCGGTATCCGGTCAGGTACAGGTCCAGGTGGATGCCCGCCGATACGCACAGCAGCATCGCTCCCGCCACCCGGAGCGGCAGACCGCGCGTCTCCGGCCGGCGATGTCTGCCCGCGACCTCCCCGCGCCTCCCCACACCCAGTAGACGTCGCCCGCTGCCCGCGGGTTCAACGCGACTTGAGCCTAAGCTCGGGGCCATGAGCGAGATCCCGCCCGACGAGCCCGAACGCCGCCCGACCAAGCAGGTCATCGTCATCCGGCGCGACCTGCGGATGCGGCGCGGCAAGGAGATCGCTCAGGGCGCGCACGCCGCAACGGCCTGGCTGGCCGACCTCGTCCTTCAAACCATGAGGCCGAACGACGTGGATCACCTCGCCCTGTCACCCGCCGAGCAGGCCTGGCTGGAGAGCAGCTTCCGCAAGGTCACGGTCAAGGTGAACTCCGAGGAAGAGCTCATCGCGGTCTACCAG
>Ga0302235_10003003_pt1 | contig 11960 bp, 7 predicted proteins | sample II_Palsa_N3_3_FD_193577 | JGI IMG/M metagenome (GOLD analysis project Ga0302235, IMG submission 193577) | Peat permafrost microbial communities from Stordalen Mire near Abisko, Sweden - II_Palsa_N3_3 | ecosystem: Environmental > Terrestrial > Soil > Palsa > Peat permafrost | place: Sweden... | reverse complement strand
GACGGCGGACTGGACAGTGGGTTTGAACTTATGCGGTTTGAGTACGCTGCAGTCCCGGAGACGCGCGCGCTTGCTTCGTTGCGCGACTCCTACGGGCTGTTCATCGGGGGCTCGTTCATGGCCGGGGCGTCGGTGTTCAAGACGATCTCGCCGGCCAGCGAGGAAGTTCTGGCCGAGGTGACGCACGGGGCGACCGAGGACGTGGACCGGGCGGTCCTGGCCGCCCGCCAGGCCTACGAGCGGGTCTGGTCGGCGATGCCGGGACGGGCCCGGTCCCGGTACCTGTTCACGATCGCCCGGCTGATCAGGGAGCGAGCGGGCGAGCTCGCCTTCCTAGAAACGCTCGACGGCGGCCGGCCGATCAGGCAGACCCGCGAGGTCGACGTCCCGCTCGCGGCCGCGCACTTCTTCTACCACGCCGGCTGGGCCGACAAGCTGGGGTACGCCGGGTTCGGGCCGTCGCCTCGGCCGCTCGGCGTGGTCGGCCAGGTCATCTCCTGGAGCTCGCCCCTGCTGATGCTCGCGTGGCAGATCGCGCCCGCCCTCGCCTGCGGGAACACCGTCATCCTGAAGCCTTCCGAGGCCACCCCGCTGACCGCGCTCGCGTTCGCCGAGATCTGCCGGCAGGCCGACCTGCCGCCCGGGGTCGTCAACGTGGTGACCGGCGACGGCACCACCGGCCAGCTGGTGGCGGGCCATCCGGGGCTCGACAAGGTCGCGTTCACCGGGTCGGCCGAGGTCGGCAAGGAGATCGCCAAGGCCTGCGCGCTGTCGGGCAAGCCGCTGACCCTCAAGCTCGGCGGCACCGCGGCGAACATCGTCTGCGCGGACGCGGACATCGAGGCGGCGGCGGGCGGGATCGTCGCCGGGGTCTTCGTCGATCAGGGCCACGTGTGCTGCGCGGGGTCGCGGGTGCTGGTCGAGACGCCGGTCCGCGACGAGCTGGTCGCGGCCGTCAGGCGGCGGATGGGCGCGCTGCGGATGGGCGACCCGCTTGACGTCAACACCGACCTCGGCGCGGTCGTCTCCCGCGCCCAGCTCGACAAGATCACCGAGCTGGTCGCGTCGGGCGAGGCGGAGGGGGCGCGGCCGTGGTCGCCGCCGTGCCCGCTGCCCGACCGCGGGTTCTGGTTCCCGCCGACGGCGTTCACCGAGGTGGCGGACGAGCACCGGATCGGCAGCGCGGAGCTGGCCGGGCCGGTGCTCACGATCTCGACCTTCGACTCGCCGGCCGAGGCGGTCGAGCGGGCCGGCGGCACCCGCTACGGGCTGGCGGCGGGGGTCTGGACCCAGCGAGGCGCCCTGGCCGGCTGGCTGGCGTCCCGGCTGCGGACCGGGGTGGTGTGGACGAACGCGTTCAACCAGTTCGACCCGGCGGCGCCGTTCGGCGGCTACCGGGAGGCCGGCTTCGGCACCGACGGCGGCAGGCACGGCCTCGAGGCCTATCTCGACGGCCCGGCCGCGGACGTGCCCGGCGGGGTCGATGTCTGACGCCACCCCCCTCCGCACCACCTACCGGCTCCGCATCGGCGGGGCGTTCCGCCGCTCGGAGAGCGGCCGCACGTTCGAGGTGCGCGGCGCGGACGGCGCGTTCCTCGCCAACGCCGCGCTCGCCTCCGGCCGCGACGTCCGCGACGCGGTGGCGGCCGCGCGGACAGCGTTCGCCGAGTGGTCGGGCGCGAGCGCCTACCACCGGGGGCAGCAGCTCTACCGGGTCGCCGAGATCATCGCCGAGCACCGCGCGCGGTTCGCGGACGAGGTCGGCCGCGCCGTCGGCGTCTCGGCCGCCGCCGCCTACGCCGAGGTGGACGCGGCGGTGGACCGCTGGTTCTGGTACACCGGCTGGACCGACAAGATCGCCCAGGTGCGCGGCGGCGCCAACGCGGTGGCCGGCCCCTACGTCAACATCACCGTGCCCGAGCCGGCCGGCGTGGTGGCCGTGCTCGCCCCCCAGGGCAGCCCGCTGCTCGGGCTGGTGAGCGTGCTCGCGCCCGCGATCGCGGGCGGCAACACGTCCGTCGTGGTGGCGAGCGAACGGTACCCGCTGGCCGCCCTGGGCCTGGCCGAGGTGTGCGCCGCCGCCCGACTGCCCGACGGGGTGGTGAACGTGCTCACCGGCCACGTGGCCGAGGTGGCGCCCTGGCTCGCGGCGCACCAGGACGTGAACGCGATCGACCTGGCCGGCGCGCCCGGCGCGCTGGCCGACGATCTGGCGGTGGCGGCGGCGGGAACGCTCAAGCGCGTGGTGCGGCTGCCCGACGCCGACTGGACGGCCGAGCCCGGGCTCGACCGGATGTTCGCCACGCTGGAGAGCAAAACCGTGTGGCATCCGGTCAGCCCCGGCCGCTGACCGGCCGTCTGCCGCCCGGTCAGCGGCGGCTAACCGGCGGGCAGGGGCGGCCCATCGTCAATTGTCATTAATAGTTCGTTTGCACGTAACGGCGCCGTGGCTCATTTCGAACACCGCACGGGCGATCTTGAAGACATGAGGATCGCGATCATTACGGAGTCGTTCCCGCCGGACGTTAATGGCGTCGCAAACTGCGTAGTGCGCGTGGCGGAGAACCTCGTCCGCAAGGGCCATCACCCGCTGGTCATCGCCCCGGAGTCCGCGCACGACACCACGGAGGCCGACGGCGCGCTCCCCTACCCGGTCGAGCGGGTGCCGTCCGTCCCGGTCCCCGGCTACCCCACCCTCCGGCTCGGCCTGCCGACGCCGAAGACCCGCCGCGCGATCGCCCGGCACGGTGCCGAGATCGTCCACCTGGCCAGCCCGGTCGCCCTCGGCGCGTGGGGCAGCCGGGTGGCGAGGGCGATGGACCTGCCGATGGTCGCCGTCTACCAGACCGACCTGCCGAACTACGCTCGCGCGTATCACCTGGGCAGGCCCACGGTGGCGTTCGCCTGGCGCTGGCTGCGCGATATCCACAACACGGCCGGCCGCACCCTCGCCCCGTCCAGCGTGACCGCGGCCGACCTGCGCGCGCACGGTCTCGAGCGGGTCGAGCTGTGGGGCCGGGGCGTCGACGCCGAGCGATTCCACCCCGCCCGACGCGACGAGCGGCTGCGGGCCGAGATCGCGCCGGGGGGCGAGGTGATCGTCGGCTACGTCGGACGGCTGGCGGCCGAGAAGCGGGTCGACCTGCTGGCGGCGCTGGCGGGCCTGCCGGGGGTGCGGCTCGCGGTCACCGGCGGCGGCCCGATGGAGGAGGACCTGCGGGCCGCGCTGCCGACGGCGACCTTCCTCGGCATGCGGCACGGCGAGGATCTGGCCCGGATCTACGCCAGCCTGGACGTCTTCGTGCACACCGGGCCGTTCGAGACCTTCGGCCAGACCATCCAGGAGGCGGCGGCGAGCGGCCTGCCGATCGTCGCGCCCGCCGCGGGCGGCCCGCTCGACCTGGTAGCCGACGGCGTGACCGGCTATCTGGTCCCGCCCGGCGACCCCGGTCCGCTCGCCGAGGCGGTGACCAAGCTCGCGGCCGACCCGGCGCTGCGAGCGCAGTTCAGCCACGCGGCGAGGCGCCGGGTGCTCGGCCGCACCTGGTCCGCGCTGACCGACGAGCTGCTTGACCACTACGAGGCCGTGATCGACGAAGCCGCGCCGGCCACCCGGCTGGCGGCGTGAGCCCGGCATGACTCGGATCGTGACTCTCGGTGACTCGATCACCCTGGGCATGGGCGACCCCGCCCCGGGCGGGGCCTGGCGCGGCTGGGCGCAGTACCTGGCGGCCGGCCTGGAACGACCGGAGCTGCATAACCTCGCGGTCCGCGGCGCGCAGGCCAAGCACGTCGAGCGCGACCAGCTGCCGGCCGCGCTCGAGCTGCGGCCGGACGTCGCCAGCGTCGTCGTCGGGATCAACGACACCCTCCGGGCCGGCTTCGACCCGGTGCGGACCGGCCAGGCCACCGCGCGGACGGTCGCCGCGCTGACCGCGAGCGGCGCGACCGTGCTGACGATGCGGCTGCCCGACCCGGCGCAGATGTTCGGGCTGCCGAGCGGGCTCGCCCGGCCGCTGACCAGGCGGATGCGCGCCGTCAACGCCGAGCTCGACAAGATCGCCGCGCACTTCGGCACCCTGCACTGGGACGCCTCGACCGACCCGGAGACCTACGAGCGGCGGAACTGGTCGGTGGACCGGCTGCACCCCAACGAGCGCGGGCACCGGCTGATCGCCTGCCGGTTCTGGGACCGGCTGGCGGCGGCCGATCACGCGATGACCGCCCGGCCCCACCCGGAGCCGGCCGGCCCAGGCGCGACCCGGCGCGACGACCTGGTCTGGATGGCCACCAAGGGCACCTCGTGGTGCCTGCGCCGGTCGGTCGACCTCATCCCGTACCTGCTGTTCATGGCCGCCCGCGAGGCGCTGATCGAGCCGCGCGAGCGGGCGTCGCAGGGGTGGGCGGCGCCATCGGCGTCGACCGACGCCATCGAGGGCCTCCGCGACCGGACGCGGGCCGGCGCCGGTGAGGCGCGGGCGGCTGAATCGGTAGCCGAATAGCCGAATTAGTCAAATCGTCTATATCGGTAAATATCCGAAATGTTCACGCATTTGCGCGCCCCGGCCCGCGCGGCCGAGGTCGGCGCTGGCAGCGCCAGGGCGACGACGGGCCAGGGCGGGCGCAAGTTGCAGGGGGCGAGATCGCGTGCGTTGTCCCCTTTATCCGGTTACGCTTCGATAGCTATGAATTTGGAGGCGGGACTGGGCGGCATGGTTCCGCCGTTGCTGCGGGACCGGGTGTTCCGGCGATATTGGGGCGCTTCGACGGTTTCGATGTTCGGCGACCAGATCTCGTCGGTCGCGCTGCCGCTCACCGCGGTGCTCGTGCTGCACGCCGGGGCCGCGTCGATGGGGTACCTGACCGCGCTGCAGTGGCTCCCCAGCCTGCTGTTCGCGCTGCACGCGGGGGCGTGGGTGGACCGGCGGGGCAAGCGCCGGATGGCGATGATCCTGGCCGACCTGGGCCGGGCGGCGGCGCTGGCCACGATCCCGCTCTGCTACGCCCTGCACGTGCTCACGCTGGCCCAGATGTACGCGGTGACGTTCATCGCGGGCGCGCTGTCGGTGCTGTTCACCGTGTCGGACGGGACGCTGTTCGTGTCGATCGTGCCGCCGGACTCCTACGTCGACGGGCAGTCGCTGATCTACGGCAGCCGCGCGTTCTCGTTCATGGGCGGGCCGTCCGTCGGCGGTCTGCTGGTCGAGGCGCTGACGGCGCCGTTCGCGGTCGTCGCGGACGCGCTGTCCTTCCTCGGCTCGGCGGTCCAGCTGGCGGCGATCAAGCCGGCCGAGCCGCCCTCGTCCGACGGGGAGGACGGGGTCACGGCCGGGCTGCGGTTCGTCGCGCGCTCCCCCATCATCCGGGCGTCGCTGACCGGGGTGGCGGTCATCAACTTCTTCAACATGATGTTCAGCGCGCTGTTCATGCTCTACGCGGTCCGCATGCTGCACGTGCGCCCGGGGGTGCTCGGCGTGGTGATCGGGGCGGGCGCGGTCGGCGGGATGATCGCCTCGCTGACCGCCAAGCGGCTGGGGAACCGGCTCGGCATCGGGCTGGTCTACGTGGTCGGGTGCTTCGTCTTCACGCTGCCGCTGGCGCTGGTGCCGCTGGCCGCCAGCGTGCACGGCGTGGCGGTGCTGCTGATGCTGTTCGCGGCCGAGTTCACCAGCGGGTTCGGGGTGATGGTGCTCGACATCTCGATCGGCGCGATCTTCGCGATGGTCATCCCGGACACGATGCGGTCCCGGGTGTCGGGCGCGTTCCAGGCGATCAACTACGGCACCCGGCCGGCCGGGGCCCTGCTCGGCGGGGCGCTCGGCGCCTCGGCCGGGCTGCGCCCCGCGCTGTGGGTCGCGGTCGCGGGCGGGGTGGCCGGCGCGCTGCTGCTGCTGCCCTCGCCCCTTCCCGGGTTCCGGCTGCCGACCGGGCTCCCAGCGGATGACGCCGGCGAACTCGAAGACGCCGAATCCGTCTGAACGTGGTCGATTGCGCAATCGACCACGTTCTAGCCGCGTTCTAACCTGGTCAATTGCGCAATCGACATGCCGACCGCCGCCTATCGGGGCCACAGGGCCGAACGGTCGTGGGTCTGGCGGGATGGATGGGTCAGAGGAGGGTGCGGAGCAGGCGGACGGGCGGGGAGCCGTGGGCCAGCATCCGGTCGTGCGCGTCCCTGGGGTCCAGGCCGGTCTTGGCCAGCTCGGCGGCGAGGTCCGAGACCTCCGTGTAGCCGACGTAGTACGTGGACAGCTGGGCCGAGGTGAGCTGCGCCCGGCGCCACTTGCCCGCGGCCTCGCCCTCTTCCTGGAAGCCGCGCCCGGTCATCAGCGCCAGCGCCTGCGCCTCGGTCATCCCGTGGGCGTGCACCCGCGCGTCGAGGATCGCGTTAATCACCATGCGCAGCTGCATCTTCAGTTGCTGCATCCGCACGGCGGCGGCGTCGCCCTCCCCCGGGTACCCGTGGTCGGCCATCAGCTCCTCGGCGTAGACCGCCCAGCCCTCGACGAACGAGCCCGACCAGAGCGCGGCCCGCGCCCGGGTCGAGCCGGTGAACCGCCGTGCGTGCGCGAGCTGCAGGTAATGGCCGGGCATCGCCTCGTGCACCATCAGGTTGTGCACCATGTGCCGGTTGTACTCGCGGTAGAACGAGGCGACCCGGTCGGCCGTCCAGTCCGGCGGTGTCGGCGAGACCGCGATGAACGTCGGCAGCGGGGTGGGCTCGAGCGGCCCCGGCGGGTCGCAGTAGGCGACCGCCACGCCCCGGTTGATCTCCGGCATGTCGATCAGCTCGACCGGGTCGTCGTAGACCGTGACCAGGTCGTGGTCGCGGACGAAGGCCGTCTGCGCGGCCAGCGCCTGGGCGCAGAAGGCGAGGATGGTGGACTCGTCGGGCGCGGCCGCGCCGAGCCGGTCGAGCACCTCGCGCGGCGTCCCCCCGAGGCCGGCCGCGACCCGGGTGATCTCCTCGGTGACGCGCTCGAGGTCGGCCTCGGCGCGGGCCAGGATCGCGTCGGCGTCGGCCGACGCCTGCAGGGTCAGCGAGAGCTTGCGGGAGAACAGCTCCGGGCCGAGCCGGGGGTCGGCGAAGCCGAGCTCGCGGCCGGCCCCGCCTGAGTCCGGGCTCTGCGCGTCGGAGAGCTCGGCCAGCCGGCCGGCCAGCCAGTCGCGGTGCGTCGCCAGCGCGTCGAGCGCGGCCGGCCGGGCCCGGTCGACCTCGGCTACCGCCGCGTCGGCGCCCACGGTGTCAGCCGCCGCCCCGGTGACCAGCGCGATCGTCCCGTCGAACTGGGTGATCGCGGTCTCCAGGTGAACCTTCGGCATCCGCCCGAGGCTGGCCCGCGCCGCCGCCAGCGCGTCCGGCACCCGCGCCAGCCGGCCGGCCAGCGAGTGCAGCCGCTCCGGCAGCGGTGCGTAGTCCCGCGCCAGCAGCATGTAGATCGCCGAGCCGGGGTTGGCGAGCAGCGGGTTCCAGGTGTGCTCGCGCAGCTCCTCGATCTCGAACAGGCGGCGCGCCACGTCCCCCGCCATCAGCGCGGCGTCCACCCGCAGCTCCGGCTCGAGGGCCGGCCCGTCCAGATCGGTCAGCCTGGCGGCGAATTCGTCGAGAGCGCGCCGCTCGTCCGCCAGGGCCGCCTCCGACACGTCCGGCAGCAGCTCGTCGAACCGGTGATCGCCCAGCTCGGTGGCGGCGTCGGGGTGGCGGCGGGCCAGGTCGTCGACGTACTCGCCGGCGAGCCGGCGGAGCTGGTCGCCTGCGGCTGCCACGTGTCCCGCCGTGGCAGGGACGGTCTCTGCGCTCAACACACGCTCCTCAACGAAAAGGGGGTAATTGTTCGTATGCGAGCCGCCACGCATCCGTTCTGCACAACTTTACGGAGCCCAGTGGGACGGAGCGCAACCTTTATCGCAAAGGGATCTTGCCTGAAAACATCTAACATTAGAGTTTAGGTGTACAAAATGAGATGTTGACCTCAGTCGGCGCGCTCTTGGCACAAGAGCCACATAAGTGCACGATGTACCCCAAGTCACTAACGATCGAGGGAGTCAACTCCATGCAAGAGGCAACGCCGCAGACCACGGCGGCCACGGATGACGATGATGCGAGACTGGAGGGCCTCGGGTACACGCCGCAACTGAACCGCGTGCTGGGGCTGTTCTCGAACTTCTCGGTTGCGTTCACCTACCTGTCGCCCATCGTCGGCGTCTTCTCGCTGTTCACGATCGGGCTCGGCATCGCCGGCCCCGGCTACATCTGGACGCTGTGGCTCCCGGTCGGGGGCATGCTGCTGGTTGCGCTCGTGTTCGGCGAACTGGCCAGCCATTACCCGATCTCCGGGGCGCTGTACCAGTACAGCAAGTACAACGTCGGCCGCCGATACGGCTGGTTCGTGGGCTGGTTCTACGGGATCGCGCTGCTGGTCACGGTCGCCTCGGTCGATACCGGGGTGGTCGTGTACTTCTCGGCGCTCATGCACAACTGGTTCAACTGGAACTTCAACCCGTCCAGCCACCTCACGATCCTGATCGTGGTGCTGGTCCTGCTCGCCATCCAGTCGACCCTGAACATCACCGGCGCCAAGGTCATGGGCCGAGTCGCCCAGTTCGGCGTGTACGTCGAGATTCTCGGCACCCTCGGCCTGGCGATCGTGCTCGCCATCCACGGGTTCCACCACAACGTCGGCTACCTGTTCAGCACCCAGGGCGCGCAGAACGCGAGCACCAACGCGCTCGGGCTCAACTTCAGCGGCTCGGAATTCGGCGCGCTCATCATCGCGGTGCTCGCGCCGGTCTACATCTTCTACGGGTTCGAGTCGGCGGGCGACATCTCCGAGGAGACCAAGGACGCCGGCCGCCAGGTGCCGCGGGCCATGCGGCACGCGCTGATCTGGGGCGGGGTCGCGTCGTTCATCATCATCGCCGCGCTGCTGCTGTCGATCCCGACCAAGGGCGGCGTCGCCGCGGCGGTGACCGGCGGCGTGCCGTACATCCTGGCCCAGCTCCCGAGCGGGCTGCAGGACTTCGCGCTGCTGCTGCTGATCTTCGCGTTCTTCTCCTGCGGCTCCTCAGTCCAGGGGGCGGGCAGCCGGCTGATGTTCTCCTACGCCCGCGACGGGGCGCTGCCGGCCGCCAAGAGCATCGCCAAGGTTCACCCGCGGTTCAAGACCCCGGTCAACGCGCTGCTGGCGGGCGCGGTGGTGTCGGCCCTGTTCGTGCTGTTCGAGTTCGCCACCCCGACCCACAACGTGAACATCCTCTGGTTCACCTATCCGGGCAAGGTCAACGTGCTCACCTCCCTGATCTCGTTCGGCACCAGCGGTATCTACCTGTCGTTCCTGCTGACGGTGATCGGGGCCGGGATCGCGCGGGCGCGCGGCTGGAAGCCGGAGGGCAAGTTCACCCTGGGCCGCTGGGGGTGGCCGGTCATCATCCTCGCCGGGGTGTACCTGCTGGTCATGTTCATCGACATGGTCGCGCCGACCGGCCTGTCGAGCCCGCGCGGGGCCGAGTTCAACCTGGACTGGATCACGCTGGTCGTCATGGTCGTCGTGTTCATCGTCGGCGTGATCCTGTTCCTGCTCGCGCGGGGCGGGCGGGAGCTCGACGACCACCTGCGCGACGACGCGGAGAAGCCGGCCGCGCTGCTGTAACCGGGGTAGTCAAGCCGAAGCAGGCTCTCCGCCGGGCCAGGCGCGCTGGCGCGGCGGAGAGTCACCCGGGACCGTTCGGGAAAATCTGGCTTTTGATCTTGCTCCGGAATGGCCTCGGGGGGCTGAGCGCTGGTTATAGGGGGACGGCGCGGCACTTGCCTCAGGGTCCTGAGATAACGCTCAGGTAACCAGTAGGTTGGGCTGATGGTCCCTTCGGGGTGCGCCCAGGTTGGCGGGCGATTCTCTTACCTGTAACCAGTGAGCAGCAGCCACGAACAGGATTCGGGGTGGCAGTACCAATGAGTGAGCCTTTCGGACAGTACCCGCACGGCCAGTACTCCTACGGCCCAGGCGGTGCGTACCCGGTGCCGGAGCCGCCGCGGCGGCACCGGGCCAGACACGCGCTCGGCCTGACCGCGACGGCCGTGGTCGCGGCCGCGCTCGGCGCCGGCGCGGCGGTCGGGCTAGCAGGCGGGTCAAGCACCGGGGCCGGGGCGGCGGCGACCTCCAAGACGGAGCTGTCCACCACCCAGATCGCCAGCCGGGTCGATCCCGGCCTGGTCGACGTGACCTCGACCCTCGGCTACCAGCAGGCCACCGCCAAGGGCACCGGCATCGTCCTGACCTCCAACGGTGAGATCCTCACCAACAACCACGTGATCAACGGCGCGACCTCGGTCTCGGTGACCGACATCGGCAACGGCAAGACCTACAAGGCGACCGTCGTCGGCTACGACGAGAGCAAGGACGTCGCGGTGCTCCAGCTGACCGGGGCGTCTGGCCTGGCGACGGCCAACCTGGGCGATTCGAGCACCGTCGGGGTGGGCAACTCGGTGGTGGCGCTGGGCAACGCCGAGGGCCTGGGCGGCACTCCGTCGGTCGCGACGGGGTCGGTGACCGCGCTCGACCAGTCGATCACCGCCTCCGACGAATCCTCAGGAACCTCTGAGCAGCTGACTGGTTTGATCGAGACCAATGCGGGGATCGAGCCCGGCGACTCGGGCGGGCCGCTGGTCAACTCGCACGGCCAGGTGGTCGGCATGGACACCGCCGCGTCGACCAACTACTCGTTCGGCGGCGAGGGGAACGGCGGTTACGGCGGCGGCGGCGCCTCCGGCATCGGCGGCTTTGGAGGCTCCGGGTCGTCCGGTTCCTCCGGATCCTCCGGCTCCTCTGGCTCCTCCGGGGCTTCCGGCTCGTCGTCGTCCGGGAACGGGACCACGACCCAGGGCTACGCGATCCCGATCGACACCGCGGTCTCCATCGCCAAGCAGATCGAGTCGAGCGCCGGGTCGTCTACCGTGCACATCGGCGCGACCGCGTTCATGGGAGTGGCGATCGCCAGCACGACCGGGCAGACCTCCGGGGTGGAGCTCGCGGGCGCCCAGCCCGGCACCCCCGCGGCCGCGGCCGGCCTGGCCAACGGCGACGTGATCACCGCGATCAACGGCGCGGCGGTGACCAGCGGCACCCAGATCTCCCAGGCGCTGATCCCGCTCCACCCGGGCGACAAGGTGACCGTCACCTGGACCGACACCTCCGACCAGTCGCACACGACGACGCTGACCCTGGGCAGCGGCCCCTCGGCCTGACCGAGGGCCGGGCCCCCGGCCTGGCGGCCGCAACGCGAAGGCGGGGCGAGGTGGCGCGGCGGCTCGCGCGAGGCGGGGTGCAGAATCGACATCTGCACCCCGCCTCGCTGTCTGCCTACCCGCGCAGCCGGTCGGCGAGCCAGTCGGCCAGGCGGGAGCGGGACTCGTAGGCGCGGTTGGTGACGCCGTGGCTGCCGTCTGGGTAGATCACAAGCTCGGCCGAGGCGACCTCGCTGGCCAGGCGTTCCTGGTGGTAGGCGGGCGTGATCCGGTCGTCGGGGCCGCCGGCGAGGATGAGCAGCGGGGTGGTGATCTCGCCGGCCGCCTCCTCGAGGGTGAGCGTCCCGGCCTTGGCCCGCGCCTCGTCGTCGCTGGCGGCGCCGGAGCGGACCCGGAAGGTGGCCCTCGTCTGCTCGGGCAGCTCGTCCCAGTCCAGGTCGAGGCGGTACGGTCCGGCCAGGTCGACGACCGCTCTGAGCCGTTTCTCGCGGGCGGCGGCGCGGGCGGCGTAGTAGCCGCCGAGGCTCACGCCGAACAGCCCGACGCGGCCGCCGTCGACGTCGGCGCGGCTGGCCAGGTAGTCGACGACGGTGGTGGCGACCTTCTCGTAGGCCGGCTCGATGGGGAGGTCGTATTCGGCCTCACCCTGGCCGGGGCCGTCGATCGCGAGCGTGGCCATCCCCCGGGCGAGCAGGTACTCGGCCGTGGCCTGCAGTTC
>Ga0302235_10003001_pt1 | contig 11962 bp, 14 predicted proteins | sample II_Palsa_N3_3_FD_193577 | JGI IMG/M metagenome (GOLD analysis project Ga0302235, IMG submission 193577) | Peat permafrost microbial communities from Stordalen Mire near Abisko, Sweden - II_Palsa_N3_3 | ecosystem: Environmental > Terrestrial > Soil > Palsa > Peat permafrost | place: Sweden... | reverse complement strand
GCGACAGCACGACGCCGCGGTCGGGCTCGAACAACACGATCTCGACGGTCAGCCGCGGAACCCGGCTGTACAGATAGTCGAACTCCTGCTTGGGTAACGGCCCGCGCGCCATCAGCGAGGCTTCGCGGCGGCTTGGATGCCCACGCCAGGGGCGGTGAGGAACCTGATCGGTTGCCGCGGCTCGAGGCCCGCGGCGCGCTGCCAGCAGGACAGCTCCTGCACGCTCCACGTGCCCGAGCGGCTCGTCAGCGCGAAGAAGAACTCGAGCAGGCCCCCGAGCTGGCGTGCGCGGCGCGCGCTGAGCGGACGGAACTCCTCGACGATCGCGAACACGCCGCCCGGCCGCAGCGCCCGCGCCACGCGCCGGGTCAGGTCTCGATTCTGCTCCTCGGTGAAGTGGTGGACGACCTGCACGGCCATCACCAGGTCATAACGCTCGCGGCCGAGGTCGTCGACGAGCGCATCGCCTGCCTGATGCACGACCCGACCGCCGAGGCCCTCCGCCGCGAGCAACGGCGCGGCGTGCTCGATCGCCTGGGGCAGATCGAGCACGACCGAGTGCAACCGGCGCCGGCGGCGGCAGATCGCGACCGAGTAGTAGCCGTGCGAGCCGCCGATGTCGAGCATCGACCGGGCCCCCCTGGGAACCGGCATCCGCCACGCCAGCTCGGGCGCGAGCGCCGCCGCCATCGCCCGCATCCCACGCTGGTAGACCCCCCAGCGCTCGCCGGTGAGCGTCTCGTGCAGGTCGACCGAATGGCCGGTGCGGACGTAGTCCTCGGCGTGGGCGATCAGGTTCCAGCCGTCGTACTGGAGCTCGACCATGTCGGCCACCGAGCGGCGGCTGTCGCGACGCAGCCACCGGCGCGACCGGGCACTCAGCACGTAGCCGCCGTCGCGCTGGCGTGCGTAGCCGCAGGTCGCGAGCGCGAACAGCAGCTTCTCGGTCGCGACCGGGTCCGTGTCGCACGCGGTGGCAACCTCGGCGGAGGTCGCGGGGGCGTCGCCGAGCGCCTCGAAGATCCCGAGCTTGGTCGCCGCCATCAGCACACGCGCGAGCGTGAACGCGCCCTGGGTGTGAACGATCGGCCACGGCGCGATGTTGGTCCGCGCGATCAGGCGCTCGATCAGGTTGTCGCCGACGACGTCCAGTCGCACAGGCGTAACGCTAGTGGGTCACTCGCGCCAGTCGATCAGCGCCGCGGCCGTGTAGTCGCCGGCGTGCGAGAACCCCGCGAGGCAGACGAGCGATCCGTCACGGATCCGGCCGGTGCGCAGGCCGTGGTCGAGGTTGACCGGGATCCCCGCCCCGAACAGGTTCGCGTACTCCCTGAAGGTGTGGATGTGCCGCTCGCGGTCGAGTCCCAGCGCCTCGTGCCAGCTGTTGATGAACAGCATGTTCGGCTGGTTGGTGATCAGCGCGTCGATCGCACTCGACTCCACGCCGGCCGAGGCGCACACCTCGCGGACGATCGCGGGCACGAGCGTCGTGCCCCGCTCGATGATCGAAGCGACCCGCTCAGGCGCGAAGTCGAGCCGGATCGCGTTTGCCGAGGGCTTCCAGAACGGCGTGCCGCAGTCGCGGGTCGAGCGCATGTCGTAGGCGTGCTGCTCGTGGCAGCGGCTGGCGAGCGCGATCACGCGCCCGGGCCCGTCGCGGCGCACCAGGGCCACGCCGCACCCGTCGCCGGGAATCGCGGCCTCGGGCCTGATTCGGTTCTGCGGGAGCGAGAAGATGCGACCGGCAGTCGTCTGGGCGTTGCACAGCAGCGCGGTCCCGATCAGGTCAGCGTCGATCATCAGCTCGGCGAGCTCGAGCATCTGGATGAACGACACGCAGCCACCGTTGTGGAGGTCGACGATCCGGTCGGTCTTCGCTCCCAGCCGGCGCTTGACGTCGGCGCCGCATCCGTAGAACGCCTCGTCGGCGAGTGACACGTTCGTGAAGATCGCCCCGACGTCCTCGGGCGCGACGCCCTGGCGCTCGAGCAGGGTCAAGGACGCCTCGGCCATCAAGCCGCTCGCGGTCTCCTCATCGCGTAGATGCCGGCGCCGCTGCGTGCCGGCGAACATCGTCCGGGCCCCATCCACCGCGGCCGCGAAGAAGTCGTTCTCCACCACCTGCGCGGGGAACGCGCTCGCGCAATCGACGAGGGCGATGCTCACGCGGACTGCGCTTCCGCGTAACGGTGCTCGACGATCCGCTTGAGGTTCTGCAGCTCGAGCAGGTGCCCGGCGTAGAACGCCCGCCAGATGTCTCCGACCCACATCGGCCGGCTGGGCGGCGCCGCCTCTGGGAATGGGTTCTCGTCGTAGAACGGGTGCCGGCAGTTCTGCCAGAACACGACCGAGCCGGGCCGGTTGAACACCAGTTGGGCGTCGACGATCCGGTTCAGATAGATCATCCACAGGTGATCGCCCTGGTCCCAGGCGCAGTGGTAGTCGACGGTCAGCGCCTCGCTGTTTGCCACCGACCGGCACCAGATTCGCGTGTCCGGGCCGATCGTGTCGCGGCCGACCACCACGCCCGGCTGCTCTGTTGGCCCCATCTCCCTGAGCGAGTAGGTCCACTCCTCGAGAGATTCGACGGGCGCCATGTAGTCGAACACGAACTTCGGCGGCGCGGCGATGAACGACTGCACGCAGCAGAACTGCCCGTAGACCTCGTCGTGCGGGTAGGACTCCTTCGTCATCGAGTAGACGAGCGGGACCAGCTCCGCGAACGGGGTCGTCTCGATCCGGGTGAGGCCGTCGATCCCCTCGAGCGGCGTCCGGGTCCCTTGGGTCATGCTGCGATCTCCTGTCGTCGTTTGGTGCCGGTCATCGGCCGATCCGCCAGCGGCCAGAACGGCGGCTGCTCGTCGGCCGCCGTCGTCACCGAGATCAGGTACGGCCCTTCGCACGCCCGCCCCTGCGACAGCGCGCGCTCGAGCTCGCCGGCCGAGCCGACCTCCGCGGCCTCCAGCGATGGGAACATCGCGCGCACGCCATCACCGAGCCGTGCCGGGGCGAAGACGTTCAGATCGGTGGCGCCGCCGAGCAGGCGCTGCTCGCGCAGGCTGCACATCGCGTGCGCGTTGTTGTTGATGACCACGAACGTGATCGGCAGCCGCCGCTCGATCGCCGTGTGGATCTCCATGCCGTGCATGTAGAAGGCGCCGTCCCCGGCAACCACGTAGGTGCGCCGGTGGGTGAACTCGCAGGCGCCGATCGCCGCGCCGAAGGCGTGGCCCATCGCGCCCATGCCGAGCGCCACCGAGCGCATGCCCTCGCCATCCGAGGGCAGGTGGTGGATCGCGAACGCGCCGGCATTGCCGGCGTCGATCAACACGTCGCTGCCGTGCTCCAGGTGATCGCCGAGCATGAGCATCGCCAGTTCGGCGCTGATCGCGTCCTCGTCGCCGGCTGCGCCGGCCCGGAGCGGCACCGTTGCCCCGCCTGCCGGCGGCGGGATGAACGGCGGCTGCGAGGCTCTGGCGGCTGCCGCTGCCGCCGTCGCGCGCCGCAGCGCGGCTAGGTTGCGCGCGAGCGGTCCCGGCAGCTCGTGGATGTCGCGGTGGCCTGCGAGCCCGGGGAAGCACGGGCGCTCGTTGAGGCTCACGAGCGTCGCCTGAGCAAGGGCGGACGACAGGCCGTACGCGCTGACATCGGGCAGGCGCGTCCCGGCCAGCACGCACACCGGGGCGCGGGCCGCGTAGTCGAGCACTTCGTGGTGTCCCATCACACCGGCCACTCCGAGCAGCCGCGGGTGGCCCGACGGAACGGCCGACTTGGCGTCCGGGGCGACGGCGATTGCCGCACCCCACGCGTCGGCGAGCCTCAGGAACTCGCTCCGCGCCTCAGCGGCGAGCACTCCCCGACCGGCGATCACCAGCGGGGCCACCGCGCCGCCGATCGCGGCGTTGAGCCGGCGGGCGAGCAGCGGCGGCACCGGCGCGCCTGCCGCGCCGCGCCGCGCCTCGGTCGGCAGCGGCAGTAGCTGATCCGCGCAGGCATCTGACTGGACGTTGCGCGGGAGCAGCAGGACCACCGGCCCACGGTCGTAGATCGCCGCCCGCACGGCCTCGGAGAGCGCCGCCGGGATCCGGCGGGCGTCGGTGACCCGCTCGCAGCGCACCGAGGCTGCTCCAAGGATCTGCTGCGCGTCGACGCGTGTGCCGGCGCCGGAGGAGTCCTGGAAGGCGCCCGTCCCGTCGCGGTTCGATGGGCTCTGTCCGACCAGCGCGAGCAGCGGGATCTCCGAGTCGAGCGCCTCGGCCAACGGGGCGACGATGTTGAAGGAGGCGCCGCCCGACGTGGTCGCCACGACCCCCGGCAACCCCGAGCGCTCCTGCCAGCCGATCGCCATCATCGCCGCGGCGGCCTCGTGCTTGGACAGCACCGGATCGAGCGTCCGATGCCGCACGGCTGCCTCGAACACGAGCTCGATGTTCGCACCGCTGACGCCGAAGATCCGGTCGATCCCCCAGTCGGCCAGCTGAGCGCAGATGTGCGAGGCAACGCTCATCGGCTTGCTGGAGGGTAGCTGGGCGAACCCAGAATCGCGAGGGGCTTAAGTTAGACCCGGTTCGTGTCGCGCCGGTAGGCCCAGGCGGCGAGCACAACGAGGATCGCCGTCCACGCGGCGACGGTGGCCCAGCCGCGCGCCCCCCAGCCGTCGTGGCGGTCGACCGCGACGCGACCCGCCTGAACCAGCCACCAGGAAGGCAGGAGCCGGCCGAGCGTGTGCAGGAAGCCGCTCGTGATCGGGAACCATGTGCCGCTGAGAAGTGCCAGCAGCGAGCTGAGCCCGCCCAGCACCGGGCCGACCGAGTCGGTGGTGACGAGATGGCCGATCATGATCCCGAGCGCGGCGAACGGCAGCAGCCCGACCAGGATCAGGCCGGTCATCTCGAGCCAGCGCGCCGCCGGGATGCTGACGCCGAGTGAGGCGCCTGCGGCATACAGCAGGACGATCGTCAGCAGCGCCATCGCATAGGCGGTCACCACCTTGGCGCGGAAGTAGGCTCGGGCGGACAGCGGGGTGACTCGCAGCTGGCGGGTCCACCCGGCCTGGCGCTCGCCGGCGATCCGCCCGCCGGTCGAGATCATCGCCATCATCGTGCCGAACGATGCGAGGCCGACCATGTAGTAGAGCGGCAGCGAGATGCCGGTGCCATCGAGGTTGTGGACGCCCCGGTTCGACCCCGCGATCACGAAATAGAGCAGCAGCGGGAAGCCGAGCGAGAAGACGAAGAAACGGCGTGCCCGGAACGCGCGGACCAGCTCGTAGCGGGTGTAGACGAGCCCGGTCATCCGGCTAGCCCAAGCTGCTCGGACCGCGGCGCCCGCGCGTCGTCCTGATCGCCGGTCAGCTTGAGGAACGCCTCCTCCAGCCCCGCGCCGGCGATTTCGATGTCGCGGGTGTCGGGGTAACGCTCGAGCAGCGCCCGGATCGCACGATCGGAGTCCGCGCAGCTGAGGATCACCGCATCGCCGTGGCGATCGGCGGTCGCGACCCCGGGCAGCTCCGCCAGATCGGCGACATCGGCGTCCGGGAGCGTGGCGTGGATCGTCCGCGTCCCGACCTGGGCCTTGATCTCCGTCGTCGGTCCGTCGGCGACGATCCGCCCGCGGGCCATCAGCACCACGCGATCGGCGTTGGCGTCGGCCTCCTCGAGGTGATGCGTGGCGAACAGCACCGTCTTCCCGCGCGCCGCGTAGTCGCGCATCGCGACCCAGAAGTCACGCCGCCCCTCTACATCCATCGCGACCGTTGGCTCGTCCAGCACGAGCAGGTCGGGGTTGCTCACCACAGCCACCGCGAACCTGACCCGCTGCGTCTGACCGCCGGACAGCTTCTGCGTCCGCTGGCCGGCTGCCTCGCGCAGCCCGGCGAGCGAGATCACGTCCTCGACGGCCATCGGCTGGGGGTAGAGCGAGGCCATCATCACGATCAGCTCCCGCACCGACAGGTCGCGAATCAGCGCGCCGGTCTGGAGCATCGCCCCGATCAGGCCGGCGTCGACGGCGTCACGCGGCGAGCGGCCGAACACCGACACGGCGCCGGCGTCGGGGCGGGTCAGGCCGAGCAGCATCTCGATCGTCGTCGACTTGCCCGCTCCGTTGGGCCCCAGCAGGGCGACCGTCTCGCCCGCGGCGATCGATACGTCGATCCCGCGCACGGCGTGCACCGGACCGTGCGGGCCGCGGTAGGACTTGACGAGGCCATCGAGCTGAATCCCTTCACTCACGGCGCGGGATGTTACTAGACTGGATCAAAAGATATACTTGATCTAAGCAACTGTAACTGCGATGACCGGCCTGCGTGAGCGCAAGAAGCTGCAAACCCGCGAGACGATCGCTCAGGCTGCCGCTGACCTGTTCGCGCAGCACGGGTTCGAGTCGGTGACGGTCGACGACGTCGCGCGAGTCGCCAACGTCTCCCGCCAGACGGTCTTCAACTATTTCCCGTCCAAGGAGCAGATGCTGTTCGACCGCGACGCCGAAGTCGAGGCGGCGCTGCTGGCGGCGGTCCGCGACAGGCCCCCGGGCGCCTCGCCGGTCAGCGCGTTTCGCGCCCACACGACGGCCTTCTGGACCAGGCTCGGCTCGCTCCTCAGCGAGGGGACGTTGCCGCACGGCTTCTGGGAGATCGTCGAGCCGAGCCCGGCGCTGCGGGCCTACCTCGAAGCGACCTTCGCCGGCCACGCCCGGACGATTGCCTCACAGCTGGCGGCAGAGCGAGAGCTTCCTCCGGACGACCCCATCTGCCACGCGCTGGCGCGTGCACTGTGCGGCGTCAACGCCGCCATCCTGACCTGCGGCCTTCACCGCCTGAACCGGGGCGACGACCCGCAAGCCGTCGTCAGCGCCATGCTCGTGGCAGCCGATCAGGCCTACGACCTGCTCGAGCCACCGACCTGAGCGTCAGTTACGGCCAGCGTGGTTGTGGATCCGGGATCGGCAGCGCGGCCGACAGTGCCTCGGGCAGCGAGTGCGTGTCGTCGTCGAGTGTGAACAGTCGGTGGCCGACGGCCTCCGACGGCCGATCGAGTTGTCGCAGCGGATCGCCGCACTTCGGGCAGGCTGGGAGGTATGCCGATATCACGGAGATAAAGCGCAACTGGCAGCCAGGACAGCAGGCGTGGATCATCGCCGGTCGTTTTCTGATGGCACGGCTGGCGCTGGTTCGAGGCGGGAGCATCAGACCGCTCGGGCCTCGAATTGAGCTGACCTGGCGCCGTCGCGAACCACGTCCGCGGCTTCGTGTGCATCGTCGTAGCTCGCGAAGCCTCCCGACTGCGCGAGGCTTTCACCGGCGCTGTCAAGGATCGTCCAGCGATAGTCGCCGCTGTTGTCCTCGAAGACCAGGAATTTGAGCGCTGCCGCCTCAGAGACAGCCCCATCCCGGTGCGCGCGCGGCTCGGCGCCGGGACCCTTGCGTGTTGCGGTGGCCATTGCCAACCGCCTTTCTGCCCTTCTGGCTGAATGTCGCTCGGGAAGCGAGAAGAGCAAGGGGCTCTCTGAGCGCAGTTACGAGGCTAGCACGTCCGACTACCCGGTCGGAATTGGTGGCGTGACGTGGTACGGTTGAAGTGTCCATCGTGCTTCCCCCCGGGGTTGGGCGATCGTGCGCTCTCCCGGTCCTTCTCGACCTCTCAGCCCTGCGAGCGCTCCGGCCTGAGAGGCACGTGAGGAGCATCGATGGACTCTGTGACCGCAGGTCCCGTGCCGCGGCGTCGTCAGACGTTGGGGCTCGCGAGCTCCAGGCGCAAACCGGGTCGAGTGTCTGGACCTTCAGGCGACCGCCCGCTGCGGATCGCGATGCTCGCGCCGCCGTGGATCTCCGTGCCGGCGCCGGGGTACGGTGGCGTGGAGTCGGTCGTGAGCACCCTGACGGAAGCGCTGGTCGGTCGAGGGCATGATGTGACTCTGTTCTGCGCTCCGGGTTCGGTGTCGCGCGCGACCGTCGTAACGCTGCTCGACAGGGCCCACCCTGACGAGATCGAGCGCTCACTGTATGAGGTCGATCATGTCGGACAGGCGTTCGATCAGATCGACCTCGCCGCCTACGCCGTTCCTTTTGACATCGTTCATGACCACTGCGGGTTCACGGGACTCGCGATGGCGAACCGTCTCGACACGCCACTCGTGCACACGTTGCACGGGCCGTTCACAGCAGACACCGCAGCGTTCTACGCGCGCCACGGTCACAAGGCGATGCTCGTCGGCATCAGCCGGGCGCAGCTCGCATCGGCACCGTCCGGGTTGGGGCCGATCAGCTCGATTCCGAACCCGATCGACCTGCGGGCCTGGCCTGTGCAGGAGCGCAAGGGGGACTACCTGCTGTGGGTCGGGCGGATGACCCCGGAGAAGGGACCCCACCGCGCGATCGCCGCCGCTCGCGCGGTTGATGTTCCGCTCGTCTTGGCGGGGGTGATTCAGCCCGGACAGCAGGCGTTCTTTGATCGGGAGATCGCCCCTCACGTCGACGGCAAACGAGTTTGCTTCGTGGGGGAGGTCGGCGGGGTCGCCAAGCGCTCGCTGTTTGCCTGTGCTCGGGGACTGCTGATGCCGATCCGCTGGAACGAGCCGTTCGGGATGGTGATGGTCGAAGCGCTCGCGTGCGGGACACCGGTGATCGCGTTTCCAGAAGGCGCGGCACCCGAGCTCATCATCGATGGGAAGACCGGGTTTCTGGTCGACGACGAGCGCGCGATGTCCGACGCGATCGGTCATCTACCGCGGATCGCTCCGCAGGATTGCCGCGCGTGGGTCGCTCAACATTGCGATGTCGAAGTCGTCGCCGCCGCCTACGAGCGGACCTACAGGTCCGTGGCGCTCCCCAGCCTTGTCAGGGCGTTCTCGCGTGTCTGAGCGTCCGCCTACCCACTCCTGTAACCAACACGAACGACGGCGTGAGGCATGAACGAACTGGAAATCACCACGCTTGTAACGAGATTGTCCCGTCCGCACCCTTCGGGCGGCGTCGTAATCGAGCGCGCCGCGATCCTCGCGGCCGGCTCTGACTCCCCGGCGATCATCGACTGGATCATCGCCCACTCGGGCACGCCCGAGACAACCGCGTCGACGTCACGCGGTCAGGGGCTGCACGGCTCACGCCTGACTGGCGGCGACGCCTCCCGATCTCAGAAGCCGCAGCGCTTCGTGCTCCCGGTCGAGGCCCTGCACTGACGGCGGGTCAGGGGAGCTCCTGGATGCGGATCAGGTTGCCCGCGGGATCGCGGATGGCGCAGTCGCGAACCCCGTAGGGCTGGTCGGTCGGCTCCTGGACGATGTCGGCGTTGGCCTGCACCCGTTCGAAGGTGACGTCGAGATCCTTGGTGGCGAGCAGGATCGTGGCGAAGGTGCCCTTGGCCATCATCTCGGCGATGGTGCGGCGCTCGTCGTCGGTGATGCCCGGGGTCGCGCCCGGCGGGTATAGGACGATGGACGTGTCCGGCTGGTCGGGCGGCCCGACGGTGATCCAGCGCATCCCACCGTATCCGACGTCGTTGCGGACCTCGAAGCCGAGCGTGTCGCGATAGAAGCCCAGGGAGGCGTCCGGGTGCCCGGCGGACATGTGCGCGTCGCGGGCGAGCGCCTCGACGTTCAGCGGCTGCGCGTACTCCCGGTCGATCCGGTCACGAACGCGGCGTAGCCGCGCCAGGTCGCGCAGGCGCTCAGCCGCCGCGGATCCGCTGGTCACCTCCGAGATCGTGCCAGATACGAGCGTTGCCGATGTCGCGCGCGATCGCAGCTTCTCGTCTCTGTCGACGTTTCCGGTGTTGAGCGCCGGAAACGTCGACAGAGTGGCGTGCTCATGGGTCCTGAAGCAGCCCAAGGACGTTGCCATCGGCGTCGGTCACGCTGGCCACCCGGCGTCCGCCACCTACGTCGCGAACCGGCTCCTTCACGGTTGCGCCGGCAGCCGTCACGTCGGCCAGCTTCGCCTCGATGTCCGGCACATGCCAGTAGGGCACCGGCGAGGTCATGCCCTGTGGCCCACCGCCCGGCAGCAGCCCGATGTGCTGGCCCGCGGCATCGAACCCGACGTAGTAGGACCCGTCGGTCTGCGGCACGAGGCCGAGCAGGGCAGTGTAGACCGCCTTGCTCGTCGCCAGGTCGGACACTGGAATCAGCACGGTCTTGATCCCCTCAGTGGAAGGTTCGGTCATGGTCACTCCTGGTGTCGTGGGTCAAATCGACCCGGTGCGTCTTGGCGGGCCTGACCGGGGACACTCTAGGTGACCTCCAGCGCCGGCGCTTCTCGATTCCTGATCGGTTTGCTCGACACTGGCAGCGCGCGCGTGGCGTCGATCGCGTCGTCGTCGCGCAGCTGGGCTTACAGCTTGCGAGCGGGCGTAGGATTCCGGCGATGTCGGTGCTGTGCGTTCGGGGACCGTTGCGCAAGCTCGTGGGCGGTCGCGGTGAGCATGAGCTGGAGGGCGCGACGGTGGTCGAGCTGCTTCGGGCGCTCGAGCATGGCCACCCGGATGTGATCGGATGGATCCTCGACGAGCGTGGCTTGATTCGCCGTCATCTGAATGTGTTCGTCAACGGTGAGCGTGCGGGGGAGGCAACGGCGGTGCGGTCCAGGGACCGCGTCGAGGTAGTAGCGGCGATAACAGGAGGCTAGGAGATTTGACAGAGCTGGTGGTGGGGACCAAGAAGGGCTTGTTCCTGCTCGACGGCGCGCAGGGTCTGGGCTTTGAGATCAAGGCGCGTGCGTTTGCGGGGCAGCCGGTCGATTTCGCGACGCGCGAGCCGCGCAGCGGGCGGCTGTTCGCGACCGTGACCTCGCCGTTCTACGGGCCGAAGATCTTCTACACGGACGGCGATCCCGGATCGGACTGGGAGCAGGCCGACGGTGTCGCGCTGCCCGAAGGTGGCGATCAAGCGCTGGAGCGGATCTGGGTCATCGCCTGTGGCGAGGCCGCCGGGACCATGTACGCGGGAGGGGATCCGGGAGTTCTGTTCGAGAGCCACGACGGAGGGCGAAGCTGGGAGATAAATGCGGGACTCTGGCAACAGCCGTCGCGGTCGCAATGGCAGCCGGGCGGCGGTGGGTTGTGCCTGCACTCGATCTGCACCTGGCCGGGAGATCCGGACAAGCTGGCCGTCGCTGTCTCGGCCGCCGGGATGTGGCTGACCGAGGACGGCGGCCGTACCTGGCGCCGGGGCAACGCTGGTCTGAACCCGGGCTATCTGCCAGAGGAAGTGCTCAAGGATGAGAACGCGGGGCGTTGCGTGCATCACATCGAGCGTGCGCCGAGGCAACCAGAACGGCTGTTCATGCAGTTCCATGGCGGCGTCTACCGGTCCAACGACGCAGGCGAGTCTTGGACCGACATCGGGGGCGGCGGCCTGCCGTCTGACTTCGGTTTCCCGCTGATGGTCGACCCCGCCGATCCCGACAGCGCGTACGTCATCCCGCTCGTCGCCGACATGGATCGCGTCACCCCCGACGGGCGCGTGCGTGTATATGAGACGCGCGACGGAGGCGAGAGCTGGACTGCCCGGGGAGCTGGCCTGCCGGCGGAGCACGCCTACCTGACGGTGCTGCGTCAGGCGTTCAGCCGCGCCGGAGAGGGTGAGCACCTCGAGCTTTACTTCGGGGCCACCTCCGGCGAGGTGTTCGGCTCGGGCGACGCCGGCGGGACCTGGTCAACGGTCGCCACGCGCTTGCCGCCGGTGTTCTCGGTGGTCGCGGTCTAGCAGTCGCACAGCGCCGCGTTAGCGAGATTCGGGGCGGGCTGCCAACGTCCTCAGGCGGCAAACGCCGTGTGCGCGGCCTTCGCACCGGCGGTCGACAGGTCGGTGAAGCTGTATGTGCCGTGGCTCATCAGCTCGCTCGCGGCCTGCAGGGCGGCGCCGTATGCCGCGAACGCGAAGCCACCGCCGACGGAGATGCGCTTTACGCCCATCGCGGCCAGTTCCGCCACGGGCGGCGTACCCCGTCGCGCGAGCACGCTGACGG
>Ga0302235_10003000_pt1 | contig 11964 bp, 9 predicted proteins | sample II_Palsa_N3_3_FD_193577 | JGI IMG/M metagenome (GOLD analysis project Ga0302235, IMG submission 193577) | Peat permafrost microbial communities from Stordalen Mire near Abisko, Sweden - II_Palsa_N3_3 | ecosystem: Environmental > Terrestrial > Soil > Palsa > Peat permafrost | place: Sweden... | reverse complement strand
GGGGGGGGTACCCGCCCCCCCATACCCCCCTGGCCCCCCGGCGGGGGGGTTACCCGGCCCTCCCGGGGCGGGGGCTTGACCGCGTATAGCACCAGGCTCTTTCCGATCAGGGGGTTGAGGGCCTGCTCAGCGAACCTGGTGGCGGCCGGCTTGCGCATGATGTCCCAGACCAGCATGCGGTGGTAGGCGCCGACCAGCGAGTGCTTGTCGTCGTGCACCCCGACCGCGCATTTGAGCCACCAGTACGGCGAGTGCAGCCCGTGCGCGTGGTGATGCCAGCCGACCTCCAGCCCGGCCCTGGCCAGCTTGGCTTCGAGTTCAACCCGCGTGTAGATGCGCACATGCCCCCCGGGGACCTCGTGATACTCCGTAGACAGGGCCCAGCAGATCCGTTCCGGCAGCCAGCTGGGTACTGTGATCGCCGCTAGCCCGCCCGGCCGCAGCACCCGCGCGAGCTCGTTCATCGCCCGCTGGTCATCGAGAACATGCTCGAGCACCTCGGCCGCGATCACCCGGTCGAACGTGCCGTCGCCGAACGGCATCGCGGTGGCGTCTCCGGACACCGCCGTCGCTCCGACCTGCGAGCCCGCCTCACCTGCCTCGCGCATCGCGCCGAACATGCCGGTCACCGGGCCGAGCTCAGACGGATCCAGGTCGAACGCCACCACGTTCGCGCCGCGCCGGTATACCTCGAAGGCGTGCCGCCCGCCGCCGCAGCCCAAGTCGAGCACGCGGTCCCCGGGCCGGACCGGGAACCTGCGGAAATCGACGGTCAGCACGTCGGCCCTATGGCGTCCCGGTACTGCCCGGCGGTGGCTCTGGCCACCGCGGGCCAGGCGAACCGCTCGCGGACCCGGTCCAGCGCGCGGTCGCGGAGCGCGGCGCGCTCGGCCGGGGAGTCATGGAGGCGTCTCAGCACGGCGGCGAGTTCCTCGTCGTCGCCCGGCGTGACCAGGACGGCCGCGTCGCCCGTCACCTCGGGCAGGGCGCCGGTGCGGCTGGCCACGAGCGGGGTGCCCGAGGCCATGTGCTCGACCGCCGGCAGCGAGAATCCTTCGTACAGTGACGGCACGACCGCGGTCTCGGCGCTGGCCAGCAGTGCGGAGAAGGCCTCGTCGCCGAGTCCGTGGGTGAACGTGATCCGGTCGTCCAGGGACAGCTGGGCGGCCAGCCGCTCGGTGGCGGGCGTGGGCCTGCCCACGACGACCAGGTGCACGTCCCGGTCCGTGGCGAGCTTCCCCACCGCGCGCAGCAGCGTCGCCACCCCCTTGATCGCCGAGTCGGCGCTGGCCACCGCGATGATCCGGCCGGGCACCCGCGGGGCCTCGCGCGGGCGGAACACCCGTGTGTCCACCCCCAGCGGGATGATGCGCACCCGCTCGGGCGGAACCCGGAAGTCGCGGCAGATGTCACGCTTGGACGACTCCGACACGGTGATCAGCGGTTCGGCCCCAGAGGCACCAGAGGCACCAGAGGCCCCGAGGGCCCCGGATTGCCCGGCCAGTCGGCGCGCCACCCTGGCCTGCATCCGGACGAACCCGTACCAGCGCCGCCGGGACAGCCGAGTCAGCCGGCCGACCGAAGCCAGGTCAATGCGCTTATCCACGCTGATCGGATGATGGATGCTGGTCACCAGCGGCAGCCCGAGCCGCCGCACGCCGAGCATCCCGTAGCCGAGCCCCTGGTTGTCGTGCACGACGTCGAAGTCGGTCGCGCGCGCGGTCAGCACGCGCAGCGCCCGCAGGCTAAAGGTCAGCGGCTCGGGGAAGGCGCCGCCCCACATCATGACGGTCTCGAGCACATCCGGCCAGCCCCGGTACTCGCGCCAGCGCGGCGTGCGGAACGGGTCGTCGTCACGGTACAGGTCCAGGCTGGGGATCTCGCGCAGCAGCGGGCCTGGATCCAGGTCGGGATACGGCTGCCCCGAGAACACCTCTACGTGGTGCCCCAGCGCGTGCAGTTCCCGGCTCAGGTGGCGTACGTAAACGCCCTGTCCGCCGCAGTGCGGCTTGCTGCGGTACGACAGCAGCGCGATCCGCAGCGGGCGGTTCAAGATAACCACGGGGCACCTTACCACTCGGTAGTCCCACCGCTCCCGAGCAGACCACATCATCTGGGACGGTCTCGGGACCACGAGACCGGCACCTGCGCCGCCTGCGGGGCCAGCGTAGGGGACTGAGCCAGCGCGGAGGTCACCGTCATCTGCGACCAGCTCCGCGCCCGTGACCCGGGCCGCCAGGTCCGGGTGACCGTGCAGGAAGGCGTCCGGGTCACCGCGGACCGCGCTCTGATCCGGTCCGCGCTGGACAACCTGCTCGAAAACGCGTGGAAGTTCACCGCCCGCCGCGACAGCGCCGCCATCGAGTTCGCGACCACACCCGTCGGCGACGCCCCCGTCTGCTGCTACGTGCGCGATAACGGGGCCGGCTTCGACTCTGCTTACGTCGGCAAGCTGTTCCAGCCGTTCCAGCGGCTCCACACCGCCAGCGAGTTCCCCGGCACCGGCATCGGCCTGGCCAGCGTCCGGCGCATCATCGACCGCCACGGCGGCCATACCTGGGCCGAAGGCGCCGTCGAAGGCGGCGCCACCATCTACTTCACCCTCAACACTGAGGCCACCCCATTGGACCCGTCACCCTCTATCAACGGCCTCTTGGAGCTACAACGCGCTCCTTCCTAGACATCATGCTGAGCGCGGCCGGAAACTAGACGGCGTGGAGTGAAAGCATGAGGCCGGTACGGCCTGCAGATGTGGGCTGATGGCCCGCGCTGGCAGGTAAGGCGCGGAGCGCTAGCCGCTGCCTCCTTGGTTCGCGCCGTACCGCAGGCCGTCGATGAGCAGGGTGATCGTTCGGTTCGCGCGAGAGGTGTCATCGGTCCCCACAGGGGGGATGCAGATCGGGGAAGGCGCCGCCCCACATCATGACGGTCTCGAGCACATCCGGCCAGCCCCGGTACTGGCGCCAGCGCGGCGTGCGGAACGGGTCGTCGTCACGGTACAGGTCCAGGCTGGGGATCTCGCGCAGCAGCGGCGGGGCACCTTACCACTCGGTAGTCCCACCGCTCCCGAGCAGACCACCTCTTGCCATGGTCTTCCTCCCCGTGGCCGGACAGGCCCCGTCCAACCCGCTACCTGGACACCCCTGACGGATGACGGGGAATCGTCGTAGCCTCGGGGCATGTCCTCGTCGCCACGGCCGCCGCGCCGGGGCCATGGCATTGTCACCAGGTACGCGTTCGCCTGGGGCTACCTGATCTGCTTCGTGCTCATCGACCTCGTCTTCGTCTCGCTGACCCCGCACGGGCAGACCGCGCTCACCGCGTGGGCGAGCACGAACGTGGCGAACCTGTCCCGTGAGCCGATCGGCCCGCTGGTGCTGTCCGCGTTCATCGCGCCCGGTTACCTCGCGGTCTGGCCGGTGCTGATCGCGCTGGCGGTGTTCGGCGCGAACCGGGCCCTCGGCAACGTCAGGACGGCACTGATCTGCGCGGCCGGGCACGTGATCGGCTCGCTGGTCAGCGAGGGTATCGTGGCCGCCCGGGTGGCCGCCGGCCAGCTGCCGGCCGCGGACAGGTACCTCACCGACGTCGGCCCGTCCTACGTGGTGGTGGCGGCCATCGTGATCGCGGTGATCCGCGGGAGGTGGCTCGCGCGCTCCCTGGCCCTGCTCGATTTCGCGATCCTGGTGTTCGGCGGTCACATTTTCAGCGGCCTGAGCCATCTCGATGTCTCCGCGGTCGGGCACCTGACCGCGATGCTTACCGCGGCCGCGATCATCGCGCTGAACCTGGCCCTGGGCCGGCGCGGTCGCCGGCGAGGCTCAGCCCATGTGACGGACGAGGGTCCCGATCAGGTAGGTGACCCCGACGGCGGCGGCTCCCAGTACCAGTTGTCGTAGCGCACCCCGCCAGAACGGCCGGTCGGTCAGCCGGGCCACGATGCCCCCGCCCACGACCGCGGCGACGGCGGCGAGCCCGAGCGCGGCGCCGAGCACCCGGAGTCCCACCAGGTAGGGGAACAGCGGGATCAGGGCCCCGACGGCGAAGGAGCCGAGGGAGGCGCCCGCCGCCACCAGGGGAGACGGCAGGTCGCTGGAGTCGACCCCGAGTTCTTCCATGGTGTGCACGGCCAGCGCCTTCTCCGGGTGGGCGGAGATCTCGGCCGCGGCCTGACGTGCGGTGGCAGGGCTGACTCCGCGGGCCCGGAGCATGGTCGCCAGCTCGGCCTGCTCGGCGGCGGCGTTGTTCTCCAGCTCGAGCCGTTCCTTGTTGACCTCGGCGTAGATGAGCTCGTTCTGGGAGGAGACCGACACGTACTCCCCGGCCGCCATCGAGCAGGCGCCGGCGGCCAGGCCCGCCAGGCCGGTGAGGATGATCGTGTGAGCCGACCCGCCGCCGCCGCCGACCCCGGCGATCAGCGACACGTTGGTCACCAGCCCGTCCATGGCGCCGAACACGGCGGGGCGCAGCCAGCCGCCGGACACGTCCCGGTGCTGGTGCCCGTGATCGTGGCCGTGCGCCTCGGTCCGGGGCGGGTTCTCAGTCGCCATCCGGACTGATCCCTCCAACCTTCCCCTCGACGCTGGCGCATGCTTGGTGTGGTGCGCCACAGCCGGGCGCACCACACCGCAAGCCTTGCCCTCGAGCCTAGCTCTTCGCCGCGTTGTACAGGAAAATGTGCCCGATCGCGGTCGGGTAGACGCCGGTGACGCCCGTCGCCGTGGCCGTCAGGTAGTTGTAGAAGTACCCGTAGATGATCGGGGTCTGGGCCAGCAGCAGCGTCTCGATCTGCCCGGCGATGCTGCGCTGGGTGGACAGGTCGGAGGCGGCGATGTACTGCGCGACCAGCTTGTCGTAGGAGGAGTTGTTGAAGTGGGCGGCGTTCCACGGGCCGGTGCCGGTCGTGGCGTTGATCGTTTCGAGCGGGGCGGTCAGGAACACGTTCGGCACGCTGCGGTGTCCGTAGTCGACCAGGCTCATGGTGGCGTCCAGCCAGTCGGAGTTGCCGAACGTGGCCTTGCCGTAGTACGCGGACGAGCTCTCGACCTTCAGGCTGATCTTCACGCCGATTTGCGCCGCCGACTGCGCCACGATCTGGGCGAAGTCGGGGATCTCCCCGACCTGCTCGGTAATGAGCTGGGTGCTGAACCCCGAGCTGTGCCCGGCCGCCGCGAGCAGCGACTTGGCCTGGCTGATGTTCTGCGCGCGCTGGGCGACGCTGGTGTCGGTGGACGGGAAGACCGGCGCGAACGGGCTGTCGTTGCCGACGTCGGCGTAGCCCTTGAACAGCGCCGTCACGATCGCGGCCCGGTTGAGCGTGAGCGCGATCGCCTGCCGGACCCGCGGGTCGGTGAACGGTGCCTGGTCACAGCGCATCGAAAGCTCGCGGTGCGCGCTGGACTTCAGCTTGATAATGTTGTAGCTGCCGGTGAGCAGTTCCTGGGCCCCGGACACGGAGAACTGCCCGACGACGTCGATCGTCCCGCCGGTCAGCGCGAGGATCTCCGGGTCCTGCGTGTCGTAGAAGGTGAACTGGGTCTGCGACGGCAGCGCCTTGGTGCCCCAGTACGACTCGTTGCGGGTGAACGTGGCGCCCACCTTCGGCGTGTACGAGCCGAGCACGAACGGCCCGGTGCCGATGAACGAGCTTTGCCAGTCGGCCGGGTTGTAGCCCTTCGGCAAGATGATCATGTTGTAGTTGTCCGAGGAGGTCAGGTACGGGAAGTTCCCGTTCGGGGCCTTCAGGTGGAAGGCGACCGTGTAGTCGTCCACCTTGACCACGCCGGACGGGCTGAGCACGCCGGCGAACGCGGACAGCGCGTTCGACCCGGTCTTGGGGTTGGCGTGCAGCTGGTAGGTGTAGACGACGTCGTCGGCGGTCAGCGCGGCGCCGTTGTGGAACTTGACCCCCTGGCGGATCTTGAACGTCCACACGTCGGCGGCGGCGTTCGGGGTCCAGCTGGTGGCCAGCACCGGCTGCAGGGTCAGGGTCTGGGTGGACAGGCACAGGTACTCACCGGTCTGCGCGAGCATGTCCAGTCCGCCCTGGTCGGGGACGGTCACCGGGTTGATCGCCCCGGTCGGCGTGGTGATGCCGGCCTTGATCACCGCGCCTGCCGCGCCGGTCGCGGCCGACGATGACGTGCCCGACTTCGCCGAGCTCGAGGAGCTGCTGCCGCAGGCGGCCAGCACCGAACCGAGCACCGGCACCGAGATGCCGACGACGCTGGCACGGCGGATGAAGTCCCGGCGGGACAGCCGTCCCGCGGCGAACTCGTCGATGATGTGGTTAGCGATATCACCTTGGTCCTGGCGCAGGCGGCCGAGCCGACGGTGGTCGATGTTCCTGGTCATAGGGAGCCTCCCTGGAATGGGGCGGATTCATTTCGCTGGATAATCCGCAGCTCGGCGAGCGGGATGTGACAGCGGGTCAGGTGACCCGGCTCGCCTTCGAGGAGCGGCGGTTCGATGGCCTCGCAGACGCCAGTGGACAGCCTGCGCGGACATCGGGTGTGGAACACGCATCCGCTGGGCGGGTCGGCCGCGGACGGGATTTCACCCTGCAGCCTGATCCGGTCCGGACGCTCGCCGTCGAGCGTTGGCACAGCGGAGAACAGCGCCTCGGTGTAGGGATGATGCGGCCCCGCGAACACGGTTTCCGCGGGTCCCACCTCCATCACGCGCCCGAGGTACAGCACCACGATCCGGTCGGACAGGTACCTGACCAGGCCGAGGTCGTGGGAGATGAACAGGTAGGTGACCCGCTCGGCCTTCTGCAGGTCCGCCAGCAGGTTGAGGATGGCCGCTTGCACCGACACGTCGAGCGCCGACGTCGGTTCGTCGCAGACCACCACGTCGGGCCGCCCGGCGAAAGCGCGGGCGATGGCGACCCGCTGCTTCAGCCCGCCGGACAGCTGGCCGGGACGCAGCGCCAGGTGCCGGTCTTCCAGCCGGACCGAGGCGATCAGGTCGGCCAGCCGGTCGCGCAGCGCCTGCCCGGACAGCCTGGCCAGCCGGGTCAGCGGACGGCTGATCAGGCTGCGCACCGTGTGACGGCGGTTCAGCGCGGAGTCCGGGTTCTGGAACACGATCTGCAGCGCGCGCAGGGTCTCCCGCGGTCGCCGCCGGGCGTCCGGGCTGAGCGACTTGCCGTCGAGCGTGACGACCGCGCCCTGGTCGGGCCCGGTCAGCCCGAGCAGCACGCGCGCCAGCGTGGTCTTGCCGCTGCCCGACTCGCCGACCAGCCCGAGCGTCTCGCCCTGGTTAATCGCCAGGTCGACGCCGGCCAGTGCGCGGACGCCACCGGCGAAGGTCTTCGACAGGCCCTCGACGACCACCAGCGGGTCGCCTGTGCCTTGATACGTGAGCGTGCCGACCGAGACCGGGGTCGCCCGCGGCAGGGCGGGGGCCTGATCGTGAAAGAAGCAGCGCGAGGTCCGCAGCTCGCCGACGTCGAAGAACGGCGGATCCGATTCCCGGCAGCGATCGGCGGCCAGCGCGCATCGCGGCGCGAACACGCAGCCTTTGAGCGTGTGGCCGGGCGCGGGCAGGAAGCCGGGGATGGTGTCCAGCCGGTCGCTGTCCTTGCGCTGCCCGCGGCGCGGGATGCAGCGCAGCAGCCCGACCGTGTACGGGTGCCGCGGGTCGTCGAACACCTGGCGCGCTGGACCTTCCTCGACCAGGTCGCCCGCGTACAGCACGCCGACCCGGTCGCACATCTTGGCGATCACCGCCAGGTTGTGGCTGATGAAAAGCACCGAGGTGTCGAACTCCTGCCGCAGCGCCGCGACCAGGTCGAGCACCTCGGCTTCGACGGTCGCGTCCAGCGCGGTGGTCGGCTCGTCAAGGATCAGCAGCGACGGCGAGGCGGCCAGCGCCATCGCGATGAGCGCTCGCTGGGCCATGCCGCCGGACAGCTCGTGCGGGTACCGCCGCATGACCCGGCCGGGGTCCGATATCTGGACCTTGCGGAGCATATCCTCGGCCGACTGGGTAGCCTCGCCGGAGGAGGCGCCGGCGAGCTCGAAGACCTCCGCGATCTGCCTGCCCACCCGCAGCGACGGGTTCAGTGCCCGGCCCGGCTCCTGGTAGACCATCGAGACGGTACGAGCCCGCAGCTCGCGCAGCGCCGACGTGCCCATCGCCAGCGGGTCCTGGCCGTTGATGCTGATCGTCCCCGCGCTGACCCGGCCGTTGCGGGGCAGGTACCTGACCAGCGCCAGCGCGACCGTGGACTTGCCGGAGCCCGACTCGCCGACCAGCCCGTACGATTCTCCGCGCGCGATGGAGAACGACACGTCGCGCAGCGCGAGCCGGTCCTGCCCTCGCACCCGGTACACGATGTCCATGTGCGAGACCTCCAGCGCCGGCCCGGGCGCGGTCGTCTCGATCTCCGGGACGCCCGTGGTCTGCGACGTGGAAGGGTCACTGGTCATGCGTTGAGCACCTGTTCAATCGAGTCCGTGATCAGGTTGACCGAGGTCACCAGCGAGGCGATGGCGAGCGCCGGGAACAGCGTCTGCCACCAGTAGCCCGCCAGCAGGCCGCTGTAGTTGGCCGCGATGTCCGCGCCCCAGTCGGGGGTGGGCGGCTGCACCCCGAAGCCGAGGAAGGACAGCGTGGCCACGGCGAACACCGCGTAGCCCAGCCGGACCGTGAACTCGACCAGGATGGCGGGCATGACGTTGGGCAAGATCTCGCCGAACATGATCCGCCCCGGCTTTTCCCCGAGCAGCCGGGCCGAGGACAGGTAATCGAGATTCCGCTCGGTAAGCACCGCGGCCCGGACCGTGCGCGCGATCAGCGGCGTGAAGATAAGGCCGATGACGATGATCAGCGTCGTGGTGGACGGGCCAAGCGCGACGATGAACAGGAAGGCGATGATCACGGCGGGCAGCGCCAGCACAGCCTCCACGAGCCGCCCGGCGATCAGGTCGATGGCGCCGCCGAAGTAGCCCATGGCCAGCCCGAGAGCGGTGCCGAGGATGGTGCCGAGCACGGTGGCGAGCGGGGTGATGACCAGGATGTCCCGGGCGCCGACGATGACACGGGACAGCACGTCCCGGCCGAGCGGATCGGTGCCGAACCAGTGCGATCCCGACGGGGCGGCGTTGGCCGAGAGCAACTGCTGAGCGAGCGGGTTGTCCGGCGCGAACAGGTGCCCGAAGATGGCGCACACCACCCAGAACAGCAAGATGCCCCCGCCGACACCGAACGTCGGGCGCCGCAGCAGCAGGTGCCACCGGGTCTGCGCCCGCATGACTGGCACCGCGACCGCGACGGCCACCGCCTCCGGCCCGAGCGGCCCGAGCGGCGCGAGCGGCGCGAGCGGGTCAGCAGGCGACGGCTCGCCCGGCTCGTCGAGGAAGTGGGACTCAGCCATCGGAGCCTCCCGCCCGCAGCCGCGGGTTGAGCGCGATCAGCAGCAGGTCAGCGGCCAGCGTGGCCAGTACGTAGACCACGCCGATGGTCAGTACCCCGGCCTCGAGCATCGGGAAGTCCTTGGCCTCCGCGGCCTTGTAGATCAGGTTCCCGATGCCCTGGTAGTTGAAGAGCGTCTCCACCACGACCAGACCGCCGATCAGGTAACCGGTCTGGGTCGCGATCACGGTGATGGTCGGCAGCAGCGAATTCCGCAGGACATGCCGGCGGATCACGGTCGCCCGCGGCAGGCCCTTGAGCACGGCGGTGCGCGCGTAGTCCGAGTTCAGCGCCTCGATGGTCCCTGCCCTGGCCATACGTGCAATGTAGCCGAATAGAACAAAAACGAGCGGTATTGCCGGCAATATGAGATGCCGAAACTGGGTGAGGTCGCCCGCGCCCGCCCCGGCCGAAGCGGTGACTGGCAGTACCTTCAGCGTCACACCGAACAGCACGATCAGGACGATGCCGGATACGAACTCGGGCACGGTGGCGAGAGAAAGTCCTGTGACAGAAATGATCCGGTCTATCGGACGGCCCACGTAAAGCGCGGCGATCACGCCACCGACGATGCCGAGTGGCACCACGATCACGAACGCCAGGAGGGCCAGCTTCAGCGAATTGATCATTGCCGCCCGGATGAAAGGCTCCACCGCGGTGCGGTAGGAGTAAGAGGTGCCCATATTGCCGTGCAGCAGCCCGCCGATCCAGCTCAGGTAACGCGTAAGCAACGGCCTGTTAACACCAAGCTGCGTGTCCAGAACCTGTACAGCGCTCTTAGCCGCGAACGGCCCGAGGATCGCGCGACCCGGATCACCTGGGAGAATCTGCCCGGCAAAGAATACGATCAGGCTGATAATCCACAACGTAAGGGCCATCAACCCAAGGCGCCTGGCAAGGAACGTCACCATCGCTGGCCTCCTTGATACGTGGCCGCCTCACACGGAACGCCCCTGGGCGGCAAAGCCTAGCTCAGTTATAGATGGGGGAGCAATTAATGACGATCAGCCTCAATGGAAGTGATCTGACTGTTACGCAGGTCGTGGCGGCGGCGCGGCACGGTGAGGCCGTCACTCTGGCGTCAGAGGCGATCACCGCTATGCGGCAATCGCGCACAGTAGTAGAAGAGGTACTCAGCAAAGGCGAGCCGGTTTATGGCCTGACCACCGGGGTCGGGGAACGCAAGGCGTTTTCCCTCGACCCGGCGCAACGGCAGCGGTTCAACCACCGGCTGGTGCTGAATCACCGCATCGCCCAGGGTGACGGCGCCCCGCCCGACGTGGTCCGCGGCGCGATGCTCTGCCTGGCCAACAGCTACGCCCAGGGCGTGACCGGCGTCCGCCCCGAGCTCGCCGAGATGATCGTCACCCTGCTGAACGAGGGCTTCGCGCCGCCGGTCCGCATGCTCGGCTCGATCGGCCAGGGCGACCTCGGCCCGATGGCCGACCTCGCGCACGGGCTCCTGGCCCGCAGCGGTTTCGCGGTGGCCGAGAACGAGGGGCTCGCCCTGGTCAGCAGCAACGCTTTCACCACGGCCTGGGCCTGCATCGCCGTCGCCGACGCGGACCGGCTGATGTCGGTGTTCGACGTCGCGGGCGCCCTGGACCTGGAGGCCTTCGGCGCCAACCTGACCTGCCTGCACCCGGTCATCGAGCAGACCAGGCCGTTCCCCGGCCTGGCGGCCACGCTGAGCCAGCTGCGGGCCCTGCTGGCCGGAAGCTACCTGTGGCAGCCGGGCGCGGCCCGGTTCCTGCAGGACCCGCTGACCTTCCGCTGCCTCCCGCACATCCATGGAGCGGCCCGGGACGCGCTGGCCTACGCGCGGGCCATCTTGCAGCTCGAGCTCAACTCCTCCCAGTCCAACCCGGTCGTGGTGGTGTCCGAGCGCCGCATCGTCTCGGTCGGGAACTTCGACATCGGCCCGCTCGCCGCCGCGCTCGACTTCGCCAGGATCGCGCTCGCCCCGGTTGTGACCAGCGCGAACGAACGGGCGGTCAAGCTCTTGCAGGCTCCTTACTCCGGGCTGCCCGCGGGCCTGGCGGCGATCGCGGGCTCGCCCGACGACGCGCTGTCCGAACTGGCCGTGGCCGGCCAGGCAATCACCGTGGAGGCCCGCACGCTGGCCCACCCGGTCTCCTACGAACTGGCCAGCTCGGTGAAGGGCGAGGGCATCGAGGACCGGGCCACGATGGCGCCGCTGTCGGCGCGCCGGCTGGCCGACATGGTTCAACTCTGCGCCCGGGTCGCGGCGATCGAATTCGTCGTCGCCGCCCAAGCCATCGACCTGCGGGCGCTCCTGGGCGGCCTCAATGGGGCAGGCCAGCTCGGCCTGGGCACCGCCCGCGTCTACCGGATGGTCAGGGAGCTTGTCCCGTTCACCCAGGGCGACGGCACGCTGCCCGCTGACCTGGAGCCGCTGGTCGAGCTGGTCAGCCGTGGTGATCTCACCGCGGTCGCCTGAGCTCCCGGGGATGGAGGAAGCTTGTCCCGTGGCGGATCCGCACAGCACATTGATCACCGGCATCAGCGAACTGGTCACTAACG
>Ga0302235_10002999_pt1 | contig 11965 bp, 8 predicted proteins | sample II_Palsa_N3_3_FD_193577 | JGI IMG/M metagenome (GOLD analysis project Ga0302235, IMG submission 193577) | Peat permafrost microbial communities from Stordalen Mire near Abisko, Sweden - II_Palsa_N3_3 | ecosystem: Environmental > Terrestrial > Soil > Palsa > Peat permafrost | place: Sweden... | reverse complement strand
GGGCACGACCTCAACTCCGCACACCCCGTCGATCATCAAGGGGGTAGTGGGATTGGGGTCGTCTGGGATACCTCAACTCCGCAAACCCCTCCGAGCGGGTGGGGGTGTGCGGAGTTGAGGTCGTCGTGGTGATCACGGCCCCGGCCAAGCGGCGGGTCGAGACCAAGCCGGAGCGGGCCGGGCGGCGTGGACTCAAGGCCCGCACAGTCATACGGCGTCGGCGCCGGCGCCGGCGGCCGCGGTCTTAGAACCGGACCGGACTGCGATCGGACGAGGACCGCGGCGCGTCGGGCCCGCCCCGAGCGTCGTCGGCGCCAGCTCGCGTGTCCGCGCGGCGCACGGCTCGCGTGCCAACCCAGCGATCAAAGTCCCGAGCAGGACTCACCGTCACACCTCGTAGCCCCCCGCCCGAACCCCACGACCGAACGTTTACTGGCCATCTGCGATTTGCATGCCTTTTCTATCGGGGCGCCCGGATTTGAACCGGGGACCTCACCGACCCGAACGGTGCGCGCTACCAGGCTGCGCCACGCCCCGAGGAGAGCCAGTAAACCACAAGGGGGCGTACACGCTCTGATCCGCGGGTCTTATCGGGCGCGGCGCGCCGCGCGACGCTCGGACCGGGGAGGTCGCAGTCTGATCGGCTGGTTGCGGCTGCGGCGCAGGAGCAGGTAGGCGATCGAGCCCCACATCGCGGGGACCCACAGCGAGATCCCGTGGTAGACGACGGTCGCCGCGGTCGCGCGGGTTGCACCGATCCCGTAGAGGACGAACATGCCGACGAAGCTGCCATCGAGGATGCCGATTCCGCCCGGGATCGGGACAAAGTTCGACAGGTAGCCGATCTGGTAGGAGAGCACGATCGTCGAGATCGGCGGCACCGGCCCGACAGCCGCGAAGCAGAGCACCAGCACGGCCATGTCCGCCCACAGATACACCCATGCGCCGATCGTGCGCCAGTCGGTCGAGAACAGGATGCGCTCGGTAGCGCGGACGATGACCGATGTCTCCCTTATGAACGCGACCACCTTGCCGCCCTTGCGGTCGCCGATCAGGCGGTCGGTCACCCGCGGCAGGGCCATGAAGCCGAAGAAGGCGCCCGCGCCGACGAGGCCGGGAACGAGGCTTAAAAGCGGGTCGCTCTTGCCCGGGAGGATGCCGAGCCAGAGCGCCAATCCGACGACCGCGAGCGTGATCGCGTTGATCGCCGAGGTGAAGAGGAACAGGATGGCCGAGCGTTCGGCGACGCGGGCGGGATTCCCGCCGCGCTCGACGAGCAGCCACGCGCCGACCGCGACGCTGCCGGCGCCGCCGACCGACACGGCCGCTCCGAACGCCAGCTCGCTGAGCGCCACGCGGGCGCCGAAGCGGATCGGCGCGCGGTCGAACACCTGCAGAAACGCGAGCACGTAGCCGACGCACGACAGCACCTCTAGCCCGATTGCGGCGACCACGAGCAGGAGCGGCATGCGAGCCACCTCCCGCCCGACGCCGTGCAGCCCCGGCACCGCCAGGATCAGGCCGACGACCAGCGCGATCAGGAGCACGAGCGAGATCAGCCCGTTGCGGAGGTTCCGCGTCGCCTTCGGATCGTCGAGCTGGAGCTGCTGAGAAGGCTCGGTCGGCTCCTCGTCCGTCTGTGTCGGAGGCGCGTCGGACATAATTGACTATTCAACCATTTCCGGAGGCGCTAGCTGGTGCACTAGCTGCCACCTTGCCAGAGTGACAACCCACAGGCTCGATATACCCGACCGCGAGGACATCGTCGGGGTCGTCGCCGGCAATCCGGGGCTCTTCGCGCTCACCGGGACCAACAGCTGGATCGTCGGGCGGGAGCCGGCCTGGCTCGTCGATCCGGGCCCTGCGCTCGAACCGCACGTCGACGCACTGACGGCCGAGATCCACCGTCGTGGCGGCCTCGGCGGCATCGCCCTCACCCACGACCACCACGACCACGCCGAGGCGGTGCCGCTCCTGCGCGAGCGCTTCCCGCGGGCCCCGGTCGCGGCCGCGAGGGGCGCGGTCGACCAGCGGCTTCGCGACGGTGATCGCTTCGGGCCGCTCCAGGCGATCCCGACCCCGGGCCACTCGCCAGACCACGTCGCCTACGTCACCGCCGGGATCGCCATGACCGGCGATGCCGTGCTGGGCGAGGGGAGCGTGTTCGTGGCGGCCGATCCGGGCGCGCTACGGTCATATCTGGCGGCGCTCGAGCGGCTGCGGACGCTCGAGCTGAGCGCCCTTGCGCCCGGGCACGGCCCGGTCGTGCTCGACCCGAAGGCGAAGTTGAGCCAGTACATCGAGCACCGGCTCGACCGCGAGCGGCGTCTGATCGCGGCGCTTGCCGCCGGGCTGCGCACTGTCGATGAGCTGCTAGACGCCGCCTGGCCCGAGGCGCCGGCGCCGCTGCGTCCGGCCGCAGCCGTCACACTGGCGGCGCATCTCGACAAGCTGGCCGAGGAGGGGAGCCTGCCCGAGGGGGTTGAGCGGCCGCCATGGCCGGTGCCCTGGCTCACCCAGGCGTGAGCCGCGAGCCGACGGTCCTCGCCTTGGCCCGCCCATATATGTGCTGGCTCGATCACGCCAGGCGTGAGCGCCGCTCCTGCGCCCGGAGGCGGTTCCGGGCGAGCTCGAGGGCGGCTGCGAGTGGAGTGCCACCGTCGGCGTCGGCGCGGTCGACGATCCGCGTCAGCGTGTCCGCGATCCCGCGCACGCGCTGGCGGGCGCGTGCCGGCTGGTAGCCGCCCTGCTCCTCGGCGATGTTGATCAGCCCGCCGGCGTTTGCGACGAAGTCCGGCGCCCACAGGATTCCTCGTGACGCGAGCAGGTCGGCGATGCGATCATCGGCGAGCTGGTTGTTGGCGGCCCCGGCGATCACGCGGCAGCGCAGCTGCGGGACCGTGTCGTGATTGAAGACGCCGCCCAGCGCGCACGGGGCGAGCACGTCGACCTTCGCCGTCAGCGCGGTCTCAGGCTTGACCCAGCGCGCGCCGAGCAGCTCGGCGAGTTCTCGCTTGCCCGGATCGACGTCGGTGATCGTCAGGCGAGCTCCGCCGCGCGCGCACAACTTGGCGACCCGCCCGCCGACGTGCCCGAGACCGATCACGGCGATCTTCCGGCCGCTGAGTGACGCGGTCCCGAACACCCGCTCACAGCACGTCTCAATCGCGGTCACCACGCCGAGGGCCGTGAACGGGCTCGGATCCCCCGAGCCGCCGCGCCCGCGCGAGAGGCCGGCGACGTGCGCGGTCTCGGTGGCGATCAGGCTCATATCCAGGCTTGAGGTGCCCACGTCCTCAGCGGTGATGTAGCGGCCGCCCAGTGCCTCGACCGTCTCGGCAAAGTCGAGCAGCGCGCCGCGGCGCCACCTCCGGGCAGTGTCGGTGCCCTCCGGGATCATGATCACCCCCTTGCCCCCACCGAGCGGAAGTCCCGCGACCGCCGCCTTGTAGGTCATCGCCCGGGACAGGCGCAGCGCGTCGCGCAGCGCCGCGCGACTGTCGTCATAGGTCCACATCCGGCAGCCGCCGAGCGCCGGTCCGCCGATCGTCGAGTGGATCGCGACGAATGTGTAGGTGCCCGAGCGGCGCCCACGTCTGACGAGCACCTCCTCGTGGTCGAGGGTTTCGAGGTACGGGTCGATCGCGGGTTCAGCTGCCCGTCGTGCCGACGCTGCTCGAGCCGCTGGCGCCCGTTCCACCGGTCGTGCCGGTGTCGGACGACGACCCATCGCTCACGCTGGCGCCCGAGGCGCTCGAGGCGCTCGGGTCGCTCGGGTCGCTCGAGCCGCCGGACGTGCCGGCGCCCGATCCGCTCGTCGGCGAACCGGAGCTCGAGCCGGTGCCTGTCGTGGAGGACGAGCTGCTTCCCGCCGACCCCGACGCCGTGGCGCCGGTGGAGCCGGCGCCCGCGCTGGACCCGGCCGTGGAGCCGGAGTCGGACGATCCGGCCGTGCTCGAACTCGACCCCGCGGTTCCCGCGGTCGCCTCGCCGGCGGTTGACGAGCCGGGGTTCGAGCTCGTGGACGGGGTGGAGGCAGACCCAGCGCTCGAGGTGGAAGTCGTCGCCCCGGTAGTGCTGCTCGAGCCGACCGCGGTTGAGCCGGCCGTCGCGCCGGACGCGGGCTGCGAAGCGGCGCTTGGAGCGCCCAGCGTCGCGGCATCGGAAACACCCGCCGCGCCGGCCGCGCCGGTGGAGCCTTCCGCCGGGGTGAACGGCGTCGTCGCGGTGGACACAACTGCCGCGCTGGCCGTGTTGCTCGGTTCGGCCTCGCCCGCGCCGTACAAATCGCTCGTGCTCGCGTCGCTCCCGGGCCCGGCGCCATCCGGTAGGCCCCCGGCTCCGGCCTCCGTTCCGGGCCGGCCGACCAGCCCGGCCCCGCCGGTGGCGGGCCCGCGGAGCGCGTGCCTGCGGGCTGGCCGGGGAGTCCGCGTCGCTGCGGGCGCGTCTGCGTTCCTCACCGCAGATTGCACCGGCTGGACGGCGGCTGGCGCGAAACCTTCAGCTGGCACCGTGACCGCAATCACGGCGGCGCTGCTCGCGGCGGCGATTCCGGCTGCGGTGGCCTCGTGCAGGCGGTGGACTCCGATCGCGCGGTGGTGTGACGGCGCCAGCGCCGGCTCTACCGCGGCGGCACCGCCCGCGGCGACGACCGCCGCCGCGAACACCGCGGCGACGTGGCCCGCCGTGGTCGCCATGAAACCGCTCGCGACGGCGCCACCGGTTCCCGCCACGCCACTGGCGGCGACCGCGCCACCGCCAGCCGCTGCGGCCGCGCCGCCGCCGGCGGCGACCGCGCTGCTGCTTGCCGCGCTGCCGCCACCCGCCGCACCGCCGCCGGCGGACACGCCGAGCTTGGCGAGCAGCGCCAGTGGGCCGACGCCCGGTGTGAGCGCCGCAAAGCTGCGGCTGATCCCGCGAACGGACTTGCGGAAGTCCCGGCAACCCGCGCAGTCGTGCAGGTGGCGCCGCGCCACCGCATTCGGGCGCACGCCGCGGTCGTGGCAGTCGACGAGCTTGCTGCGGATCTCCTCGCAGCGGGTGTCGCGCGCCTCGAGTGCCGCCGCAAGGCTCACACGCGCGCGCACGAGCAGCGACTTGACGGCCGGAACAGACAGCGACAGCGCCGCGGAGAGCTCGGCGTAGCTCATCCCGCTGAGCTCACGCAGCAGCAGCGCGGAGCGCTGCTGCTCGGGCAGGCGCTGTACGTCGACGATCAGGCGGCGCAGCGTCTCGCGCTGCTCGGCGGCCACGATCGGGTCATACAGCCTGCTCTCGCAGAGTCCTTCGACCGCGGCCGTCGCGACCGGTACCTGCCGGCGCAACTGATCGATGCAGCGGTTGTGGGCGACCCGGTAGAGCCACGCGCGCAGCGCGAACTCCCGATCACTGGCGCGCAGGCCCGAGTACGCCTTGACGAAGACGTCCTGAAGAACCTCCTCTGCGTCCTGCCTGGCACCCGGCAGCATCTGCCGCGCGTACGCGAACAGCCGCACCCGGTAGCGGTCGTGGATCGCTCTGAAGGCATCCTCATGACCGGCCCGGAATAGCTCGACGAGTTGCTCGTCGGAGCGCAGTCGCAGAAGCGGCAACCCGATCGACGCCCTGCCACGGGTCACTACCGGCGGTGCTTGGAGAGCGGACGCTTCCACTTGTTCCCTCGCCCACTCTAACGACTGCGCCCCCGGAAAGTTCCGGCGACGTTTGCCGCTGGGTTACGACCTCAAGTGAGCGACACCATCACGTGCTTGATCTCAGTGTAGTCCTCGAGCGCGTAGATGCTGAGGTCCTTGCCATAGCCGGACTGCTTGAAGCCACCGTGGGGCATCTCGGAGGTCAGCGGGATGTGGTCGTTGATCCAGACGGCGCCGAACTGGAGCGCGTTCGCGACCCGGTGTGCGCGGGCGACGTCGCGGGTCCAGACCGACGAGGCGAGACCGTATGGCGTCCCGTTGGCCCAGGCGATCGCCTGCTCCTCGTCGCTGAACAGCTGGACGGTGATCACCGGGCCGAAGATCTCCCGCTGGATCATCTCGTCGTCCTGCCGCAGCCCGGCGACGACCGTCGGCTCCAGAAAGAAGCCGGGACGGTCGGGCCGGTGTCCTCCGGTGACGATCTCGGCGTTCGCTGGCGTGCGCTCGAGGAATCCGCTCACGCGGTCGCGCTGGCGCTCGCTGTTGAGCGGCCCGAGCGTCGTGTCCTGCGAGCGGGTGTCGCCGACCACGAAGCCCTGCGCGTGCTCCGCCAAGCCGCCGACCACCTGGTCATACACCGACCGCGCCGCCAGCACGCGCGTCGCAGCGGTGCAGTCCTGGCCGGCGTTGTAGTAGCCGGTCCCCGCGATCGTCTCGAGCGCGGTCTCAAGGTCGACGTCGTCGAACACGATCACCGGCGCCTTGCCGCCAAGCTCGAGGTGGACGCGTTTGAGCGTGTCGGCGGCGTTCCTGGCGATCCACTTGCCCGTCTCGACGCTGCCCGTCAGCGACACCATGCGGATCTCGGGATGGGTGACGATCGCCTGCCCGACGGGGTCACCGTGGCCGGTCAGCACGTTGAGCACGCCCTCCGGCAGGATCTCGGTGGCGTACTCGGCGAGCTTGAGCGTCGTCAGCGGCGTCGTCTCGGAGGGCTTCAGCACGATCGTGTTGCCTGCCGCGAGCGCCGGTCCGATCTTCCACACCGCCATCATCAGCGGGTAGTTCCACGGCGTGATCTGGCCGACGACTCCGAGCGGCTCGCGGCGGATGATCGACGTGTGACCTGCGAGGTACTCGCCGGCCGCGCGCCCCTCGAGACACCGGGCCGCGCCCGCGAAGAAGCGCAGGTTGTCGGCCATCACCGGGATCTCGTCGGACTTGACGGCGGCCAGCGGCTTGCCTGCGTTGTCGGACTCGAGCTCGGCCAGCTCGTCGCCGTGCTCCTCGATCGCGTCCGCGAGCTTGAGCAGCGCGCGCGCTCGCTCGCCCGGGGTGGTGGTCGACCAGCCCGGATACGCGGCTTTGGCGGCGGCGACTGCGCGTTCGACGTCTTCTGCGGTCGAGAGCGGCGCGTGGGCGATCACCTCGCCGGTCGCCGGGTTGAGGATCGGCTCGGTCTCGCCGCTGCTGCTGGGCGAGGACTGCGAGGCGATCAGGTTATGGACGGTGGGAGCTGTGGCGGTCATGGTGCGCCCAACGTACCACCGCGGGCCAAAGCGTTCACGTCGCACCTGTGCGCGTCCGGTTCGACGGTGCGTCGACGGTGCGGCATGCTCTGGTCCCCGAATCGACTTCAGCCCGCCGCACGGTGCTGGTCGAATTCTTGCGAACTGTTGGGAAGAATTCGACCCGCTGGCGGTCGGGCGCCGCTCCGCGAAAGGAAAACCGTGACAGACGTCGTCATCACCTCCGCCGCTCGAACCGCGATCGGCTCCTACGGCAAGTCGCTCGCCTCCGTGCCGCCATCCGACCTCGGCGCGGTGGCCGCGGTCGCAGCGCTCGAGCGCGCCGGGATCTCCGGCGACCACGTCGACCACGTCGTGTTCGGCAACGTGATCCACACCGAGCCCGCGGACGCCTACATGGCGAGGGTCGTGGGAATGAAGGCGGGGATCCCCAAGGAGACGCCGGCCTACACCGTCAACCGGCTGTGCGGTACCGGCGTGCAGGCGATTGTGTCCGGCTGCCAGGCGATCCAGACCGGCGAGGCATCCGTGGTCCTCGCCGGCGGCGCGGAGTCGATGAGCCGCGGGCCTTACTGGATGCCGGACGCGCGCTGGGGCACCCGCATGGGAGAGACGAAGCTGGTCGATCCCGTGATGGGGGCGCTGACCGACCCGTTCCAGTCGGTGCTGATGGGCGTGACCGCGGAGAACCTGGCCGAGCGGGGCTCGATCTCGCGCGAGCGCCAGGATCAGTTCGCGGTCGAGTCGCACCGGCGCGCCGCCGCGGCGCGCGCCGGGGGGCTGTTCGATGACCAGATCGTGCCGGTGCCGGTGAAGGCAAAGCGCGACACGGTCGAGGTCACGCGCGACGAGCACATCCGCGAGGACGCCTCGCTGGAGTCGATGGCCAAGCTCAAGCCGGCCTTCAAGGACGGTGGCACCGTCACCGCCGGAAACGCTTCCGGGATGAACGACGCGGGCGCCGCAGTCGTGCTGATGAGCGAGTCACGCGCGGCCGAGCTGGGGGCGCCGGTGCGCGCCCGCGTGCTCGCCTACGCATCGTGCGGGGTCGATCCCGCGATCATGGGCATCGGCCCCGTGCCGGCGGTGCGGCGGGCGCTGGAGCGGGCGGGCCGGACGCTCGAGGAGGTCGACGTGATCGAGCTGAACGAGGCGTTCGCCGCGCAGGCGCTGGCCGTGATCGACGACCTCGGGCTGGACCAGGCGAAGGTCAACCCGAACGGCGGCGCGATCGCGCTCGGCCACCCGATCGGCGCGACCGGCGCGGCGATCACCGCCAAGATCCTCGATCAGATGGAGCGTCTCGATCTGTCGGTCGGACTGGTGACGCTCTGCATCGGCGGCGGGCAGGGGATCGCGCTGCTGCTCGGGAGGGATCGGTAAGGGGGCCCCTAAAGGCCGCGGGCGCGACCGGCGGCGGTCGCACCCCGCGCACGATACCCTCCTGACCTTGATGGACGCTGTATCCGGCGTAGCGATTCCGGTTGCATTCGGCGCCGGGCTGATCTCGTTCCTGTCGCCGTGCGTGCTGCCGCTCGTGCCTGGCTACATCTCAGCCGTCGCGGGGGTCGCACCCGGTGAGATCCGCGCGCGACGGGTGATCGGACCGACGCTCGCGTTCATCGGGAGCTTCAGCGCGATCTTCATCGCGCTCGGGCTGCTCGGCCAGCAGGCGATCCACGGCGCGCTCACCGGGAACGCAGCGCACCGGGTGTGCGGGGCGCTGATCGTCGCGATGGGGGCGCTGTTCCTGCTCGCGCCGTTCCTACCGCGGTTAGCTCGTGAATGGCATGTCGGCGCGCTGATGGAGCGTGCCGGGCACGGCGGCCCGGCGCTGACGGGCGCCGCTTTCGCGCTCGCCTGGACTCCCTGCACCGGCCCGACTCTGGGCGCGATCATCACCGCCGCCGGGACCTCCTCCTCGGCGATCCGCGGCGCCCTCCTGCTGGCGATCTACTGTGCCGGGCTCGGGGTGCCGTTCCTGGTCACCGGCCTGGCGTTCGGCAAGGCAACGGCGGCGTTGACGGTGATCAAGCGCCACTACCCGGTCGTGATCGGTGCCGGTGGCGTCGTGCTGATTGGCATGGGGATCCTGATCTGGACAGGCGAGTTCACCGTCCTGAACGCGACTGTCGACCGCTGGCTGAACGCACTCGGGCTGCCGAACTTCAACAGCGACACTTGACGACCGGCCCTCGCCTCATGAGAACGAGGTGAGGAAGGTGCGTTGCTCGGCTCGTGTCCGGGTCAGCGACGCCTCGCCGATCCCGATTTCCTGCACGATCCCGTCGCGGACCTTGAGGATCGCGGTCGCCGGCCCCGCAGAGGCGAGGTACCAGGCATTGGCGCCGATCATGAACACCTTGCCGAGTTTCAAGCGGCGGGCGGCGGCTTTGAGCGTGGCACCGGAGCGAATCCCGTCGATCGCGTAGTACACGTTTGAGGTCGAGACCTAGACGACCCGCCCGGCGTAGGTCGACCGCCGGCCGGCGGATAGGGTCGCGAGCAAGTCGGGTGAGGCGAAACCGCCGCGGATCCCGCTCGGTGTCAGGCAGAAGAAGTCCTGGTAGGCGTCGCCCCGGTCTGAGCTGTCCGCGTAGGCGTCCTGCGCCTGCCGGCGCGTCATCCCGAGGCTGACCAGACCGAGTTGCGTGCCGGTCAGCCGACCGGTGGCCGCGGGGCACTGCGCGGCCTGGCGGACCGGGACGTCGATCGATGCCGGGGTTGCCGATTGAGTGGCGCCGGCTGCGTCGGCCGCGGTCACGGTGCAGGTGAGGGTCGTGCCCTCGTCGACTGACTGGACGGTGTAGGTGGGTCCGGTCGCGCCCGGGATCGGGGTGCCGTCGCGGCTCCACAGGTACGAGAAGGTGGGGTTGCCCGCCCAGGTCCCGGGCGAGCAGGTGAGTGTCTTGCCCGCCGCAGCTGTTCCCGTGATCGCCGACGGGTTGGTGTGCGCCAGTGCGGCGATGACGGTGTAGTCGAGCGATGTCGTGCCGGTCATCCCGTCCTGGCTCGTGGCGGTGACCACGTAGGTCTGATTGCCGAGCGTGCCCGTCGCCAGGCTGCCGGTGATCGTTCCGGTGCCGCCGGAATGGCCGTTGTTATCGGCACAGGACGCGACGCCGGGTCCGCCGGCGGCGTCGGTGCACGAGAACGCCGCGGCGACCGCCTGGCTCTGGCTGTAGGTCCCGCCGCTGGTCGGGGCGATGATCGTCGCCGTCGGCTGCGCCAGGAACGTGACCGACGCGTCACCCGAGGTGATCGCGTTCCCGTCGATCGTGCCGCTGACGTCCGCGGTCCCGGCGGTCGTTGAGCTTGTCAATGTCGCCGAATACGTGCCATCGCCGTTGTCGGCGATGCCGGAGAGCGTGCCCGTGGTCGTGCTCAACGCGACGGTCGCGGCACCGGAGGTCTCATCGTTGCCGTTGGCGTCGACGGCTTGGACGGTGATGTTCGAGGTCGAGGTCCCGTCTGCCGTGATCGACTGCGGGCCCGGCGAGATCGTCGACTGCGCAGCCGACACCGCACCCGGCGGCGTGAACGTAACCGACGCGTTACCTGACGTGATTCTGTTCCCGTCGATCGCGCCGCTCACATCCGCGGTCTCGGCGGTCGTTGAGCTTGTCAATGTCGCCGTGTAGGTGCCGTCGCCATTGTCGGTCACGCCAGAGAGCGAGCCCGCGTTCGTGTCCAACAGGACCGTCGCGCCGCCGGCGGTCTCGTCGTTGCCGTTGGCGTCGACGGCCTGGACGGTGATGGTCGAGGTTGAGGTCCCGTCCGCCGCGATCGACGTCGGGTTTGCCGAGATCGTCGAGTTCGCGGCCGACACCGCGCCGGGTGTGAACGCGACAGACGCGTCGCCTGATGTGATCGTGTTCCCGTTGATCGTGCCGCTGACGTCCGCGGTCCCGGTCGTGGTCGGGCTTGTCAGTGTCGCCGTGTAGGTCCCATCGGTGTTGTCGGTCACGCCGGAGATCGTGCCCTTGGTCGTGGTCAACGTGACCGCGTCACCGCCGGCGGTCTCGTCGTTGCCGTTGGCGTCGACGGCCTGGACGGTGATGGTCGAGGTTGAGGACCCGTCCGCCGTGATCGACGTCGAGTTTGCCGAGATCGTCGACGTGGAGCCCGAGGCGATGCCGGGCGTGAACTCCACAGACGCGTCACCTGAGGTGATTGTGTTCCCGTTGATCGTGCCGCTGACGTCCGCGGTCCCGGTCGCCGTTGAGGTCAATGTCGCCGTGTAGGTTCCGTCGCCGTTGTCGGTCACGCCAGAGATTGAGCGGCGGTCGTGCTCAACAGGACGGTCGCGCCGCCGGAGGTCTCGTCGTTGCCGTTGGCGTCTTCGGCTTGGACCGTGATGGTCGAGGTTGTGGTCCCGTCGGCTGGGATCGACGTCGGGTTTGCCGAGATCGTCGAGGTCGCAGCCGACACCGCGCCGGGTGCGAACGTGACGGACGCATCCGGTGTTGTGATCGCGTTCCCGTCGATCGTGCCGCTGACGTCCGCGGTCTCGGCGGTCGTTGAGCTGGTCAGTGTCGCCGTGTAGGTCCCGTCGCCGTTGTCGGTCACGCCAGAGATCGCGCCCTCGGTCGTGCTCAGCACGACTGTCTCACCGCCAGCGGTCTCGTCGTTGCCGTTGGCGTCCTCGGCTTGGACGGTGATGGTCGAGGTTGTGATCCCGTCGGCTGAGATCGACGTCGGGCTTGCTGAGATCGTCGAGGTCGCAGCCGACACCGGACCGGGCGTGAACGCGACCCACCCATCAGTCCCGATCGTGTTCCCGTTGATCGTGCCGCCCACGTC
>Ga0302235_10002998_pt1 | contig 11967 bp, 9 predicted proteins | sample II_Palsa_N3_3_FD_193577 | JGI IMG/M metagenome (GOLD analysis project Ga0302235, IMG submission 193577) | Peat permafrost microbial communities from Stordalen Mire near Abisko, Sweden - II_Palsa_N3_3 | ecosystem: Environmental > Terrestrial > Soil > Palsa > Peat permafrost | place: Sweden... | reverse complement strand
ATAGCGGAGTTCGCCTTCGACATCGATGACGCCGTCGACGCCGAGCAGCGCCCCGTTCTCGTCGGTCACCGGCAGGCAGGTAATGGCGTGCCGGTCCATCTGCCGGGCCGCCTCGGCCACGGTGGCGTCGGGCCGTATCGTCAGCGGGGCAGTGCTCATGATCTCCCCGGCGGTCTCGGCCGTGACGAGGTCCCGCCGCGCCCGGTAGTTCAGGTGAATTCCATGCCTACCGTCAGGGTCCCGCTTTAGTTCTTCCTTCCTGAGCAGCTCAGTCTCGGTGACGACGCCGAGAACCCTGCCCCGGAGGCTCAGTACCGGCACGGCACTGATCTTCTGCCCGACGAGGCGATCATCTGCGGCGCCCGCCCGGTAGGGTCGCACATCCTTCACCTGGCGTACGAAGGGCCCAGCCCAAAGGCCTTGGCCACCAGCGGCCGGCAGGATGCCTGAGAGGCGATCCGGCGATTACGTCGTCAGCCGCGGCAGCCAGCCGGTCCAGACGAACCTGGAGGAATGTGGTAGGTGAACCGGTCGCGGACGGCGACCACGCCCTCGACGTGCCGGGCCTCACCGGCGATGTTGCGGCCGAGGACGACACTGCCTGGAGCGCCCGCCAACGTGACGATCCCGTCCTTCACGGTCACCGTGAGCCGGTCCGGGTCGGTGAAGAACCCGTCCAGGATCACGTCCTGGTTGATCTCGCGGCGGATGTCCTCATCCGGCCTGCTGAACACGCTGAGCACGTCGGAGCGGCAGACAATGCCGACCAGGTGTCCCCGGCGGTCTACCACCGGCATCCGTCGCAGCTTGCGCCGGGACATCAGGCGGGCCAAGGTACTGACGAGTTCGTCCGGGCTCGTGGTCACGGCCGGGTGGGTCATCAGGCCGGAGGCCGTCCGTCCCGCCCTGGCCCGCTTGGCCAGCAGGTCGGTCTCGGATACCACGCCGACGACCGCGTCCTCGGCGTCGACGACAGGAAGGCCGCTGACCCGGTGCGCCCGGAGCATAGCGACCATCTCGCTATATGACGCATCGCGCCTCACCGCTACCACCCGGGTGGTCATGACGTCCTTGACCCGCGCGTGCACCGTGATCACGCTTGGAGGAGCGAGCCGGCGCCGATCCAGGTCGCGACGTCGTTGCTGGTCCCGGGCAGGGCCTGCACCACGGCGTGCGCGGCCGCGAGGGCAGTGCGCGAGGCGAGGTAGTGGTGGCCACACAGCAGCAGGTCGGTCTCGTCCGGCCGGGCCTGGGTCGGCGGCATGATCACTCGGACCGCGGCCTTGGCCGGGCAGCAGCAGGCCAGGTCGGCGGGCGCTTCGGGCGCCGGGATGGCTTCATCGAGCGGCCGGCAGGCCGGGTGGGTGTCGTTTGTGACTGAAGGAGGCTGGAATCTCGCGTTCATGCCATCAGCCTCGCCCCGGGCCGGCCTGGTCCGGCAGAGACCAAGCTCACGTCTGAAGGTGCCAAAGGTCCCTCACCTTGGACTCTGGCCGTGACCTGTGGCGCGGCGGTTTCCTCGGAGTATGCCTAGCCCACAGCACCAGGTGCCCGAGCTGCCGGATAGCTTCTGGTACGCGGCCAAGCGCCGGCTGCTGGGCCCGCCGCTGGTGACCGAACAGCTGAGCAGCCAGCGCCTGTCCAAGCCGCTGGCGCTCGGCGTGCTGTCCTGCGACGGGCTCTCCTCGGCCGCGTACGGCACCGAGGAGATCCTCTACGCGCTGCTCCCGTTCTTCGGCCTGGCCGCGTTCACGCTGGTGCTGCCGATGACGCTACTGGTCCTGTTCGGCGTGCTGCTGGTCGTGCTGTCCTACCGCGAGGTGGTGTCGGTCTACACGCGGGCGGGCGGCTCGTACGTGGTGGCCCGGGAGAACTTCGGCCCGCGGGTGGCCCAGATCGCCGCGGTCGCGCTGTTGATCGACTATGTGGTCACCGTCGCGGTGCAGACCGCCGCGGGCAGTGCGGCCATCGTGTCCGCGTTCCCGGCTCTGTCCCGGGTCCCGGTCGTCGGTCCCAAGATCCTGCTGGTCATCTCGGTGCTGGCCATCCTGCTCATGTCCCTGGCGAACCTGCGCGGCATCCGGGAGGCGGGCCGGATCTTCGCGCTGCCCACCTACCTGTTCGCCGTCTCGGTGGTCGTGATGATCGTGACCGGGGTAGCCCGGGAGCTGGCGGGCGGCCTGAAGCATGTGCCGACCGGGCCGGGCACGGTCGGCATCGGGTCGCATTCGGGGCTGATCGCCTTCGGCGCCATCTACATCATGGCGCGGGCCTTCGCCAACGGCGGCTCGTCGCTCACCGGGATCGAGGCCGTCTCCAACGCGGTCAGCGCGCTGCGCCCGCCGGAAGGCCGCAACGCGCGCCAGATCCTGGCCATGCAGGGCTCGATGGTCGCGTTCCTCATCGCGGGAATCTCTTGGCTCGCGCACGCCACGCACGCCACTCCCTACACCGCCGGGTTCCCGACCGTACTGGCCCAGGAAGCCGGGCAGGTGTTCGGGCACACCCCGGCCGGCCAGATCATGTTCTACTTCCTCCAGACCGCCACCGCCGCCATCTTGTTCACCGGCGGCAACACCAGCTTCACCGGATTCCCGTTCCTGGCCAGCTTCGTCGCCGAGGACTCCTTCCTGCCCCGGTGGCTGACCCGGCGCGGGCACCGGCTGGTGTTCTCCAACGGGATCATCCTGCTGGCCGCGCTGTCGCTGAGCCTGATGCTGGTGGCGGGCGCGACGGTCGACGCCCTCATCCCGTTCTACGCCATCGGCGTGTTCACCGGGTTCGCCATGGCCGGGTTCGGCATGGCCCGGTACCACCGCCGGACCCGCGAGCCGGGCTGGCGGCGCAAGCTGGTGATCAACACCGCGGGCGGGATCTACACTGCGCTGGTCGTGGTGCTGTTCGCGGTGGTGAAGTTCACCGAGGGCGCCTGGCTCATCGTCATCATCTTCCCAGCCCTGGTGTACCTGCTCATCCGGCTCAACCGGCAGTACCGGCACGAGGCCGCCATCCTGGACAACCCGTCCGGCGGCGACCTGCATCCGCACACGGCGAACTTCTCCCGCCGTGCGGTCCTGGTCCTGGTGGACAGCTACGACCTGGCCACCATCGCCGCGCTCAAGTACGCCAAGAGCCTGCGGCCGACCTCGCTGCGGGCAGTGCACTTCAGCCTGGACAACACCAGGGCCGACCAGCTGCGGCGGCAGTGGCTGGAGGGCGGCACCGGCGTCCCGCTGGAGCTCGCGGACTGCCCCGACCGGCGGCTGGCCCACGCCGCGGCCCGGCTCGCCGCCGCCGAGGCCGCCACGCCCGGCACGCACGTGACCGTGGTCCTGCCGCGCCGCAGCTACCCGGTGCTGGCCGGCCGGCTGCTCCACGACCACACCGCGGACCGGATCGCCCGGGTGGTCAGCCGCGTCCCGTCCGCGGTGGCCACCATCATTCCCTTCGACGTGCAGCACAAGGTCGAGACCCTGCACGCGAAGCGGATCCGGGCGGCCAAGACCGACAGCCTGCGCGACTACGAGTGGCCGGTTCCGCCGCCCGGCACCGACTCGATCGGTTCGCTGCACCAGCCCGGCCAGGCGACCGTGCAGGGCCGCCTGCGGACGGCGCAGGTCCGGCCCGTCCCGAGCAACAACGTGCTGGCCTTCGAGGTCGCCGACTCCACCGGCGACCTGACCGCCGTCTTCTACGGCCGCACCCAGATCGCGGGCCTCGAGCCGGGCCGCCGGGTCCGCCTGCACGGCATGGTGGGCATCGGCGGCGACGGCCGCCCCGCGATGATCAACCCGGCCTGTGAGACGCCGCGATAAGCCGGAGCGACTCCGCGACTCCGCGACTCCGCGGCGCCGCGGACCGGTGGGCCGGCCGCTGGTCGCCGGGCCGTTCGGAATAAAGGACCAAAGTCCCTGGCCGGCAAACCAGACGGCCCTGCCGTCGCGGGCCGTGCGGACCTAGCGTAGGTCGCAGCGGCAAGGAGCTCACGAAGGAGAACCGAAATGCCTGGGATCATTGTCGGCGTCGACGGATCCGGTCATTCGCAGCGAGCCCTGGACTGGGCTATGCACGAAGCGGCCATCCGGCACGTGCCGCTCACCGCACTCGCCGTCCACCCGGCCATCGTGGGCTATTTCGGCGGCGTTGTCGCCTCCCCGGAGGACCTGGAGCTCACCGAGCAGATCGGGGCGGCGGTGAAGGCGGAGGCCGACAAGGTGCTGGCCGGGCTCGACGGGCCGCACCCGGAGTCGGTCACGGTCAAGGCCGTGCACGGGTTCCCGGTCGAAGAGCTCGTCGAGGCGAGCAAAGGGGCCGACATGGTGGTCCTCGGCTCGCGCGGCGTGGGCGGCTTCACCCGGATGCTGCTGGGCTCCACCGCTGGCCTGGTGGTTCAGCACGCGCACTGCCCCGTGCTGATCATCCCGCCGGAGGATCGCGGCTGACGCTCAGGGCATCAGCCCGTGGTGCGGGAAGACGGCTTTCCTGGTGGCCATGATGGCCCGGTCGACCGGGTCGGCGGGGTCGTGGCCGGACTCGTAGTCGGCGAAGGTGGCCGCGGCGCCTTCAGTCATCCGTTCGGGCCCGGGCTGGGCGGTGGTCAAGGAGACGTACTCGCGCCACGACTGCGGGGTGGCCAGGGCCGGGTCGAGCGGCGCGCCCGCCGCCTCGAACAGCAGGTGGGTCCAGGTCCTCGGCACCACGTGCACGTGCTCGTAGCCCCCGCCGCCGGTGAGCAGCCAGCGGCCGCCGCTGACCTCGTGCGCGAGCGCGTGGATCGCGGCATGCGCGGCGCGCTGCCCGTCGATGCTCAGTTCCAGGCTGGCCAGCGGGTCGTCCCGGTGCGAGTCGCAGCCGTGCTGGCTGACCAGCAACTGGGGGCCGAAGGCCCGGACGACCGGCGGCACCACGGCGTGGAAGGCCCGCAGCCATCCGGCGTCGCCGGTCCCGGCCGGCAGCGCGAGGTTGACCGCCAGCCCGTCGGCGTGCGGGCCGCCGGTCTCGCCGGGCCGCCCGGTGCCGGGGAACAGGGTGTCCGGGTGCTCGTGCACGCTGACCGTCAGTACCCGCGGGTCGTCCCAGAAGGCCGCCTGCACGCCGTCGCCGTGGTGGGCGTCCACGTCGACGTAGGCGATCCGCTCCGCGCCCTGGCTCAGCAGCCAGGCGATCGCGACGGCCGGGTCGTTGTAGACGCAGAACCCGCTGGCGTTCCCGGCCATGGCGTGGTGCAGGCCGCCGGCCAGGCTGGCCCCGTGCAGCGCCGCCGACGACCAGACCGCGCGGGCCGCGGCGAGCGTGGCCCCGGTCACCATCGCCGCCGCCTCGTGCATGCCGGGGAACAGCGGGTCATCTTCGGTGCCGAGCCCATGCATGAGCAGCGCGCGGCTGGTCAGTCCGCCGGACAGTTCTCCCTGGTTAGCCTGGTGTCCGGCCAGCCGGACCATGCCGATGTAGCCGGGATCGTGGACGAGTTCCAGCTCGGCGTCGGTGGCCGCGGCCGGGACCTGCACCGTCACCTCGTCCAGGCGGCCCAGGCCGAAGGCCTGCGCCAGCTCCATGGTCAGCTTGAGCCGCAGCGGCGCCATCGGGTGGCCAGGGCCGAAGTCGTAACCGGCCAGCCGGTCGTCCCAGGCCACGTGCAGGGTACAGGTCATGATGCCTCTCCTTGGCTGGCCTGCCAGAGCCCCTGGTAGGCGCCGCCGGACCGGATGAGCTGGGCGTGGGCGCCGCGTTCGGCCACCGCTCCGTGGTCGAGGACCACGATCTCGTCCACCTGGTCCAGGCCGTCCAGGTCGTGGGTGATTAGCAGGGTGGACCGGCCGGCCGTGGCGGCCAGCAGGTCGGCGGTCAGCGCGCGGCGGTTGTCCGGGTCGAGGTGGGCGGTCGGCTCGTCCAGGACCAGCACGGCCGGGTCGGCCAGCAGCGCCCGGGCCAGGGCCAGGCGCTGCCGCTGCCCGCCGGACAGCGCGGCGCCGTGCGTCCCCACCGGGGTGTCCCAGCCGAGCGGCAGCGAGGCGATCCAGTCCAGCAGCCGGGCGCGGTCCGCGGCCGCGGCCAGCTCGGCCTCGCTGGCCTGCGGCCGGGCCAGCCGCAGGTTGTCCCGGATCGTGGTGTCGAAGATGTGCGGGTCCGCCGCGCAGCCGCTGATGACCGCGCGGACGTCGTCGGGATCGTATCCGGCCAGGTCGCGGCCGTTCAGCAGGGCGGTGCCCGAGCTGAGGTCGACGAACCGGAACAGGACCGCGGCGATCGTGGACTTACCCGCGCCGGTGGCGCCGACGAGCGCGACCCGCCGCCCCGGCGTGAGGTCGAGGTCAATATTCCGAACGGCCGGCGGTGCGTCCGGCGAGTACCGGACCGTGCCGCCCCGGATGGAGATCTCCACCGGCCTTTCTGGTCGTGGCAACGGGTGGTCCGGGTAGCGGACGGGGTCGGGCGCGTCGAGCACGCTCGTGATCCGCCCGGCCGCGGCCCGGGCCTGGCCGAGCTGAAGCGCGGCCGCGGGCAGGGCGGTGACCGCCTCGAAGGCGGCCAGCGCGGTCAGGGTGATCACGGCCAGCGGCACCCGGCCCAGCGATCCCGATCCGGTGACCGCGACGCCGAGGATCAGCACGCCCCACAAGGTCAGGCCGCTCGCGGCGGCGCTCAGGCCGACGCCGATGCCGGACGCCGACGCCGACCGCCGGGCGAGCCTGGTCAGTTCGGCGTCCGCGGCGCGGGTCCGGGCCAGGCCCGCGTCGACCGCGCCGAAGGCGTGCAGTTCGGCCGAGCCGTTCAGCAGGTCGGTGACGGCGGCGCCGAGGTCGCCGCGGGCGGGCGCGGCCCGTTGCGCTGCCCTGCGGGCCGACGCGACGGTGACCAGGGGGACCACGACCCCGGCGGCCAGCAGGCCGGCGGCGAGCACGCCCGCCGCGGGGGCCAGGATGAGCAGGACCGCGGCGGTCGCGCCGGCCCCGACCAGGGCCGCGGTGAGCGGCGGGGCGATGCCCCGGATGAACAGGTCCTGGGTCGAGTCGACGTCGCTGATCAGCCGGGTGAGCATGTCGCCGGACCGGAACGCGGCCAGGCCCGCGGGGGCCAGGCGCTCCAGCCGGCGGTAGATCGCCACCCGCACGTCGGCCAGGACGCGGAACGCGACGTCGTGGGAGAACAGGCGCTCGAGGTAGCGCAGCAGGCCGCGGCCCACACTGAGCGCGCGGACCATCACGACCGCGACCGAGATGGCCACGATGTTCGGGTGCTGCGAGGCGCGGGCCAGCAAGAAGCCGGAGACCGCGAGCAGCGCCACCCCGCAGCCGCAGCCGACCGCGCCGGCCAGCACGGCCAGGAGCAGCTGGCTGCGCATGGGTCGGGCCAGCCGCAGCAGCCTTCGCATCGGGGAGGCCGTCTTGGTGACGGTGATCGCGGTCATGACGGCGCCGCCGCCAGGGCAGGCGCGGGCCGGGGCGGCATCACGGCCAGGACCTGCGTGAGCTGGCCATGATCGAGGGTCAGCACGCGGCTACCTGCGTGGTTCGTGGTGTGGCTGACCTGGATCACGGTGCGGCCGGCGGCCAGGGTGCCGAGCGCGGTCTCGAGCCGGGCGGCGGTGGCCGCGTCCAGGTGGGCGGTGGGCTCGTCCAGCAGCAGCAGCGGGGCGTCGCGCAGGAAGGCGCGGGCCAGCGCTAGCTGCTGGCGCTGGCCCGAGGAGAGCCGCAGCCCGCGTTCGCCGACCATGGTGGCGTAGCCCTGGGGCAGGTTCTCGATGAACTCGGCGGCCCCGGCCGCCCGGGCCGCTTCCTGGATGGCTCCGGGGCTGGCGGACGGCTGACCGAGCGCGATGTTGTCGGCCACCGACGCGGCGAACAGGTACGGCTGCTGCGGGACCCAGGCGATCTGGCTGCGCCATTCGTCGAGCGGGACGGACGCCAGGTCGACGCCGCCGACCTCGATGCGGCCTTTCGTCGGCTGGGCGAAGCGGAGCAGCAGCGCGACCAGAGAGCTCTTGCCGGCGCCGCTCGGGCCGGCCAGCGTGATCCGGTCGCCCGGCCGGATGCTCAGGCTCACCCCGGACAGCGCGTCGTGGTCGCGTCCCGGGTAGGTGAGCGTGACCCCGCTGAGCTGGATGGGGTCTGTCCGCAGGTCCACCGGCCGGGCCTGGCCGCTGCGCACAGTGGCCGCCGGCGCGGGGGTGTCGAGGATCTCGAAGACATCCTGGGCCGCGGCGGCGCCCTCGGTGCTGGCGTGGAACTGGGCGCCGACCGCGCGCAGCGGCAGATAGGCCTCGGGCGTGAGCAGCAGCACGAGCAGCGCGGTCTGGTAGCTCATGTGCCCGGCCAGCAGGCGCAGCCCGACCTCCACCGCGACCAGCGCGGTGGCCAGCGCCGCCGCTAGCTCCAGGACGAAGCCGGACAGGAACGCGACGCGCAGCGAGGCCATGGTGGCGGTCCGGTACTCGTCGGTGACCTTGCCGATGACCTCGGCCTGTCGCTTGCCCCGGCCGAACAGCTTGAGCGTGGGCAGGCCCTCCACCACGTCGAGGAAGTGGCCGCCGAGCCGGGCCAGTAGCCGCCACTGCCGCTGCGTGGTCGCCTTGGTGTGCAGGCCGACCAGGATGGCGAACACCGGGATCAGCGGCAGGGTGAGGCCGATGACCACGGCGGAGATCCAGTCGGCGAACCCGACCCGGATCAGCACCGCGACCGGCACGATGCAGGCCAGCACGAGCTGCGGCAGGTAGCGGGCGAAGTAGGCGTCCAGCGCGTCCAGGCCGCGGGTGGCCAACGTGGTGACCTCGCCGGACCGGTGACCGGCCGGTTTAGGCAGGGCCAGCCAGGAGGGCCCCAGCCGCAGCGCGTGGTCGGTGAGCCGGCGCCGCAGCTGGGACTTCACCGCGGCCGCGGCCCGCAGCGCGGCGGTCTCGCCGCCGTAACCGGCCGCGGCGCGGGCCAGCAGGACGGCCAGGAGCACGCCGAGCGAGCCGGCCAGCACGGAGACGCCGGTTCCGGTCACCGTCCCGGCCAGGATGCGCGCCAGCAGGCTGGCCTGGATGAGGATCAGGCCGGTGGCGGCCAGGCCGAGTCCGACGGTGACCGCGAGGTAGCCGCGGGCCGCGGCCGAGTAGCGGAGCAGCCGCGGGTCCAGCGGCTTCAAGACCGTCCGCCAACGGATTTCATGGTGTCCGGACCGCTCACCGGAGGGGTCTGCTTGGACCCGATGTCGGACGGGCTCAGCCGCTGGCGGAAGACCCAGTAGCTCCAGCCCTGGTAGGCGAGCACGACCGGGGTGAAGATCACCGCGACCCAGCTCATCACGACCAGCGTGTAGTGGGCCGACGAGGCGTTGTTGACGGTCAGGCTGTACGCGGCGGAGGTGCTCGACGGGAAGACGTTCGGCCACAGGTCGCCGAAGAGGGTGGCGACGGCGAGCACCAGGGTAAGGGCCGTGCCGACGAACGCCCAGCCCTCCCGGCCGCGCAGCGCGGCCGCCGCGCCGCCGATCAGGGCCACGGCGGCCAGGGCGGCCGTGACGTCGGTGGCGGGCTTGCCGTGGCTGACCTGGGTGACGGCCAGGAAGATGGCGGCCAGCGGGACGGCGGCCAGCGCGGTGCCGGTCGCGGCCCGCTTGGCTCGCCGCCGGAGCTCGCCGGTGGTCCGCAGGCCGAGGAAGATCGCGCCGTGCAGAGTGAACAGGCTGAGCGTGACCAGGCCGCCGAGCAGGCCGTACCAGTTGAGCAGGGTGAGCAGGTTGCCGGTGTAGACGTGCTGGGCGTTGAGCGGGACGCCGCGGACGATGTTGGCGAACGCGACTCCCCATAGCAGCGCGGGCAGCGCCGATCCGGCGAAGATGGCCCGGTCCCAGCTGGCCCGCCAGCGCGGGCTGTCCACCTTGCTGCGGAACTCGAAGCACACGCCCCGCACGATCAGCGCCGCCAGGATGAGCAGCAGGGCCAGGTAGAAGCCGCTGAACATGGAGGCGTACCAGAGCGGGAAGGCGGCAAACGTGGCGCCCCCGGCGGTCAGCAGCCAGACTTCGTTACCGTCCCAGACCGGTCCGATCGTGTTGACCAGGACCCGGCGCTCGGTGTCGTCCCGGCCGAGGAACGGCAACAGGATCCCGACCCCGAAGTCGAATCCCTCGAGCACGAAGTACCCGGACCACAGGACGGCGATGAGGATGAACCAGAAGGTGGCGAGGTTCATGACAGTTCCTTTGGTCAGTACTGGAAGACGGGTAGCGGCTCGGGGGCACCGGGCTGTTCGGCCTCGACCGGGGCGCCCTCCTTGACGTGCCTGACCATCAGCCAGCCCGCGATGGCCGCCAGGCCGGCGTAGAGCAGGGTGAACACGGTCAGCGAGATGATCACCGAGGAGGCGGTCACGCCGGCCGAGACGCTCTGGGCGGTGGTCAGCAGGCCGAACACCGTCCACGGCTGGCGGCCCATCTCGGTGAAGATCCAGCCCGTCGTGGTGGCCAGGTAGGGCAGGGCCAGACCCCACAGCGCGACCCGGTAGAACCAGCGGCTGCGCGGGATCCTCCGGCGCCTGGTCAGCCACAGCCCGGCCGCGGCCAGCAGCGCGGCCAGCAGGCCAAGCCCGGCCATCAGGCGGAACGCCCAGTAGGTCACCGGGATGATCGGCTTGTACTGCCCCGGTCCGTACTTCTTGGCGTAGGCGGCCTCGACGTTGTTGATGCCCTGCACGGTGCCGTGCGGGTTCAGGGTCGCGATCAGCGAGAGCAGGTCGGGCACGCGGATGCTCCACAGTTCCTTGCTGCCGTTCAGCGAGCCGATGGTGAACAGCGAGAAGGAGGCCGAGTCGGAGGTGTTGTAGAGGGCCTCGGCGGCGGCCATCTTCATCGGCTGCTGGGAGTCCATCAGCCGGGCCTGGATGTCGCCGGTGACCGCGGTCACGATCCCGGCGGCGAGCGTCAGCGCCAGACCGATCCGCAGGCCGCGGCGGAACACCTCGAGCTGGTTGTTGCGGGCCACATGCCAGGCACAGACCGCGATCAGTACCCCGCCGGTGACCACCAGCGAGGCGAAGAACACGTGCGGCCAGGCGGCCAGCGCGGTGGAGTTGGTCAGCAGCGCCCAGATGCTGGTAAGCACGACCTTGTGCGTGCCGGGAATGACCTTGTAGCCGACCGGGTGCTGCATCCAGGAGTTGGCGGCCAGGATGAAGTAGGCCGACAGGCTGGTGCCGATGGCGGCCACCCAGATCGTGGCCAGGTGCACCCGCGGCGAGAGGCGGTTCCAGCCGAAGATCCACAGGCCGATGAACGTCGACTCCATGAAGAAGGCCAGCAGCGCCTCCATGGCCAGCGGCGCGCCGAACACGTTGCCGACGAACTGCGAGTAGGCCGACCAGTTCATGCCGAACTGGAATTCCTGCACGATCCCGGTGACCACGCCGACCGCGAAGTTGATCAGGAAGATCTTCCCGAAGAACTTCGTCATCCTCAGGTAGACCGGGTCCTTGCGGATCAGCCAGGCGGTCTGCATGCAGGCGACCACCAGCGACAGGCCGATGGTCAGCGGGACGAAGATGAAGTGGTAAACGGTGGTGATGCCGAATTGCCACCGGGACAGCTCGAGTACGGTCATCGGTGTTTCCCTGGGTCGTCGTCGCAGGCTTCACCTCCGCGCAGGTCGCGGAGTTACCCAGCTCACCAGCAGGCTGGCTGGACGTCCCAGGGCCAGGTGGCCCCTAGGGTCCGGGACCTTAGTCACTGGCGGTCCGGCTCGCGTCTGCTGAACCTGATGACATGAGCGAGCGAATCGGGCTGAAGACGACGGAACCGCGTCACGCTGCGGGGCGCCCCCCGCGGAGGAGGCGGCGCTGGCTGCGCTGGATCGCGATCGCCGCGGCGGCGATCGTCGTCCTATTCGTGCTGGCCGCCTGGGCGTTCGTCAAGTTCGGGCCCACCGCGGTGCCGCTGGCGCTCCCGGCTGGGCCGGTCAGCGGGCCGGCCGGCCCGCTGGCCGGCAGC